>Ga0137416_10000086_pt1 | contig 35742 bp, 35 predicted proteins | sample CZODoug3_1_1_16f_FD_108282 | JGI IMG/M metagenome (GOLD analysis project Ga0137416, IMG submission 108282) | Vadose zone soil fungal communities from Angelo Coast Range Reserve, California, USA - CZODoug3_1_1_16fungal (Illumina Assembly) | ecosystem: Environmental > Terrestrial > Soil > Vadose...
ACGATCCGGTTGAACAGGGTTGACTTCCCCACGTTGGGACGGCCGACCAGCGCAACGAGCGGGAGCACTACGCCGACACCACCGTCAGCCGCCGCTTCGGGGAGGACTGCGTCCGCGGGGCGCGATCGACGGTCCGCACCTGCGCGCCGCGAAGTGAAACGAGACTAGCGCTGTCGACGCGCACCCACACCAGGTCTCCGGCCCCGGCGTCGCCATCGAAGTGAACGGTCCAGTTCTCCCGCGACCGGCCGAATCCTGGCTCCTCGACGAGCACCTCGACGACCGATCCGGTGCGCTCCCGGTGGCGGCGCAAGGTACGCTCCATCTGGAGCGCCTGCACCTCTTCCAGCCGGCGGAGGCCCAGCGCGCGCGGGACCTCTCCCCACTCGCGCAGCTTGAGGATGGCGGCGGTGTGCGGCCGCGGGCTGTAGAGGAACGAAAAGAGGTTGTCGTACGGGGTGCGACGGAGGAACTCGAGGTTCTGGCGGTGCTCGTCTTCCGTCTCGCCCGGGAACCCGCAGATGATGTCGCTCGTGAGCGCCACCTGCTCCGGCAGCGAGGCGATGCGCTCATCGTACTGGGCGATGGTGTACTTGCGCCGCATCCGCTCGAGTACGCTGTCCGCGCCATGCTGCACGGGCAGATGGAAGTGCGGCATGAGCTGGGGCACCTCGGCAAAGCAGCGAACCAGGTCCGCGGACAGGTCCATCGGATGCGAAGTCGTGAACCGGATCCGCAGGACGCCCGGAACCGCCGCGACGCGCCGGACGAGGTCCGCGAAGCTGCAGCTGCCCGCGTATGCGTTCACGTTCTGGCCGATCAGGGTCACCTCGCGGATGCCGACCCCTGCGAGCGATGCGACCTCGCGCACGATCTCCGCGTAAGGGCGCGACACTTCTCGTCCTCGGGTGTAGGGAACCACACAGAACGAGCACACGTTGTCGCACCCCTTCATGGCGGTGACGAAGGCGGTGGCCTTCCCGCGGCTGGTCTCCGGATCTGCCCGGGGGAAAACGTACTGTTCGGTATCGAGGAAACCGGTCTCGACGCCGCCGATCTCGGCCAGCTCCGGGACCTTCTCCAGATGATCGGGGCCGAGCACGAAATCGACGAACGGCGCCCGCGAGAGCAGCTTCTCCTTCTCCTGTTGCGCGACGCAGCCGGCGACGCCGATCCGCGTTCCCCGCCGGGCCTTCAGCAGCCGATAGCGTCCGAGCGCGGAAAACAGCTTGTCTTCCGCCTTTTCCCGGATGGCGCATGTGTTCACCAGCACGAGATCGGCGCCGTCCGCGGCGTCGCTCGGCCGCCAGCCCGCCCGCGCGAGGGCCTCGCCCATGCGCTGCGAATCGGACTCGTTCATCTGGCAGCCGAAGGTGTGGATGAAGTAGCTGCGCGCCACGGAAAGCGGGGATATGTCAGAGCGACCCGGCGGCGTCAACGGTATCGGCCTTGACTCGGGACCTCGACGCGCAGGAGTCTGCCGCGCCATGCGCTCCCTCGCCGCCGTGGTCTTCGCTTTCGCGTCCGCTGCTTCGGCGGAGGGACTGGATCGCGACACGTTGCTTACGGATGCTCCCGCGGTCCCCGCGGTCGGAACCGTTCGCCTCACTGGCGCCGGAGTAGCCACCCAGAACACGGACAACGGCGCGACGCCCACCGGCTCATCGAGCTTCACGGGGAGCATCGGCTGGACCCCGATCGCCAACCTCCACGGCGACGTGGGCGCCTACTTTCAAGTCGGCGCCCAGGGCCCCGCTGCACGCATCCGCTATCAGCTCCTGAACCAGTTTTCCCACGGCCTCGATCTGGCCACGGGGATCCGCTTCAAGACGGTCGGCTTCCATCCCGACCAAGGAGAGGTGGAGTTCCTCCTCGCCGCGGGCCGGCGATTCGGAAGATTCGAAGTGGTGCTGAACGGGGTGTTCGGGGTGGAGACCGGCGGAGAGCAGGGCAAGGACGTGGAGGCGAAAGCGTTCGCGGGCTGGCGCCTCAGCGAAGCGATGCGCGCGGGCATCGACGGCCGCCTGCAGGCGGAGATCCAGGACGAAGCCCGTCCGGCGAGGACGGCGACCGGCCGCGACTACGACCTGACCGCAGGACCGGCGGTGTCGTGGATGGTGAGCAGGACCTTCCAGCTCCAGGCGCTGGTCGGCGTGGCCCAGCCGAAGAAGAGCGACAAGACGTCGCCGGCCGGCGTGCTCTCGGCGAGCCTCGACTTCTAGCCGGACGGCAAGGACTACGCGTTGTTCGTCCTCGGTCACGTCGGCATCGGCACACGCATGCTGTTCGGCTTGCGCGAACGCCTTCCGGCACGGTGGCTGGTCCTCGGCTGTCTGCTTCCGGATCTCATCGACAAACCACTTTTCTACGGGCTGCTCTGGACGCGCGGCCATCCGGACACACTGATCAGCGGATCGCGCAGCGTCGCGCATAGCGGAGTGTTCGCCCTCGCCTTGCTCGCGCTCGCATTCGCGACGCGCCGGCCAGCGCTCTGGGCGGTGTTCGCCGGCGTCGCGACGCACCTGGCGCTGGACATCGGCGGCGAGCTGGTCGCCACCTCCACGGCCGATTCCTCCATCTGGATCGCCATCCTCTTCCCCGCGTTCGGCTGGCGCTTTCCCAAAGCCCACTTCCACTCGCTCCTCGAGCATCTGCGCCTGACCGCGGAGAACGCGTACGTGATCGCCGGCGAGATCGCCGGTGGCGCGATCCTCCTGCGCGCCTGGAGGCGGCGGCGGAAGGCTCAGTCCTCGTAGCCCGCGCGGCGCAGTCCCTTCGTCGTGCGGGTCCAGCCCGGCTCGACGCGAACGTGCAATTCCAGGAAGACCTTGGCCGCGAGCAGCCGTTCCATCTCGCGCCGCGCGTCGGATCCGATCTCCTTCAGGCGCGCGCCGCCCTTGCCGATCACGATCGCCTTCTGGCTGTCCCGCTCGACGAGGACGCTGGCGGCGATGCGGACCAGGCCGCGCGGCCCCGTCTCGCGCTCCGACTCGTCGAACTGCTCGATCAGCACCGCGGCGCTGTAGGGCACTTCCTGCCCGGTATGGCGCAGGAGCTGCTCCCGGATCAGCTCGGAGCAAAGGTCGCGCTCCTGCATGTCGGTCCACTGCTCGGGAGGAAACATCGGCGGCGCCTCGGGGAGGTGAGCGATCAAGGCGTCGACGAATCCCTCGACGTTCTCCCCTTTCAGCGCGGAGAGCGGGTACACGTCGGTCCAGGGGTGCCGGTCCTTCCAGCGATCGATCAGCGGAAGCAGCTGGATCCGCGGCACGGCGTCGATCTTGTTGATCACCAGCAGCGTCGGTTTGTTCGCCGCCTTGACCTGATCGAGCGCCTTGCGGGTGGCCGCGTCGATCGCCGGTGGTCCCGCCTCGATGAGAAACAGCGCCAGGTCCGCGTCCGCGAGGGTCCGCAGCGCGAGCCGGACCATGCGGGCGTTGAGGCCGCCCTTCGCGACGTGCAGGCCGGGCGTATCGAGCAGGGCGACCTGTGCGTCCTGCCGGGTGATCACCCCGAGAATGCGGCCGCGCGTCGTCTGCGGCTTGGGGGTGACGATGGCGAGCTTCTGGCCGACCAGGCGGTTGAGCAACGTGCTCTTCCCGACGTTCGGCCGTCCGACGATGGCGACGAAGCCCGCCCGGTGATTCGGCATCTCCGAACCTGTACCGCCTCACGACGTAGCCGCAAAGCCGCACCTTCCGGTGCGGCAGCGGCTAGGGCACCTTGTCGCTGCGGACGATCTCGACGTGCTCGAGCTTCGTCTGCGCGTTGCCGGCCCGCGCGATCTGCGGGATCAGGTCCTGCCCCTTCACCACCTCGCCGAAGATGGTGTGCCGGTTGTTCAGGTGCGGAGTCGGGACCTCTGTGATGAAGAACTGCGAGCCGTTGGTGTTCGGCCCGGCGTTCGCCATCGCCAGAAGGCCCGGGCGATCGAACTTCCTTCCGCTCTGGAACTCGTCTTCGAAGCGGTAACCGGGACCTCCGGTGCCCGTCCCCAGAGGATCGCCGCCCTGGATCATGAATTGCGGGATGACGCGGTGGAACACCGTGCCGTCGTACAGCTTCGCCTTGCTCTTCTGTCCGTTGCGCGGATCGACCCACTCCTGCTTGCCGGTGGCGAGGCCGACGAAGTTGGCGACCGTCTTGGGAGCTTCCTTCTCGAAGAGCTTGACGACGATGTTGCCACGGCTGGTCTGGAAGACGGCGTAGAGGTCGCCATTACCCTGGGGGATGTTCGCCATCGGGATCACGTCCTTTGCTTCGGGCCCCCGGGCAGCCGCCTTGGGCTCCGGAGGAGCGGCAGTGGCGGGCGGCGCGGCGTTGTCCTTGCACGACAGGAGCGCGACGGCGAGGAAAATCGCAGTGCTCGGGCGCATAGGGGCGCGCAAAATAGCGAAGCCGGGCGGACTCCACAAGCGCCGATCTTCAACCTCCGGCGGCACGGGTCGCCCACCCCCGGGCCCGCTCGAGCAACTCCAGCATCAGCCCGGCCTTCTGCTCGGAATAGCGCAGCAGCTTGGTGGCGCCCGACGCGATCGCCTCCCGCTTGTGAGCGGCGTATCGCTCCCGCTCCTCGGGATGCGCCCGCAGGTAGTCGCGCAGGAGCAGCGCGTCACGCCAGAGAGGGCCTTCGAGCTCGACGACCTGCGCGTTGAAGGACACCGGGCCACGCTTGCGGAAGTAGAGCCGGCCTGCGACTCCGGCCTCGCCGCACCCCTCGTAATCGGGGATGCGCAGCACGGGCGTGAGCTCGCGGACCCCCACCAGCAGGTCGATCACGGGCTTCGCGTCCAGATGGGCGACGGCCGTGCTGCCGATGTGCTCCACCTGGACTTCGCCGAGCGCCCCTCGCAGCCGCGCCGCCTCCTCCGCGGCGAGCTCGCGCCAGCGCGGGTCGGACGAGACCACGCTGATCGCCTCGTCGAGAAGGGCGCGGTCGAGGACGTCCGGCGCTTCCAGTGCCGCGCGCGCGGCGGCTTGCTCCGCCTCCTTCTTGCTCCGCCCGCGGCCGCGGCCGAGCGGCGTGCCGTCGAGCCGCACCTCGACCTCGTAGGAGCGGGCGTGGTCGGGGCCGGCCACCGCGAGCACCTGGTAATGCGGCGTGCGCCTGCGGCTCTGGAACAGCTGCTGCAGCTCGGTCTTCGGATCGCGGGCCAGGGCGCCCTGATCGAAGAGCGGCGCCAGCAGGCGCTCCACCGTCTCCTGCGTCCGCTCGAGGCCGCAGGAAAGCAGGACCGCCGCGATCACCGCCTCGAGCGCATCCGCGAGACGGGCCGCGTTCTCCCGGCCGCCACTGCGCTGCTCGCCGCGGCCGAGCAAGAGGAGCTCACCGAGGCCGAGCTGGCGGGCGACGATCGCCAGCGATTCCTCGCGGACCAGCGCGGCCCGCAGCCGGGTCAGCTCGCCCTCGGTCGCGCCGGGAAACCGTTCGTACACGCGGCGCGCGATCAGGAGCCCGAACACGGCGTCGCCGAGGAACTCCAGTCGCTCGTTCGATCGCAGCACTTCGCGCCCGGCGGCGAGCGAACGCTCGTGGGCGTAGCTCCCGTGCCGCAGCGCCTCGAGCGCGAGCTCAGGTTTGAGCGCGCCTTCGGGCAGGCCGAGCCGCGCGGTGAGCAGCGCCACCCGCTGCTGATCCCTGAGCTCCGGCACGGCGGAAGACTACAGCCGCGCGGCTTCGTCCGCCACGCTGTACGGGTCGATCTCGCGGCGGGCGATGCGCAGCGCCAGATCGTCGAGGTGCGCGCCCTCCTGCGCGAGCTTCTGGAGCGCGACGTTCAGCAGGCGATCGCGGAGCACCTCCACCAGCTCGTTCTTCGCGCGTCGGGTCTCGCGCTGGACCAGTCCCGGCCCCGACTTGAGAAACTGGTAGTGGGCCTCGATCGCGCTCCACACCTCTGCCACGCCTTCGTTCCGCGAGGCGACGCACTTGACGATGGCGATCTCGTGGCCCGCCTCCTTGCCGATGGCGTGGCCCAGCTCGAGCATCGAGCGCAGGTCGCGCACGGTGCGGTCGGCGCCTTCGCGGTCGCTCTTGTTGACGGCGAAGAGGTCGGCGACCTCCAGGATACCCGCCTTGATCGCCTGGATGTCGTCGCCCAGGCCCGGGACCACCACCACCACGGTGGTGTGCGCGAGGCGGCAGACCTCCACCTCGTCCTGACCCACGCCGACGGTCTCGATCAGGATCACGTCCTTTCCCATCGCGTCGAGCACGCGCGCGCAGTCCGAGGTGGCGCGGGACAGTCCGCCCAGCTGGCCACGGGTCGCCATGGAGCGGATGAAGACGCCGGGATTGAGCGCGTGGTCCTGCATGCGGATGCGATCGCCGAGGATCGCTCCCCCGGTGAACGGGCTCGTGGGATCGACCGCCAGGACGCCGACGGTCTTTCCCTGCGCGCGCAGGTGGGCGACGAGACGGTCGACCAGCGTGCTCTTTCCCGCGCCCGGATTTCCGGTGATGCCGACGATCTGCGCCCGTCCGGTCCGGGGCCAGAGCTCGCGCAGGATCGCTTCGGCTTCCGGCCGCGCGTCGTCGATCAGCCGGATCAGCCGCGCCGCCGCGCGGACGTCTCCGGCGAGGACGCGGTCGGCGACAGCAGTCATGCCTTGAGCAACTCGCGCGCGATCACCACCCGCTGGATCTCGCTCGTTCCTTCGCCGATGGTGCAGAGCTTGACGTCGCGATAGATGCGCTCCACGAGGAATTCCTTGGTGAACCCGTATCCTCCATGGATCTGGACGCCGCATGCCGCCGCCCGGCAGGCGGCCTCGCTGGCGAACAGCTTCGCCACGGCCGCCTCGCGTGTGTAGGGCTTTCCGCCATCGCAGAGCAGCGCGGCACGCCAGACGAGCAGGCGCGCGGCGTCGAGCTCCGTCGCCATGTCCGCCATCATCCAGCGCAGCGCCTGGAAGTCGGCGATGGGCGAGCCGAACGCCTTGCGCTCCCCGGCGTAGGCGATGCTTTCCTCCAGGGCGCCGCGGCCGAGGCCGACGGCGAGAGCGCCGATGGTGATCCGTCCCTTGTCGAGGATCTTCAGGGTGTCGACGAATCCGCCGCCCACCTCGCCGATGCGGCGCCAGTCCTCGACGTACACGTCCTCCATCACCAGCTCGGCGGTGTCGCTCGAGCGCATCCCGAGCTTTCCGTGCAGGGGCCGCTGGGAGAACCCCTCCATCCCCTTCTCCAGCAGGAATGCGGTCACGCCTTTCTGCCGCTTTCCCGGATCGGTGAGCGCGAGCACGACGAAGACGTCCCCGACGGTGCCCTGGGTGATGAACATCTTCGCGCCGTTGAGGACCCAGCCATTGTCCTTGCGCACCGCCGTGGAGCGCATGCCGGCCGCGTCGGAGCCGCTGCCCGGCTCCGTCAACGCCCAGGCGGCGAGCTTGCGGCCCGCGGCGATCTCGGGAATGTAGCGGCGGCGCAACTCGTCGCTCCCGAAGCGCAACAAGTGCGAGGTGCCGAGGCCGTTGTGGGAAGCGACCGTCAGCGCCAGCGAGCCGTCCCAGCGCGCGATCTCCTCCACCACGCAGGCGACGGACACCGTGTCGAGCGCCGATCCGCCCAGCTCCTCGGGAACGGTCATCCCCAGCAGCCCGAGCTCGCCGATGTGCTCCACCACTTCCTTGGGGAAACGCTCCTCGCGGTCCCACTCCTGCGCGTGCGGCTTCACTTCCCGCACGCAGAAGTCGCGGACCGTCGCCACCAGCTTGCGCTGGCTTTCGTTCAGCTCGAAGTCCAAATGGCTCTCCGTCCTCTATGCGGCTCTTAGCAGAGGAGCGTTACTTGCGCACCACCAGCTCGCCCGCGGCCAGCGGGACCGCATTGTCGGTGTCCCGGGCCTGCCGATAAATCCAGACGTCCAGCGTGTGCTTCCCACTCGACAGCTCGCGCAGCCTCGCCGCATGGCGACCGCTCAACTCCAAGGCGAGCTGGTCTTCTTCCGCGGGAAGCGCCGGATCGAAGATCACGTGCGTGCGCTTGCGGCCGTCGATCCACAGCTCCTCCCAGATCTGGCCGGTCCTGTTCTCGCCGACGGCCTGGGGAAAGTAGCAGCGCCCGTGGATCGGGTCGGTGGCCGAGAAGACTGCGCGCAGGGCGGAGGGATCGTCGGCGCCCCGCTCCAACTCGCGGGCCGAGAAGACGCAATTTCCGTAGCCGCCTTTGCTCTGGACTTTCCGCAGGCCGCCGCGCGACACCCAACCGGTCTCGGGGACGCCAGCGCCGTGCGCCGCCTGGCCGCGCAGGTAGAGGAATCCCGCCGCGGCGAGCAGCAGGGCCGCCGCCGCGCCGCCCGCGACTGCCGGCCACAGCCGCGAAGGGCCTCTCGCTGCGGGATGCGATCGCGAGGGCTGCCTCTCCGCTGGGTTGGAGAGGGGCTGCGGCCGTTGCGCCGCGGCAGGCAGCAGGCGCGTCCGCTCTTCGGACGGCGCGGCCTTGTCCCCCTGCCGGCCGCCGAGCGCGCGCGGCAGCGCATCGATGCTGGCCATCAGCTCGTCGCAGCTCGGGTAGCGCTCAGCCGGCTTCTTCGCGCACATCTTCTCGACGATGCCGACCACCCGCTCGTCGCAGGGCACGAATTGCGCGATCTGCGGCAGCGGCGTCTTCACCTGCATCAGCATCACGTCGACCTTGCTCTTCGCCTCGAAGGGCTTGCGGCCGGTCAGCAGTTGGAACGAGGTGATCCCCAGGGAGTAGATGTCGCTGCGGGCGTCGATGGCGTAGCCGGTCGCTTGCTCCGGGCTCATGTAATACGGCGTCCCGAGCACCGCCTCGCCGGTCAGGTCCTTCTTGGCGTCGCGCAGCTTGGCGACGCCGAAGTCGAGGATCTTCACCTCCCCGGCGGCCGACATCATGATGTTTCCCGGCTTGATGTCCCGGTGGACGATGTTGTTCGCGTGCGCTCTGCGCAGCCCGTCCGCGCACTGCCGGACGACGGAGATGACCTGGAGGTGCGCGAGGGGGCCCTGCCTGAGCAGGAGATCGAGTGGCTGCCCGTCGAAGTACTCCATGACGATGTAGGGATCGATGGTGTCGTCGTCGCTGCCGACGATCTCGTAGATCTGGATGATCGCGGGATGCACGATCCGGGCGAGCACCTGCGCCTCGCGCCGGAAGCGTTCAACGTATCGGGGATCGCGGTGCGTCAGCACCTTGATCGCGACGTACCGGTCGAGCGAGGGATCGACGGCGCGATAGACGGCGCCCATTCCGCCGGAGCCGAGCAGGATCGGGTCCTGGTAGCGGCCGAACGAAGCCGTCGCCTGCGACTCCGGCATTCAAGCAGTTATAGCGGAATGCGGCTGGGCGTCCGGTTTTCGCAGCATGTGCGTGAAGGCCCACAGCGCGCAGGCGGCGAGCGCCGCATAGCGGAACGCGACCATCGGCCAGAACACGGCGTGGTCGAACCAGAAGGCCTGCGCCCAGGCGCGGTCTCCCTGGAGGTGCAGACGGGTGAAGCTGATGGCGTAGTCCGCGAAGGCGAGCACCGACACCGCGCCGCCGAGCCAGCCGGGAATCGCCGCCAGCGCGAGCAGCGCCACGACCCACAGCCAGTACTGGGGCGAGTAGACCTTGTTGGCGATGAAGAAAAGACAGACGAGCGCGCACGCGGCGCGGAGCGGATCGAGCCGCCGGGTGCGCAGCTCGGCGACCGCGATGGCCAGCGCCGCCGCGAGCACGGCGGTCGCGGAGACGGTATTCGCCGTGGTCACGGATCTGCGGGCGTCGGCGCCCAGGAGCAGGTAGAGGGAAGGCTCGATCTCCCGGATGCGGTTGTACTCGAAGAACCAGGTCCAGCGCGGCCATCCCCAGATGGCGAACGGCAGGTTCACGCCCAGGGAAACGGCGAGGAAGATGGCGATCAGCTCCAGCGTCCGCCGCCTTGGCCCGCGCAGCGAAAGGAGCAGCACGATTCCGAGCACGAGGACGGGGAAGAACTTCGTCCATACCGCCAGCGAAAGGACGGCGACCGCGATGCGCTCGCGCCCGGCGGCCCAGAGCCAGAGCCCTGCAGCGAGCGGCAGGATGCCGAACAGATCCCAATTCAGGGCCCCGTAGACCAGCAGCGCCGGCGAGGCGGCCCAGACCCAGGGCTGGGTTCCGGGCAGCGCGCAGATGAACCAGAGCGAGAGGAGCGCGCAGGCGGCGAGGAGCGCGAACGTGAGCGCGAAATACCCGGCGCGATCGGGCGCGAGCACGCTGGGAAACCACATGCCGATGCCGAGCAGCACCGGGTACTCCACCTTGTCCTCGAGGTACGGGAGAGGGTGCCGTGCTGCTCCGCGGTCCTCGTGCAGCGCCAGGATGTCCGAGTACGCCAGCGCGCCGAACGACCAGAGTCGGTAGCCCCACGGCGAAGGATGGCGGGTGCCTTCTGCGGTGCGAACGTATCCGGCGAGCAGGATCGCCGCACAGACCGCGGCGGGCGACGCGAACCTCCGCAGCGTAGCGGTCCGATCGAGCGGCTTCACACCGGCGTCACGCTCCTCCTCTTCGGGCTCAGCGGCCGCTCGCGCTGCGCGGCGGCGTCGAAGCGCTTGACGATCTCCTCGCGCAGCCGGTCTCCCGGCACGATCGCGTCCACCACTTGTTCGGCGGCGAGCCTGTAGATGTCGATGTCGGCCCTGTACTCGTCGCGAAGCTGCTGCACGTACGCGGCGCGGTCCTTTTCCGGTCTCTCCTGGATCTTGTTGAAGTAGACGGCGTTCACCGCCGCTTCCGGGCCCATCACGGCGATCATCGCCTGAGGCAGCGCGATGGTCGCGTCGGGTTCGAAGGCCGGCCCGCCAAAGGCATACAAGCCCGCGCCGTACGCCTTGCGCACGATCACGCAGAGCTTGGGCACCGTCGCCTCCGAGACCGCCATGATCATCTTGGCGCCGTGGCGGATGATCCCTTCGCGCTCCACCTTGGTGCCGATCATGAATCCGGGGACGTCCGCGAGATAGAGGATGGGGATCCCGAACGCGTCGCACAGCCAGATGAAGCGCGCCGCCTTGTCGGCGCTGTCGACGAAGAGCACGCCGCCCTTGTGCTTGGGCTGGCTGGCGACGATCCCCACCGGCTTCCCGTCCAGGCGCGCAAAGGCGGTGATCACCTCGGGCGCGAAGAGCTTCTTCAGCTCGAAGAGCGAGTCCGCGTCGATCAGCTCGCGTAGGAGCGCGAACATGTCGAAGAACTTGTTCTGGTCCGGCGGGATGATGTCCTCGATGCGCTTGCCGGAAGTGGCGGGTGGAACCGCCTTCTGCATCGGGAGCGGCGCCGAGAAGTTCTCCGGGAAGTACGAGAGATAGCGCTGCGCCGCCGCGATCGCCTCCTGCTCGGTCTTCACCAGCACGTCGCCGCAGCCCGAGACCGAGCAGTGCATCCGCGCACCGCCCAGCTCCTCCAGCGTGACCTTCTCGCCGATCACCATCTCGGCCATCCGCGGCGAGCCGAGATACATGGAAGCGTTCCCTTCCACCATCACCACGATGTCGCAGAATGCCGGGATGTAGGCCCCTCCCGCCGCGCTCGGCCCGAAGAGCAGGCACACCTGAGGGACGACGCCGCTCATCTGGCACTGCATGTAGAAGATGCGTCCCGCGCCGCGGCGGCCCGGAAACATCTCGATCTGATCGGTGATGCGGGCCCCCGCGGAATCGACCAGGTAGAGCATCGGGCAGCGCGTCTTCAGCGCCTGCTCCTGGATGCGGATGATCTTCTCCACGGTGCGGCGGCCCCAAGACCCCGCCTTCACCGTGGAGTCGTTGGCCATCACCGCGACGATACGGCCGGCGACCTTTCCCAACCCGGTGATCACGCCGTCTGCTGGGAGCTCCGGATCGGCCGCATTGGCGAACGCTCCGTCTTCCACGAAGCTGTCCGGATCGAGCAGCGTGCGGACCCGCTCGCGCGCGAACAGTTTCCCCGCCTCCGTGTTCTTCTGGTGGTACTTGGCCGCCCCGCCCTTCGCGATCCGCGCCAGCTCCGCCTTCAGCTTGTCGTCGAATGGCATGGCCGGCGGCGCTTGTAGCAGGAAGCACTCGAGGTGTCAGGGGCCCAGGAAGGGCGCTGGAACCGGGATCGCCTCCCCGTCGTGGCGCGGGTCGCTGGCGCCGAACTTCACGCCGGTCTTGCGATCGAACACCACCGCCTGGCCGTAGCCGAAGATCGGCGTGCGCGGCGGCCGCACCTCGAGCTGATGACCGAGCGCGGTCAACTCGTCGCGCGCCTGCTGCGGGACCGAAGCCTCGATCTCCACGTCGCAACCCTCGAACGTCGCCTTGGTGAACCGCCCCGCCTCCAGCGCCTGCTGGATGGTCATCCCGAAGTCCGCGATGTTCGCCACGAACTGCGCGTGGGCCTGCGCCTGGTTCCAGCCGCCCATGATCCCGAAGCCGATGCGGGCGCCGTCCTTCTGCATGAACGCCGGAATGATGGTGTGCAGCGGCCGCTTGCGCCCGGCGATGGTATTGGGCTGCCCGGGCTGCAGCGTGAACAGGCTTCCCCGGTTCTGCAGCATGAAGCCGCCGCCCTTGGGCACGAGGCCGGATCCGAAGCCCGCATAGTTGCTCTGGATGAGCGAGACGATGTTTCCCTCGCCGTCCACCACCGTGAGATAGATCGTGTCGCTGCCGCTCGAAGCGGTCACTCCCGGGAGCTGCGACGGCTCGACGTGGCAGGCCGCCTTCTTCGGGTCGATCTGGCGCGCGCGGCGCGCTGCGTTCTCCTTCGCCAGGAGCTGCTGCACGGAAATGCGGGTGAAGCGCGGGTCGCCGATGTACTTGAGGAGGTCGGCGTAGGCGAGCTTCTTCGCCTCGATCATCGCATGCAGGGTGCGCGCCGAATGGAATCCCCACTCGGCCAACGGGAACTGCTCGAGGATCCCGAGCATCTCGAGCGCCGCGATGCCCTGGCCGTTCGGCGGCAGCTCGCTCACCTTCCAGCCGCGATATGTCGTCTCGATCGGTTCGACCCATTCCGGCTGGAACTCGCCCAGATCGTCCAGCGTCATCACGCCCCCGCGTTCGCGGACGACGTCGACGATGGCCTGAGCGGTGGGCCCCTTGTAGAACCCGTCGCGGCCCTGTTCGGCGGTCCGCCGGAGCGAGCGCGCCAGGGCCGGGTTCCTGAACGGCTCGCCCGGCCGGGGCGATCGTCCCTCGATCAGGAAGGTGGCGCGCGACTCCGCATCCGCGCCGAGCATCTCCACCGAGCGGGACCACAGCCCCGCGGTGACCTCCATCACCGGAAAACCGTGCTCGGCGTACCAGATCGCGGGAGCCAGATCGGTCGCCAGCGGAAGCTTGCCGAACCGCTTGTGCATCGCCGCCCAGCCGCCGACGGCCCCCGGGACCGTGACGGTGTACACTCCGCGATAGGGAAGCTCGCCTTGCACGCCCTTGCCGTGGAGGAAATCGAGCGTCATTCCCGAAGGCGACCACCCGCTCGCGTTCACCCCGTACAGCTTGTCCTCCTTCGCCAGGTACACGATGGCAAAGAGGTCGCCGCCGATGCCGTTCGAGGTGGGCTCCATCACGCCTTGGGTCGAGTTGGCGGCGATGGCGGCGTCCACGGCGTTTCCGCCGCGCTGGAGGATCTGCACCGCCGCCTGGGCAGCGAGGGGCTGGCTGGACGCCGCGACGCCGTGTTGCGACGCGGCGACGGACCGGCCGGGCACGGGCAACGTGGCTGCCACCACGAGGGCCAGGGTCATCATGGCGGACTTCTATCACCAGGCTGAAGCTGCGGTACTGTACGGTCGATGCCCAAGGGGAAGCCGCGTGAACAGGGCGACACCGCGGTCGTCACGGAGAAGAAGAGCAAGACCCAGAAGCCCAAACTGTGGAAGGTCATCCTTCACAACGACGACTTCACCACCATGGAGTTCGTCATCCATGTCCTGGAGGTGGTCTTCAACAAGGAGGCGGCGGTGGCGCACGATCTGATGCTCCAGGTCCATACGCGTGGCATGTGCGTCGCCGGCGTTTACACTTACGAGATCGCCGAGACCAAGGTGGCGAGGGTGGAGCAGATGGCGAAAGCGGCGGAGTTTCCTTTTTTGAGTACGATGGAACCGGAATGAGCTTGTCGATCACCAAGGAGCTGGAATCCTCGCTGCGGCTGGCTTTCGCCGAGGCGAAGGCGCGACGGCACGAGCATGTGACGCTGGAGCACCTGCTCTACGCGCTGCTGCGCGACCCGGTGGCGACCCGCATCCTGCGCGCCTGCGGGGCCCGGTTGCAGGAGCTGAAGCGCGAGCTGGAGCAGCACCTCCAGGAAAGCCAGCCCCAGCTGCCCGACGGATCCGATCGCGACCCGGAGCAGACCCGCGCCTTCCAGCGCGTGCTGGAGCGGGCGGCGATGCAGGTGCAATCGAGCGGCAAGGAGACCATCGACGCCGGGTCGGTGCTGGTGGCGCTCTTCCGGGAACGCGATTCCCACGCTCTCTACCTGCTGGAGAAGCAGGGAGTCACGCGCCTCGACCTCTTGCGGTTCATCTCGCACGGGGCGCTCAAGGTCCGCGACGACAGCGGCCTGCGCCCCCATGGCGGAAGCGACGACGAGCTGCACGCGCAGCCGCAGGGCGACGACGAGGACGGCGGCCTGGCCGACGACCCGCTCGCCGCCTATTGCGTCGACCTGATCCAGCGCGCGGCCGAGGGACGCATCGACCCGCTGGTCGGGCGCAAGAACGAGCTGGAGCGGACGATGCAGGTGCTCTGCCGCCGCCGCAAGAACAATCCCATCTACGTGGGCGAGGCGGGCGTGGGCAAGACGGCGCTGGCCGAGGGCCTCGCGGTGGCCATCCACGAGCAGAAGGTGCCGGAGATCCTCAAGGCAGCCCCGCTCTACGCGCTCGATCTCGGCGCCCTTCTCGCCGGGACCAAGTTCCGCGGCCAGTTCGAGGAGAGACTGAAGGCCGTGGTGCGGGCGCTGGGGGAAAAGCCCGGCGCCATCCTGTTCATCGACGAGATCCACATGCTGGTGGGCGCCGGCGCCACCAGCGGCGGCTCGATGGACGCCTCCAACCTCCTCAAGCCCGCCCTGGCGAACGGCGAGCTGCGCTGCATCGGCAGCACGACCTTCAATGACTTCAAGGCGAGCTTCGATCGCGACAAGGCGCTCGCCCGTCGCTTCCAGAAGATCGAGGTACTGGAGCCGAGCCGCGACGAGGCCGTGCAGATCCTCCAGGGCCTGAAGAGCCGCTACGAGGAGCACCACGGCGTCACCTACAGCGAGCCGGCGCTGGAGGCCGCCGTCGACCTCTCCGCCAAGCACCTGGTCGATCGGCACCTGCCGGACAAGGCCATCGACGTGATCGACGAGGCCGGCGCGCTGCAGCGGATGAAGCCGGAGAACGAGCGGGTGCCCGTGATCGGTGTGCCCGAGATCGAGCAGGTGGTGGCGAAGATCGCTCGCATCCCGCCGCGCAGCGTCTCCAGCGACGACAAGACGGCGCTGAAGAGCCTCGCTCCCGAGCTGAAGCAGGTGGTGTACGGCCAGGACGCCGCCATCGAGGCGTTGGCGAGCGCGATCCTGCTCTCGCGGTCGGGCCTCGGCTCGCCGACGAAGCCGATCGGCAGCTTCCTCTTCTCCGGTCCGACCGGCGTGGGAAAGACCGAGCTGGCGAGACAACTCGGGCGAATCATGGGGGTGCCCCTGATCCGCTTCGACATGTCGGAGTACATGGAGAAGCACACGGTGAGCCGGCTGATCGGGGCGCCTCCCGGGTACGTGGGCTTCGATCAGGGCGGCCTGCTCACCGACGCGATCCGCAAGCAACCCCACGCGGTGCTGCTGCTCGACGAGATCGAGAAAGCGCACCCGGACGTGTTCGACATCCTCCTCCAGGTGATGGATCACGCCACGCTGACCGACAACAACGGCCGGCAGAGCGACTTCCGGCACGTGGTGCTGATCTTCACCACCAATGCGGGCGCGCGCGACATGACCGCGGCGCGGGTCGGGTTCGGCGCCGGGACGCGGAGTTTCATGGTCGCCGGCACCAGGCTGGACGAGAAGAGCGCCTCGTTCGACCTGGATTCCGGCGCCGGCGGGGACGCGAAGAAGGCCATCGAGCGCACCTTCAGCCCGGAGTTTCGCAACCGCCTCGATGGCTGGATCGCCTTCTCCAGCCTGCCGATGGACGTGGTGGAGCGGATCGTCGACAAGCAGATCGACGAGCTGCGCGTGCAACTGCGGGAGAAGAACGTGGAGCTCCAGCTCCTTCCCGAGGCGCGCAGATGGCTCGCCGACCGGGGCTTCTCGCCCCAATTCGGCGCCCGGCCGATGGCGAGGCTGATCCAGACCGCGCTGAAGAAGCCGCTCGCGGAGCGGATCCTGTTCGGGGATCTGGAAAAGGGCGGAAAAGTGATCCTGGGTGTGCAGGACGACAAGCTGAGCATCGGCAAGGAATGAGGAGCCGCGCGCCTTCGCCGGTAGGATGCGCGGATGCGCTCTTGCTCCTTGCTGCTGATCGCTTGCGCCTGCGCCACCGCCGCTCCACCTCCCAAGCCCGCCGCTGAAACGGCCGCGGCTCCCGCGCGCGAACCTGCCGCCACGCGGATCGTCTCCGTCCTCGAGCTGCGCAACAAGCAGCAGCTGCGGGACGGACCAGGCATCGATGCCGGCTATGTCGCCGATCGACTTCGCGCCGAAGTGCTCGGCGCCGGGATCGACGCGCGCGTCATCAGCCGGGAGAACATGCTGGTGCTGCTCCAAGCGCAAGGGAAACAGCTCGCCGACTGCGAAGGCGAATGCGAGGTGGAGACCGGCCGGCGCATCGGGGCCGATCTGGTGGTGAGCGGAGAGATCCTGCGCGTCGGCGAGAGCCTGAAAGCGAGCCTGCGCCTGCACGAGACGCGCTCGGGGACGCTGGTCGCAGCGGCCACCGCGGCCGGCAGCACGGCCGAAGAGCTGGATTCCCGCCTGGGCAGCGCGGTACGCCAGCTCGTCGCCCCTCTCCAGCGCCCCGCGTCCGCCTCCCCGGCGAGGGGCAGTGGCAGGGGGGCGGCGTCCTTCGATCCGCGGGGGTTCGCGGCATCGCAGCCTTCCCCGTGGGAGTGCGAAACCGCTGCCCGCCGGCTGCACGAGACGGCGCCCGAGCAGGGCTGGGCGGCGCTCGTCGCGTGCATCGAGCGCCCGAGCTGGCCTCGCGGAGACTTCACATATCTGGAACGGATCACCGCCGGCTTCTGGGACCAGGACCTGACCACGCGGCCGGATGCTCCCCGGGTGATCGCCCGCATCATCGCTTCCCGCGGAGGCGACGTGGAAGGGGACATTCCACTGGTACAGAAGAGCCGCGTCCCCCTCTTCACGCTCGCCGCGGCCTTGCGGCAGCCGGACGTGTACAAGGGCCGCTGGGTGCTGGTCCGCGGGGCGCTGAGCGAGATTCGCCAGGAGGCCGGAAAGCCCGCTGCGATGGTGCGCGAGACCTCGCTTCGCGCGACGGCTCGCGAAGTGCAGGTCGGCAACGTCTCCCGCTGGGACCGGTCGAGCACCGGGAGCTCGCAGGGGGAGGTATCGACCACGAGGTACGGCGACGCGCGCGGCAGCTCGAAATACGCTTCCAGCGGCCGCAGCGAGTTCTCCACGGTCAAGCAGAAGTTCGACAACGAGCGGGTAGAGACCGGACGACTCGCGCTCGGCAGGCTTGCACAGGCAGACCCGTTCCTCGAGCCGGAGAAGGACTTCCTCTTTCTCGGCCGCTTCGAGGGGACGAGCGCGGGCCGCGACCAGCAGCCGGTCGCGCTGCTCTCGATCGCCGGGTATTTCCAACCGAACGCCCTGCTCGTGCAGTGACCGCGAGCGGGATCATTTTCCCCGCCATCTGGGCGGACGCTTCTCGGCGAAGGCGTTCAGGCCCTCCAGGCGATCCTCGCTGAGCAGCGGCTTCTCGTAATGGTGGCGCTCCCGCTCGAGAGCGGCATCGATCGGCAGGTCCCACCCCTCGTCCACGGAGGCCTTCGCCGCAGAGACGGCGATCGGCGCGTTGGCGGCGATCTCGTGTGCCAGCGCAACCGCGGCGGAGACGGAATCGCCCGCGGCGGAGATCCGGTTCACCAGGCCGATCTGCAGTGCTTCCTGTGCCTCCACCCGGCGCGCGGTGAGGATCAGGTCCTTGGCCCGCCCCGTGCCGACGAGACGCGGGAGCCGGACCGTGCCGCCGCCGCCGGGGATCACGCCCACCTTCGTCTCCGTCAGGCCGATCAGCGCAGCCGGATCCATCACGCGCAGATCGCACACCAGCGCCAGCTCGCACCCGCCACCGAGCGCGAGACCGTTGATCGCGGCGATCCAGGGCTTGGGGCAGCGCTCGATCTCGCGCATGGCGGCGTGCAGCTCGACCAGCCAGCGCCTGACGTCGTCCTCCGTCCAGCCGCGCCTTTCCTTGAGATTCGCGCCGGCGCAGAAGGCGCGCCTTCCGGCTCCGGTGACGACCACCGCGCGCACGGACGCCTCGACAGCGGCCTGCCGCGCCTGCTGGGCCAGGTCGGCGACCAAGGCGCGCGAGAGCACGTTCATCTGCGCCTCGCCGTCGATGGTCAGCACCCGCACCGAGCCGCGATCTTCCTGGATCAGATTGGCCATTTCACGTCGCTTCCGCGATCCGCGCTTCGCCGGGCTGGCGCCGTCCGAGCGCCGCTTGCAGGCGCCGTCCCGCGAGCTTGTGACCGACCAGCTCCTGCGCGAGTGCGCCGGCCTCGATCAGCTTGTCCAGATCGATCCCGGTTTCGATCCCCATGTCGGCGAGCATCGAGGCGAGGTCCTCGGTGGCGAGATTGCCCGCGGCGCCCGGGGCGTAGGGACAGCCGCCCATCCCGCCGATGCTGGTGTCGAACGTCGCGATGCCGAGCTCCATCGCGGCGAGGCAGTTGGCGAGCGCGGTCCCGTGCGTGTCGTGCAAGTGAAGGGCGAGCAGCCCGGCCGGCATCTCGCGCAGGAACAGCTCGAGGATCTCCCGCGTCTGCTTGGGGTTTCCCACGCCGATGGTGTCGCCGAGGCACAGCTCGTCGCAACCCATGGCGCGCAGGCGGCGCGCGATCTCCAGCGCCCGCGCCGGATCGACCTTGCCCTCGTACGGGCAGCCCCAGATCGTGCTCAGGTAGGCCCGGACGAACAGTCCATGCTGCTTCGCCACCGGCACGATCTCGGCGAAATGCGCCAGCGACTGCGCGATGGTCTTGTTCGTGTTCTTGAGGTTGTGCGTTTCCGTGGCCGACATGAACAGCGCGATCTCGCGCATCCCGGTTGCCAGGGCCCGGTCCAGCCCTGCGCGGTTCGGAACCAACGCCGCGTACCGGAGGTCCGGCCGGCGGACGACGCGGCGCGCCACGGCGTCCGTGTCCGCGAGCTGCGGAATCCATTCCGGTCGGACGAAAGAGCCGAGCTCGATGCGCCGGAGCCCCGCGTCGGCCAGCGCTGCGATCAGGCGAAGGCGCGCCTCGACGGACAGGTTCGCGGACTCGTTCTGCAGGCCATCGCGGGGCCCGACTTCGTAGATGGTGACGCCGGCCGGCAGCATCCGGATCAGCTCCGGGGGCGCACGTTGTCGCGGACCCATTCCGCGATCGACCGGGTGGTCGCGCCCGGAGTGAAGATCTCCTTGACCCCGAGCTTCTTCAGCTCGGGGATGTCCGGATCGGGGATGATCCCCCCTCCGAAGACCACCACGTCGTCGACCCCCTGCTTGTGGAGCAGATCGATCACCGCCGGAAATAGCGTCATGTGCGCTCCCGACATGATCGAGAGCCCGATCGCGTCGACGTCCTCCTGGACCGCCGCCGCGACGATCATCTCCGGCGTCTGGTGCAGCCCGGTGTAGATCACCTCGAAACCGTCGTCGCGCAGGGCGCGGGCGATGATCTTCGCGCCCCGGTCGTGGCCGTCGAGGCCGGGCTTGGCGACCAGGATGCGGATCTTGCGGCTGCTGTCTGCCATCAGGGAACCTTCTCCAGCAAGGCAATGAGCTGCGGCGTCTCTTCCGTCAAGGGGGCTTCGGGTTCCAGCCGGCGCAGGAGGAATCCCGCGGCACCCGCGAGCTCGACGAGCTGCGGCGGCGCATAGTAGCGGATGGAAAACGTCGCCGAAAGGTTCTCGCCGGCGGGCGTGTGCAGCGTCTTCCTCACCCGGTCGACATTCCCCTTGGCGTCCCACTCGCTCTCCTCGACGATCCGTCCAAGTCCGGGCACGTCCTCTTCGTAGCGCAGATGCGGGCGGGCCGCGAGCCGCAGCGGGTTGTCCGTGGTGAGCACCAGGCCTCCTCCTGGCCGGAGCACACGCGCCGCCTCGCGCAGGGCGGCGACGGCGTCGGCGCGGGTGCCGAGGAACATCGAGCTGTAGAAGCAGAATGCCGCCGCCAGCGATCCCGCGTGCAGGGGAAGCGCGCGCAGATCGCCGCGGAGCAGATGGGCGGAGGGAGCTTGCGCCCGGGCCTCGTCGAGCAGCAAGGCGCTGCGATCGACGCCCAGCGGGTGCGCATGGCCCTGCTCGACGAACGCCGCGAGGTGGCGGCCATACCCGCAACCGAGGTCCGCGATCGGCTTGCCCGGTTCGATCTGTACCAGGGTGAGCGCGGTGGATACGTCCTCGCGTGCCAGCCGCGCGGAGGCGAAGCGCCGCGTGGTTTCCAGGAAGATGCGGTCGGCTACATCCACTGCTCGGCCCAACGCTCGAGTCCGCCGATGACGCGCCCGAGCGCGCGACCCTTGTCGGTCAGGTGGTATTCGACCCGGATGGGTTGCTCGCCGATCACGCGTCGCCGGACCACCCCGGCGCGTTCCAGTTCCTTGAGGCGCTGCGAGAGCATCCCTTCGCTGACCACCTCGAGCTCGGTGACCAGCTCGCTGTAGCGGTGCGGCCTCTTCAACAGCAGCTGGACGATGAGCGGGCTCCATCGTTTTCCCAGCAGGTCGACCGCCGCCTGGAAGTGCACGCAGATGTGCTTGGAGTAAGGGCGCTCGGTCATCGCAAAAGTATAGCCGTGCGAATCCCCGGGCGCACGAGAGCATCAGTTACTACTGAAACCGTAGTTACAACTGTTTTAGGAGTCAGTCATGGCCCTCGGCACCTGGAACATCGATCCGTCCGACTCGGCGATCGCCTTCTCCGTCCGCCACATGGTGGTCTCGAAGACGCGCGGCCGGTTCACGAAGTGGAGCGGTCAGCTCCGTTTCGATGAGGAGAACCCCGTCGTCTCCTCGGTGGAGGTGACCATCGATCCGGCGAGCGTCGATACCGCGGACGGTCAGCGACGGAAGCCACCAGCTGCACCGGGTTCGCGCCGGTTGCGGAGAGCGCGATCGTGGCCCAATTCGATAGATCCGCGATTCCGCTCGACGCCGACCCGAGCACGGTGATCGAGCTGCCATTGTGGCGCCCGATCTGGAGAGTTCCGTTCGCCAGGAGCGCGACGTCGTAGCGATCGTTCGAGGGCTGCTGGCGCAGATCCAGCTCCGCGACCGCGGCCGCGAAGTTCACCACCTGCGCGGAGACGCTGCAGTCCGCGCACGACAGGTTCTGTACCGCCGCCTGGTTGCTCGGGTGCGCATTCGACTCGGCGCGCGTGCTCGTCAGCCAGGCGCCCGAGATCACGCGCCAGTTCGGGCCCAGTCCCGTGGTGCGCTTGAAGTCATCGAAGAACAGCTGTCCCGTCGGAGGAGGAGGCGGCGGAGCGGAGCTCAGCCCGAAGGCTGCCAGCCGGTCGGTCCCGATGAAGAGGACGCCGCGGGCCGCGATCGGGTGGTAGTACTTGCCGCCGACCTGAAGCTGCGAGGAGGTGCTGGCGAAGAGCACCCGCATCGTCAGACCGTCGATGGCATACAGCGTCGGGTGCGCCGCGGTGGTGGCGGTCAGCGGGCGGAGCGATCGATGTTGGTATCGATCACCCACACGACCGGGTTCGATGAAGCGTTGCTGGTGACGATCGGCGAACCAGGATTCCTGAGCTTGAGCGTGCTCTGGTAGGCGTCGATCGCCAGGTACGCGGGCTGGCCGGAGGTCGTGACCACCCTGACGCGTGCGAGACCGGGCGCCTGCGGCTCGGTGCACGAGACGCAGGTCTTGGTCGAACCGCTGAAGAAGAGATAGCTCGTTCCGTCCGCGGCGCGGAAGTAGGCGGGCGTGGTCCGCGACTTCGCCAGGTCGACGTTGTTGAAGTTCTCCGAGTAGGGCCCGAACACGTTCAGGGGCCCACGAGTGTTCCCGTAATACGAGCGCAGGTCGGGACCGAACAGGGATCCGTCGGCCGGAGAAGCCATCGGGTTGGCGCGGTTGCAGTTCGGCCGGCGCGCGAGGCCGCCCGGCAGGTGGTCGCGATCGAGCAAGTACAAGTTGCCTTGCTTGCCGCCGAGCGCGATCACGTGCGGCGTGGTGGTCCGGCTGGGGTCGAGATCCGGCAGGAGCATGGGCGCTCCTCCGGCGAGGTCGACATCGAAATCGTCGAGCTGACAGTGGTTCCAGGGCGTCTAGGTCGCGACCAGTCCCAGAGGCAAAGTGGGAGCGAACGCGAGGAGCGATTCTCCCCAGTAGCGATCGAGCGGACAGGAGGGACCGTTGCCGGTCGTCACATAGACGATGCCGGTAGGTCCGATGGAGGTACCACCCTCTCCCCACATTCCTGCGTTGGCCGACGGGTCTGCAAAGGGCCCTCCGGAAAAGCTGCTGGCGATGCGCGGCGAGCCAGAGGTGCGGCCGGTGTCGACGGCGACCATCCACCCTCCCCCGCCATCGATGTACGATCCGAAGGGAAGGTAGAGCACGAGGGTGACGCGTACATGTGTGGCGCGTACGTCGCCCCGCCGACGACCACCTTGTCGAATGCCGGAGAAACCCAGAGCCTTCCGAAACCGGAACCGGAAACGGCGGTGGGCGTCAGGACGCTCTCTGCGCTGTTCCAGCCGGTTCGCTGCCGGTTTCCATGGAAGGTGAGCTGATCGAACGCAGGATCCGCCGAGGCGGCGCCGGCCGAGAGGACGAGGGCGGCGGCGACTGCTCGACATCCCGGCGGAGCCATTGGCCCCCACGGTCGTCATGCAGGCGGCCAAGTGCAAGTGAGGCAATCTGCGGAGCGCTCGCCCGCTCTAGAACGTACCCTTCTCGCGGTACGCGCCCCACACCTTGCGGAACACGTCGCAGACCTCGCCGAGCGTGCAGTACCCCTTCACGGCCTCGAGCACCGGGTACATGAGGTTCTTGTCGCTCCGGCAAGCGTCCTCGACGGCGCGCAGCTTCTCCTGTGCCCCCCGCTGCGAGCGGCTGCGCTTTACGGCGTTCAGACGCTCCACCTGCTTGTGGACCAGCTCGTCATCGATCTTCAGCGTCGGAATCGGCTCGTCCCGCTCCTTGCGGAAGGCGTTCACGCCCACGATCCTGCGCTCGCCCGAGTCGACCTCCCGCTGCCACTGGTAGGCGCTCTCCGCGATCTCGCGCTGCGGGTAGCCCTCCTCGATAGCGCGGATGATGCCGCCATACCGGTCGATCCTCGCGAGGATCTCCATCGCGCGCTTCTCGGTCTCGTCCGTCAGGTACTCGACGAAATACGATCCCGCGAGGGGATCGACCACGCGATCCACGCCGCTCTCGTGCGCGAGGATCTGCTGCGTGCGCAAGGCGATGGTGACCGCCTCTTCGGTGGGCAGCGCGTATGTCTCGTCGAGCGAGTTGGTGTGCAGCGACTGCGTGCCGCCCAGCACCGCCGCGAGCGCCTGCAGCGCGACCCTGACTACGTTGTTGTACGGTTGCTGCGCGGTCAGCGCCACGCCCGCGGTCTGGGCGTGCGTGCGCAACGTCACGCTGATGGCCTTCTTCGCACCGAATCGATCGCGCATCACGTGCGCGTAGATGCGGCGGGCTGCGCGGAACTTGGCGATCTCCTCGAAGAAGTCGTTGTGCACGTCCCAGAAGAAGCTCAGACGCGGAGCGAAGTCGTCGACGTCCATCCCCCGCTTCACGCACTCCTCGACGTAGCCGAATCCATCCGCCAGCGTGAACGCCAGCTCCTGGATCGCGGTCGCTCCGGCCTCGCGGATGTGGTAGCCGCTGATCGAGACCGGATGCCACTTCGGCATGTGCTTCGCGGTGTACTCGATCATGTCCACCACGATGCGCGTGGCCGGCCGGGGCCCGACCACCCACTCCTTCTGGGCGATGTACTCCTTGAGGACGTCGTTCTGGATGGTCCCGCCGAGCTTGTCCTGCGAGACCCCTTGCTTCTCCGCGACCGCGACGTACGCGCAGAGCGCGAAGATCGCGCTGGCGTTGATGGTCATGCTGGTGGTGACCCGGTCGAGCGGGATTCCGCTGAAGAGGACCTCGAAGTCCTTCAGCGTGGAGACGGCGACGCCCTCCCTCCCCACTTCGCCGCGCGACATCGGGTGGTCGGCGTCGTAGCCCATCAGGGCCGGCATGTCGAAGGCGGTGCTCAGGCCGGTCATTCCGTGCTCGAGCAGGTACTTGAAGCGCTGATTGGTGTCTTCCGGCGTGCCGAATCCGGCAAACTGGCGCATCGTCCACAGCCGCCCGCGGTACATGCTCGGCTGCGGGCCGCGCGTGTACGGGAATTGACCCGGAAAGCCCACGTCGCGCAGGTACTTCTCGACCTCGGCATCGCTCGGATCGGACACGTCCGCGGGCGTGAGCAGATCGGGGATGGGAATTCCTGAGTCGGTGTGGAACTCGGCCCGGCGCAGCGCGCTCTTCTGCGTCGCGCGCGCCAGATCGATCTTGCGCCATTCCTCCTGGGCCGCCTTCAGGCGCTCCTTGGCGTTCATGACCGCGAGATAACACGGGCAGGCCCGGCATGCGACCGGGCGGAGGCGCGGGCGTGCGCCCGCCCGCTGGGCCCTTGCTGCGCGCGGCGCGGGTGTGTTCGTAAGTTCACGTCCATGTTGGAGATTCACGGGAAGCAGGAGTGTCCGTTCGCCTGGCGCGTCCGCCTGGCTGCCCGGGAAAAGGGCGGCGTCCCGTTCGAATGGATTGCGCACGACGCCGAATCGCCCGATCCGCGCGCTTCGCAGCACAATCCGCAACGGCGATCGCCGTTGCTCTGGGACGAGGGTTTCGCCCTGGCCTAAGAGCCTATAGTCGCCAAGCCGCCTTCGGCGGCCGCGACTCTAGCAGATAGCGGCCGATGACGATCCGCATGATCTCGCTCGACCCTTCGTAGATGGTGGTGATCCGGGCGTCCCGGTAATGCCGTTCGGCGGGAAACTCGTCGATGTATCCGTAGCCGCCGTGGACCTGCACCGCCGTATCGCAGGCCTTGTTCGCCTTCTCGGTGGCGAACACCTTCGCCATCGCCCCTTCCCGGGTGAAGGACTTGCCCGCCTCCTTCAGCGCGGCGGCGCGCAGCGCGAGCAGCCGCGCGGCATCGAGCTCCGTCGCGACGTCGGCCAGGGCGAATCGGATGGCCTGGTAATTGGCGATGGGCTGCCCGAAGGTGTGCCGGTCCTTCGCGTAGCGGACCGCGGAATCGAGCGCGGCGGTGCCGATGCCGATGGCCTGGCAAGCGATGCCTACCCGCCCCGAGTCGAGAGCGGCGAGCGCGATGGGAAATCCGCGGCCCTCCGGACCGAGCATCGCGCTCGCGGGCACGCGCAGGTCCTCGAACGAGAGCGAGACGGTGCTGGATGCTCGCAGCCCCATCTTGTCCTCGTGCCGGCCGACGTGGAGCCCCTTGGTGCCGCCCTCCACGAGAAAACAGCTGATCCCCCTGTTGCCTTCGACGCCGGTGCGTGCCCAGACGATGATCACTCCCGCCCGGTCGCCGGAGGTGATCCACTGCTTGCTGCCGTTGATCACGTACTCGTTGCCGTCGCGGCGCGCGGTGGTGCGCAGCGCCGCCGCATCCGAACCCGCGTGCGGCTCCGAAAGGCCGAAGCTCGCGGCGACGTAGCGGCCCGAAGTGATCTCCGGGACGTAGCGCCTCTTCTGCGCCTCCGTGCCGTGGCGCGCGATCGTCTCCGCGACCAGGTTGTTCACCGCCATGGTCACGGCCGTGGAGGCACAGCCCTGGGCGATCTCCATCATCGCCAGCGCATACGCGACCGCGCCGGCCTGCGCCCCGCCGTACTCCTCGGCGATGTTGACGCCCATCATCCCCAACTCGGCGAGCCCGGCGAGTTGCTCCGCGGGAAAGCGGCGTTCCCGGTCCAGCTGGCCGGCGATGGGAGCGAGCGTCTTCTGTGCGTAATTGCGCGCGGTATCGCGGACGAGCTGCTGCGCTTCGGTCAGTTCGAAGAGTCTGGGCTGCATCCCGGTCAGCAACTGCATGGCGACGCGCGGCTCGGCGGCTCACCGCCTATGTAGCAGCCGCAACGCCCGGGCGCGAGTAGACTTTGTACATCTTCTCGAACTCGGCGGCGAACTCCGGCAGGCGCTTGCGCAGCACCGCGCGGTCGATCAAGACGCCGTCGTTGGAGACCAGGGTGAACTCCCGGGCCACCGCGAAACCCTTCTCGGTGATCCCCCAGCGCGCGTGCCCTTCCTCGCGCAGCACGCCGAGGCGGACGAAGTCGTTGATGGCCCGCGCCAGCGAGGTGTGCCAGCGCGCGAGCCTGCGCTCGAGCGGATTGGATTCCCAGTCGCGGCCGCTCAGAGGCACGATGTCGCGGATGTGTACGTAGACGTCGCTGATGCCGGCGTTGCCTCCGCCGAAGAGCAGGGCCGAAAGCAGCGGCGCGCAGAACGTTTGCCTGGGAGTGAGACGCTCGGAGACCTCCGTGCCTGTGCCCCAGCCATCTTTCGGAACTGCACCCTGAACGACCATCGGAGCCCCCCAGGCCCTGGTCCTTTTTACTGCAAGAGCGCGTTCGAGATCACCAGCCGCTGGATCTCGGACGTACCTTCGTAGATCTCGGTGATTCGCGCGTCGCGGAAGTGCCGCTCGACGTCCAGCTCCTTCGAGTACCCCATCCCGCCGTGGATCTGCACCGCCTTGTCGGCGACGCGGTTGGCGGCCTCGCTGGCGTAGAGCTTGGCCATGCTCGATTCGCGCGAGTGCCGGACGCCGGCGTCCTTGAGGCTCGCGGCGCGCAGCGTGAGCAACCGGGCCGCCTCGAGCTCGGTGATCATGTCCGCGAGCATGAACTGGATGGCCTGGTGCTGTGCGATGGGGACATCGAACGTCTTGCGCACCTTCGCGTATTCGCGCGCCTCCTCGAACGCGGCCATCCCGATGCCGATGGCCTGCGCCGCGATCCCGATGCGGCCGCCATCCAAGGTGCTCATGGCGATCTTGAACCCCTCGCCTTCCTCTCCGAGGCGGTCCGCGGCCGGCACCTCCATGTTCTCGAAGAAGATGGTGCAGGAGGGGCTTGCGCAGATCCCCAGCTTCTCGTCGGGCTTCTGCAAGAGGAACCCGGGGGTCTTCGTGTCGACGACGAAAGCGGTGATCCCCTTGGTTCCCTTGCGCAAGTCCGTCATGGTGAAGAGCACGATGGCGTCGGCAACCGGCCCGTTCGTGATCCAGTTCTTCGTGCCGTTGATGACGTACTTGTCGCCGCGCCGGACGGCGGTGGTGCGCTGTTCGGCGGCGTCGCTGCCCGCCTGCGGCTCGGTGAGCCCGAAGCACCCGAGCTTCTCGCCGCTGGCGAACGGCTGGAGCCAGCGCTCTTTCTGCGCGTCGGTCCCGTACTTGAGGACCGGGTCGCAGTAGAGGGAGTTGTTCACGCTCAACGTCACGCCGACGGACGCGCAGCCCCGGGAGATCTCCTCGATCGCGAGCGCATAGGCGACGTTGTCCATGCCCGCGCCGCCCCACTCCGTCGGAACGGCGACCCCGGCAAGGCCGAGCTCGAACGCCTTCTTCACCGTTTCGGCGGGATACTTGTGCTCCCGGTCCCACCGTTTCGCGTTCGGCTTCAGCTCGCGGTCCGCGAACTCGCGGCAGGTGTCCCGCAGCAGCCTCTGCTCTTCGCTCAGCTCAATTTCCATGTTGCGGGTCTCTGGATGGCTGAAGGGAAACCGGGTTGTTCATGCTACACGTGCACCCGGATCGGGGCAAATGAGAATCGGTCAACTGACCGACCCCGCCGCTCCCCGCTGCGCGTCTGCGTACTTAGCCGGCCTGCGCCAGCAGATTGCGGGCGATCACCATGCGCTGGATCTGCGAGGTTCCCTCGTAGATCTGGAGCAACTTGGCGTCGCGCATCAGCTTCTCGACCGGATACTCCTTGGTGTACCCGTACCCGCCGAAGACCTGCACGGCGTCGGTGGCGACGGCCATCGCCGAGTCGGCCCCGAACGCCTTCGCATACGACGACTCGATGGCGTCCAGCTTTCCTTGCCCGATGCTCCAGGAAGCCTTGAGCATCAGCAGCCGGGTGGCCTCGTACTTCATCGCCATCTCCGCCAGCATGAACTGGACGGCCTGGAATTGCGCGATCGCTTGCCCGAAAGCCTTGCGCTCGAGCGCGTAGCGGCAGCATTCGTCGAGGGCTCGCCGCATGATCCCGCACGCGCCCGCGGCGATCCACGGCCGGCTGCGATCGAAGGTCTTCATCGCCACCTTGAACCCCTGGCCCTCCTCGCCCACCAGGTTCGCCTTGGTGAGCTTCACCTCCTCGAGGATCACGTCCGAGGTATCGCTGGCGCGCTGCCCGAGCTTGTCCTCCTTGCGGCCGACGGAGATGCCGGGAGCGTCGCGCGGCACGACGAAGCAGGTGATGCCCTTGTGCCGATCGCGCGGCTCGCCGATCCTTCCGAACACCGTGTACCACTGCGCGTAGCGCGCGTTGGTGATCCAGCGCTTCTGCCCGGTGAGGACGTACTCGTCGCCCACCTTGCGGACGGCGGTGCGCATGCCGGCCACGTCGCTCCCGGCGTCCGGCTCCGAGCAAGCGTACGCGGCGAAGACCGGCGCGTCCGTCAGCATGCCGAGCCACTTCTTCTTCTGCTCCTCGGTGCCCGCCAGCATGATGGGCATGGCCGCGAGGTTGTTGCCGAACATCGTGGTGCCGATGCCGGCGCAGCCGTAGTTCACCTCTTCGGCCATCAGCACGTGATCGAGCGTCGAGAGCCCGAGGCCGCCGACTTCCTGCGGCAATTCCACGTTCATCAGGCCGATCTCCCAGGCTTGCTCGCAGATCTCCTTCGGGAAGGTGCTGTGCTCGTCCAGCTTCTGCGCGACCGGGATGATCTTCTCGCGGGTGAACTTCCGCGCGGTCTCGACCAGCCGCTGCTGCTCGTCGGTGAGGGAGAAGTCCATCTATCTTCCTGTGAATTTGGCGGGACGCTTTTCCACGAAGGCGCTCATGCCCTCGCGGCGGTCCTGGGTGTCGAACAACAGGGCAAACGATTCCGCCTCCTGGCGGTTGGCGGCCCGCAAGGTCATGTCGTAGCCGCGCTCCACCAGGCGCTTGGCGCGGGCGACGGCGAGCGGTCCCTTCAGGGCGATCTTCTGGCCGATCGATCGGCAGTGCTCGAGCAGCTTTTCGCGCGGCAGCACCGCGTTCACCAGGCCGATCTCGTAGGCCCGCCGCGCGTCCACCCACTCGCCGGTGAAGATCATCTCCTTGGCGCGCAGCTTGCCCACCAGCCGCACCAGCCGCTGCGTGCCGCCGAATCCCGGGGTGACGCCGAGGGTCACCTCGGGGAGCCCGAGGCGGGCGTTCTCGCTGGCGAAGATCATGTCGCACGCCACCGCCAGCTCCAGTCCTCCGCCCAGCGCGTAGCCGTTCACCGCCGCGATGGTCGCCGATGGGATGTCCTCGATCAGCGCGGTCAGCACGTGCCCGAGCTCGCTGAACTCCCGCGCCTGCCAGGGACCCATCGGGACCATCTCGGCGATGTCGGCGCCGGCGACGAAGGCGCGCTCGCCCGCCCCGGTGAGGATGATCACGCGCGAGTCCGCGCATTCGCGCACCGCCTGCGTCAGCTCGCGGAGGGTGTGGGAGTTCAGCGCGTTGAGCGCCTTCGGCCGGTTGACGGTGATGGTGGAGATCGCCGGGTCGCGTTCGACGAGGATGTTTTCGTAGGCCATGGCTCAATACCTATGGAAGCCGCGCTTCGTCTTGCGTCCGAGCCAGCCCGCATCCACCAGCTGCCGCAAGAGGGGCGCGGGCCGGTACTTGTCGTCTCCCAGGCCCTTCTGCAGCACTTCGGCGATGGAGAGGCAAGTATCGAGGCCGATGAAGTCCGCCAGCGCGAGCGGCCCCATGGGCACGTTGGTTCCCAGCTTCATCGCGGTATCGATGTCTTCCGCCGAAGCAAGCCCTTCTTGAAGGCCGAAGCAGGCCTCGTTGAGCATCGGGATGAGGATGCGGTTGACGATGAACCCGGGCATGTCCTTGGAGAGCACGGTGGTCTTGCCCATCCGTTCCGCCAGGGCCCGGGTCACCGCGTACACCGGGTCGCTGGTCTGGGCGCCGCGGATGATCTCCACCAGCTGCATCACCGGAACGGGGTTCATGAAGTGCATCCCGATGACGCGCTCCGGAGCCGGTACGCTGGCGGCGATCCGGGTGATGGAAATGGAGGAGGTATTCGTCGCCAGGACGGCGTCCTGCGGCAGCGCCCTGGCCAGGGCGGCGAACACCTTCTTCTTCACCTCCTCGTTCTCGGTCACCGCCTCCACCGCGAACTGAGCGCCCCGCGCATCCTCGACCGTGCCCGCTTTCAGGCGGGCGATCGCCGTCTGCGCCTCGCCGGCCTTCAGTTTCCCCTTGCCGACCGCCTTGTCGAGCTGCGCCCGGATGCCCGCAAGGCCCTTCTGGACGAGGTCCGGGCTCACGTCGATCAGGAGCACCTCGATTCCGCTCAGGGCGGCGACCTGCGCGATTCCTGCGCCCATCTGCCCCGCGCCCACCACGGCCAGCGTCTTGACGTCCACGGTCCGACTCCTCCGAAGAGGGGCCGAGATAAGCCGGCTTAGGATGTGGAGTCAAATGCGGTAACTTTGCTTCGTGGAGCAGCGCGTCTGCCAGGGAATCGTGGACGACGCCGCCGCCATCTGCGGCGCGCTGGTGGCGGAGTTGCGCCTGCGCGGGGACCTGCTGGACGGCGACGGCGCCGGTCCGGAGCAGCTCGTGCAGGCCGCGGTGGGCGGAGCGCTGGCGACGCCGCGCGCGCGCCGCGAGGTGACGGCGCGCGGCCTTCAAGAATTGGTCTCTTCCGGGGCCCTCGCCGACTCCGCGGCCGTCGACCGTAGCGTCCATCTGGCGCGGTGTCCTCCCCAGGTCGCGCGCGCGCTCGACCTGGGCGGCCTGGCCCCTTCCGAGCTCTGGTGCGCGGACGTGCCGCTCAGCGTGGAGAGCGACGCGGCTGGCATGCTCCGGCTGGTGCTCGATCGCGAGCCGCGGCGCTCGCTGCTGCGGGCGCTGCGTGGCGTCGGGCACGAGGCGTCGCTGCAGCTCGCCCAGGAGCGCGGCCGGCAGCGCGCGGTCGCCGACCTGGCGCGGGCCCGGCAGAACCTGGGCGCGCTCGCGGCCGCGGCCGCGCGCCTGCGCCGCGAGACCGAACGCCGTGACGTGCTGCACGCCATCGCGGACGAGCTGCGCAAGCTCGGCTTCGAGAGCGCGCTGCTGCTCGCCGGTCCCGAAGGCGTGACGCTCGCGCACATGTCGCACAAGCGGGCAGTGATCGACGAGGCGATGAAGCTGATCGGCATCCGCAAGATGAGCGAGCTGGTGCCGATCGATCCGGCAAAGTCGCCGTTGCTCGACACGCTGCTCAAGTCGCCCGAGCCGGTGGTGGAGGTGCGCTCGCACCAGCTCTTGCGCGCCATCTGGGGAAGGCGCGCGTCGGAAGCCGCCCGGGAGCGGCTGGTCGAGATCCTCCGACTCTCCCAGGTGGTGGCCGCTCCGCTGCGCGGCGCCGGCGACCATGCGCTCGGGATCCTTCTCGCGGCGCCCAGGGACGGCAACGAGCCCGATCTGGGAGTGCTCAGCTCCTTCGCGCTGCAGGCTTCGCTCGCGCTCGAGCGGTCGATGATGCGCGAGCGCATGCGGGAGCAGGCGGCGATGATCGAGGACGCCGTCGAGGAGCGCACCCGGGTCCTGCGCGAGGCGAACGACCGGCTGCAGCAGGCGGACCGGCGCAAGGACAACTTCCTCGCCAACGTCTCCCACGAGCTGCGTTCGCCGCTGGTGACCATGATCGGGTACACTGAGTTGCTCCTGGCGGAGAAGATGGGCCCCGTCAACGAGCGGCAGCGCCAATGCCTGCAGGTGGCGCGTTCATCGGGAAAGCGGCTGCGCGCCTTCATCGAAGAGCTGCTGGACTTCTCGCGGTTCGAGCTGACGCGCGAGTCGATGACGTTCCAGCCTTTCGATCTGCGGGAGGCCGTCAACCAGGCGCTGGCGGGTCTGGCGCCGCGGTTCCTCGAGCGGCGCTTGAACGTCCGCCAACGCGTGCCGCCCGAAACGCCGCCGGTCCTGGGCGACCGCGACCGGATCCTGCAAGTCCTCAGCAACCTTCTCTCCAACGCGGAGCGCCACTGCCGCGACGGCGGCAAGGTGGCGATCAGCGCGCAACAAAGGCGCGGGTTCGTGCTCGTCTCCGTCCATGACAATGGGACCGGGATCCCGGCAGCGCACGTGGCGAAGATCTTCGATCGCCTCTACCAGGTCGGTGACGTGCGGGACGCTCGCTCGCGCGAGCAGGGCCTCGGTCTGGGGCTGAACATCGTCAAGAGCATCGTCGAGGCCCACGGCGGCGACGTGTCCGTGGCCAGCGAAGTTGGCAAGGGCTCGACCTTCTCGTTCACGCTTCCGCTGGCGGACGTCAAGGCCTCCCAGGAGGACGCCCCGCCGCAATGAGTGGCGCGCCGCGTTCACTGCGCGCTCACCTTGGCGGCGTCTTCGGCGGACAGCTTCACGCGCGCGACGCTGCGCCGCGACGGCTTCTCCCGATACGCGAGCGTCGTCTCCACCTCGGCGTTGCCCGGCGCCGCGAAAACGACGAACTCCACGGTGCCGGGCGCCCCGGCAGCTCCGTAGCGGACGAAGTGCCGCGCCAGCGCGTGACCGCCGCGCCGGACGATGACGTCGAGGTCCTTCACTTCGCCGGGCAAGGCGCCGGTGAGGTCCAGCGAGATCTTCAGATCCCGTGGCCTTCGCAGCTGCGACCAGATCAGGAGCCCTCCCCCGAGTACCGCCAGCAAGAGCAGGCGGGGGATGAACCTACGCATCCCCCTCCTCGTGCTCCTTTTTCTTGTGCTTGATCTTCGCCTTGAATCCGGGCTCGCCGCTGCGCTTCAGCTGGATGGTCGCATTCACCTCCAGCGTGACGCCCGTGAGCAGTTTCCACATCTCGCGCCGCAGCGTCTCGCTCTCGAGAAAGCGCCGCACCTCGTGGGTGACCACCCGCGCCACTTCGCTGCGCGTCTTGTCGGCCTGGGCGATGAGGAAGGCGAGCGCATCCTTGGGCATCTTCATGTCGCCGACCAGGTTGCGGATGCCCTCCTCCGTCATGAAGAGCGCGCCGACGCCGGTCAGCACGGCGCGCCGCACGATGTCCGGGACGATGCCCGAGAGCCGCTTCATCTCTTCCGGCGGCAGATCGTCGTCCTCGTCGGGCATGCTCGGACCTCCGAAGTGCGTCGCGCCCGTCACTCCTCGCCTTCGTAGTAGTCCACCGCGTCATCCCGGCGGTGGACGGACATGATGCCGTGGCCGCGAGCGAGCACTCCCACTTTCTTCGATTCGGGGTACACGGCGACCTCCGGTTCCCTCATCGTGGAGATCGCCAGATAGCGCAACGGCGCATCCGAGCGGTTCGCGATCTGATGACCCGGGGGGCCGGGCGAAAACGCCACGTAGTCTCCCGCGCGCAGCGGATGCTCCTCCTCTCCCAGCCGCAGGATACCCTCTCCCTCGAGGATGAACACCGCCTCGTCGTTGGCGAGGTGGAAATGCATGGGGAACGTCTTCTTCCCCGGCGAGAGCTCGAACCAGCTCAGGCCGATGCCTTTTCCGCCGGCCGCTGCCGCGAGCCGCTTGCGGCGGAAGGCGAATCCGCCGTGCTCCTGCGCCTGCTCCTCACACTGCACCAGCGAGGTCTTGTTCACGGCTTCTTCCCCAGTTGCACCAGAGGCTTCTGTCCCCGCGGGACCGCCGTCATGTTCGCGATCGCCACCCGATCGGCGACGTTCTGGGCGATCTGCGTCAACGCCTGCGCCTCGGGAAGCCCGGGGTCCGCCGCGACGACCGGGCGGCCGTCGTCGCTGCCGGACCGGATGGCCGTATTGATCGGCACCCGACCGAGGAACGGCACCCCGAGTTTGCCCGCAGCCTGCTCCGCGCCACCCTTGGAGAAGATGTCCGTCTCGTGGTGGCAGTTCGGGCAGATGAAGCCGCTCATGTTCTCCACGAATCCGAGCACCGGGATGTTCACCTTGTCGAACATCGTCTTCGCCTTGATGGCGTCGGCCAGGGCGACGTCCTGGGGCGTGGTCACCACCACCGCCCCCGAGACGCTGACTTGTTGAGCGATGGTCAGCTGGATGTCGCCGGTGCCGGGCGGCAGATCGAGGATCAGGTAGTCCAGGTCGCCCCAGTGGACGTCGCGCAGCAGCTGCACCAGCGCACCGTGGAGCATGGGTCCGCGCCAGATCATCGCCTGGTCGGGATCGACGAAAAACCCGATGCTGATCACCTTCACTCCGAAAGCGCTGAGCGGAAGCACCCGTTTGCCGTCGTCGCTGGTGGGCCTCGCGCCGAACAGGCCCATCATCAGCGGCATCGAAGGGCCATAGATGTCCGCATCCAGCAGCCCGACTTTGCAGCCTAGATTCGCCAGCGCAACCGCCACGTTCGCCGAGATGGTGCTCTTTCCCACGCCGCCCTTGCCGGAGCCCACCAGCACCACGTTCTTCACCGACGGAACGAGATCGTTCGGGTTGTTCTGCTTGCCCGGTGAAGGGCGCACGTTGGCGCTGAAGGCCACCTCCACGCGGGGAAGCTGCAGGGGCGAGAGCATCGCCCGCACCGCTTCTTCGATCCGCGCCTTGTGCGGAGAGGCCGGCGTGGGGAGCTCGACGCGCACGCGCACGCCGCCGCCGTCGAGGATCTCCGGGTGCTTGAAGTACCCCAGCTCGGACATCGTCCGGCCGGACGAGGGGTCCTTGAGGTCCTTGAGCGCCGATAGCACCTGTTCCGCCGTCACCGCCATTGGGCGCCGGAATGTGCGCGGCAGCGGGGGTCAAGTCAAGGCAAGTGCCGGAGCGGCCGCCCTGGCCGTTCCTTCGTGCGCTTGCCGTTATCCAGCACGATCCTTCCGTTCACAACCACGTAGGGGATTCCCTCCGGGTAGGCCATCGGCTTCTCGAAAGTGGCGGTGTCGCGCACCGTGGCGGGATCGAACGCGACCAGATCCGCTTTCATGCCCACGCGGATGAGCCCGCGGTCCTGCAGGCCGAGCCGCCGCGCAGGGAGCGAGGTCATCTTCCGCACCGCCTCTTCCATGGTGAAAAGTCGCTCGTCGCGCGCGTAGTGCCCGAGGATCCGGGCCGTGCTGGCGAAGGCGCGCGGGTGCGCGCTCCCTTCGGCGGCGAACGGCCCGTCGATCGCCATCGCGCCGTAGTCCGTATCCATCGCCACCCACGGCTGCGAGAGTCCCAGCCGCACGTCCTCCTCGCTCATTCCGAACCGGGCCACGCCGACGTTGGCCCGGTCCATCGCCACCAGATCGACCAAGGCCTCCGCGGGCGCCTTTCCCAGATCGCGGGCCGCCGCATCCAGCCGCTTGCCGACGAGTTTCTTCACCTCCGGGTTCACGGCGGAGAGGAGCAGGATGTCCTCGGCGTGCAGCTC
>Ga0137416_10000088_pt1 | contig 35450 bp, 28 predicted proteins | sample CZODoug3_1_1_16f_FD_108282 | JGI IMG/M metagenome (GOLD analysis project Ga0137416, IMG submission 108282) | Vadose zone soil fungal communities from Angelo Coast Range Reserve, California, USA - CZODoug3_1_1_16fungal (Illumina Assembly) | ecosystem: Environmental > Terrestrial > Soil > Vadose...
CACCGCCGCCCGATGAGCCGCCACCACCGCCACCGCCGCCGCAGGAGAAGGTCGACATTCCCGATCCGCAGGAAAAACCTGAGGATCCCACGCCGAGCAACGATCCTCCGCCGAGCGAGAATCTGGGCCTGGACACCGAAGGCGGGGCCGGCGGTGATGCGTTCGGCCTGGTTGGCAACAAAGGCGGTCGTGACCTGGTCGGCTCCGGGCCCGGTGGCAGCGTTTACCAGTGGTACGCCGGACTGTTGAAAAACGAGATCTCGGATCAGCTCGGTGCCAACAAGAAGGTGCGCAGCTCCAGTTTCAAGACCGCGTTGAAGATCTGGCTGCGGCGCGATGGCTCCGTTGAGCGGGTCGTCATTGCCCCGACCGGTGACAAGGAGCGTGACCACGTGATTGAGGCCGAGGTGCTGAAAATCCGGCTCAGCCAACCACCCCCGGCCGACATGCCCAACCCTGTCAACATCAGCATCGCCTCTCATAGTTGAGGAAGCCTTCAATGCGCGCGCATCGTCCACTCGTATTCATCGTTCTGGCGCTGGCGGTCGGGCCGCTCGCGCAGGCTCAGTCGGCTCGCTCCGGAGGCGGCGCCAGCGCGCAGCTGCTGCAACAGATGCAGCAGCTGGCCTCGGAGCGCACGAGCCTGCAGGCGCAGAACGCCAAGTTGAAAAAGGACCTGGAGGACCTGCGCAAGGAGCGCGACACGCTCGAGAACGGCCAGCAGGCGCTGGATAAGCGAGCGAAGGTATCGGAAGCCGCGGTGCGACAGCTCGAGGCTCGCCAGCAGCAGCGACAGGCGGACCCGGAGCTGGCGCAGACCAAGGAGAAGTTGCAACAGGTGGTCGCGAAGTTCCGGGAGACGCTGCAGACTCTGAAAGAGGTGGAGACGGCGCAGGCGAGTGCGAAGCAGACATTGGCGGCCCGCGACCAGGAGCTCAGAGTTTGTGTCGATCACAACAAGGCGCTCTACAAACTCGACGACGAGGTGCTGACCCACCTCGAGAAGCAGACGATGTGGACGCGTGTCGCCGCGACAGAGCCGTTTACGCGGATCAAGCGGACTCAGCTGGAGAATTACGTGGTCGAGTCGCGTACGAAGGCAGACGAGCACGTGGTTCCGGCGCCCTCGGACAGCACGGGAACTCAAAGCACGCCCCGTTGACGGCAGCGGGTTGCGCCGCGACGCGCGGCCGGTGTTTCGGGACTCGGGCGAGCCGCACTTGGCGGCTGCACATGTGCGTTTTGCTGCTGGCTTTCTCCGGCGTTGCGCAGGGTCTCACGGCGACCGATCTGGCCGTGATCATCAATTTGTCCGATCCGCTGAGCGCGGCAATCGGCAGCTACTACGTCGATGTGCGGCACATCCCGGCGGCGAATGTCCTGAGAGTTCGCTTCGACCCCAACCGGGACGACCTGCCTGAAGCTCAATTTGCAGCCGTCCGCAAAGCCCTGGAGCCGCAAATCCGGCCGGGCGTCCAGGGAATTGCCCTGACCTGGGCGCGCCCTTATCGCGTGGGCTGCATGTCGATCACCTCGGCATTCGCATTCGGATTCGAGCGCAGCTTCTGTGCCAGTGGCTGTAATCTCACCCGCCTCAACCCGTATTACGACTCGCCTGTAACACGGCCCTACGACCAACTCCACATTCGGCCGACGATGGCCATCGCGGCCGTCGACTTCGAACAGGCCAAGGCGCTCATCAATCGCGCCGTCCAGGCCGACCAATTGTTTCCCCGTGGGACTGCGTACTTCGTGTCGACCGACGACCGCGCACGGAACGTCCGCTCGCCTGAATATCCGCTCGCCGCGCGGGTCATCAACAAACGGATAGGTGTCGAGATCGTCCACGGCGCGGCCATACGAGATCGCCCGGATGTCCTTTTCTACTTCACCGGCTCGATGGCGGTGCCCGACCTGGCGACCAACCGGTTCGTCCCCGGGGCCATCGCAGATCACCTGACGTCCTTCGGCGGGATGCTGACGGACAGCAGTCAGATGAGCAGCCTGCGATGGCTGGAGGCCGGCGCGGCCGGCAGCTACGGCACGGTGGTGGAGCCCTGCGCCTTCCCGGCGAAATTTCCCGATGTCCGCGTGGTGACCACGCGGTACCTCACCGGCGAGACGTTGCTCGAGGCCTACTGGAAGAGCGTGTTGATGCCCGGCCAGGGCGTGTTTGTCGGCGATCCTCTCACGGCTCCCTTCCGGCCGTAGCCCAACACGAAGCCGCGCGCGCGGCCCGCCCGATAGCGACCTAAGTCCTTCATTTAACTACGACGATCGTCGTAGTCACGCTCCTTTAAACGTTCCCCGGACCACGGCTGGTACGCCGATTGCGTCGCAACCGGATCTGCATCGCAGCTCAGCTGTCGGACGCTCGCGCGGACAAATCCGGTGTGGCCGTCATCGAAGCGACAACTGACTGCAACACAGCCCACCTACTGTTAAGTGCATCGCAGACAACAACGCACTTACAGGGTGGGTACAAAGTGGTCGAAAGTCGAAAACAGGCCGTTTCGATACGCATGAACGCGGCCGATGTACGCAAGGTGAAGAAGCTTGCGACGCGCCTGGGTGTGCGGGATTCGGACGTCATCCGCTTCGCGGTCAAAAACATGTTGGCGCGGCTGGGGCCGCTCTACGACGGCGAGGTCCACGGCCGCAACCTGGTACCGGTGTTTGTCGAATCCGGCGCCGAGCTGTTGCGCTTCTTCGACATCGACGCCACCCGCCTCGAGGCCATCATCAACAACGGAGTTGATGTTGAGCGGCGCGTGGATCGTGACGACATCGCGCTGCTGGCGCTGACCGGCACGCAGGAGCCGTATGCGGCCCTGAAGTTGAGCGAGCTCGACCGCACCGAGCGCCGCCGCCAGACGGCCGCCGAATTGTCCGAGTCGCTGCGCCAATACCTGTACGCGAAATACGTGTACCGCCCGTCCCCCGAAGCCGAGGCGGTCCGCGAACGCGAGCCCGTGCACCTCGCCGTTTCCAACGATCAACCTGAGCTATTGAAAGGAGAACATCGATGAAGAGCCGCTGTTTGAAATTCCTGCCGCGGGCCGGACTGCTCGCCCTGGTAGCGGCCCTCGGAATGGCCCACATCCCGCAGGCACATGCAGACATGATGCTGCTGGCCGACACGACGATGGTGACCGGCACGCAGTCGGCGGTGTTCTCGTTCACCGCGCCCGCCGATGGCTATGTGACGGCCAACCTGCAGAACCTGAACTGGCAGAAACCGCTGAGCTCATTGAGCTTCCAGGCAACCTCCGGAACCAGCATCATGTCTTCGTGGTCAGGGGCTGACTCGAAGTCGGAGACCTTCCAGGTCACCGCCGGCAACTACTTCGCACACATCGTGGCGACGACGGCGGATAACCTGGATGTAGGCCTGTACTCGCTCAACCTGTCGTTCACACCAACCGTGCCGCTGCCCGCCAGCAGCCTGCTGTTGCTCACCGGTATCTTCGGGATGTTCCTGGTATCGCGCGCCCGGCGCTCGTTCGGGTTCTGAGACTTCGCGTCCCGACGAAACGAAAGCGTCATCTGCGACGCTTAGTATGACAAGTGTCTAACACTGGCGCGCCCACCCGCGCGCCAGACTCCATTCGCACCCAGCGTGAAAGTCGAAAACGAAAATGAGCTCATTGAGGGTCTGCTTCGTATTGTTGCTGCTGTCCGTGGCTCGTCTGAGCCTCGCGGAGCCGGCCACCGCTCCCGTCCTGCCGGCGTATCGCCTGCAGCCCGGCGATGTCGTCGATGTATCGGTCTGGAAGGAGACCGATCTGCAGAAGGAAGTGCTGGTCCGTCCGGACGGCGGCCTGAGCTTTCCGCTCGCGGGAGAAGTGGATGCCCGCGGCAAGTCGGTCGACGAAGTACGGGCCATCCTCGCTGAGCGCCTGCAGAAATACATTCCTAATCCGGTCGTGACGGTGGCGCTCAAGCAGATCGGCGGCAACCGGATCTATGTACTGGGCCGGGTCAATCACGCAGGCGAGTTTCCTTTCGCGAACTCCTTGGATGTCATGCAGGCGATCAGCCTCGCCGGTGGCGCCACTCCCTATGCCGCCCTCAACGAGATCGTCATCCTGCGACGTCAGAATGGCCGCCAGCAATCATTCAGCTTCCGGTACCTCGACGTGGCTCATGGTCATAGCCTGCAGCAGAACATTGTCCTCGAAAGCGGCGACACCGTGGTTGTGCCGTGAGCCGTGAGATTTTTCACAGCAGGTTGGCATCTAATGAGACAGATTGCATATCCCGCCGCGCTGGGCAGCTGCTGTGCGCTCGGCGCAGGGATTGCACCGGTGCGGGCGGCGGAGTGGCTGCTCACACCGACCTACAGTGCTTCCGCGGACTACGTCAACAATCGCCGGCTCGTGTTGACTCACGACAGCAGCGAATCCGCAGTCGTCGCCGTGGACCTGAAATTTGAGAAGGCACTGGAAGACATGCAGTTCTTTCTCGAGCCGCGCTATTCCTTCCGTCGTTTCAGCGATCGCACGCTGGGCAACGGCGATGACCGCAGCGTGAGCGGCGGCATCACCTGGACAGGTGAAAAGTCGCTCCTCAACCTGACGGCGAACTATTGGGACCAGAGCACTTTATTCACGGAAGTGCTGGAGAGCGGCATCATCACGGGCGATACCCATCGGCGCATGGAGCAGGCCGCCGCCAACTACATTTTCGGTCAGACCGAGTTGCGCAGCCTGATCGCCCAGGTCAGCTACCAGGGTGTCAAATACTATGGTGAAGGCGCGGAGTTTCTGCCGGGATACCGGTACGAATCCGGCAGCCTCGGCGAACGGTTCACACTCAATGAACGTGGCAGTGTGGCCGTCAGCGCTTACGGCAGCTTGCTGCAATCGGACGCGAAAGGGGGCTCCAGTCATTCGATCGGCCTGCAGGCCGAGCTGATCTATCAGCTCACCGAGCGGATCAACCTGGATGCATCGCTCGGCGAGAGCTCGCGCGTACTGTCGGGAGAGAGCAGTAGCGGCACCGACGCCTCGATCACGCTCAGTCGCCAGATGCTGTTGGGAAGGATGAGCGTCGCTTATACACGCAGCCTCGTTCCCTATGGATCCGGATTCCTCGTGGCGCGGCAACAATACACCGCCTCATTTACGCACGCGCTGACGCCCACCATCGATACGACGCTCTCGGTCCTTCGTTTTCAGAATAACGAGACCGCCGTGTTGCTGCGCATCGATCGGCGCAGTCTCAACAGCGCATCCTGGGCGCTCAGCTGGCACCCGACCGAGACCTGGCAGGCCGGGTGGCGGATCGAGGGAATTCAAAGCCAACTGCCAACGCTGGAGGGTCAGCGCGTGACGGCCTGGAACACCTCGGTATCGCTCGTGTGGACACCCCGGCCCAAGCCCCGTTCCTGGTGAACGAACATGAATGCTTCGATTGAAAACCCCCCGGCGTACCTGGAATACCTCACGGCAGCCCGCCATCATCGCCCTTGGCTGATCGGCGCTTTCGTGCTGGGCCTGACGGTGACGGTGCTGCTGTTTCTGTTCCTGCCACCGCACTTCCGTTCGACCGGCACGATTCTGATCGAGCAGCAGGAGATGCCCCAGGAGTTGGTTCGCTCGACCGTGACATCCTATGCGGACGAGCGCGTGCAGGTCATCAGCAAGCGCGTGATGACGACGGAAACGCTGCTGGGAATCATTCGCCGCTACGACCTTTATCCTGATGAGCGCCAGACACAGACTCGCGAGGCGCTGCTGAAGCAGATGCGCAAGGACATCGGCCTCAAGATGATCAGCGCGGATGTCATGGATCCGCGCAGCGGGCATCCGACTTCGGCCACCATCGCGTTTGAAGTTTCCTACACCAGCCGAAGCGCGGATCTGGCGGCCAAGGTCGCCAATGAGCTCACCACATTGTATCTGAACGAGAATCTCAACAACCGCACGCAGCTGGCGCGGGACGCGGCCACCTTCCTGGAGTCCGAAGGCGACCTGCTGAGCAAACGCATCGCCGAGCTCGAAGTGCAGATGGCGAAATTCAAGGACCAGCATTTCAACCAGCTGCCCGAGCTGACCCAGTTCAACATGCAGACCCTGGATCGCACGGAGGAGGAGTTGCGAGGCCAGGAGTCGCGCAAGGCCTCGCTCGAGCAGCAGCGTGTGTACCTGGAAGCGCAGCTGGTGCAGTTGAAGCCGAATTCGGTCGTCTTCTCCGACACCGGCGAGCGGATCGTGTCTACCGCGGACCGCCTGAAGTTGGCCCGCTCGCAGTTGGATAGTGCGCGGGCAACGTACGGAGCCGATCACCCGGATGTCGTACGTCTCGAGCGGCAGGTGGACGGGTTGGGAAAACAGGTGGGCAGCACTGCTAATACGGATAATTCAACAGCGGCGGCGGACGCCAAAAACGACCTGCGTCGCAAGTTGGAAAACACGCAGGCTCTGCTTGCGGACGCGAGCGGTCGCTACAGTCCGGAACATCCGGACCGTATCCGTCTGCAGCGCGAGGTCGACGCACTGCAGGCTCAACTCGCCGCCGCGCCGGCACCTGCAGCTGCTCCCACGTCGGCAATGCCCGTACCGAAGGAGGCCGATAACCCGGCCTACATCCAGATCCAGGCACAGCTCGCTGCAACCATCAATGATCTGCACGCGCTGGATGGGGAAACGGAAAAACTGCGCGCACGGCAGCGCGAGTATGAGAAAAACCTCAGGCTCTCGCCGCAGGTGGAGCAACAGTACCGGGAGCTGGCGCGTGACTACGACAACACGCGCCTGAAATACCAGGAGGTCCGCTCCAAGCAGTCCGAGGCCAAGACCGCTCAGAACCTGGAAGCCGATCGCAAAGGCGAGCGCTTCACCCTGATCGATCCTCCGCTGCCGCCCGAGGAGCCCATCAGCCCCAATCGCAAGGTCGTTGTGCTGGGAGGATTCTTTCTGAGCGCGGTCATGGCGTTTGGCCTTCTGTGGCTGCTGGAAAAAATCGACAGCAGCGTTCGCGGCCGCTTTGATCTTCTGTCTCTGACGGGGGTCGCTCCGCTCGCCCTGGTGCCTCACATTGTGACCGAGTCGGAACGACGGGCCGGCCGCCGCCGTCGGCGGCTCGCGGTCGGAAGCGCGATGGCCACCGTCGTGGGGGCGATGGCCCTGACCCACTTCTTCTACCAGCCGCTCGATGTTCTTTGGTTCACTTTCGCCCGACGCTTTGGCTTATAGGTGGGTATTCGCACATGGACCGGATTCAACGAGCACTCGATCTGGCCAAGGCCCAACGGCCGGTCAGCTCTGCGCAGCCGCAGCCCCAACCGCTGGAGGACGCGCGGCTCGAGCGGGCTACTCTCTACCGTGAGTTTGGTATCGCGCCCGTTGAGTTTGCCGCGCGCCTGCCTCTGGATTGGGCGGCGTTGCGCGAGCGTCGGGTTGTCTCGCCCGAGGATCGCCAGCCCGCGGGTCACGCCTACCGGATGTTGCGCACCCAGGTATTGCATCGCGCCCGCGCCCACGGTCTGAGCACGGTAGGCGTGGTCAGTGCCGCCAACGGTGAAGGCAAGACACTCACCGCCGTCAACCTGGCACTGAGCCTGGCGGCCGAGCCGAACCAGACGGTGATGTTGGTTGACCTCGATCTGCGCCGGCCCGGCATTGCCCGTACTCTCGGAATCGCCCCGGCGGCCGGCCTGGAATCCTGGTTCGGGGGCGAGGACCCGAGCCGCAAAGCCTGCTACGCGCTCGAGGGGGTCGAGCGGCTGTATGTGTTGCCGACGCTCGCGCCCGTGCCCTCCAGTTCCGAAACGCTTGCCGGGCTCGGCACGCGCCGCCTGCTGAATGAGCTCAAGGAGCGCGATTCGGGCCGGCTGTTGATTGTCGACCTGCCGCCGGTGCTTCTGAGCGATGACGCGCTCATGGTCGCACCCTTGCTGGACGCCGTGGTTCTCGTTGTCGATGAGCGGCGTACCCGGCGCGAAGACGTCGCTCGCGTGCTGCAGTTGCTGGGCAATACGCGTGTCATCGGCACTGTGCTGAACCGGTCAAGAGAATCAGAGAAACGGGCGTACTGAGGCCATGTACGAACAGTTCTACCATTTGCGGGAAAAGCCGTTCGCACTCTCACCGGATCCCGCGTACCTGTTCCTGGCCAGGCGTCACAGTCACGCCCTGACGATGTTGGAATACGTGATCACGCAAGCAGCCGGCTTCGCTTTGATCACAGGCGAAGTAGGGTGTGGCAAGACGACGGTGGTGCGTCACTTTCTCGAGCGGACCGACCGCAGGATCAATGTCGCACTGATTACCAACACCCATCCCGGCATGGGACCGCTGTTGCCCTGGGTCGTCGAGTCGTTGGGCCTGGATCCCGGCCCACTTTCCGGCAGCGAGTTGTATCGCCGTTTTGCACGCCATGCGCGCGCCGAATTCGCGGACGGCCAGCGCACGGTGCTCGTGATCGATGAGGCCCAGAACCTGGGCCTGGGCGGCCTCGAAGAGTTGCGGGTATTGTCGAATCTCAATGGCGATCGCGACATGATCCTGCAGACGATCCTGATCGGACAGCCCGAATTGCGCGAGCAGCTGCGTCTGCAGAGCCTGCGGCAGTTCGCGCAGCGGATCGCCATGGACCATCATATCGAGCCGCTGCAGCGGGATGAGACTCACCAGTACGTGCTGCACCGGCTGAAGGTGGCGGGCCGCTCATTCGAGTTGTTTTCCCGGGAAGCGCTGGAGCTCATCCACGCCAGCACCGGCGGCATCCCGCGGTTGGTCAACATGATCTGTGATACGGCTCTGGTATACGGTTTCTCCGATCAGCGCCCGGCGATCGAGCTCGACATCATTGAGCAGGTCATCCGCGACCGGTCCGCGGGCGGTGTCCTGCCGCTGCGCACGACCACGGACTCGCATACTCATTCGCTCGTAACCGGCTAGCAGCGTGTCACCGCCTCCCGCGCGGCTGAGAATCCTGCAGGTTGTCTCGGCGTACTATCCTGCTGTCAGGTACGGTGGCCCCATCCGCTCTGTTCATGGTTTGAGCGCCGCCCTGGCCCGCCGCGGCCACGATGTTCATGTCTATACAACCAACGTGGATGGTGAATCCGACATGGCCGTGCCGATCGACAGTCCCGTCGATCTCGATGGCGTCAAGGTTCACTACTTCCGGGTTCCGGCGCTGCGCCGGCTGTGGTGGGCACCCGGACTGAGCGAGCGGCTGCGTCGCTCGATTCACGAGTTCGACGCCGTGCACGTTCATGCGGTGTTTCTTTTGCCGATGCGCGCGGCAGCGCGGGCCGCCGTGCGAGCGCACATTCCGTATGTGATCACTCCGCGAGGCATGCTGATGCGGGAAGTTATACAGCGCAAAAGCCGTTGGGTGAAAACAGCCTGGATCAATGTGGTGGAGCGAAAGACCCTGGCCCAGGCAGGCGCGGTGCATGTGACTGCCGAGTTGGAAGGCGCGGAGCTCCAGGCGATGGGGTTGCCGGCACGGCGCGTGGCGTGGATACCCAATGGTGTGCAATGGCCCGAGCACTTTGGTCCGCTCAGCGCAGGTCCGTTTGCCTCGCTGCCCGAGCGCTACGCTCTGTTCCTGAGCAGGATCAGCTGGAAGAAGGGACTCGAGCGGCTCATTACGGCCTGGCAGTGGGTTCCCGGGCTGCCGCTGGTCATTGCCGGCAACGATGAGGAGAACTATCAGCCCAGGTTGCTGGAGCTCGCTCGCTCGCTCGGGCTCGGCGACCGTGTGCTGTTTGTCGGCCCGGTGAGCGATGCGCACAAGTGGGCTTTATACCGCCAGGCGCGGCTGTTCATCCTGCCCTCCTACTCCGAGAACTTCGGCAATGTGGTTGCCGAAGCAATGGCCATGGGCTGTCCCGTTGTCGTCACACCGGAGGTGGGAATCGCACCGCTGGTCGAGTCAACCGGCGCGGGCCTGGTCGTCAATGGCGATCCGCGTGTGTTGGCCGAGACGGTGTGCGACCTGCTCGCCGATCCGGGCCGTCTCGAGCGGATGGGCGCGTCCGGAATCCGCGCCGCGCGCGAGCAGTTGTCCTGGGACGCCGTCGCGGTACGTGCCGAAACTCTTTACCGAAGCGTCATGGATGAAAACTGACTGGGTATTCGCGATGTTGTTGGTTGCTGCGTTGGGACCAGCCCTGGCTTCGAGTCCAACACTGTACAGCCAGCCTGCGTACGAGAGCCCGGTACGCGCCGGTCCCGACGAGCTCCTCCTGTTGCCGGGCGCCGGCCTTGCAGCATCCGATCGCGTCATCTTCCAGCGCAGTGACGACTCCTCGGCGCCCGTGGGTTCGGCCGAGATCGTGAGCATCGCGGATGTGCCCAATTCCCTGACGATCCGCTTGCCACAGGAGTTTTCCGCCGATTCCGCCTACACCCTGTGGGTCGTGAATGCGCAGGATGAGCGGAGCAACCCCGTCCATGTGAATGACGCGCGTCCGCTGTGGATCACTCCGGATCACACCTACACGACGGGGTCGATTGCCAACCTTCCCCGGGTGCTCAAGGTCGTTGGCCGCAACTTGCAGCCGGCGGCCGGCGCAGCGACCCGAGTCAGGTTGACCGGTCCGCGCACCTACACTTTGACAGCCTCGCCCGCGGCTCGCGCCTTGGGGCGCTACGTGGCTCAGGTCGACCTGCCAGCGTCGATGGCAGCCGGCGAGTACGCCATAGAGGTCAGCCGGGACGGTGCGGCCTGGGTCGGGCTCCTCGCGACTGGAATAGCCCCGCCGCAAAAGCTGCTGGTGGCAGAGAATCCGCGACCGGTCCCGATCGTCAGCGTTCGCGACTACACTTGTGAAAAGGGCGACGACACTTCATGCATCGTCAACGCGATCAATGCGGCAGCTGACTCGCACAGATTTCCCGACGGGGCCACCGTCGAATTCGAATCTCGGGAGTATGTTCTCGACTCCCCCGGCGAGTGGCGCGCGGGCCGCAGCGATTCAACGAAGCAAGTCAGCTTCGAGGGTATCTGGGTTCCAAAACACGTGAACCTCCAGGGCCGGGGCATCGGCAAGACGCTCATCGAGCGCGGCCGCGGCTGGGTGAGCACACAACGGCGCGGTCCGCGAGGGCAGCCTCTTCCCCTGACATCGATGTTCAACCTCCAGGGAAACAACATCGTGCAGGGATTTACCTTCAGCGACGCAAATACCTACGATGCGGACTCCGTGCTGGATGTCGCCGCCATCAATCTGGGCATCAGTGCCGTCTACGCGCGCAACATCGGCTTACCGCCGCTACCCCTCTCCCACATCGTCATCAGCCGCAATGAATTCAAGCTGCCGCTGCAGGGAATTCTGGCGCGCGGGCTGCGGCTCGAGCACCTGTTCATTACCTACAATATTCTGGCCGCCTACAAAAACGGCCTCTATCTGAATCGCTGGTTCAACGCGGATGCGGAGCGCGCCTTTGACCTGACCGACTCGGTGATTGCCCACAACACCTTCTATCCCAGCAGCCACGATGCGGTCATCGGCAGTCAGATCGGCGGTGGTACGCGCCTGGACTTCAGTGACAATGTGGCGGACGGTACGGCCACGCGCTACCTGTATCACGCCACGGATCGAAAGGGATTCCGTGCCGGCTTTTTCTGGAACCTGAGCTCCAACAGTGAGATGAAGCTGATTTCGGGCAACCGGATCGCGTGCTCCGCGGACAAGCCCGGCGATGGCGAGGCCATTGTCCTGGACAATGCCGACATGAAGGATTACGGCGGATTCGAGCGCGTGGCTCCTGTTGTATCAGCGAGTGCTGCCACGGTGGTTGCAGGCGCGGTTCCCGTGCCGGGCCGCCTGCCGTTCGTCGGGCAGTGGCTGCAAATTGTCGGCGGGCCTGGATTGGGACAGCTGCGCAAGATCACGGCCTATCGCGCGGACTCGAATTCCGCGACATTTACCGTGGACCCGGCGTTTGATGTGCCACCAACCAGCGCGAGCCGGGTCACGTTGGGCCTGGAAAACTGGCACAGCTACATAGTGTCCAACTCGGTGGATCAGGGCTCGAAGACCTGCGTGAATGGCGCCAAGCAGGAGCGCACCGCCGGCGGCATCCTGTTTTATGCACAGACGGCGGATTCGGTGATTGAAGGCAATACCCAGACGGCCACGACCGGCATCGTGTTGACCCACCAGTACATACTCGCGGCGGGCAAACCGATGGGCCTGATGCTGCAGTCATCCAACCAGGTTCGGGATAACGATGTGATCGGACGTCCTGCCTTCGGTCCTGTCACCGGAACCTCCGGGATCCGGGCGTTCTACGTCGCGAGCCGGCAGCCTGAGGCTACACCCGAACCGCCCGTTCTCGGGTTTGCCACGGTGATTGCGGGTAACCGGCTGGACGGCGCGGACGATCCCAACGGCGCGATCGGGCTCGAGGACGGTGGCCTGGTTGGATTCCTGAACTCGGACGGCGGGTGCACAGCCCGCTACCGGCTGGGCGTAGTGCCGCTGATCTTTCACAATCAACTGCGTAACACGCACGGAATCGACATCAATGGACGCAATGTCCGGCAGAACTCATCGAGCTGTTCCGACCGGTTGCGCGATTCCATCGTGTGGGGCGCGCAGTTGTACAACAACTCGTGCAATCTTGCGGGCCGTGCCGTGATGGACTTCGGTACGGGCTCGCAATTGAAGTGTGCGCAGGCGGGCAATTCCTGCGAATGCGCATCTGCGGCGCAGCAATGAGCCGTTAGCTCATCAGGTTCGGAAACCGGGCGGTTGAGGTTTGGCGCAGCGGCGCTGGAAGCGCGAGAGCCGGTGTGTGAGCCCCCTGCGAAGCGGGCTGACGCGCGTCGCCGTGCGACTCCTGCGACGGCACGGCCTCGGTCGGGCGCCGTGCGAAAAGCAGATGCATGATCCCGACAGCCGCCATGGTCCGCATCCACATCGAATAATTGATGTTGATGGCGCCTTCGAAGCCGAGGATGAGCGTCTTGATGGTGACCATTATGACGAGCACGCGCGTCAGATTGAGCGCACGGGTCAGATCGAAGCGCACGGCGATGGTGCCCAGCAGACCGCCGATCACGACCATGCCGATGAGCGCGCCCGGCCAGCCGAAGTTCCAGTAGAGCTCCCCCAGGTGCGACGGCGAGATGTTGGTCTGCCGCTGCTCCGAATGGGTGAACTCCGAGTTGACGAGACGGCCGGTGGCCGTGTCCGGCTTGTCCGGCCAGACCATGCGGGGGATGAACGCCGCCAGCAGGCTCACGATCGTCCGGCCGTGTTGAAACTCAACTCCGTGACCGGTTTTGGTCACGATCATGGTCACATTCGCCTTGATCGAGGAACGCTCGAAAAAGGACTCCGCCCGGTAGTGGCCGGAGTCGAGGGACTCCTTGGTATCCAGGGCGCGCGCCAGGGTGTCCATCACATTCTGAGCCGCGGCCTCATGCCCCCGGCCGTAGATCTGCATCGCGATCCGATTTGCCTGCAGGAGGGGAAATACCAGGATCACCAGCGCTGCCACCGCGGTCAGCCACGACTTGGGCAGCTTTCCCGAGACCATGGTGAGTGTAAAGGTCGCGAGCACGGTGCCGATGAGTACCTGGCCCTTGGAATCGGCCACAAACCCCATGACCATCTCGACCGCGAGCGCGCAGGCGAGCGGCACGAGGATGTAAGCCTTGCGGTGCCTGGCATAGGCATACGCGAGGATGACCACACCGAGCGGCTGCATGTAGTTCGCGAGCTGCAGGATATTGAGCTCCAGCGGAGTGACCGCCGCATACGCGCGCGACATGGTTTCCAACATGCTGTCGACCAGCAGCTCGACCTTCAACTTCCAGGTCAGCCAGGTGCTGACCACCCACAGCAGTCCGCCGCCCAACAGCAGGCTCGTCAGGGACCATTCGCGGACCCGCGCCACGGCGGCATCCGTCGGCCGAAAAGCGGCAATGGCGAAATGGTATGCGGCGAATGCCACGATACCGCCCGCGAGAATCAAAGCCTCAGCTTCCGTGAATACGCCATCGGGGGTTTCAATGACGGGTCTGCTCGACAGCAACAGCGTCACGAAATCGAGCATTCCGAAGAAAATGAAATAGAAAAACCCAAACAGGCTCAGCAGCAGGTAGCGGTCATTGGGCGCGCGCAACGACAGCAGTGGCGAGGAGCACAGCGCGAACAGGAGAACCAGGTAGATGGGGTGGATCGGGTCCGAGGGCGATGCCAGAAGATGGCCCACGCCGACCGCCACGACAAAACACAGGTTGGCCGCGACGTACCAGGCCTGACGATTCATGATTCGCCGGACTCGCAGAGAAGGCCGCACATGTTGCTGCAATCGTATGACGCCCATATGACCGGGGTCCGCAGAACGCGCACGTCACCCGGAAGCAATACTAGTTCTGGAGAATCCCGCTCTCGTTGGCCGGGGAGCATTGCTCAAAAAGATATGTCGGATCAGGGGGCAGTCGGAGCGCTTCGAGAGGGCGGGTTGAGCGCGGCCGGCTCCGATAGCGGTGCGTCCGGCCGTATCGTGTTCGTCAACCGCTTTTTCTTTCCCGATCAGTCGGCGACCAGTCGGATGCTGTCAGACCTGGCGTGGCATCTGGCCCACCACGGACTGTCGGTCTGCGTGGTCACTTCGCGGCAGCTCTACAGCAACCGGTTGGCGGACCTGCCGGCGTATGCGGTCGAGCGGGGTGTGGAGATTCACAGGGTGGCGACAGCTACCCGGGGTCGCGGAAGCCTCGCCGGTCGTGCGCTCGACTACGGCAGCTTCTACAGCGCGGCTGCCATGGAGCTCGCGCGGATTCTGAAGCGTGGCGACATCGTGGTCGCGAAGACGGATCCGCCCTTGGTCTCGATTCCTGTGGCAGCGGTGGCCCGGCTGAAAGGCGCGGTGTTGATCAACTGGCTGCAGGATCTGTTCCCCGAGGTGGCGGCCGTTCTGACTCCACGACTGCTGCCCGGATGGCTGCGGACGCTGCTGTTGGTCGCTCGGGATCGCTCACTGCGCCGGGCGCAGATGAATGTAGTCCTGGGTCAGACGATGCGTGACCGGGTATTGGCTCGCGGTGTTGATCCGGCGCGGGTGGCCACGATACCGAATTGGGCCGATCCGCAGGAAATTGTGCCGCTGCCCGCGCAGGACAGCACCATCCGCAGGAAACTCGGATTGGAAGGCAAATTCGTCGTGGGTTACTCGGGCAATTTCGGACGGGCGCACGAGTTCGGCACGCTCGTGGCGGCAGCCAGTGCGTTACGGGCGGACGCAGACATCGCCTTCCTGATGACCGGCGCTGGCGCGCGCTCGGGTCCTCTGCAGGAAGCGGTGCGCCGGGAGAATCTAAGCAGCTTCTGCTTTCAGGACTATCAGCCGCCCGACCTGCTCAGCGACAGCATGGCGGCCGCGGATGTGCACCTGGTCAGCCTGTTGCCCGAGCTCGAAGGGCTCATTGTGCCGAGCAAGCTCTATGGAATCCTGGCGGCCGGCCGCCCGGCCGTATTCATTGGCGACACGGGCGGCGAAGTGGCCGCTGTGCTTCGGGCACACCAGTGTGGATTGAGCGTCGCGGTCGGCGATGCGGCCGGACTTGCCGCGCAGCTTCGCGCCTTGCGCGCGGATCCGCAGCGGCTGCAGTCCATGGGCCAGCGCGCACGGGCGGCATCCCTCGGGCAGTTCAATTGCGAGCGCGCAGCGCAAGCCTGGTTGGAAATGATCCGCAGAGTCGCGCCATCGGTCGTCCGGGCAGACCGGGTTGTCAAGGAAGCGCAACAATGACCCACGATCATGCTGGACGGCGCTCCCAAAGTCGCAATCAGCCCCCCGGTCCGACGCACTCCAGATCCAAATTACACCATCATGGCAAGAGAATACGATGCGCTGGTCGTGGGGGCGGGCTTCGCGGGCGCTACCTGTGCTGAACGGCTTGCCGCCGCGGGCAATCGCGTCCTCGTCATCGACAAGCGCCCGCACATAGCGGGAAATGCCTATGACGAGATTGACGGGCATGGCGTTCTCATCCATCGCTACGGGCCCCACATTTTCCATACCAACGGCAAGCGCATCTTCGAGTATCTGTCGCGCTTCACGAGTTGGCGGTTCTACGAGCACCGGGTGCGTGCGATCGTGGACGGCCGCGCCTACCCCATGCCTATCAACCGCACGACTATCAACAGTCTGTACGGTTTGCACCTCGATGAAGCTGGCGTGCAGAAGTATCTCGAGACCGTGCGCGAGCCGCGCGAGTCCATCCGTACGAGCGAAGATGTTGTTCTGAGTGGTGTCGGCGCCGACCTGTGCAATCAGTTCTTCAGGGGCTATACGCGCAAACAGTGGGGGCTGGAGCTGTCCGAGCTGTCGGCTGGCGTTGCCGCCCGCGTGCCGGTCCGGACGAACGACGATGATCGTTATTTCACGGACACCTTTCAGTTCATGCCGGCGCAAGGGTACACGCAGATGTTTGCCCGCATGCTGGCGACGCCGGGGATCGAGGTTCAGCTCGGGACGGACTATTTCGATGTCCGCCGCGAGATTGCCGCCGGCCATACGATCTACACCGGTCCGATCGATGTCTTCTACGACTACCGGTTCGGGCAGCTGCCGTACCGGTCGCTGCAGTTCGAGCACGAGCACATTGCCGGCAGCGAGCGGTATCAGCCGGTGGGCACGGTCAACTACCCGAATGATCACGAGTACACCCGGGTCACGGAGTTCAAGCATCTGACGGGGCAGGCCTGCTCCGGGACCTCGATCGTCCGCGAGTATCCGCGCGCTCGAGGCGAGCCCTACTACCCGATCCCGCGGCCTGAGAATGAAGTGCTCTTCAAGCGCTATCAGGCTTTGGCGAACGACGAAGACAACGTCAGCTTCGTGGGACGGCTCGCGCAATATCGTTACTACAACATGGACCAGGTTGTGGGGGCTGCCTTGAAAACCGTCGAGGATCTGTTGGAGAGCACCGCGTATGCCTGAGACCGTTGCCGCGGTGGTGGTGACTTTCAACCGCTCGCGCCTGCTGCTCGAGTGTCTGCACGCGTTGCTCAATCAGACGCGGCCTATCGACCGTATCATTCTCATCGACAATGCCAGCACCGATGGCACGGTGGATATCCTGCGCTCGCACGGTTACCTCGATCACCCGGTCATCGATTATCTGCGCCTGCCGAAGAATACCGGCGGCGCCGGCGGCTTCCATGAAGGCGTCAAGCGTGCCATGGCCACCCACGTGGACTGGATGTGGATCATGGATGATGATGCGGAGCCGCTGCTCGATGCGCTGGAGAAAATGACGCCCGCGTTTGCGCGCCGAGGGATCGGCGGCGTTGCCAACCTGACACTCGGGCCCGACGGCCGTCCCGATCTGCAGCATCGCGGTTGGCTGCGAGTGTGCGGCATGACTCCGCGGGCGCACCGCCCCATTGATGCGTCGGTGCTCGAGAAGGAGATGGAGATCACCTTCGCCTCGTTTGTGGGGCTCGCGGTGCATCGCAGCGCAGTGGCGCAAATCGGCCTGCCGAAGCGGGAGCTGTTCATCAAGGGCGATGATCTCGAGTACTGCATCCGCCTGGCGAAGCTGGGTCCGATCATCCTGGTCTGCGACAGCAAGATCCGCCACAAGGAAGGCGTGACCGCGGACTTCCAGGCGCGCCGGCGTTTCGGCCTGTCCTCCGCGCGGGTGCCGCTGGAAAAGCTCTGGTTGAGTTACTTTCCGGTGCGCAATCTGATCTGGATGCGCCGCGAGCACTGCGGGAGCCTGCCCGCATTGATGTTCTCGCTGCGCCAGTTCCTGCGCATGTCGCTGGGCATCCTGGTGTTCGATTCGCAGCGCTACGCGCGCCTGCGTTTCTTCTCCTGCGCCATTCTCGACGCCTGGCGCGGCAGCTTCGACAATGACCGGCCGAAGAAGCTGACCGCCGTGCGTTAGCCCGTGAGCGTCTCGGTCCTCATCCTCACTCTCAATGAGGAAATCAACATCGGCGAGTGCCTGGAGTCGCTCTCCTGGTGCGACGATGTCGTGGTGTTGGACTCGCTCAGCAACGACCGGACCCGTGAGATTGCGGATCATTGGGGCGCGCGGGTGTTCACGCGTGCGTTCGACAACTGGTCCGCTCACCAGAACTGGGCTGTCGGCAACATCGAGTTCCGCTATCCCTGGGTGTTGTATCTGGACGCCGATGAGCGGTGTGCCACGGACCTGCGCGACGAAGTCCTGCGGCGCGGCCGGCCGGCGGCGTCGGAGTCGGCGTTCCGCATGCGTCGCAAAGACTATTTCATGGGCCGTTGGCTCAAACACGCGCAGCTGTATCCGAGCTGGTTTGTGCGGCTGTTCCGGCCGGAGCGGATGCGCTATGAGCGGCTGGTCAACCCGGTCGCCGTGGTGGACGGCACGGTGGGCGAGCTCGACGCGCACATCATCCACTACCCGTTCAGTCACGGTGTCTCGCACTGGATTGCCCGTCATAACCGCTATTCGGACATGGAGGCCATCGAGTCGGACAAGTTGCGTCACGGCGGCGCCGAGCGCGCAGCTTCCGGTCCCGGCGCGCTGGTCTGGTCAAAGGATCCCAATGAGCGGCGGCGCGCCCTGAAGGATCTTTTCTTCCGTCTGCCGGGCCGCCCCCTGCTGAAGTTTGCCTACTACTACGCCTGGCGGCGCGGCTTCCTGGACGGTCGCGCGGGGTTCACTTACGCCACCCTGCAGGCGATCTACGAGTACATGATCGCCTGCAAGGGAGTCGAGCTGGAACGGCGCCGGCGCGGCCTGCCGGTTTGAGATGAGCGCGCCGAGTCGTTGCCCCGTTGGATTCGGAACGGGCGGATTGTTGCGGATCGACCGGGCCCGTGAGCGTCAGAACGTGTTGGCCGCGGCGCTCGACAGTGGCCTCACTCATTTTGACACGGCGCCGATCTACGGCTTCGGAGAAGCGGAGCGCTCCCTCGGGGTATTTCTAGCCCGACAGCGCGGCAGGGTCACCCTGGCAACCAAGTTCGGGCTGCGGCCGTCGCGGCTCGCGACCCGGCTCGTGCCGCTGCAGCGGGTGGCCCGGCAAACATTGCGGGCATTTCCCCTGTTGCGCGGGGCTGCCGTGCGCGGCTCGGGCGCTCTGTACAGTCAACCCGATTTCTCCATTGACTCGGTGCGCACGGGCCTGGATGCGAGCCTGCGGGCCTTGCGCACCGATCATGTCGATTTCTTCCTGGCCCACCAGGCAAGCGAGTCGGCGTTGCCCCCGGAAGAGCTGATCGATTTGCTCGAGCGGCTGCGCGCCGGCGGCAAGATCGGCGACTTCGGCGTGGCTACCGAATTCAACTGGCTCGGGCCGGTGTTGCAGCAGCGCCCGCGTCTGAACCGGGTCGTGCAATTTGACAGCGAGCTGACGACCGCCAACGTGTCTGCGTTGGGCGCGCCGCTCGGCAGGCTTCTCATCACCTACGGATTCATCACTCGGACCATCGCAACGTGTCGTGAGAGGTTGCGAGATGCTGATCTGGCGGGCCTGGAAGATGAGACACTGGGCGGGTTGGTGCTGCGGGCTGCCGTACTGGCCAATCCAACCGGGCTCACGCTCATGCAGTCGCGTTCCCCCGCGCGGATCGCGCGCAATGTGGGCGCTGCCACGACAGCTGCCCACGATGAGATGGTGGAGCGTCTCGCGCAAATACTCGGGACACGCTGTTGATCAAGCGCCTGGGCGTCGATCTGGGCGCGGACACGATCGGCTCGGGCGAATGGGACCTTTGCATCGTGGGAGCCGGTGCCGCCGGCCTTGCGCTCGCCGTCCAGTTTGTGGGCGTCAGTCAGCGGGTGTTGGTGCTGGAATCAGGGCTCCATGCACCCGATACCTTCGCAGAGGATCTCAACGCGGTAGTGCCCGTGGGCCTGCCGCATGACGGTGCCACTCTCGGGCGGGTGCGCGCTTTCGGCGGGACCACCCGCGCCTGGGGCGGACAGTTGGTTCCCATGAGGGCGAGCGAGCTCGCCGCACGGCCCTGGGTTCCCGACAGCGGCTGGCCCCTGGATTGCGAAACTCTGCAGCCGTATTACCGGCGAGTGGAACAGCTGCTGCGTGTTGAGGGGCCGCCTTACGACCGGGAAGTCTGGCAGCGCCTGGGACTGGCGGATCCCGGTTTCGATCCGGGAGAGATCCAGGTCCGGTTCTCGCAGTGGGCAGCGCTGGGCCGCCGGAATTTCGCCGTGCTGTGGCGCCGGCAGTTGGAAAATGCGAGTAATGTCACCGTGGTGCTGGATGCAACCGCGGTCAACGTCCGCTGCAGCGGTCAGGGCCGTCATTGCGAGGGTGTTGACATCCGCTCCAGGGACGGGATTGCCGCTGAAGTGCGCGCCCGCTCAACAGTGATCGCCTGCGGCGGCATCGAATCCGCCCGGCTGCTGCTCGCCTCCGCTGGCGGCGCCGCCGTTGCCAACAGCAGTGGTCGGCTGGGACGCTATTTTCAAGATCATATTTCTTATCGCGCGGGGGAGCTCGAGCCGGTCTCCCGGCGCGTCGTGCAGGACCTGTTCGACCCGCGCTATGTCGGCAACACCATGTTCAGCGTGAAGCTCGAACCTACCGATGAGTCAATGCGTCGCAACGGCTGGCTCAACGCAATGGCTCACCTGGCATTCGAGATACCGGAGGCACTGGGATGGATGGAGTTGCGCCGGATTCTCAGGTCTGCGCAGGCCGGCCGCATCGAGCTGCCCTCGCTGCATGAAGCGCTCGAGATGCTCCGCGGCAGCAGGGAGCTCGCCAGGCTGATGTTCGCGCGGGTGTGGGCTAGGCGCCGCCGCTCTCCCGACAACGGCCGTATCCAGATTCTCGTCGACACAGAACAGGCGCCCCAGGCAGGCAGCCGCATTACCCTCGACACTTCTGTCGATGCAGTCGGGATGCCGCGTGCCCGCTTCGACTGGCGCATCTCGGAGCTGGAGCGGCAGACATTGACCGGCTTTGCCCGTACGGTCGGCAGCGAGTTTGAGCGGCTCGGCCTGGGCAAGGTGCGGCTCGCCGCTGAGCCGGATTTGCACGCGCGCGATTCGCCGGGCGCCGCTCGCGATATCTATCATCATATGGGGACGACGCGCATGAGCCGCTCACCGCAGCGGGGTGTCACCCGACCGGATCTGCGCTGCCATGATGTGGATAATCTGTATATCGTGGGACCTTCGGTGTTTCCGGCGGGCGGGATAGCCAATCCAACATTCACCGCGCTCGCCCTGGCGTTGCGGCTCGCGGATGAGCTGAAGTCGGGTTCGGCATGAGGGTGGATCACGCTGCGAATCAGGCGGCCCGCAAATACTCACGGGGCGAGCAGGCGCGGCGGATCCTGTGGTCATTGGGCCGATGGCTCATCCGGCTGAGTCCCCGACCCTGCTTTGCCTGGCGCCGCGGCATCCTGCGTCTGTTCGGCGCACGGGTCGGCGCGCATGTGAACATCTATCCATCCACGCACTTATACATGCCCTGGAATGTCGAGATAGGCGACTGGACCGCCTTGGGTGAGGACGTGTTTGTCTACAGCCTCGGGAAGGTTCGCATCGGGTCGAGTGTGACGTTGTCCTATCGGTCGCACGTCTGCGCGGGCTCTCATGACCTCAACTCACTGAGCCTGCCGCTGCTCAAGCCGCCGGTCACCATCGAGGACAGTGTGTGGGTGGGTACCGAGGCCTTTATAGGTCCCTCGGTCACGATAGGCCAGGGAGCCGTGGTCGGCGCCAGGGCGGTCGTCGTCAAAAACGTCGCGCCATTCAACATCGTGGCGGGCAACCCCGCCCGCGTCATCGGGATGCGGAAGTTGCAGTCAGAGTCTGAGAGAAGTGCGCCTGCAGTTGATTGAGCAACAATTCGCGCAGCACCGCCTGGCCTGCGTCGTTCAGGTGAATGTCGTCGCGGAACGGGTTGCGGCCCGACTTCAAAGCGCTCTCGAGCTGCGCGGAATCATCCGCTACGGGCACTCCTGCATCGAGAGCGATGCGTTGGTTGGCTTCGTAGCCGGGAAGCGCCCGGTGCGACTGCAATTCCGAGGCCGTCCAGTGCTGCAGCAGAAGCGCTTCGACGCCACCGGCGCGGGCCGCCGCAAAGAACTCCCGCTCCGCGGCCGCACACACTTCGATGTCCCGCTTGTTGGGAACACGCGCGACATCCGGAACGACGCCGGCCTCATTGACAGCGGCGCGACCGATGAAGCGGGGCAGGTAGCGCGTGAGACCTTCCCACAGGGCCGAGAGGGGAGCCTGTGTTGGGTGGGTGAGCGGATTCAGCGGCTCGAAGCTCGGCGCATCGTCATAGTCACTGCTCGACAGCACCAGCACGACAATATCGGCATCGAGCCAGCCAAACTGCCTGAGGTAGGCGAGTTGGTTGGGCGGGCCCCAGCTTCCCGCGGAGATGTTGCCCACAATCACCGGACGGTTGAGGGTCGCGGCGAGCTTCTCCTGCAGGAGGGTCGTTGCCAGGCGCGACTGGTCAGTCAGGTTGCCGCCGTTGACCACGCTGTCGCCGAATACCAGGATGCGCAGCTCGCGGGGCTGCTGCTTCTGCGGCGGAAAGTCCGCGCTGCGCATTCCGTAGCGGTTGGTGGCAAACAGGTTGCCAAAGCGATGCACCCGCTGGTTCGGCTCGAACAGATACTCAATGGTGGGATGGGCCTGCGACAGGGGCGGATCGCCCAGCCCCAGGTAGAATCGCGCCACCAGCTCACCGCCGCCGGATGCGAGCACCGCGGCGAGCAGCAACCATTTCCATCGCGCTGTCATTCGCGTCCCCTACGCTCTCATCAATGAATCACCAGGCCCAGTGGCGCGAGCCGGCGGAAAAGCTCATTGCGGTGGCGGCCCTGACCTGCGCTCTCGAGCTCATTTTCTTCAAGTTTGTGCCGGACATCGGCACCGCGGTCATCCAGAACGACCCATCCGCGCTGACCGATTACGGCAGGTTCGAGCAAAGCTACCTCGCGGCCGGCAGTGTGCACCACGCCCGCTTCCTGGGTAACTACACTCTCTATTACCTCGCGAAGTGGCTGGGCACCCTGCATCGAAGTGCCGACATCCGCCTGCACCCGCTGCGCATTGCCGCCGGTCTGTTGACCCCGGTGTATGCCTATCTCGGCGCGCACCTGGCGCTGCGCGACGCGGGGAGCTTCTCGTGGCGCTACTTCCTGGGTTTGTATGCCCTGATGGTGCTGATCGGCCAATATGTGTTTTATCCGGCCGACATGCCGGCACTGGCCTGTGTCAGCATCGCTTTGGTTTGCCTGTTGCGCGAACGCCTGTGGCCCGCTCTGGGCTGGATGCTGCTCACGGGCCTGTACCGGGAAACCTCGTTTCACATTGTCTGGCTGGTGGCGAGCTGGGCGTGGTGCACACGCTCGCGAGGAATGTCCGGCCGGTTGCTGTGGCTGGCGGCGTTTGGTGTCGGCTTCGTCGCCGAATATGTGTTGGTGCGCCGCTTCTTTCCGGGGCCGGTGTCTTCGGTCGGTGGCGTGATACTGGATGTCCGCGAGCTGTTCTTGAACAGCGCCATGTTGTCCCTGACGAATCTGTGCTCGCTCGGGCTTGCGGTCCTGTTTCCGCTCGCCTGTCTGCTGCGGGTCCGGGATATTCCCCGCGATGACTGGCGGCGGCCGTTCTTCACGCTCAATGCGTGGATGTTTCCGGCCTGGATCCTGTTCTACCGGATGATGAACGGCAATCTGTCGGAGTTCCGCATGCTGTTTCCGGTACTGATTCCCTGCATCTATGGAATCGCGTACTCGGTGGCGACGACTCAATCGGGCAGGAATCGGTTGAGCGGCTCTTCGCTCAGCGTCGCGAACCGGGTCAACTGACGATCGATCTGCGATTCGGGCGTGCCCTTGGGAATCGGGGCCACCAGTCGCAGCAGCGAGCCGTCGGTGCGATTCTTCACCAGCGCATCCCAGAAGATGTACCAGCGCACCACGTACTCGTTGGTCAACCGGCGGTCGCGCTCCCGGAACCAATAGTAGACGAGTTGGCGTTGGCCCCCCTGCTCGATGAGAACGCGATTGACGGGCCAGGCCGGGTTGCCGTGGGTGGCGGGCATCATCTGCCGCCCAAACGACAGGATCTGCCAGCCGCCACCGGGAAGGCACAGCCGGGGTGAATGGACTGACATGCCATTCTTCTGCGAGCGGTAGTAGGCCACGTAGAAATTGATCGGATTGTTGGCCGCCGCCGAATAGTTCATCAGCAGGTAATCATCCAGGCGCAGGGCATCGAGATAGATCGGGTCCAGGGTCTCGTGAGTGCCGGACCAGTCGCCGATCTGGCGCGGAAAATCGCTGAAAGCCGGGTGGGACGGCACGATTTCCGGTCGGTCCGGTACCGTGTATTCGAGGGCTACACCGGCAAGGACCACAATCGCCGCCGCAATGAAGGAGCGGGGCGCAGTCTGCAATGACATCCCGCCCAGCGTAGCGGTGCCGGCGGAGCTGCCCGCGACGGAAACTCGATCCGCCGCGGGCGGTGCAACCGGCACCGCGCCCGGCTTCGGCCGGCCCAGCCTTCTCAAACCGAGCGCAATCAACACCACCACCAGCGCACTGATCATGAAGCCGACCCAGCCTTCAAACTCGTGCAGCACGCCTTCCGCCATCCCTGAGCCCCAACGGTCCACCGTGATACCGATGATTCCGATGCGCACGCTGTTCATCAGCACGGTCAGGGGAATACTGGAGAGGAAAACGATCGCGCGCTTCCAGAATGCGCCGCCGAACGTGTAGGCGATGATCACCGACAGGGCCATCAGCGGAAACAGGTAGCGCAGACCGCTGCAGGCCGCCGCGACCTCGAGCTGATAAGAGCCGAGGTCAATCACATTTCCTTCCAGGAACACGCTGATGCCGGCTGCGCGAATGATCCAGACGCCCATCTCGGAGGAAATGAGCTGCAGTTGCACCGATAGCTGCGTGGTCAGGCCCTGCGGCAGCGGCACCATGAAAATGAGCAGCAGCAACGGCATCAACATGCGGCGAAAGATCGCTGGCCCGGCGAGCGCCAGGATCAATCCATACAACACCATCAACAGCGCGTAGTGAACGATCGCGGGCATGGTCGCCAGCTGGCCGATCATCCGCAGGGCCAGTCCCACGACCACGAGCAGCAGTCCGTACCAGGAGCCGGTGAGCGGCAGGCCGCGCAACCTGCTGCGGTCGCGCCAGATTAAAAACGCCGACAGCCCCGGGATCAGGATGCCGTAGCTGTACTCCGGCTGCTCATTCCAGACGGCGTAGAGCTCCCCGATCGCCGAGCCGAACAGCAGCGCCGCGCCCGCCAGAGCCAGGACCAATAGAGCGTAGCCGGGCAGCGGGGAGCGCAACTGCAGTTGGGACATGAGAGTCGGATGGCTTTATTGGTATGACGAGATCCCAAAAATTTTAGGGAGGTATTACGACGTTTGAGTGACAGGCAGGCCTGGCGTCACGACGGGAACGTTGTTGCGCCTGAGAATCAATGCCATGACCACGGTTACGACCAGTTCCGTGGTCGTAACCGACATCGCGGTCCCGGAGGATGCGAACAGGGGTGTGAGCACGAACAACAGGCAGACGTTCAGCAGGCCCGCGCCGAGCAGGATCCGCGCTACCGTCCGGCTCATTCCCAGCGGCAGCATCGTCTGGATTCCGAAGACGTTGGACAACGCGACCAGAAACGGAATGGGCGCCAGCCAGCGCAGGACATGAGTCGTTTCCGCGAACCGCGGCCCATACAACACACTCGTGATGAGCGGCGCCGCGGCCAGAAGAGTCAGAGAGATCGCCAGTGACAGCGAACCCTGGATTCGCAATATTCGCCGCAGCAGCGTGAATGCCTCGGAGCGTGATTCGTGCATCAGTCGCGACACGCGCGGATACAGTGACTGCGTGATCGGTGCGAGCAGGCTCTGCGCCACCTGCACGATCTTCTCCGCGGCGCTGTAGTGCCCTACCGCCACACTCCCGGCCAGGAATCCCAGCACCACGGTATTGGTTGCCTGGTAGAGACTGACTGAAGCTGTCGACAGAAACAGGTGCCATCCCTCCCTCAGGGTCTGCAGTAGATCGCGCGCAGTCACTCGGACCCATTGAATCTGACCGTCCCTGAACAGGTAGCCGCAGCTCACGAGGCCACAGACGATGCTCACGCTGCCGGGAATCAGGGCCGCGACCGGCAGATCCTGCGGCGATCGGACCAGCCACCAGGTCACGGGAACCGAGCTCAAACGGGCAACAATGGTGATGGAGCTGAGGACCGACTGCCGCTCGATGCCCATGAAGTACCAGGTCGGCGTGCAGACGGCGCCGATGACGGTCAGGAAATTGATCAGCAGCAACTGCCGCTCAGCGGCCAGCCGCGGAAGCAAGCTAGCGAGCACCAGCAGGCAGGGCAGGCCCACCATTGCGAGGGTCGCCTTGGCCGCCAGCGTATTCCAGAAGATCCGAGAGCGCTCCCCGGGCTCGTTCCTGTGCACGGCCACGCTTCGAGTGGCGCTCAGATTGAAGCCATAGTCCGACAGCAACAGGAAGTACGACATCACGGCGATGCTGAAACTCAGCCTCCCGAATCCCGCCGGTCCCAGCGTGCGTGTCAGCCAGGGCAGCAGCAGCAGCGGGATGACATACGAGGCGAATTGAAGCGCGTACAGCGCCGCGATGTTTTTGCTGAGCGAACCTGGCTGCGGCATCGGACCACTTTACTCAGCCCGAGGTCGGCTCGAACACAATTTGAGCCACTGACGCAGATGTGCTGGATGCGTACCGATGTAATGCCTGGAGCGCCTCCGGCACAGCGGAATCCGACGTCGCGTAGATAGATACGTCGTCCGACGCAGCGGAGATGTGCGGATGGGCGCTCCGAAGGTGCGCTAACAAGTGCCAACCCCGTGGGACCTGGCCGGGAAACCATGAAGGGAAGATCATGGCAACCCCGACATTGTGTTGCCGACTCAGATCGTCCATCCAGCCCGGTTGATGCGTGATCAGGCGTGCCCGACGGGCAGCCTCGGAGCCCAGGCCCCACAGGTCGAGGACATATTGCGGGTTCCTGTAGCTCACCCAACCGAGATCATTGACGGCTACGGGCCGGCGATAGAAGTCGACGGCGAAGCGGTGCATCTGGAACTGCTGTTCATGGATGTTGCGCCCGGCCATCGGAGTCAGGATGGTGCACCGGACATAGAACGCGCAGAGAGCCAGGAAGATCACAGCGCTTGCCGTCACGGTGCGCCAGCTCGCGCCACTGATCCACCGGGCGACCTGTCGATGCCAGAGTGCAATTGCCGCCATGTTGGTCACGACAACGACATAGATCTCGTACCTGAACCATCCGCCAAACGCGCCGAACAGCGCATGCGCAATGATGGTGCCGAGAACCACTGCAGCGAGAATCAACTCCCTCGCCCAGGTCAGCGGCAACTTCTCCCCGCTGCGCAATCCGCCGCGGGCGCGCACAATCGGATGCAACACCACGAGCGCTGCGGGAATCCAGATGGGCAGCCCGTGAGCCGCGTAATTGAAGATACTCTCGGCGCCATGCTGAAGAAGGTGCAGCACCTGAGACACCAGGCCCGGATCCTCGGACCGCTTGTCCATCGTCTTGATGAGGACGGAGCTCGGCAGCAGCGGCAGCCCGAGGGACGACATGCTCCACATGTACACTCCAATGCCGGCCGCGGATGTCAGGAATGCGGCGACCGCACTGCGAATGTGTCGGGTTATGGCGAGCGCAAGAATGACGAGTACCGTCAGCGCTGCGCCTTCGAAACGCAACAGTGGATTGAGAGCCAATACTACCACCAACCATGGTGGGACTTCGTCGTCCTCCAGCGTCCGCAACAGTCCGTATATCGTTGCAGCACTGGTGAACGTATGCAGTGAATGCTCGAGACCTGTAAACACCAACCCTGCAATGTTGATCGAGACACACAGCGCAGTGATCAGAAACGCCGTGCGCATCAGCTCGGCAGGCCGCGTGCCGATGCAGTAGCGTGCGCAAAGTGCGGCAATGATCGCCGTGGTCGCCGTGGCCGCGGCGGAGTTGATGATCAAAGGAATCCATTCCTGGAACGGGGTCCAGGCGAAGGCCGCCAGCAGAAATGGATACGCAATAGAGGAGGAGGGCGACGCGAACTCAACCGCGTTCAAGCCGTAGTGACCGTGCCCGATGTGCCAGGCCAGGCTCAACGAGATGTACGGATCATCGAGCGCATAGGTGAGACGCCCGCCGCACAGAATCGCAGTAGCCAGCGCCATCGCGACAATGATCGCGAAAATCAGTGCGGGTGCCGTGGCAAACACGCGGCGATCCGGATGGGCCGCCTCCATCCCCGGGCTGTACGTGCGTGTTGACATCAGCTCTTTTTGTGCGCCGGGACTGGGGAACGAGGGCGCACTCTATTCCTCGATCATGACGCGCGTGTTGCGCGGGCGGTTCGACCTCCCGGGCTGCATGACCGCCTACCTGCATACCGGCCCGCTTTCATATGTCCTTAGCATTCTCTCGATACTCTGGCGCGTTTCATCGGGGGCACGGGATCACAATTGGGCATCATCCTGTTCAAGACCGTCGTGGCGGTCACGGTGACCTGCCTGGCATTCCCGGCTCTGCGCCTGGCCGCCCCCAATCGCTCGGACGAGTCTTTCATCACCTGTGCAGTGGCGCTTCAGATGTTCGTGGCGCTGACGTTGTATTTCGGGATCTACGTCATAGGCCGACAAGAGGTGCCCTCGGACGTCCCGGCTTTCTATCTGCCGGTGGCGCGGCAGGCGCTCGCAGGATACGTCCCGTTCCGGGACTTTCCGCTGAGTTACGGACCCTTATTCCCGTATGTCGGTGCCGCACTCGTGCGTTTATGGGACAGCGGTAAGTCATTCGCTCTGTTCGCGATAGTCATGAATGCGGTTGCCCTGGTTGCGTGGCACCGGGCGGCCCTGCACGCGACGGATTCGCAAACGGCGCGTCGAGCCTCCATCCTTTATGCCACCAACGGGCACCTGGCGTACCAGAGCCTGCTCGGCACCAACCAGGTCTGGATTTCGGCGGGTCTTGCAGTCAGCTCGTGGCTCCTGTTCAGGGATCGGGAGCTGCGCGGCGGTCTCGTGCAGGCAGCGACCGCCGCCACTACCAAGTTCCTCGCGCTGCTTTTCTGGCCCGTGTTGTGGATGTGCGCACCCGTGCGCCTGCGCTGGCTGGCCGGCGCGAGTGTCCTGTTTGCGGTCTATGCCGCGTTTGCGCTTGCGGGCGGGGACATCCTCTATCCCTTTCGCCATGAAGGTGAGCTCACTACTTCAGGTAACCTTCCCTACCTGCTCGCGCCGCTGCTGGCCGCGGCAGGAATCACAGGCCCGCAGCTGTTGAATGGTGTCGCGCTCGGCATTTTGTTGCTTGCCAACCTGTGGCTGTTCGCGCGGGTATCGCAATTGCCGCCACGCACCCGTCCCGAGTTGGTTTTTGCCGGTTTGGCGCTGATCGGCGCGCTCTTCATGCTGGTGAGCAAGAAGAGCTACACGGGGTACGCCGTTTTCTTCATGTACCCGGCGAGCCTGATGTTGTTGTCAGGGACCCGCGGTCCGCGCAGGAGTCTGTGCTTCCTGCTCGTTTTCAACACCCTGCTGGTCATGGAGCCGACGCTGTGGTTCCGGTTCGGCGGCAATGGCCGCGCGTTGGGCGAGTGGTTGCCGGGCCTGGGCCCGTTACCGGCAACCGCGTTTCTGGCGAGTGATGTGGTCTTGATCGGCTGCTACGTGTTTCTCGTCGTACTGAGCGTCGGGTACGTTAGAGATCAGGCGGCGCGGCGCGTGGCCACTGGAGGCAAGCCGGCGCCGCATTCGTGCCGTGCGACGTAACACAACAACATCAACGTTGCCCACAGTAGCGGATGGGCATCGCGCGCGCCGCTCGTGTGCAACGCAAAGAGCTCGCGCAGCCGCTTCGCATCAAGGGGTAATCGCGACACGAGCGACTCGTCGTAGAGCAACTCCTCGGCCCAGGATCGCAAGGGTCCCCGCAACCATTGAGCGACCGGCACGCCAAAGCCCTTCTTCGGTCGATACACGAACTGCGCAGGAAGGTAGCGGCATAGAGCCTTCTTCAGCAGGTACTTCGTCTGTCCGCGGCGCAGTTTGAGCTCCACGGGCAGCCGCATCGACCACTCGACCAGGCGGTAGTCGATGAAAGGACAGCGCGCCTCCAGGGAGGCGGCCATGGTCGCCACGTCCACCTTCTGCAGGTAGCCGTCGACCAGCTGCAGGCCCATGTCCAGGCGCATCCCGACTTCCGCGTTACTCAGTCCCGGAGCGAAGCCCGCCGCAGTCTGCTCGAACATCCGTGTGGATGCAGAGGTTTGGCGTAGCAACTCGGCCGTCAGCAGCGGGTCGAAATCTTTTGTCAGGCTGCGCAGATAGTTGAAGATGCCCACGCGCGAATCGGGGCTCAGCGCTCCGGCCAGGAGCTTTGCCCTGTGTTGGGGAAGCGCGCCAAGCGTCATCTGCAACACCCGCTTGATGCTCGCTGGCCACTTGCTGGTACGCGCCAGGCTCTCGAAGAGTGAGTAGTAGTGGTAGCCGCCAAATAACTCATCACCCGCGTCGCCCGTGAGTGCTACGGTGACGTGGCGCCGCGCGAGCTGCGCGACAGCCATGGTCGGGAAGGCCGAGCTGTCAGCGAAGGGCTCGTCGAATTCGTCCACGTACACCGGGAGCAAAGCCAGCAGGTCTGAGACGCTCAGTGTCTCGACGACGTGATCGACGCCGAGATGTCGGGCGATGGCGGTTGCCTCCGGGCCCTCGTTATAAGCCTCTTCCTTGAAGGCAATACTGAAAGCCTTCGGCGGCGTGTTGGATACTGCCCGCATTGCGGCGACGATGTAGGCGCTGTCAACGCCCCCCGACAGGAACGCGCCGACGGGAACGTCACTGATCATCCGCAGTCGAGTTGCGCTGCGAATGAGCTCGTCGAGCTCGTCGACCAACTCCTCCTCGCTTCGCTTCAACAGCGCTGCATTCGGTTCGATGTGGCGGTAGTCCCAATAGCGTGTTTCGTGCGGCCCACGAGCATCGATCAGCATCGAATGCCCCGGCAGCAGCTTGCGTATCTTCTGGTAGTAAGACAGGGGCGCGGGAATGTAGCCGAGCTCGAGAAACACACGCAGGCTCCCGGTATCGATTGCGGAGCCGCCGGCGAGCAGTCCGGTCATGGCGCTCGGACGCGAAGCGAACACGAAACGCCCCTGCCACCAACTGTAGTACAGCGGCTTCACTCCCATCCGGTCCCTGGCCAGGAACATGCGCCGTTCGATCTTGTCCCAGATCGCGAACGCGAACATGCCATTGAGGCGGGACAGACACGCGCTACCCCACTCCCGGTAGGCTTCCAGCAGCGTCTCGGTGTCGGAGGTTCCCCGCCAGCCACCCGGCGGTGTCAGTGAAGGCCGCAAGTCCGCGTGATTGAATATCTCCCCGTTGAAAACGATGACGAAGCGTCCGTCGGCCGAGACCATGGGCTGGTGTCCCGTCGCAGACAGGTCGAGGATGGCAAGGCGCCGGTGACCCAGCCGCACCAGGTTGCTGGACCAGGTGCCCGAGTCATCCGGGCCGCGGCGTTGCAAACGGCTCAGCGACTCCGCGAACTGTTCCGGTTGCGGAAGGAGCCCGCCACTGTCAAAAACTCCAACGATTCCGCACACGCAGGTGTTCTTCCCGAGCTCGCAGCCTCCCGGGACTGTCGGCAGGGCCGAGCGGAAGGCATGGGTTATAATTATTTACACTGTTGCCTGCGGCACTGTACCGGGCGCATATGACTCTTTTGCAACAGGCGGAAAAATTGACCGGCTGTCAGTCGAGGAACCGGTCAGCAAGCATTGCCGGCGCGTTGCAACCTGGGAGTGGGTGCAATGTCCGGCAATGGCCGCAGGGCTGCCTCGACGGCATCCGCTACCTGCTCGACGCCGATGGTTCGAACCCCTTCGGGCTGGTAGAGGACGGTGTGGTCGGGCCCGTAGGGAAACCACTGCCGCGGCCGGTTGAAATTTCCGAAAAGCGCTATGCACCGCGTGCCCTGGCTGGCGGCGAGGTGCATGGGACCACTGTCGTGGCAGATTAGAAGGTCGCACTGCCTGAGGACGGCGGCCGATTCACGGGGAGTCAGTTCGCCGCATGAGTTGAGCTTGGCCCCCTGCCACTGTTGTGCCAGGCCCTCGGCCAGTTGCCGTTCATCCGGTGCGCCGACAAATACCAACGAGACGGCCGGTATGCGCCGTTGCAACAATCGGATCAGGGCCTCCCAGCGCGACTCACCCCAATCTTTGGCGGGAATTCGCGCCCCGGGCGCCAGCGCCACAATGGGGCGCTGGTCCGACAACCCCAGCAACTCGTGGGTCGCTGTCGCCTGCTCCGCCGCTGTGAAGCACAGGTCCCAACCGGACTGTTGCAGGTTCACTTCGATGCCGGGACGCAGCAGGCGGGCCAGACGCTGCGCCTCGTATTCGAGCTCGCCAGTCGCGGCATCGATCTGACATTCACGCGCGCCGGCTCGCAGCGGGGCGCCAATGATTTTGCGAATGCCGGCCGCTCTGAAAAATATCAGGTCACGATATACCTGCAGCGCGGTCGTCCGGGGGGTGAGATGGATGAGCGCGTCGGCGTCCAGTCGGCGCAGCTTGCCCGCGAGAGCCACCGAATAACGCAACTTCCCGCGCCCGACGGGAAAATACAGTGTCTCATGGACCAATCCGGTGCCGCTGATGATGCTTTCCGCGGAAGAAGCTCGCACTGAGTCCACCGCATTGGTGAGGAGGATCCGCCGGTGCCCCGGAAATGCCCGCGCAATAGCATGGAAGCAGGGCAGGGAGACTACCGTGTCACCGACGCTGCCGATGCGGAATATGACCAGGCAGGGTTTTATGCTTCGGCTGCTGTCCATGGAGCAAGGATGCGGGTCGTGCCGGCCAAGCATCGTGATTGCCCATGACACCGATGTGACGGTGCCTGAGCGCCTCGTGTCACCGCGCCGGTGGCGACTGTCATTTCCTTCTTGTTATAAGCGTCCGATGAATCAGGACCGCATTCTGGAGCTGGACGGCATCCGGGGGCTCGCGATCATTGCCGTGATGGTATTCCACATGGCGCAATACCACCCTTCCGAGCCTGACCTGTTGAGCGCGGTGATCGATCTCGGTTGGATCGGGGTCGACCTGTTCTTTGTATTGTCCGGATTTCTGATCACCTGCGTGCTGCTGTCCGAGAAGCACAGCCCGCGTTATCTGCGCAACTTCTATCTGCGCCGGACTCTGCGAATACTGCCTCTGTACTACGCGGCCGTCTTTTGCTTCTTCCACGTCGAGCTTCCCCTAGCTCATCACTTCCATGCGCTGCGTTCCACGAACAACGACAGTGAGCTGCTCTATTGGCTGCAGCTGTCCAACTGGCGCTCGGCTTTCGGCGAGCTCGCCGCTTCGCCGGTAGGACCCTTCTGGTCACTCGCGATCGAAGAGCAGTTCTATCTCGTCTGGCCGTTCGTGGTCCTGTGGACCGGTGAGCGCGGATTGACGGTCGTTTGCCTGAGTCTCGCCGCAATTTCGGCAGGGCTGCGCTGTGTGCCGCAATTTCAGTCGATAGCTGCAACCCACGCTGAATTTCTCTATCGGCTGACACCCTTCCGGCTGGAACCGCTTTGCTATGGAGCGCTGTTGGCTTCGCTGTTCATGCGCGCGCAGTTGAACGGCCGTCTGATCGGCATCTGCAGCAGCGGAGCGTTGCTATTCCTGCTGGCGGTGATGCTCGGAGGATCGGCAACCAGGTACTCGAATCCGCTGGTGGCCACTTACGGATTCACCGGGATCGATTGGGTGTGTGGCGGGTTGGTCGGTCTGGCCATACTGCGTCGCGGCCGAGCAGGCTTCGCCGCGTTCCTGCGAAGCCCGGTGCTGCGTCACTTCGGACAACTCAGTTACGCGATGTACGTCTTTCACATCCAGGTCGCTGCGCTGATCACGCTCGCCACGGCACGATTCATGAATGCAGGCCTCGCGGCGTCGTTCGTCAACATCAGTGTCGGAATCGCATGTACGTATGTACTCGCCGTGTGCTCATGGAGATGGATCGAAGCCCCGTTGTTGTCTTTAAAAGAGAAGCTGACACCCGCTGCGATCCCCATATCAATGGGCCGATGTGCTCCCGCACTCGCAGGAGTTGGCGCCGGGCGAGCCGCAGGCCCTGATCGTCTGAATGCCTGAATCGGCCACCGGCTGACCCACGTTCACGCAGGCGTTTCCGGCCAGAACCGTCTGGTGCACGGTAGCATCGTATACGTGGATTCCGCTGCGCGCGACCACCTCGGTCGAACATTGTTTGTAGGCGGAAGTCGCATAGGGTAGCGGTCCGGTGACCGGTTGAGTCGCCGATCCGGTCACGTTGCTGATGGAGTTTCCAAACACCAGCATGTTGTTTTCCAACGGCCAGTTCCCGGGGGCGGGTCCCGCGAACCAGCTGCGGGTCAGGTCGATGGCGCCGCCGTGCAAGCCATCCGCGTGCGTCACGGTGTTGTTTGCAATCGAGATGCCATAGCCCTCAACGGGAGGTGTGAATCCCGCAGTGGGCGAGGCCGCGTCACTGACCTGGATTCCGCCCCAGCTGCACGACGACGGCCAGTCATATTCTCCGTTGACCGCATTCCCGCGAACCTCCACAAAGGAAAACAGCCTGGTGCCTGCCTGGGTGGTGGAGGAGGGGTCGGGCACGGAGTAACTCAGCCCGAGGCTGATTCCCGATGTATCGAACTGCTGGTTGCCTTCGATCACCGAATCGGCGGTCTGGGCGTAAAACTGCAGGGCGCCGCCGGCCGCCTTGATCGGGTTGCCCTTGGTGCACAGGGGTTGGCGCTGATCGACGAAATTGTCGACGATGTAGAACTGCCAGTATTCGCGCGACACGGACATCACGCTGTCGGCCTGCGGGACGACGTCCCATGCCGGATACACCGTGAATGTGACAGGTGTGACGGGTTGGCCGGACGAGTCCAACGGATAGGAGAGGATCTTGCGAACCTGCCCTTGACCGGTGCCTGCGGCGATCTGCACCCAGTCACCGATGAAATAGCCGCCGGGCAGCGTTTGTCCCAGCTGCTGCATGAACAGAGGGCCCGGTATCGTGACCGTGGTGGCGGTTGCCTGAGTGGCGTTTTGCACGGCAGCGAGGCCGATCGTTGCGCTGCTGCCGTCGGTGGTAATGGCTTCACCATCTCCCGCCTTATCGCCGGTGCATGTAGCGATGTTCTGTGAGACCAACACCTGTTCGTGGTTGCCGCGTAGTGACCAGAAGTGGCCCGCACGCCACCCCGGCGCGTCGTTCACGGGGTCGTACAGGTACTGCTGTGAGGCGCCGTCGGCGACGTTGTTGCTGAAATCGAGCCTCGAGCCGGCGCCGATCTGGGACGCGATGACGCCCTGGGCGGCGGCTGGATTGTTATAACTGCCGGCAATGAAGGTGTTGAAGGCAAAAACGGAGTCC
>Ga0137416_10000095_pt1 | contig 34518 bp, 30 predicted proteins | sample CZODoug3_1_1_16f_FD_108282 | JGI IMG/M metagenome (GOLD analysis project Ga0137416, IMG submission 108282) | Vadose zone soil fungal communities from Angelo Coast Range Reserve, California, USA - CZODoug3_1_1_16fungal (Illumina Assembly) | ecosystem: Environmental > Terrestrial > Soil > Vadose...
GCTCGAATCCTGGCTGTCTCAAATCCCGCAGCTCGCATCGAATCTGGCCGTTGCCGTGCCGGTGATATCCTCCGGTAGTCATGGGCCCGGAAGCCGAGTCGTCGCCCCAGTCTAAAGCCCTCGACCCCGGGCCCACGCTTTATCTGGTCGCCACCCCGATCGGCAACCTGGAAGACATTACCCTGAGAGCCCTGCGCGTTTTGAAGGGCGTTGACCTCATCGCCTGCGAGGATACCCGCCAGACCCAGAAGCTGCTCAACCATTACGGCATCACAACCCGCACCATCAGCTACCACGAACACAACGAGATGACCAAGGCCGCGGAACTGGTGGTCGACCTCGAAGGCGGCGCCCGCATCGCGCTCGTGAGCGACGCCGGTGTGCCGGGCATCTCCGATCCCGGCTTCCGACTCATTACGCTGGCGATCCGGCGTCAGGTACCGGTTGTGCCGATCCCGGGTGCATCTGCCTTCCTGGCCGGGCTGGTCGCCAGCGGCCTCCCCAGCGACTCTTTCCGCTTTAGCGGATTCCTCCCCGCCAAGCGCGGCGAGCGTCGCAGCTTTCTTGAAAGCATTCGGACCTCGCCCCGTACGCAAGTCCTCTACGAAGCCCCGCATCGCCTGATCGGAACCGTCGAAGATATCGTAGAAGTGCTTGGGCGGGAACGCCACATCGTCATCGCCCGCGAAGTTACCAAGCTGCACGAAGAATTCCTGCGCGGCCGGGCAGATGAATTGCTGGAGACCTTGAAAACGCGCGGCGAAGTAAAGGGCGAGATCACGCTGCTGATCGCCAAGGCCGAGGCGACAGCTCGGACCCAAGCACCTCGACGATGGTCGGTCCGTCAGCAGGTGGAACAGATCATGTCCCAAGAGAGCGTCGACGAAAAAACCGCTCTGAAGAAAGTCGCAAAGCAGATGGGCGTCTCAAAAAGCGAAGCCTACCGCGAACTACAAAGAAACAAATAACCTTTTTCCGGAGCGGCCAGGGGATGCGATCAGAAGCGGAAAAACAACCTTTCACCTTGTCGACGCCGGTGTGCACAATGGCATGAAACCCCCGGGCAGCGCCGCTCAATTTACTTCCCCGCCAACTCCTTCCTCACCGTCTCGCTGACCAGCTTCCCATCCACGCGCATGCCCGCTGCGGCAAACCGGGCCATGGCATTCTTCATGACCGTACCCATGTCCTTCATGGTGGGTGAGCCCAGCTCGGCAATCGAGGCCTTCACTCCGGCAACGATCTCATCTTCGCCGGCCGCCCTGGGTAGATACTGCTCGATCACCTTGATCTCGGCCGCTTCCTTGTCGGCCATTTCCTGCCTTCCACCCTTGGTGAATTGCTCCACCGAGTCTTTCCTCTGCTTGATGAGCGTTGCCAGCACCTGCTGCGACTCCTTGTCATCGAGCGGGCCCATCTTTTCGGTTTCGCGCAGCTTCAGCGCCGTCTTCACCATGCGCAGGCAGGACAGGCGTTGCTCGTCGCGCGCCTTCATCGCGGCTACCAAGTCTTTTTGAATCTGATCGATCAGGCTCATGGACGCATTATAGTAGACGGGTAAAGACGCGCCTGGAAGCGTCTTTCAACAGGTGCCTGTGTCTTGCCGGTGAGCCAGAACCGCCTCCGTTGTCATAAACTAGCTGACATCCTGGTTTCGAGGAACTCATCGCTCATGCTGCGCAAGAACCGCCTTTTTACTCCCGGCCCCACCCCGCTTCTCCCGGCTGCCCAGTTCGCCGAGGCTTCCTTCACAGCCCATCACCGCACGGCCGACTTCCGCAACCTCTTCACGCGCGTGCTTGCCGACATGAAGGAATTCATCGGCACCAAGAACGACGTGCTCGTCCTGGCGTGCTCTGGCACGGGCGTGATGGAAGCCAGCATCTCGAACCTGACTTCGCCCGGCGACAAGATCCTTGTCCTGACGGCCGGAAAGTTCGGGGAACGCTGGACGGCCCTCGGCAAGGCGTACGGCTGCACCATCGATACCCTCAGCCAGCCCTACGGCGAGACGTTTTCTCTCGAGGAGATCCGCGCCCGGCTGACCCCCGACGTGCGCTCCGTCTATGTCCAGGCAACGGAAACCTCCACCGGCGCGCGCCACGACGTCAAAGGCATCGCCAAGTTGATCCGCGCCGCGAGCGAGCAGACCCTGCTTGTCGTAGACGCGATCACGGGCCTGGGAACGACCCACCTCGACGTCGATGCCTGGGGCGTCGACATCATCATCGGCGGATCGCAGAAGGCACTCATGATCCCGCCCGGCCTCGCCTACTGCGCGGTCAGCGAGCGTGCCTGGCAGCGCATGGAGACCACCCGGTCTCCGCGCTACTACTTCGATCTCCGGAAAGAGAGGAAATCGGCCGCGAAAGGCGAATCCGCCTATACTCCCGCCACCTCGCTGTTCGCAGCCTTGGGCGCGGCGCTTGACTACGTCCGGCAAATGGGCAAAGGCAACCTCGCCGCCGGACGCGAAGACCTGGTCAATAACGCCGAACTGGCTGCTGAAATGACCCGGGCCGGTGCGCAGGCCCTTGGCCTGAAGCTGTTTGCGGCTTCATCCCCGGCCGCGGCGGTGACGGCCGTCGAGGCCCCGGCGGGGGTCGATTCCGGTGCGATCGTGAAAGAGTTCCGCGAGTCGTTCAACGCGGTTGTGGCCAACGGGCAGGGCGAGATGAAGGGCAAGCTCTTCCGCATGGCGCACATCGGCTACTACGACTATCTCGATACCATTGGAGCTCTGGCGGCGCTCGAACATGTATTGGCGCACGTCACCGGTAAAGCCGTGGGATTCGGAACCGGCGTGCGCGCGGCTCAGGAAGTGTTCGCCCGTCAGACCGAGGCAGCGGGCGCCGTCGGCTGAGAGAAAGGCAAGCGCGGATCGTCGGCCGCCAAACGCCGATCAATGAGTTCGCGGATCCATGCTCGTCTCCGATTCGGGGCCCGGGTTCCGGGGGCATTGCCCGCGTGTCGTTGCGGACGGGCCGGAGCCGACCGACCGATCGACACTTACAACCCGATCCTTCCCCACTCTGCTAGCATTCCATTTCCCAGGGAACCCGAACCCGAATGAAAATCGTAGTCGCCGAGAAGATCTCTCCCTCCGCCATAGCCCTCCTCGAGGAGCCGCGCTGGACCGTGATCACGCCCGATCAGCTCGAGGGTAAACTGACCGCGCACCTTGAAACCGCCGACGCCCTCATCGTCCGCTCGGCTGTGCAGGTCAACGCTGCGCTGCTCGAGCATGCGCCCAAACTCCGCGTGGTGGGCCGCGCCGGCGTCGGTGTGGACAACGTCGACCTCGACGCCGCCACCCGTAAAGGCATCGCCGTCATGAACACTCCCGGTGCAAACGCCGTGGCGGTCGCCGAACTCACGCTGGGCCTCATGCTTGGCATGGCGCGCTTCCTGCCAAGAGCTGATGCCCTGATGCACGCCGGCAAATGGGAGAAGAAATCGCTGCAGGGGACCGAACTACGCGGAAAAACTCTCGGCATCGTTGGCCTCGGCAAGATCGGCATGGAGGTGGCCCGCCGCGCCAAGGCCTTCGGCATGGAAATTATCGGCCACGATCCCTTCGTGTCGGCGAGCGTCGCGAAAGAACAGGGCATCCGCCTGGGCAAACTCGAGGAAGTCTACGCAGCCGCCGACTACCTCACCCTGCACGTAGGCCTCACGCCGCAAACCACCGGCATGATCAACGCGGGCTCCATCCGGAAAATGAAGAAGGGCATTCGCATCGTGAACTGCGCCCGCGGTGAATTGGTCGACGAAGGCGCCCTTGCCCAGTCGCTCAAGCAGGGCCAGGTGGCAGCTGCCGCCCTCGACGTTTTTCAGGAAGAGCCGTTAAAGAATTCACCGCTCACTGCGCTCGACAATGCGCTGCTCACGCCGCACATCGGCGGATCCACGCATGAGGCCCAGGAGGCGGTCGGCTACCAGATTGCGCTGCAGGTGAAGGAGTATCTCAAGAGCGGGGTGATTCAGAACGCCGTGAACGTGCCCTCGGTGTCGCACGAGGAGTACGCCGAAATGCAGCCCTACGTGGTCCTGGCCGAGCGCCTAGGTTCCTTCCTCGCCCAGGTCAGCGACGGCACGCTGGAAGAAATTTCCGTTCGTTATAGCGGTCACATCGCGGAATGGAAGACGGAATTAATCAGAAACGCGGCCATCAAGGGTGTTCTGAACCAGATGCTCGATGAGAAGGCGAACCTGGTAAACGCGGCCGCGATCGCCTCGTCCCGCGGCCTGCAGGTTCACGAGTTACACAAGCCCAAAAGTTCCACGGGCGGGTCCGGCAGTGTGCTCTCGGTGCTGCTGAAAACCGGTGCAGGCGAACACCGGGTCAAAGGCGCGGTCCTGCACGGCCATGCTCCGCGCCTGCTCTCGGTCGACGACATCGACGTCGAGGCCCCGCTCGAGCGCAACCTGATCTACTTGCGCAACCGCGACGTCCCCGGCGTCATCGGCAAAGTCGGCACCATCCTCGGCGAGCACAAAATCAACATCGCCGACTTCTCTCTTGGACGCCAAGCCGGCAACGGGGGCACCGAAAAAAAAGCCGAGCCGCGAAAAGCAGTCGCGGTGGTGCACGTCGACGGTCGCGTCCCCGATGATGTTCTGAAAGCGTTAAGGAAGGTTGCCGCAATCGAACAGGCCAAGGCCATTCGCCTGTTCTGAGTCTTCGACGCGCCCGGGGCGCGCGAGTCCCACGAACCTGCTTGATGGAGGTGATTCTTTCTGGCGGGGGCTGCCACAAAACTAGGCAAATGCGGAGGGCGCCGCGTTGAGGGCGCAGAGTCCATGCGGGCGGGAGCCCCGGAGGCCGACTTTTCTCCAGGGAACGAAGTTTTCGGCGAGCGGTTAGGAGTCCAGCGCTTCCCGGCGCAGCTTGCGGCTCTCGGCCAGCAGCGCCATCGAGTGCATCAGGTTCTGCAGTGTGATGATGCCCACCAGTTGCTGGTCCTCAACCACCGGAATAATGCTGAGCTTGCGGGAATTCAGTTTCCGGAACGCAGAAGCCAGCGATTCCGTGCGGGTCGCCACCTCGAAAATCCGGTTCATGACCGACTGCACGTAGCCGTTCCCCTCGGCGCGCAGGGCGTCCAGAATATTGGCTTTCGAAATCACCCCGACCATGTCGCCGCCGCGCACAACCGGGAAATCATCCTGCAGCGTGTGAACTGCTTTGTCCAGCGCGTCCTCGAGTGTGTCCGCCGGGGACAGGGTCGCGAAGTCGGTAAGCATGACGTCCTCCAGATGCACCGTTTCCAGCACCTTCTGGAACAGCGCCGAGCGCTCCTCCACCTGTGCCCCAATCAGAAGAAAGCAACCCAGCGTCACCAGCAGGTAGCTGTCCGGATGGCCACCCTGAATGAGCAGCAGCATGCCGACGACAACCAGGAGCGTGGCGAGCGCGTGCGCAATCGAGATCGCCCGCTGGGTCGCCTGCACCATGTCGGTGTTGCGCGAGAACAGCGCCCGCAGCACGCGGCCTCCATCCATCGGGTAGGCCGGGAGCAGGTTGAACAGTCCCAGAAAAAGATTCGACCAGACCAGACTGCGCAGCAGATGGTTGGAATGGATGAACGGCTTCATCCACAACTGTGTCGCAGGAAACTTCGTCAGCACCACCGCCGCCGCTACCAGCGCGATCACCACGTTGACGAGCGGCCCCGCCAGTGCGATGCGTGTGTCGCGTTTCCACGGCACCACCTCGGGAGCTGCGACCGCCTGGGTCTCATCGACCAGCGTGATCCCGCCGATCGGGAGCAGGATGATCGCTTTCGCCTGCAGTCCCTCGCGCATCGCGATCAGGGCGTGGCCCAGTTCGTGCAGCACCACCGAGCCAAAAATAATGCCGACCAGCGCCAACCCGCGCCCGGGCGTGCTGTCGCCGCCCTTCATCGCCGATTCCGCCATCCACACCAGCGCCAGCAAAAACACGAACGTCAGGTGAACGCGAATCTCGACTCCGAAGATTTTTCCAATCGGGATGGACCATCTCATCAGAAATCTGCCCCCACGACTGCTACTGACATTCTATATATAGTTGGATTCGGTTCGTAATCGGGCCGTTGCGTTCTCGCCCTCACCGAAGGACATCGCCTCTGAGAGTCATCGCCGGCCGGTACCGGAGCCGTCCCCTGCGCTCGCTGCGCGGCCGGGACATCCGTCCCACCTCCGACCGCCTGCGCGAGACCTTGTTCAACGTTCTGACGCCGGGCAATCCTGCCGCACTCGAAGGCTCCCTCTGGGTCGACCTCTACGCCGGAACCGGTGCAGTGGGAATCGAGGCTCTCAGCCGCGGAGCCGCCAAGGTCTACTTCGTGGAATCCGCTCCCGCCGCCGCCCAGTTGATTCGCGACAACCTCAGCTCGCTCGGCATCACGACGGGTTTCGATCTGGTAGAGAACGACGTCCTGCGGGCGTTGAACAGATTGGCGGCCGCGATCTGCTCCGCCGACTTCCTGTTCCTCGACCCGCCCTACCGGAACGACCAGGCCTATTACGCCGCGCTCGCCGCGCTGTCGAAGTCGTCCCTGGTCAATGGGGCGACGGTGGTGATTGCCGAACACGAGAAGAGATTCGATCCGGGCGAGGATTTCAGCCCGCTGAGGAGGTACCGCAAGCTAGTGCAAGGCGACGCCGCCCTGAGTTTCTACCGTCGTTGCTGAGGCCAGTTTGGCACCCGAGGGCCAAAAACTCCGCTGCATCGCAGAAACCGCCTCACTACATCAACAATTCCTTGCTGGTCCGGACGATCGGATGCTGCATCTCCTCCAGCTCGTTCTTCACCCGGTTCAACCCGTAGACGCACTCTTCGAAGTTTCGGGACAGGTTGGCAAACAGCGGGGCCACTTTCGCGTATTCGAAGTGCTCGAACTTCGACACGATGTAGTAGCTCTCTTTCCCGGCCTTGACCCAGTCGATCAGGCTCTCCAGCCGTTGCCGCCGGAGGCGGTAGTGATTCACGCTTTCCGGGAACATGCCCGCAAAGAACAGCGTGAAGTCTCCGATGTGCTTACGCACCTGGCGCTCGCGATCGAACGAGGGCGCGGGTCCGTATACCGGATCCGATTCGAGCAGCATCTCACCCACATCGTCGAGCGGACGGTTGGCCGCGTTGTGAACCTTGAATAGTTGCTCTGCGTCGCAGAACTCGGTCAGCAAGTGCGCGACGTAATGAATCAACTGCGGATCGCGGATGCCAATCTCCTCGGCGTAGTGCCGTCCAACCAGGTCAACGAACAGTTGCTGCAGTGGATGCGATTCCGGAATCATGGTCGTTTGGGCCCCCACAATCCGCGCCCCGCGCGGATCTTCTTTCTGTTAGCCGACTAATTAACCCACCTTCATAAACAAACGCAAGTGACTTTTGTAAGCAAACTCAAAAAACTGATCCTAAATATTTGGTGCACCTCGAGCCCGATTCGTTGCACGCCGGATTTGTTGGCACTCGCAGCGTTCCGCTGCCAGCTGCAACTCCTGTAGCACGGGGGCACCTTCCGCTAGAATGGGGATCGGCACAAGGAGGATTCTCTTCTGTGGTGGAACGCACAAATATCTCCAGCGGCACTCCATGGGAGCCCATTGTTGGTTACTCCCGTGCGGTCAAGATTGGCCCCTTCGTGCACGTCGCCGGCACAACCGCGACCGGCCCGGACGGAAAGATCGTCGGCATCGGCGACCCCTACGCGCAGGCCATCCAGACACTCAGGAACATCGAATCCGCATTGCTCAAGGCTGGCGCCGGCATGCAGCATGTGGTCCGCACGCGAACCTTCCTGATCAACATCGCCGATTGGAAAGAAATTGGCCGCGCGCACGGCGAGTTCTTCGGCGACATCCGTCCGGCTTCGACCATGGTCGGCGTCAGCGGGCTCGTCGATCCCAACATGCTGCTGGAAATCGAGGCCGACGCCTACCTCGGGGAATAGGGTGCTTCTTGCCCGATTTCGGAACCGCACGCCTGCGGCGTACAATCCCCAGCCTGGAGATTCGCGACCCATGAAAAAAGCGCGCTGGGCTGTTTTCCTTGTCCTGGCAGTCAGCCTGTCCCTTGCCGCTCAGATAAAAAATTCCGCTCCCCAGCTGAAGACCTACACTGTGATTCGGGCCGGCACGCTGATCGACGGCAAGTCTGACGCTCCCCGGCGCGACCAACTGATCGTCATCCGGGGCAACCGGATCGACCGCGTCAGTGATGCGGTCAGCACCAAGATCCCGGCTGGCGCCACCGTCATCGACCTCTCCCAAGCCACGGTATTGCCGGGCCTGATCGACTCGCACACCCACATCTTTCTTCAGGGCGAAGACCCCGCCGAGGGCGGCTACGACGCCAACATCCTGAAGTATCCCCTGTCGCTGCGCGCCGCCCGGGCCACCGTGGCCGCCCGCCGCGCTCTTGAACAAGGCTTCACGGTTCTGCGGGATGTCGAGACCGAAGGTGCCGGCTACGGCGACGTGGGAATCAAGGAGGCGATCGAGGGCGGCTACATTCCCGGACCGCGCCTGTTGGTTGCGACCCGTGCGATCTCGACCACGGGAGGCTATCCGCTGGAAGGCTATGCGCCCGAGCTGGTCATGCCGAAGGGCGTGCAGGTCGTTGACGGTCCAGTCGAAGCCCGCAAGGCTGCGCGCGAACAACTCGATCACGGTGCTGACTGGATCAAGGTCTACATGACGCATCGTTCCTGGGTCGGAAAGAGCGGCGAACTGGTTTCCCAGCCCACGCTCACGGTCGAAGAACTGAAGGCGATCGTGGACGAAACGCACGGCTGGGGGAAGAAGGTCGCCTGCCACGCCTACAGCGGGATTGGTCTGCAGCGCGCCCTGGATGGCGGCTGCGATTCCATCGAGCACGGCCTCCAGATCAGCGACGCCCAGATCGCGCAAATGTTGCGGCAAGGCACCTGGTACTGCCCAACCATCAGCGTCTACTACACCGACTGGGCACCCGCGGACACGCCCGAAGGCCAACGCGACCGCCTGCGGGCCTCGGCCCACGAAGAGTCCTTCCGCAAAGCCCTCAAGGCCGGAGTCCGGATCGTGTTCGGCACCGACATGGGCGGCATTCCCTGGACCGAACCCATCGCGCAAGAGTTCCCGCTCATGGTCGAGCTCGGCATGTCACCCATGGACGCCATCCAGAGCGCGACCACCCGAGCCGCCGACATGCTCGAAATGTCCGGTCAGATTGGCGTGCTTGCGCCCGGCGCCTACGCCGACATCATCGCCGTTCCGGGCGATCCGCTGAAGGATATCAAGAACCTCGGAAACGTCCAGTTCGTCATGAAAGACGGCAAGGTGTTCAAGGACGAAGCCGGAGCGCTCGCCCGACGCGAGGAGTCCAGCGGGTCGGAGGACGCAAGCGACGGCCGGAGGGGAGCTGCATCCAGAAGCCCGCATTAGCCGAACAAATTAATTCCGCGCGCCGGACACGAGAACCACTTGACAGTTGCGGCGCGAGGTTCATAATGCCCCAATCTTACCGAGACCACGGTCGCTCGGCAGGAGGGTCCTTATGAACGTGCTACAACTGTGTGATCCGGAAGCGGCTACAGTTCCGGTGGAAGCCAGCGTGGCCGATGCCATCCGTAAAATGCTCGATTACCACGTGGGTGCGGTGGGCATCGTCGATCACGAAGGCCGCGTCGCAGGCATCTTCACCGAGCGCGATGTTCTCCGCAAACTGTCGCTCACCAAGCTGGATCCTGAAGTCACTCCGGTTCGCGACCTGATGACCACTCCGGTCGAGATGGCCACGCGGGAAACCGGTCCGGGCGAAGCGATGGCCACCATGGTGGAACGCCACTTCCGTCACCTTCCAGTCGTCGACGACACCGGCAAGCTGCTCGGCATCCTCTCCATCCGCAACGTGCTCGAGTGGCGTATTGAGGGCCTTACCCAGGAACTGGATTCGCTCGAGCAATACGCCAGCAACGACGGCCCCGGGGGCTAAGCCCGCAGCCCGGTTCCCGACACCACGCGGAATGTCGAACCAATCCTCTTCTCTGTCCAGCACGACCGCTGCGGTTCGCGTAGCCACGGGGTTGCTCTTCGTTCTTTTCGGCGAATACAAGGTCGCCGGTCCGGAATTTGCGCGCGGCGGTTTCCCACGGTACCTGCAAAGCTATATCCACGGGGACGCGCTCGCGTTCTACCGTCCGCTTCTGGTCCACATCGTCCTGCCCCACGCGGCCTTCTTCGGCTACCTGGTCGGAGTGCTGGAACTGCTCATCGGAGTGTCGCTGGTGTTGGGATTGTGGGTGCGCCCGGCCTCGGTATTGGGCGCCTTGTTCATGCTGAACCTGGCGTTCTCAACCTGGTGGGAGCCGGGCCACGGCGTCCCCGTCTGGCGATACTTCGGGGCTGAACTCGACAAGATCCCGCTCCTGTTCCTGTTTCTCATTTTCTATGCCGCCGATGCCGGAAAGATCTGGGGACTCGACGGCCGCCGCCGCAACCGGCCGTAACACTCGCCGAGAGCCGTGAGTTTCGCTATTCTTGCTGTCCACTTTTCATCATGAGGAGACCCATGGCACAACCTTCCCAGAAGTTCATCGTCTGCTGCCTGACCGCAATTCTGCTGGCAGGGGGCATGGCAGCGGCCCAGTCCCCGGCACCGCGTCACGTGGTGATCCGCCCCGGCCATCTACTCGACGTCAAAACCGGCAATACGCTGTCCGGCCAGGCGATCGTCATCGAAGATGACAAGATCGTCAGCGTGGGTCCCGCCGCGGATGCGAAACTCGCCCCTGGCACCGAAACCATCGATCTGCCGAGCGCCACCGTTCTCCCCGGCCTGATCGACGCTCACACCCACCTGACCGTGGACACCAACCAGATCGGCTACCAGGCTTTGGGAATCTCGGTCCCGCGCGCAGCCCTCACCGGGGCCAAGAATGCGCGCATCACGCTGGAAGCGGGTTTCACAACGGTTCGCAACGTGGGCGCCAGCGGCTACAGCGACGTTGCTCTCCGCGATGCCATCAACGCCGGCGACGTCGCCGGCCCGCGCATGCTGGTCAGCGGTCCCGCTCTCGGTATTACCGGTGGCCATTGCGATGAGAACCTGCTCCCCTTCGAATTTCACTATCAGGCCGAAGGCGTCGCCGACGGCATTGAAGCCGTTCAGCACAAGGTTCGCGAGGTCATCAAATACGGTGCCGACCTGATCAAGATCTGCGCCACCGGCGGCGTCATGTCGAAGGGCGACGATCCCAACGCCTCGCAATACACCCAGGAAGAAATGAAAGCCATCGTCGCCGAAGCGCACCGCTTGGGACGCAAAGTTGCCGCCCATGCGCACGGCGCCGAAGGCGTCCGCTGGGCTTCCATCGCCGGTGTCGACTCCGTCGAGCATGGCCATCTCATGGACGACGACTCCATCGCCACCCTCAAGAAGAATGGCACCTACATCGTTCCCACACTTTACCTCATGGACTGGAACCGGGAGAACCTCAGCCAGCGCAACGCGCCCGACTACATGGTCAAGAAGATGCAGCTGGTCTCGGCAGCCGGTCAGAACAATTTGAAGAGAGCTTTCGCCGCGGGATTGAAAGTTGGCTTCGGTACCGATGCTGCCGTCTATCCCCACGGTCTTAACGCGCACGAGTTCGCGGTGTACGTGCGCCTGGGCATGACCCCGCTACAGGCCATTCAGACCTCGACCATCAACGACGCGGATCTGCTGGGCTGGTCCAACAAAATTGGCACGCTCGAAGCTGGCAAATGGGCTGACATGATTGCGGTCGATGGCGATCCCCTGAAAGACGTCACGACTCTCGAACACGTGAAGTTCGTGATGAAAGGCGGAGAGGTCATTAGAAACGACTACCAGAAATAGGTGCTGGCCCGGATGATGGGTGGGCAAAAATGAAGGCCGGCTTCGCAGCCGGCCTTCTTCACGCAGATCCCGAAGCATGAAAACTACTTCTTGGGAGCGATCGCGTCCTTGGCCGCCTTGGCGACGCGGAACTTTACCACCGTCTTTGCCTTGATCTGGATCGGCTCACCCGTCTGGGGATTGCGTCCTACGCGAGCTTTCCGATGCGCTTTCACCAGGCGGCCGAGGCCGGGAACGACGAACACGCCATTCTTCTTCGTCTCTTTGATGGCGGTATCAGCAAGATGCTCCAAAAACGCCGCTGCTGTTTTGTTCGGGGTTTCCAGTTTCTCTGCCAGGTGGCGCACCAGTTGGGTCTTGGTCAAACCTGAAGCCATGAATCCTCCTCGATGGAACAACGTTTTTGTTGTTGCGATGTGCGCCATCTTATACCAGTGGTCCTGTGGAAAAACAGCGTTTCAACCGCATTTTACGCGGTTTCTTTCAAGGGGGGTCTCCGAAACGGCACTAAAATCGCCCTTTCCGCCGCCGAACCCTCGCCGCGGCGGCTTCCCAAGCAGCTTTCGAAGGGGTCCGAAGACCTGTCCCGAGCTCACCCGGAAAACTCCTCCGAATGCCATAATGGAAGCCGGGAGCATCGTCGTGAGTTGTGCCGTCTGCGAAATTCGTAAGGAAAAGCGCTTCTGTCCCGCCGTGCATGGCCGCATCTGCCCGCAATGCTGCGGCGAACAGCGCGAAGTGACGCTCGATTGTCCAAGCGACTGCCCCTATCTCCAGCAGGCCCGGGAGCACGAAAAGCCGCGCTCCTCCGATGATCTGGACCCGGCCTCCCTGTTCCTGCAGGTCGAACTCGCCGACCAGTTCCTCTACGAGCACGAGCATCTGATCATGGGACTGAGCTTCGCGCTCTGGAAAGCCGCCCGCTCCGATCGCACCATCACCGACCGGGACCTGATTGCGGGCGTAACCGCTCTGGCCCGCAACTACGAGCGCCTGGTGAACTCCGGGCTCCACTACGAAGAGCCCTTTCAGGGTCGGGCGCAGCAGGCCATCGCCGCCGAACTGCAGAACATGGTGAAGGAATACCGCGAAGCCGAGTTGCAACACACCGGGTACTCCCGTCTGCGCGACTCCGACGTTCTCAAAGGCCTGGTCTTCCTCGTCCGCATGGCCCAGGGTCGCACTTCCGGCCGCCCCAAATCGCGCGCCTTTGTCGATTTCCTCAGGGCGCAGTTCCCCGAAAAGCAATCTTCCCTGGCCTCTTCGGAAGAACCTGCCAGCCGGATCATCGTGCCCTAGGCCGGAGGCTGAAAATTTTGAGCTTGGCATCGGGCATGCCTTCAGACGTGGGGTTCGAGTCCGGAATGGATGGCGCCTTCAAGGACTGCAAGGCAGGGATGGAGTTCAACGCTCTTAACGGGTACTTTCCTTTTTCATCTTTCTGACGATTTGCCCGGCCGGCAGGGCGTCGCGCAGCTCCCGGACAGTTTTCTCGAGCACCGGATGCCGTACCTCCGCCGCGATCTCGGCCAGCGGTTCCAGCACGAAACGTCTTTCGTGCAATGCCGGATGCGGAACAGTCAGCCCAACCGTTCTCACGATCACATCGCCGAACAACAGAATGTCAATGTCGATGTTGCGCGGTCCCTTGTTCTGAACCCGCCGCCGGCCCATGGCCCGTTCGATGGCGAGCGCGGCAGCCAGCAACCGCACAGGCGTCATTTCGGTTTCGAGCAGGAGAACACAGTTCAGAAACCACGCTTGCGCGGTGAATTCAACCGGTTCGGTCTCATAGAACGACGACACCGCCCCCACCGTTCCGGCTTGCCCCAACCGCTCGATGGCCGCCCGGAGGTTGGCCGCACGGTCTCCAACATTTGAGCCGAGCGACAGATAGACGCGTTTACGCATCGAGCATCAGTGTCGGATGTCCTGCGGCCCGCTGGCCAGCGGAAAGTGACCAGGGTTCACCACGCCACTCTCCAAAGTCGCAAATCTGCCGCTCCCAAGGACGATGCCGGCGCGCGCACCTGGTCAGCGGTGTCTATGACCTTGGTGCTTTTGAGCCCCTTCCGAACTAAGACTAAAGTTAAGGACCATGAACCTCGAGTCCCTGCTCGTCTGTCGCGACGCAGAAGTGGTCGGCGTTCTCCGGCCGACGCTCGAAAAGGCTTTCGATCGGAGTCGAAGTCTCCTCCGCGGCCAAGTCGGGAGCCGAAATTCTCTTCGCATCGAAGTTCGATGCGGTCCTGGTCGACTGCGACGATCTTCCGGGGGGCGTCGATATTCTCCGTGATCTGCGCCGGACCCCCAGCAACAAGACGTCGGTCTCTTGCGCGATTTTGAACGGACGGACCACCATCCAGGAAGCGTTCGAGATGGGTGCAAACTTTGTTCTGCAGAAACCCGTCACCACCGCCGGCACCCTGCGCTGCTTCCACACCGCCCTCAGCTTCATGGTCCGCGAAAAGCGCCGCTACTTCCGCTGCCCAGTTGAGATTCCAGTCAACCTTTTCTTCAACCAGGGTGAGGAACTCAAAGGCACCGTCACCAATCTGAGCGAAGGGGGCATGGCGATTCGCTTCGAAGGTGAGCTCGCCCGGGACGCCATTTCGAAGGCGCAATTCCTTCTGCCCGGCGCTCGAGCCAGGCTGGAACCCAAGGGCGAAATCGCCTGGGCTGACGGCCGGGGCCGAGCCGGAATCAAGTTCGTGGAGGTCCCCGACAGCTGCCGCGAACAACTCGAACGCTGGATCATGCGACGCATCGAGACCGAAGCCCAATCGGCTCCTTGATCCGGCCTCACCGCCACAGCATCGCTTGCCGCCTCCGGTTACCGCCATCCGCCGTGGTATCCATCTTGAGACTTCTCCCGCCCCCACTCCGGATGGCAAGCTCCTCCAAGTCCCCAGGAGTGTCGACGTGGCCATATTGATTTACGATTCGAAAATAGCCCGAGTGCAGCGCACGCTGCGCCGGCTTGAAGAAGATGTCCCCTTGCTGGAGATGCGCGTCAAGGACCTGTCGCCCGAAAGGCAAAAGCTGGCCAAGCGCTTCGCCGCCAGCATGATCGACCACACCCGCGCCGAGCTGGAGAGGCTGATGGGCGAACGTATCCAGGAAATGGAAGACTCGGAATGCCCCTGCGAGCCCGCAGACTGAACCTGGATTCTCGAGTGGGAGGTGGATGCCCCAGGAGGGGGTGTGCCCGGGATCGGCGCTCAAAATCCACAGGTTGAGATAAGTCAGGCCGGCTGTCCAGCCACGGCATGTGCTGCCGAGGGCTGGCTCTCGGTCGCCTCAAGCGCAGTCTCCTCCCACAGTGTCCGGTCGCGCAGGAGCCGCGACACCAGCGCCGTGTGCATGGCATGACCGGCGCGGTCCGCGACGATATTTCCCAGGATCTGCTTGCCGGCCAGCGCCAGGTCTCCGATCAGATCGAGCACTTTGTGTCGCACAAACTCGTCCGGATAACGCAGCGGCGGATTCATCAATCGATCGGGCGTAAGGACGATCGCGTTCTCGGTGGACGCCCCGCGAATCAGGCCCTGTTGCCGCATGGCGTCTGCTTCATGCAGAAAACCAAATGTCCGTGCCGGGGCGATTTCACGCAGGTAATTCCCGTCGGACAGATCGACGCGAAAGGTTTCCTTTCCAATCAAGGGATGCGGGAAGTCGATGGTGTAAGACACCGAATAGCTGTCCGCCGGATAGATCGCTATAAACTTGTTGCCTTCGCGCAGTTCCAGTTCCCGCCGGATGCGCATGTAGGTTCGAGCTCTGCGCTGCTTGCGGATGCCCGCTCGCTGGATCATTTCGACGAAGGGCCGCGCGCTCCCGTCCAGGATGGGCAACTCCAGGTTATCCAGTTCCACGATTGCATTGTCGACGCCGGTCCCGATGAATGCCGAAAGCAAGTGCTCGGTGGTCGAAATGAGTACGCCTTTCTTCATCAGGCTGGTTGCGTAGCTCACGCGCGCCACGTTGCGCCCGGTCGCCTCGACCTCGAAGTCATCCAAATCGGTGCGTCGAAACACGATTCCCGAACCGGATGAAGCGGGCAGAATTTTCAGATGGACGGGGGCGCCGCTGTGGAGGCCGATTCCCATACATTCCACGGACGCACGAATTGTTTGCTCTTGCTTCAAGGGGAACTTACGGTTGAGATGAATATCAGATTACAGGCACCGCCAAATATTTGTATGTGGTAAATAAGCCACAGTGCGTGGCTGGAAAGGAACGGCAGCGGGCAGAGGGAATCCCCTATATAACTGATAACAAAATAAATAGACTTGGGCGGGACAAGTCTCGCTCGAAGTTCCGACGTCCCTGGGAAACGTTCCGGCGAACCCGCCCAGTTACTTTTTCTTCTGGGGAAGCGTCTCGGGATCGTAGGTGGTCTTTGCCTCGAACAGGGAGTCATTCAAGTTGTTGTTGTAGGTCACGGTGTTCACGAAGCGCTGGTTCGACATTTCCCCGTTGTAGAAGCGGGTCAGGCTGTAGGGGGTCATAATGCCTTGGGTGGGCCGGTAGGCGTCGTAGATCTCTTCCTCTTTGTTGGGCAAGTTGTCCGACCGATCCCGCCAGCTGTAGCTCTTCTTGATCGGCAGGTGGGTCGTGCTGTCGAGGTAGAGCGTCACACTGTCGTTCTTGGCGGTCAGGATGCTGACCTGGTCGGCGGGCTTGTCCGCCGCAATCGCGGAGCCCTCGTAAAAAAGCGCCACTCCGGGCTCTTTGATCCACTGCCGCAACACGATCTCCAGCGAATGATCCCGCCGCCGCAGATAGTCCCCGAGCAGCTTGGAATCGAGGCTGGCCGTGCCTTTGAAGGTGACTTCGTATCCTCGGACACCGTTGTAGACGTAGACCACGTCGCGCTGCTTGGTGAGTTCGATTCGTTCTCGCTCGGGAAATTTCACGAACCTCCAGAACAGGACGCCCGCGCTCGTCGCTTCGCCCCGGTGGAAGCTGTAGGTCCGGCCCTGTTGGCTCATGTCGGCGACCTTCAGGTAAGCGTCACCCCCTAGGGCCTGGATCGCCTGGTCCAGTAGTGCCTTTGCCTTGACCGCATTCTCCTGCGCTTCGGGAGCGCTTTGACCGGTCTGCGAAGACGGCTGCGAGCCGGCGGTGGCCGGTGTCGAGTTCTGGCCAACCATCGTGAGAGTAAGAATCAGAACAACCAGGAATCGCTGCATGATTTCCAAAACATTAGACGCACGAAGCACAGATCTTAGCTGTACGAATTTGGATGAAGTAGCGAACTAACCGGTCAGCACGGCCCCACCATTCACGTTGAATATTTCGCCTGTAATGAATCCCGCCTGTTCCGTGCACAGGAACAGGATGGGCGCCGCAATCTCCTCTGGTGTCCCGGCCCGACCGAGCGGGATCGTTGAAAAAATACTCTTGCCGGTCTTCGGATCATTCAACGCCGGTTCTGACATGTCGGTCGCGACCCAGCCGGGCGCCACGCAATTCACATAAATTCCATCTTGCGCGAGTTCTGCGGAGAGTCCCTTGACCATGCTGATCAGGGCTCCCTTGGTGGCGGCATAGTCCGCGTGGAACGCCTCCCCGCGCTGACCCGCCGTCGAGCTCACCAGCACGATGTGGCCCCCCCGGCCCGAGGCCAGCGTTTTCTGTTTCTTCATTTGCGCCACGGAATGCCGCACGAGCGAGAAGACGCTATCCAGGTTTACGGCAACCGTTCCACGCCACTGTGCGTCGCTCATTTGGTCGATCGGGGAATCCATCGGCGGCCAGATGCCATGGTTTGCGACCAGAATATCGAGCCGTCCAAATCGCTTGACCGTCTCCTCCACCAAGTCCTTGGCGGTCTCCAGGCCCGTCAGATCGCAGGCAACAGCCGCGCAGTTTCCTTCGCCGCACTCCTGCACGAGCGCGTCGGCCCGGGACTTCGCGCTCTGATAATTGAACTGCACGCGCGCGCCCGCAGCCACAAACGTGCGCACCGCGGCCGCTCCAATTCCACGGGAACCACCCGTGATCAGAGCGACCTTGCCTTCCAGGGAGAGAGAAACTGACATGCAGTGTAGTTTCAGGGTTCAGACCAGAGATTGGCAAGCCGGAGACAGCCGGAGAAACCCGGGGGAGCGCGGACCGAAAAGGCGCTACTCTGGTGGCCGGGTCGCAGTTGCTGAGGCCGGCGGGGCCACACCTGACGCCCCAGACCTCACGCCCCAGACCTGACGCCCCAGACCTGACGCCCAGACCTGCCTTCTCAATCTCCCAAACTCGTCGCCTTGCCCGTCTTCAACTGTCGGATCAGCACCCGCACAAGCATTCCGTCATAACGCGTGCCGCTCATGTTCTCGAGCTCCGCCAGAGTTTGCTCGGTGGTTTTGGCGGAGGCAAAAGACCGCTCGGTCGTCATGTTCACGTAGGCGTCGGCGAGCGCTACGATGCGCGCCCACAAGGGAATCTGCTCCCCGCGCAACCCGTTTGGATAGCCGCTCCCGTCAAAGGCTTCATGGTGATGCTCGATGGCCTTCTGGAGCATGACGCTGCCCGGAATGGAGCCGACGATTTCTGCTCCCACCCGGGCATGCTCTTTCATCACGGTGTATTCCTCTTCGGTCAGCGGACCCGGCTTGGTCACGATCCGTTCCGGCACGAAAAGCTTGCCGACGTCGTGGACCCGGGCCGCATACAGCAATTCCACGATCTCGTCGGGCGGCAGGGCCAGGGCCCGCCCGATGATCTCGGTATAGCGCGCCACCATCTCGCCATGCCCGGCGGCCTGGTACTCGCGCGATTCCGCTGCGCGCGTCAGGGCTTCGATCGACTCCTTGAGGACTTGCACGTTGCAATCTTCCTCATCGCCGCACAATTTGCGCAGCGTGCCCACCAGTTCCTCAAGGTCCTCCGGTCCGCTCTGCTCGCGCTGCAGGAAGCCTTCGATGTAGGTAGAAATCTGCTGGCGCTGCGACGCGAAATGCTCGCCCTCGCCAAAATCTTCCGCCATCGACACCCGATTCCCGCCGGCGTGCTTCGAAACGTACATCCCTGCATCGGCCACCCGGATGATGTCCTCGGCCGAGAATCCATGTCCCGGAAAACTGGCCACGCCAAAACTTCCGGTGATGTGATGCTCCGCCAGCATCGCGTCTTGCGCAAGCCATAGTCGCAGTCGTTCCGCCAGCGCCTGTGCCTGCTCCACTCCGGTTTCGGGCATCAGGATAACGAACTCGTCCCCGCCGTAGCGTGCGACCACGTTCGACTGCCGGCATTTCTGTTCGAGCAGCCGTCCCACGCGCGCCAGAACCAGGTCGCCCTCCAGGTGTCCCAGCGTATCGTTGACCTCCTTGAATTTGTCCAGATCGACCAGCACCACCGAAAACGGACGTCCCGACCGGGAGGCGCGCTTCCACTCCGAGGACAAGCCTTCCCAGAAAAATCGCCGCGTTTTGATGCCGGTCAGGGGGTCGGTGATCGACTGCTGCTTCAGCTTCTGGAACACAAACGCATTGTGCAGCGCGGTCGCCAGCAAGTCGGCCAGGGTGTTCATGATCAGAACATCCTGCGCTGAAAAGGCATTCTCTTCGAGGCTCTCGACGTTGAGAACCCCGAGCAGGGTCTCACCGTAGGAAATGGGAATACAAAGCACGGCGCGCGACTCCGGCAGCACTCCCAGAAGATGTCCCTCGCCGGCGTTCTGCACCAGGGCGCGCTCGCCCGTTCGCGCCACGCGTCCCAGCACGCCGACGCCGAGCGGGATCCGCTTCCCTTTGGCCTGGGCCGTCGTTCCCGCTTCGGCGCGGATCTCGATGTCCTTGGTGATGTAGTCCAGAATCCCGATGCCGATATGATCGAACCGGAAGTTGGTCTGAATCTCGGCCACAATGTCGGCGAGCATCTGCTCGGCGTTCTCGCTGGAAATCGCCGTCTTCGAGATGTTGTTCAGGAAGCTCAGCTGCCGCGACCGGCGCTGCTCTTCGGCGAACAACCGCGCATTCTCAACCGCCACCGAGACCTGCCCTGCCGCGGTCTGCATGACTTCCAGGTCGCGCTGCTGGAAGACGAACTCCCGCTCGGTGCTCATCGCGACCATCGCCCCTGCCGGCTTGCCCCCCAGCAGAATGGGCGCACCGCAAAAGCACTTCGCGGATCTCCCGCCCACCTGCGCGGCTCCCAGCCGCTCGCGAGTCTTCTCCAGGTCGGACCGGATCAGTAGCGCTTGCCCGGTCCGAATGATGAGTTCGGTGAGCCCGTTGCTCACCTTGCGCGTTCGCTTGGGCAGCACCTGGTTGTTGTCCATCTCGAGTTCGAAGCGAATCTCATCGCCTTCCTGAAAGGCGATGTAGAACTCCGCCGTGCTGAAAATCTGTCCCAGCTCCTTCTGGATGGTCAGCAGCACTTCGTCCTGATCCAGCCGGGAACTGATTGCCTGCCCGATCTGGGTCAGCAGTTCGTATTCCTTCGTCCTCCGCTGCGCCTCGTGCATGACCACGTAGTTCTCCAGCGTCAGGCCGATCTGCAACGCCAGCCCGATCAACAGGCGGAGGTTCGACGCTCCGAACACCCGCAACTCGGCATGCGGAAACAGAATGACGCCGAAGTTGTGCTCCCGCGTCTGCAGGCTCACCGCCGTCAAGTGCCGGATATTTTCCTCCGCCAGCACCCGCTTGAATTCCTCGAACCGTCCTCCCAGCAGCGCCGGCAACGGCTCGGTCAACTCCGGCAAATTGCGGAACGTGAAGAACCCGCCGCGCCGGTAGGCCAGTTCACAGATGTACTCGCCGGCACCCTTGCTTTCCACCTGCTCGAGAAACTCCGGCGAGAATCCGCGCTGCACGGAGGGCAGGATGCTCCGCCACTGCTCGGCAATGCATATCACCGCTCGCCGTGTCGGCAAGGGATTCACCAACCGGTCGAGCACGGCGGTCATGTTCGGAACCAGTTCGCCCGCGGCCAGCAGCCGCCGCGGATCCACCCCCAGGGTAGAGAACGCCAGTGCATTCTCCTGCACCGCGTTGCGCTCGTTCTCGAACAGCACCATCACCATCGCGATGCCCAGCAGCATCTGGGGCAACGGCCCCAGCAGCCGCCCCACATTGCCCAGCACGTCCGCGTAGGGGCTGAGCAGTTGCCCTTGGGCCATCAACGCCGCCCACAATCCCAGCGAGAGCGCCAGCATGCGAAACGCTACCGAATTCCTCTGGTGCGCGAAGTAGTAGAACGTCAGGGAGCAATACAGCAGAAGGGCCGCGGTCCCCAATTCCAGGCTCACGTGATGGGAAGGCGGAAAGGCCGCATCCACCCGGAATCCGCCGCCCATCATGTGACTGCGCAGACTCCACACTGCCAGCCCGACTCCGATCACTCCCAGCACCCCATCGCTCCATCGCAGCCGGAAGCGCGCCCGCATCAGCCGGGTGGAAACGAACAGACACAGCGCCATTACCACCACCAGCAAGGCTCCTGCCAGATACACCCAGGGCGAAGGCGTGTGATAGTAGTTCCAGGCATCCAGCGCGAAGTGCAGGCAATAGGCGCCCCATCCCAACTGCCAGGCGCGGAAATATGCCTGCCGGCTCTGCTCGTAAAGGTAGGTGAAGACGAGGAACAGCAGGAGGGCGACAATTGCCGGGATGACGGCGATGTTCGTGGCTAGACTGTTCATGGCGCGCAACTCAACGAAAGCACTAAGGCCGACCACCCAATCCTGGGAATGCCAGAAATTCGTTACATTGATCGTTTCACAGCCCGCGCCGCCAATACAACACGATTTCAGTACAGGGGATGTGGAAATACTGGAGAATCCAAGTGGTCAACTCCGCCGGTTGCGCCGGCCCGCCTGCTTGACGCTGCTTTTCGCGAGCCCGTACCATGAAGCCTTCCATGGCTGATTCCTCTACCTCGCTCAAAAAAGACGACTTATCCACCCGACCCAGGGTCCGCTTTGCTCCCTCTCCCACCGGCTTTCTGCACGTAGGCAGCGCCCGGACCTTCATCTTCAACTGGCTTTACGCCCGCCGGAACAACGGCACCATGATTGTCCGCCTCGACGACACCGACGTCGAACGCAACACCGAAGCCTCCGTTGACTCGATCTTTGAAGGCCTGAAGTGGCTCGACCTGGGCTGGGACGAGCAATACAAACAATCCGAACGCCTCGCCCTCCACCAGAAAGCCGCCTGGGCCATCTTCGACCGGGGACTCGCCTACCGCGACTTCACCCCCGCCCACAGCGCCGACGCCGAAAAATCCGGCGCCCAAGGCACCTGGCTTTTCAATCCCGGCATGCGCGAACTCTCCCCCGAGGAAAGCAATCGGCGCGCCGCCGCCGGAGAGCCCTTCGCCCTCCGCTTCCGGGTGGCACGCGGCGTGGGCGAGCAGGTTCACTTCAACGACGCCGTCTACGGCGAGCAACGCAAGGCGGCCGACGACATCGAGGATTTCGCCCTGCTCCGCTCCGACGGCATGCCCACCTACCACCTCGCCTCCTGCGCCGACGACGCCGACCTCGGCATCACCCACATCATTCGCGGGCAGGATCACCTCAGCAACACCTTCAAGCACGTGCTGATCTTCGAAGCCGCCGGCGCCAGGTCGCCGCAATTCGCCCATCTCCCCCTGCTGGTCGCTCCCGACGGCACCAAGCTTTCCAAGCGTCGTCACGGTCCGGTGGTCAGCGTGACCACCTACCGCGACGCCGGCTTCCTGCCCGAAGCCTTCATCAATTTCCTCTGCCTGCTCGGCTGGTCCCCCAAAAACGACCGCGAGCAGTTATCGCTGGCGGAACTCAAGGATCTGTTCACGCTCGCCGGCATCAACCGCGCCAATGCCGTCGTCAACTTCAAAGAACCCGCCGCCACCCCCGAAGACAGATTCGATCCCAAAGCGGTCTGGCTCAATGGCGAGCACATCCGCGGCCTCTCCATCGAAGATCTCAGCGCGCGTCTGCTGCCGATCGTGCAGGCAGCCGGATTCCAGGCCGACCCCGCGCGAATGCTCAAGATCACTCCGTTAATCCGCGAGCGCATCAAGCTCCTCGGCGACGTCGTGACCGCCGCCGACTTCTTCTTCGTCGACCAGCTCCCGCCCTACGAGCCCGCCGAGCTGATCCCGCAAAAAGGCGACGCCGCCATGGCGAGGAAGGTCCTCGAGAAAGCCCGCGAAGTCCTGGCCAATACCGAGTTCAAGCACGACCCCTTGGACCAGACTCTCCGCGCCGCCGCCCAAGAACTCGGCCTCAAGGCCGGACAAATGTTTCAACCCGTCCGGGTAGCCGTCTGCGGACGCAAGAACGCGCCGCCGCTGTTTGAGACGCTGGAAGTCCTGGGTCGCCTGACCACCCTGGGGCGGCTGGACCAGGCGATCCAGAAACTCGCCTGAGAACCTTCAGTCCTGACTCCTTCCTTCGGTCGGCAGCAACCAGACGGTCATCGGAAACGAAGCCCGGACCGAGCACGGCAGAGCTCCCCGACGCGAAGACCCCCGTTTCCCCGGAATTCACCCGGGACCCGGGATGGGAATTTCCATCATGGCCCGAGGGGAGAGACCGGGCTCGCCCGGTCTGCCAAGTCCGGTCGGGCGCGCGGGCGAACCGCAACGAATCCTGTCGGAACACGCCGGTCCCCGCGAGTCCGGCAGAAATCTATTGACACGAAGTACTTTGTATTACAAAGTACATCCATGAACTCACCCGCCGACCCCTTCCGCTCCCGCCTGCAGAAACGCTGGATCCCTCCCGAAATGCTCACCGCGCCCGCGCTCCGGTGCGCTGCCGTGGGTCCGGTCGAGCCCCGCTACGTGCTGATGATCAACCCGTTCTATGCCAAGGACGCCAACGCCAGCTTCGGCAAGCACGTCCTCACGCCCAGCCTGGCGATGACCAGCTTCGCTGCCACGACGCCCGCCCACTGGCGTGTCCGCTACTGGGACGAGAACCTGCTCGCTGGCTCGCCGCCTTGCGACCCGCCGCCCGAAGTGGTCGCCATCACCGTCCACCTGACGTTCGCCCGCCGCGCCTACGAGCTCGCCGACTGGTATCGGCAGCGCGGCGCAAAGATCATTCTCGGCGGTTTGCATGTCCTATCCTGTCCCGACGAGTGTGCTCCCCACGCCGACGCGCTCGCATTAGGCGATGGCGTCCAGCTCTGGCCGCGCATCCTCAAAGACATCGAGGCCGGTTGCCTCGAGCCCCGCTATGTTGCCGCCTACGAGAACGACTACTCCGACGATCCTTCGGCGCGCCGTTCGCTCCTGCCGCGCCGCAGCTTCCTCACCACCACCAGCCTGATCGCCACCCGCGGATGTCACAATCGCTGCGGATTTTGCTATCTCGCCACCGACGGTCTTCGCATGCCCTACCGCATGCGCCGCCCGCAGCAGGTCGCGGACGAATTCGCGGCCGACCGCCAGCCCTATGCGGTCTTCATCGACAACAACCTCGGCTCGCGACTCGATTACCTGCATGCCCTGTGCGCTGCGCTGCGCCCGCTCAACAAGATCTGGAGCGCCGCCGTCACCATTGACGTCACCGACGATCCTTCCCTGATCCGCAACATGGCTCTTGCCGGATGCACCGGAGTCTTCATCGGCTTTGAATCCCTCACCGATGACAACCTCGCCGACGCCCGCAAGAAGACACCCCGAACCTCCGACTACGCCCGCCGCGTCCGCATGCTGCACGATGTCGGAATCCAGGTGAACGGATCGTTCGTCCTGGGCTTCGATCACGACCGGAAAGACGTTTTCGCGCGCACTGCCCGGTGGGTCGAGGAAAACCGGCTGGAATGCGCCACCTTCCACATCCTCACCCCGTATCCTGGAACCCCGCTGTTCCGCCAGATGGAAGCCGAGGGTCGCATCCTGCACCGCGATTGGTCGCTCTACGACACATCCCACGCCGTCTTCCAGCCCAAACACATGACGCCCGAGGAACTCGAATACGGCTACGCCTGGATTTACCAGCGCCTGTTCTCGCACGCCTCCATCTGGCGCCGCCGTCCCCAAGACTGGCGGGCTGTCCCGCTCTATCTGGCGATGTCGTACTTGTACAAGCGCTCCAACCGCTTCTGGCACCAGCTCATCAAGCACAACTGGGTGCATACGGTCTGGAGCCCGCTCGTGGAACTGACCCGCCTCCGCCACGTTCGCTATCGCCACAGGCTCGCAGAGAGCGACGCGCGGACCTCAAATCCTGGCCAAGTGGTCTCGGCAGGGGTTTGACGGTGCGGGTGGAGGCACCTGCTGCCCGCTCAAAACAAATCAAACTGTGATGCCGAGCGAAGCCAGGGCGCGGTCGCAGCCCGGATTTTTAGGGGCTCTCGGCGAAGCTCAAACATACATCGCCGCGATGCACGATGCATCTCTCCCCCGTCTCGTGCCCGTCCACCCGTACCGCGTTCATCCTCATCAGCACTCCCGTCGCCGAGGCCTTCCCCAACAGCGGCTCCAGCTGCGCATCCCGTACGTTCGAGCAGGAATAAATCGCCACCAGCGTGAGCAGTCGCGCCGAAAATTTGGGCTCATCCGAGGGCGCGCGCACAATCCGGGCCATCACGCCTTTCCCCAGGCCAGTGGCCCCCATGGAAATCGTGATCGGCAGCACCATCGGTCCACCCCCGGCCAACCGATCCAGCCACGGACGGTGCGGATGCGTCACCCCTGCATTGATCAGGAGGAAATTCGCCATACCGAATCGACCGGAGGAAAGCGCTTGCACTTCCTCAGGGTCAAAGTCGAGAGAGTCAAAGTCGAAAAGAGTCGCTTTCGGCCACCGAAAAGTCCTCGAGCAACGCGCGCCACTTCGTAACCTCGAACCGCGTTCATCGAGTTCGTGGCGCACCCGTCCGGTGACTGGCATCACGGTCGCGAGCTCGGTTGCTTAGGGCAAAAGCGCGGCAGAGGGCCAAGCAAGGGGCCGGTCATGGAAAAAGAGAATGGACTTTTCGGCGCAGCCGGACAAATTCACTCGTGTGCGCCCAAAGTCCTGAAATTCAAATAGGCGGATGCAACTCTCAAGTTTTTCGGCAGTTTTGCCTTAAGTCCCCTAGAGCCCGAGATCTTGCCGCCTGTCTACCACGCCGGTCCTTTGTTTTCAGGATCTTGCGGACCGAGCTGGGAGGAGTACCCGCTTCGGAACCCGTAAACATGAATCCCAATTTGCACGCCTGGAGCGGGCATTCCTGCCGGCGGCTCTTGTCCTGATCGACGATGGAACTGACTGCAGCCCGGGGTGCTCAGGCGCGAAGTTATAAAATAAAGTCCGAATGTCTCCTTTAGATTCTTCCACCGAAGCTGCTGCCCCTGCACCCGCCGAACCTCGCCCGTCAAATTTCATCCGGGACATCATCCTGGACGACCTCAAGACCAACAAGTATCAAGGTCGCGTGCAAACACGTTTCCCTCCCGAACCAAATGGCTACCTGCACATCGGACACGCGAAGGCCATCTGCCTCGACTTCGGCTTGGCCGACGAGTTCCACGGCCATACCAACCTCCGCTTCGACGACACCAATCCCTCGAAGGAAGAAACCGAGTACGTGGACTCCATCATGGAGGACGTCACCTGGCTCGGTTTCCATTGGGACGGTCTCTATTACGCCTCCGACTACTTCGGCCAGCTCTACGAATGGGCCCTCAAGCTGATCAAGGACGGCAAGGCCTACGTCGACGACCTGACCGCGGACGAGATCCGGCGATATCGCGGCACGCTGACCGAGCCCGGGAAAGACAGCCCGTATCGCAGCCGCTCGGTCGAAGAGAACCTGCACCTGTTCGAGCGCATGAGGGCCGGCGAGTTTCCGGATGGAGCGCGCGTGTTGCGCGCCAAGATCGACATGGCTTCGCCCAATCTGAACATGCGCGACCCGGTGATGTACCGCATCCTGCACGCCGGGCACCACCGCACCGGCGACAAGTGGTGCATCTACCCGATGTACGACTACGCGCACGGCCAGTCGGATTCGCTCGAGCAGGTTACGCACTCGATGTGCACGCTTGAGTTCGAGGACCATCGCCCGCTCTACAACTGGTTCATCGAGCAGCTGGGCACCTTCCCCTCTCAGCAAATCGAGTTTGATCGGCTCAATCTGACCTATACGCTGCTCAGCAAGCGCAAGCTTCTGCAACTGGTGCAGGAAGGCCGCGTGAGTGGCTGGGACGATCCGCGCATGCCCACGCTCTCGGGCATCCGCCGCCGCGGGTACACGCCGGAAGCGATCCGAAACTTCGTCCGAAACATCGGCGTGTCCAAAACCACGGGCGTGATCGAACTGGCGATGCTCGAACACTTCGTCCGCGAGGATCTGAATAAACGCGTCCCACGCGTGCTGGCCGTCCTGCGCCCGCTCCGGGTCGTGATCGACAACTACCCCGAGAACCAGGTCGAGGAGATGGAGGCGGTGAACAATCCCGAGGATGCAAGCGCCGGAACGCGCAAGGTTCCATTCTCGAAGGTTCTCTACATCGAGCGGGATGATTTCCGCGAGAATCCGCCCAAGCAATATTTCCGGCTCTCGCCCGGACGCGAAGTCCGCCTGCGCTACGGCTATTTCGTGACGTGCACGAGCATCGTGAAAGACGACAAGGGGGAGGTCATCGAAGTGCACTGCACCTACGATCCGGCGACGCGCGGCGGCAATGCGCCCGACCGGCGCAAAGTGAAATCTACCATTCACTGGGTCTCGGCCGCGCACGCCATCGACGCCGAGGTGCGCCTGTACGAGAACCTCTTTACGAAAGAGGACCCGAACCAGGCCGAAGAGGGCAAAGACTTCACTGCGAACCTGAACCCGAACTCGCTCGAAGTCATTACCCACGCCAAGCTCGAGCCGTCAATGGCCAGCGCCACGCCTGGAAGCCGCTATCAATTCGAGCGTTTGGGATATTTCTGCACAGACCTGGATTCGGCGCCCGGCCGGCTGGTGTTCAACCGCACCGTCGCGCTGAAAGACACCTGGGCCAAGGTGGAGAAAAAACAAGCCGGGAAGAAGTAGTTGCGCGTCCGCAGGGCAAGGGGTTGACTCAGCAACCGAGCCGGATGAGGTTTCGGGACCGCTCCTGGTCGGCAGTTGCTGCGCAGAGCGCTGCCCGCTGCCATGGCTGGAAAGCGTCTGCGTCTTACGTGTCGGCGACCGGCGAAATGCCCACTCCGGATAGATCACGGGCTGGAACGGGTCCCTGTCCCTGCCGACCGCCAAGCCAGCGGTTCGCCCGCGGGAATGGCGCGCAGGCAAGGTGGGGCAAGCCCGAAGCGGGAGTACGACCGAAAAAAGCAGGGCTAGCGGTGTGCGTGCGGGCTCTGCGCAGGATTCTTGCCGCCTGTGGTCGGATTCTTCAAGACCTTCACGTCAAAATCGACCGGGAGTTTCTTGGGCGGATAGCAGGCCGCGTTGTCACACGCCTGATATTTCAACTCGCCATGGATCGCGTACTTCCCCGGCATCACGGTATGCAGCGGTCGGATCGCCAATGTCACCGTAAAGTCGCCGCTGTAGACGTTGAGCTTTTCATCGGGGGCGAAGGGGAAACTCAGGTCTTTGCCTTCGGGATAACTCAACTTGGTGATGGCGATGTCGGTGGGCGCGTCCATGCGGAGCGCGGTGGGAATCAGGAACTCCGACCTGGGTGTGTTCGAGTTGATGTGAAATCCGGGAGCGACTCGGAAGTGCAAGCTGACCGGACCCGCGGAACCGCGCGTGACGGTCACCGGTTCGATGGACGCAAGCGAAACGGAAGGCCCCTTTTTGCCCGGTGCTTGTGCCAGCGCAAGGCTCGCGAACAGGGCGAGGGCAACGGCCTCAGCTGCGTTTCGGATTGCCATCGATCGAATGGTAGAACGGATTGCGCCCCGCGAATACGTTACTTTTGCGCCTGTACCGAGCGTCACTGGCCCAGCGCTTTCTTGATGTTGTCCACGAACAGGCTGCGGCTTTGCAGGCCGAATTCGCGGGTCACGATGTTGCCGTCCCGGTCAATGAAGAAAGTCGTGGGCAGCACATCGACACCGCCATAAGCCTGTCCCACGGCTTCCCTGCCAATCAGAATGGTGTAGTTGACGCCCATATCCTTGGCGAACTTCTGGATGTCTTCCTTGCTGGAATCGTCCATGGCGACGCCCAGGATCTGCAGGCCTTGTGGCCCGTATTCTTTTTGCAACTCAACAAACCACGGCATCTCGATCTTGCACGGGCCGCACCAGGTAGCCCAGAAGTTCAGCATGACGGCCTGTCCACGATAGTTGCTCAGCGAGACGTTTTTGCCGTCGGGCGTTTCCAGCGTGAAGTCCGGGGCCGGTTTCCCGGTCGGATCCAGACTGTCGTTCGCGCCGCCACCGGCGTGGCGCGCGGCATGAAAGCCCAGGAACAACATGGCCGCGACCAGGGTCGCGACGAAGAACAGGGCTGCAGGATTCCGTTTCGAGCCCGGCGGACGGGTGGCGACGGGTTCCTCGACGTGCGAGGAAGCGGGTTGCTCCACTGGGTCATTTTCGACGGAACTCGATTCTGGCTTATCCATGGTCCACCTTCACAGCGCAAAGCGATTCAGGAACGAAAAATAGCTCGAGATCAAGGTAAAACGTCCCAACACCAGCAGGCATCCCAGCACGATCAACAAGCCGCCACTGGCGACTTCGAGCGCGTGCATGTGGGAGCGGAAGCGGCTGTAGAACTTGAGGAAGCGCTCGATGCCGAGCGACGTCAAAAGGAAGGGCACGGCCAGGCCAAGCGAATAGACCGCCAGCAGGAAGACGCCCTTCATCACCGAGTTCTGGGTCGCGGCCAGGCCTAGAATCACCGCGAGGATCGGGCCGACGCACGGCGTCCACCCGAAGGCAAACGCAAAACCGATCACGAACGCTCCCCAGGGCGTGCTGCCACCCTTGACGCGGTGCAGGCGCGCGTCCGTATAGAGCCACTTAATCTTGAAGATGCCGGTCAAGTGCAGGCCGAAGACGATAATGACCGCGCCGGCGACCCGCGCCAGCGTCGACTTGTAGTAATGCAGCATCTGGCCGAGTTCGGTCGAAAGCGCGCCCAGCGCGATAAACACGATGCTGAAGCCGATGATGAAGGCGGCCGAGTTCAGCATCAGCTTGCGCAGAAGCTGGCTGTCGGTGGACTTAAGCTCATCGACGCCGGCGCCTGAAATCAGCGACACGTAGCCGGGCACGAGCGGCAACACGCAGGGCGACAGGAACGAGATCAGGCCGGCCAAAAACGCTGCGATGGGAAGAGAGTGTTTCGCGACCTGTGCGAGAAAATCGGACATTGGAATTATTCTACCTGTCCTGGTTTGAAATTACCGGGAACCACAGGTTCTCGAGCTCAGGCCAGCCTGGCCCGCATAAGGGATGCCTGAGAGCGACCCGATGTTACAGAAAATCGGTATTTTGAGCGTGCAGCGGAAAAATCCGGGTGCATGGGCCGTCGTGGGCAAAGACCGGGCTTGCCGGCCTCTGCCACCGAGGTTCGGGCAGGTCTCCAGGCATGCCCTGACAGGAATGGCGTGTTTTTCCCGAGCCTCGCTGGTGCCCCCAACTCCGGCGGCGGATGCTCCCTGCGGGACTGCCCGCCTGGCAGCAGACGCGTAGGCGGGCGAACGGCGACTGGCGGCGAGGGCAGCAGCCCTGCCCGATCGGGAGAGTGGATTGCAGACGGTCGGCGAAGTCAGAAGCGGAACAGGTACGAGGCCTTCACGAAGAACTGGCGGCCGTCGTTGATGTAGCTGTTTGGGGTGGTCAGCAGGCCGGTCGGGGTGGGGATCAAGCGACGATCCAGGTTCTGGAGGTTGCTGTTGTATCCGACGTAAATCGCCGTGCCGGGGTGCACAAGGTAGGTAACCAGGAAGTCGGCGTTGAAGTTCTTGCTGGGCGACAGGGAACTGATGAGCGGGTTGGATAGCACGCTGGTGTACTGCAAGATCACGCGCGCCGAGAGTGCGGGCGTGAACTGCCAGTTCCACTTGCTGCGCACGATGTGGTTGGTCACGGCGGTAAGGTTCGTCACGCGCTCCCGGATGTGCTCGAGCAGGTAGGTGTTGTCGATGCGCAGGCGACTGGAGGCGTGGATGGTCAGGGTGGCGTTGCCCTGGTCTTCATGGCCGATCACCGGAATGTGACCGGCCAAAGGGTTGTAGTTGACTCCGCCGCCGGAGACAAAGAACCAGGTGAAGTCGAACTGCTTGAACCAGCTCGTCCCGCCCTCGATGCCCCAGAACGGTTGGGGGAATGCGGTGACCCGCGTCAGACCGCTGTAGTCGAGCGGGCGGAGTCGGACGTCGTCGTAGGCAAGGGGATGGAAGTTGACGTAGGTTCCGCGTGTCATGTCGAGGCGCAGACCGGGAAACACAGAGTACTCGAGGGCTGTTCCGCGGTGGTCCCAGATGTTGAACTGCTGGAGGGTTGGTCCCCAGGAGAACAGGAATTTGCCCTCCGGGCGGAAGTAGTAGCTCGCGTTGAGGTTTTGCTGGCGGATATCGACGCGATTGACAAAGCCGGTCTCGGTGACGAAACCCGGACTGTAATCAAGGTAAAGAGACTGGACGTTCAGTTTCCGTCCGGAACGCTCAAGGTCGACCTTGTAGCCGGGTCCAGCGAGGTGGGAGCCGTCGGTGTTCCGAGTGGAACTGGTCACGGCCTGGCCCTGCACACGCCAGTTCTGGTTGAGCTTGAGGTTGGCATCCACGCCGCCGATGCGGTTGTGCCCGCCGCCGAATTCACGATCGGTGAAGATGGCGCCGATGGTTGACTGGTCGAGGATGTCGCGGCTGATTCGTCCGATCGCAAAGCTAGCCCGGTCCCCGCTGTGTGGATCGCCGGGCGGCAACACTTCGCCGGGCGCCCGGTCATCGCTTGCGAGAACGCCCACGGCCCAGGGCCCGGATTTCCCGGTGAGCCGCAGTCCGTACTCGGGATGGGCGATGCGGCGCGTAAAGACGAGCCTGATGGGCGTGGTGAAGAAGTTGCTGTTTTCCAGGAAAAAGGGGCGCTTCTCGGGAAAGAAAACCTCGAACCGCTGGTTGACGGTGATCTGCGGCTGGTCGGATTCGACCTGGCTGAAGTCGGGATTGACCGTGGCATCGAGTACGAAGCTGTCGTGCAGGATGAATTTGCCGTCGAGACCGACGTCGGGCTTGAACGAGCGTGCCTCGAAGAACGGGTTGTTCGGGTCGCGCCGGTCGATGTCGCGGAAACTGCGAACCAACCCGTAGGGAATGAGCTGGGTGTTGTGTCCGGGAGAGATTTGCTCCAGTCCAGTGGCGGTGGCGGCCTGATTGAAGCGTCCCTGAATGCGGTTGGTGATGCGCGGCCAGAACAGGTTCTCGTTGGTTCGCGGAATGCTGCGATTGAGAATGATGCCCCACTCCTGCTGATCGGTGTTGGGGAAGCGCAGGCTCTTGAAGGGGATCGCGATCAGGAGAATATAGCCGCGGCCGGTCAGGCGTCCTTCCGAGCGCCAGACCGTGTCGAACGACGGGTCAAACCCGCTGTAGTCGCCCGCGGTGCCGGTGCCAATCGAGCCCTCGGTCCACAGCGCGTCCCACTGGATGCCGAAGGGGTTGGCGGCGAACGCATAGGCCCGGCGAGCGTCGTGAAAGGTGTCGATCATGATTTCCGCGGAGTCGTCGGAGAAGATGTCCTCACGACGGGTCATGCGCGCGCGGATTTTGTCGGGTTCGCTGTCCCAGCACACGAAAACGGCGTACAGGTTGTGCTGATCGTAGGCGAGATACACGTCGGTGTTCTGGGTCGGAGGGGCGCCGTCGGCGGGTTCGCGCGCGATGAAGCCGGTTACTTTCAGCAGGCGGCCGGCAACCCGGGCGCTCGGCTCCATGTTGGCGAAATCGGACAGTGCGGGTGCGGTGTCGATGCGCGGAATTTGAATCGCCAGCCCATCGGCGAAAACGTGGGGCGTCAGGAGCAGGAGCAGGCCCAAGAGCCACAGCCGGCCAAGCCGGCATTTGGTTTCGCTCACCAGCACGACAGCCATGGATTCGCGGGAAGACAAACCCGATTCCTTCCTGATGGGGCCAGAGGTCAAACACTGTCCTTGAACATCGCCGACCTGTTTTAGACGTGCCACCTGGTCGGTGGAAATCGCCACCAGCCCGCTGGTATCTGCAGAGGGCGGAAGGATTCTAGCCGCCTGCCTCGCGGCCGGGTGATGACTTCCCCGGTTCCTTTGAGTTCCCGGTTCTACGGCCGGCCGGGAGCAGGTTCGGAGGGCGCCAGTTCCGGCTGGGGTTCGGCCACCACTTTTTTCAGGAATCCGGAAGGGATCGCTGCGGTCAGGATGGCGCGTGCGCCCTGGCGTTCGACGGTGAGGCTGTCGAAGAAAGCCTTGACGTCGGGATCGGTGCCCTTGGTGGCGACCGAGGCTTCGGCGGCGTGGAACAGGGTCAGAAAGGCTGCGACTTTGTCGGTAAGGGCCTGCGCATCGTCGGTGTTGGTTGCGAACGCTTCCGCCCGCAGGTGCAGGCTGGGCGAATAGAGCGGGTAGTAGGCGGAAACCACCAGGGGGGCGGGTTTCTGGAAGAGCATGGACCAGCCCCCGAGATTGAAGCCGGCGGAAGGTTCAATGCGGCCGATGAACCAGGCCAGCTTCAGCACGGGCAAGGTCTTGCTCACGACCGGGAGTGACTTGTAGTACTGCCGGAGCAGCGCGGGTCCGCCGAAGGGTGAGGCCAGCTTGTGCGATCGGTCGATGATGCCGTGGATGACGGCTGGATCATCGTGATTGGACACGGCGACGCTGTCCACATTGAGGATGGCCACCCGAAACAGAGCGTCCTGGTCGCGAAGGCTGTAAATCTCGGCCGAGTGATAGTTCTCGACGGCGCTGGAAATCTTGTGCAGGTACGCCGTGAGACGCTGGCTCTCGATTCTTCCAACGAAGATCTCCGAAAGCCGGGGTTGAGGCGTAGGGCTGCCGGGCTTGACACTTATGTGGGCGGGGTAGTGGATCGCGAAGGCCGCCTCGTCGAGATCGCGCTCGAACTGGAATCCGGTCTCCTGGATGAAGCGCTCGTACTCCGCGTCATGGGGAACCGCGGGCAACTGGCCGATGGCCTTGAGTGTCCGGAGCCACTTGAGGTTGACGTAGAAGAAGGCGTCGGCACCGGGCAGCAGACGGGCAGCTTCGGGCGGAGCGCGCCTGCGCAGCTGAACCGCCGCCACCAGCGCGGCGGCGATCAAGAGCACCGCCAGAAGGATGGGAAAGCTACGTCTTAAGCGCACGGGGAGCAAATATCATAGCACCGGGGAGCGGCCAAGGCGGCGCCCGGGCAGGCGACCAGACTGGCCCTGGCGCGGGGCGCGGACGAGGAAGTTTAAAGTGATGCGCGGAAAGGCAGGGGGGATGCCGCGGGAGATCGGTTTCAGGTCTCGGACGTGTCCGCGCCCCCGGATGCGGTTTCCGCGATCGGCGGCCGGGCTGACCCCGGGGGCTGACCCGGATGGAAACGAGCGGCGCACTCGGGCACACCGGGTGTGATGATCTGATTAACCCCGCGGCGACGCCGATCGAGACGGTCAGTACAGGGGGGGCGATCAGATTCGGGAGTGCCCTTGGGGTTTTGCCCGCGAGAATAAGCTGACTTGCCAGGGTGTAACAGTGATTCCTTAAGGTAGGGACGGCGTTAGCGTCAGCCCGTTTGTTTGTAGGATTTTCCACTCCAGTCTCAGGTCGACGGCA
>Ga0137416_10000098_pt1 | contig 34049 bp, 27 predicted proteins | sample CZODoug3_1_1_16f_FD_108282 | JGI IMG/M metagenome (GOLD analysis project Ga0137416, IMG submission 108282) | Vadose zone soil fungal communities from Angelo Coast Range Reserve, California, USA - CZODoug3_1_1_16fungal (Illumina Assembly) | ecosystem: Environmental > Terrestrial > Soil > Vadose...
ATTCCAAGATTGTGAAGGCGTTATTAACGAGATCCTTCATGGTCTCTGTCCCGGTCTCATTGAGGAGCTTCTTCAGATCCCCGACGCGCTGTTCAGAAAACTCGAAATTCATTCTCATAGCTACGCTAGACGCTGACGACCGAGAACTGGCGTACCTGTCGGATACGGGAGGCCACGGCAACGTCTGGGTGCGGCAGTTGAAAAGCGGGGAAACTCGGCAAATCACCTTCGAAAAAATGGCTGGCGTGGTCATGGGAACTCCCATCTGGTCGCCCGACGGGAAGTCCATCACCTTCGTTTCCAATAGCCCAGCTGAGCAGGGACGCACCGTCAGATACTTGATTATTCGTCCGGACGGGAGTGACTCTCGCATTGGGATCTCACAGGGCGCTTGGGCGACCTGGTCCGGCGATAGCAAGTGGCTTTATTACTCCGAGTGGTCGCCCGCGCGGGCAACCGGTGGCTTGCTCATGAAAGTTCCCGTGGGCGGCGGCACGCCTGTGGTTGTACGCACCGACAATGCGCGAGCACCGGCGCTGGCGTCTGACGGGTCGGCATTGTATTACATCGTCCCGTTGCAAAATTCGAATGGCTCGCAGGATTACGAACTGCGCGTAGCCCGACCCGAGAACGCGCCTTCGACGTTACTGGCGCACATCCCTGGTGACCGGGTGCCCAGCTGGCAAGGTTTGCACCCGGTGATCTCCAAAGACGGCAAGTGGCTGGTTATGCCGTTGGACGACCGCCTGGGAACCAATATTTGGATCGCGTCCACCGCAGATGGGAAACTGAGACGGATCACCGATTTTGGAGAAAAACGCACTTTCATTGCGCGCCGTATTTCCTGGTCGTCGGATGGGAAATGGGTCTTTGCCGCCGTGGGCGAAGGCGATGCCGATATCGTGCAGATGGACGGGCTTCTGGGTGTCCGGATTTTCCCGCTCCAGTAGCGATCCCCGTCAATAAACGATCGGGGATAGCTATGGGAAACGGAAAACTGCTACACCTGGGGGAATCTGGGGCGGGGCTGCGCATGCAAGCTGGTGGCGTGGGCTTGCTAAAGAGCAAGGGCGGGGTGATGCGGGAGCGAGCAGTGCTGGCTCCCGTCCACGCTTTTGAGATTTGCCGTATGAAAACAAAAAGGTCCGTCGGATTCCGAAAAAGGGAAAGCTCCGACCCGAAACACATGACGAATCAGGCCCGCTTCACAAAGAAACGAATTGCCACGACGACGATCACGACCAGTACTGCGATCTCAACCACATTCGCTAGTGTCATGTTCTCTACCTCACAAACGCGGCCCTATCATGACACGGAGTCTCGGTCCGTGGAGAACTATTCAGAAATGAGGACTGGCAAGGATTTTGCGCTTGAAAATACAGGAGTTGATATTTATGCAGAAAAATACTGGAAACCTATCGAAAATCGAACCACTCCGAGATCTGCCCCCTCCCGGGTAATGGCCTCTCCATACATCTGTTCAGCGGTGTGCTGCACAGCACTCACATTGCTGCGCGAAGTTTCCATAACATGGTTGATAGGGTACGGCACAGCCCGCCTGGCGGGTGGCCCACCCTTTCTCCGCTACGCTCGCAACTTGAGGGTGCCCATCGATAAGACAACTTATCCTCAACATACTTATATATTTGTACATATACTACAGTAATAACACAATGTTCCGACTGGAACACTAGACCGCGTTGCCCCTGAAAGGACCACTCCCCACCAGCATTACCTAAGTCCTATTACCAAGGTTACTTTTGTATGCCGTCGCCACTGTAGAAAATAGGCCTTATTGAGGGTGTAGTGGCAACCTAAGCTGTTGATAACACACACCGTTTCAAAACGAGCCCTTACAACCAGTCGGACTAATTTGGGATTCTTAAAACACAGGCTCGACTAATTGCGAACTTGTAGAGGACCTAAGGAGACGTTTGCGGCATCGCAATTCATCTTCGTACCCAACGCCAGCGAGAGTGACAGCCTCGTTGACGAGCACTTCATTGAAGCGGGTGATTGCCAGATCTCTGTTTTCATTTGTGCTGGCGTTCATTCTGTTGTGCCTCGCCGGTTCCGGAGCGTACGGCGATGTGGGAGTTGTTCTCAATGAGTCGCTGGACACCAGTGTTGCCCGGATCACAGGGTCCGGACACAGCGCGGTCTATTTCTCCCGCATTTGTCCCGAGTCGCCTGTGAAGCTGCGCCTTTGCCGCGCCGGTGAGCAGGGTTCAGTCATGAGCAACTACACGACCTTGGGCGAGGATCAGCCGTTTGAATGGAACGTTGTGCCACTCAATGTGTACTTGTACGGTGTCGAGAACGCTCACTACCGTCCTCTGGTCGGCTCACAACAGATCAAGCACGTGCTCGAGGAAAGATATCGGGAGAATTATCTGGGCAATTATTGCGCCAGCGAATCCTGCAAGACCAGTAACAAGGCGGAGTGGCGGGAGATGGTGGGCGCCACTCTCGAGCGAAGCATGTACATGTTTGTGGTCGAGACCACGGTCGAGCAGGATCTCCGTCTCATCGAACAGTTCAACTCGCTTCCGAACCAGAACCATTTCAATGGCATGACTCGGAACTGCGCTGACTTCACCCGGCGCGTGATCAACGCCTATTTCGCGGGCGCCACCGGGCCCGACTACCTCAACGACTTTGGCATCACCAGCCCGAAAGCGATTGCGCATTCCTTTACTCGCTACGCGCACCGGCATCCGGAAGCGCACTTCCGGGTCCTTCATTTTGCGCAGGTGCCTGGCACCATTAAGCGAAGCAGCGAGTGTCGGACGGGAACTGAGCAGCTCTATCGCTCCAAAAAATTGCTGGTTCCCATGCTTATCTTCGCGGACCACGTATTGCCCTTTGTTGCCGCATCCTACATTTTCACAGGGCGATTCAATCCGCAGCGCGAACTGGAAGCGCACCCGACGGTCGAGGTTACAGAACTCGAGCGCCAGATCCGGATGGCGAAGTTCGAGAACAACGACGCGCGTGCCGAAGAGCTCGAGGCCGACAAGAATCAGCAGCGCGTCAACGTGATGGGCACCGGTGAGGAGTGGAAGAAATACCGTGAAGAGTTCGAGTCCATCGTCGCGGAAGCTGCACGAGAGGACAGTATCCCTGCGCGCAGGTCTTTGAATCACTTCTTCCAGCACCTCGATGAGGCTGGAACTCCTGTAGCCGACCACAACGGAGCCCTGTGGATGGAATTGTCGGATGAGGGCGACTCATCCCGACTGGGCCTGAGTGCGAGCAACATTTTCAGTTCGAGCTCGGACCCGGAACTAGCGCGTCAATTGGTGCTGGCCCGCATTGAACGGGTTTTGAAGAGTCCCAAACACAGCCGCGAGACCATGCTTGAATTTAAGAGCGATTGGGATTTGCTCCGGTCCGCCTCCTTGTACAGCGCAGAGTACAGGGCAATGTACAGCGCCAACACTGGGGCAAGCCCAACCTCGCCTGGCACCAGACATGGCGGAGACATGTTGTTGACTCGCAAATAGTTGAGCTAGCCAGCGGTGGCGTCTCAAGTTCTCGATCCGCGCGCAAATTGGTTCTCATCTAGCGCAAAATACTTCTGCTCAGCCCCATCCTCTTGGATACGCTCATTTGGTCCGCCGCCGACCTTTGTTTTTTGCTATCATCCTTCCCTGTTATGCGTTGTCTTCCTGCCTTGGCTCGCCTTCTCTGTGTTTCCCTGCCGGTTGCCGTCGCCTACTCCGAGGCAAACTCACCGGTCTCGATCACCACGACCCAGATATCTGCCGGGCCACCGGCCATGGTCATTGGCTTCGTCGGCGGCTTCGTCAAACACGACAATGCGATTCACAGCACGGTTCAAGTGGTGAAGCATCTCCGCAAGCAGTACGCCGCGGGCGTGTACGTTGAGGCTTTCGAGAATCGTCACAGGGAGAAGGCTTACCGGGAAATCCGGCGGCGGCTAGACCGCAACCACGATGGAACACTCTCGACCGAGGAAAAACGAAACGCCCGCATCGTCATCTTCGGACACAGCTGGGGTGCTTCGGAGACGGTTACGCTGGCGCGAAAACTTGAGCGAGACGGCATCCCGGTTCTACTCACCATCCAGGTCGATAGCGTCTCCAAGATCGGGCAGAACGATAGGGTGATCCCCGCCAACGTAGGGCAAGCGATTAATTTCTACCAGCCGGACGGGATTGTGCACGGCCGGCCTGCGATTCGCGCCGCCGACCCGGCCCGGACAGAGATTGTTGGAAATTTCCGATTCGACTATAAAGCGAATCCGATCAGCTGCGAGGGATATCCCTGGTTCGACCGGGTGCTAGTGAAGGCTCACACGGAAATTGAATGCGATCCGAAAGTTTGGAATCAGGTGGAAGAGCTGATTTATTCGAAACTACCTCCGGAAGCGCGCGACACCGCAGCGAGATAAAGGCGTGCGGCTTGTAACCTCTGGGGCTAAAGCCCTGTTCATTTCGAAGGACCTGACGCGGCCCTGAAGTGTGCCGCTCTTCCACATCGCTACGCGGTTTCTCGAAGCCGCTCTTCCCCTGCGCTTACGCGGCTTCCTCTTGAAGAACACTCTTCTACAGCTTTTCTCCGGCCCTGGACGCCGCTTCCGAAACGTTGCCACTCGGATGTTGCCGGGCTCCGAGGTATCAGTTACAAATGGAACTGCCCCGGAATCCCGCCGGGACATCGCATGACTGATGCCGTCATAACTCCCGCGACATCCTCCACTGTTTATGGCCGCTGGTGGAGTCAAGCTCGCGCTTCTTTCTTTTGGATGGTGGTTGTAGCTTTCGCTCTGCGCTTTGGCTGGATCGTTGTTGCCCACACCTATAAGTTCAAAGCTCTCGATGACAACTTCAGCTTTGGCTGGGAAATGGGACGCATTGGACGCTCGCTGGCGCAGGGTCAGGGGTTCAGCAATCCATTTGGCGACACGACCGGACCGACCGCGTGGGAGCCGCCGCTCTATCCATTTTTGATCGCTGGAGTTTTTCGGCTGTTCGGGATTTACACGCACGCCTCGGCGCTGGTCCTGCTGGGCCTCAACAGTTTCTTTTCCGCGCTGACCTGCATTCCTATCTTCCTCATCGCCAAACGATGTTTCAGCGAAAAACTCGCGATCTGGACCGCGTGGCTGTGGGCGGTGATGCCGTCCGTCATGTACTGGTGTACGCGGTGGGTGTGGGAAACGAGCCTGGCGGCGCTGCTGCTGGCGCTCATTTTTTGGTTGACCCTCGACCTGGAAGAACGAGACGGGCTGAAACCGTGGCTCGAGTTCGGACTGCTGTGGGGAGTCGCGGGCCTTACCAATACTTCCCTGCTTGCGTTCCTGCTGGCTTCCGGATTGTGGGCGTGGTACCGGCGCTGGAAACGCGGCAAGCCTTCGCTGACTGGAATCGTGCTGGCGTCGCTGGTATTCGTCGTCTGCACTACGCCATGGATGACGAGAAACTCCCGCATTTTTGGACGATTGATGTTTCTTCGTTCAAACTTCGGAGCCGAACTTCGCATCGGGAATGGTCCGTGGGCCGACGGTACCTGGAGAGAATATCTCCATCCCACGCAGAACATTTACGAGATGCGACGCTATCGCGGCATGGGCGAGATCGCTTATGTGGCGGAACGCCAGCGGGAAGCGATGGCTTTCATTCACGAGGATTACGCCCGCTTCATGGGTCTAAACGTAAAACGTTTTATTTATTATTGGGGCGGAGTTCCTCGATCGTCGGAGATCCCGGCTCTGGCTCCCATCAAGAACTCCGTATTTCTCGCCTCTTCGCTGCTTGCCTTCTGGGGGCTGGGACTCGCGTTGCGGAAGCGAAGACCTGGTGCGTGGTTGTTTTTATGGCTGATCCTCAGCTATCCAGCCTTGTACTACGTCGTTTTTCCGCATCCCCGCTATCGTCATCCGATTGAGCCGGAGTTGGGAATCTTGATTGTGTATGTGATTTCGGAAGCTGAGAAAAAGACGGCCTGAGCCTCAACTGCTCACGGAAAGAGTCACGGACGAAACTTACTCCTATTCTGCAGCCTCGATCTCGACCAGATGGATAATTTTGCTCTTTGGTTCCAGCGTGCCTGTGATCTTTACCTTCTGGCCCGCGAACTGGCGTACCTTTTCCTGATTGTCGAGGCGGTAGACCTCGCCTTTCGACGACAACACAAAATCGCCTCCCAGGTATCGCACGCAGTATGTCGCGCAAGAGCCTTCGGTACCGCCAGTGGATTTGGATTTCAGCATCTCAGCGTGCGACCGGGTCAGAGAATGGATGTTCAGAGCACATTGGGTGTCGGCGATCCGCCCGTGAAAAGTCAACGGCCTTTCACCAGCGGCATGCGCGAGCAGAACGGTCGCGACCACGCAACCGCCAATCCAAGCTCCGGTCTTGCTCATCTATGACTCCTCATGGCATTCACGGCGCCACCACCACTCTCATATTCATGCCTTCGTGATCTTCGCTGCAAATCACCGTGCATACCACCACATACTCGCCAGGCTCGGCGGGGGCGGTCAGCTGGAATTGCTGCGTCCCGGGCCGGAGCAGCAGATTCCAGTCAGGCACTTTTGTACGGTCCCCGGCGCGCAGTAGCGTGAAGCCATGGATCGATCCATCTCGGTTCCACGATTTTGCCTTGCGCGCAGTGACTCGAAGTAGGACTTTCTCGCCCGCCTTCAAGGTTATTTCCGGTTTACTTCCCGCCGGAGATTTGTAACGGCTGTCCTTGTCGGCCACGATTTCTATGACGTGCGCATGGACGTAATCCTGGGCTTGAGCAACCTGAACTCCTAAAACGGCGCAGGTCGCCAACACGATTCCATACAACTTGACTCCGCACAAATGTATCCTCGCCCTGACCGTCATGCCTGCTGACCTCTGTTACTGCGTCATGTAGAAGAGAACGAGCCGCATGTCCTCGTCCGTGATGGTGGCCCGTACTCGCATGTGGCGTACAATCGTGGCCATCATCCGGGGTGGAAATTTCTGCGGAGCGGCATGGCAGCGGCCACAGTTGGCGCGATAGCGTTGCTCTCCGTGTACCCGCATGGCATCGGCTTCGGCAGTGTTGTGCGCGCTGGGGACGACCAGACTTGCGGTCTCGCTTTTGTGGGGCGGATCAGCGGCGTAAACCAGAGACACCAGGGCCAATACGGCCGTCAGAATTGTGAGCCTTGTTTTCATTGTGGCCCCACGCTTCCCAAGGGGAAGGCGAAGCGGTAGGCGATTCCCACGGTCCAGAGATTCATGTTTCCATCGGAATTGAAGCGACGGCTGTAACTGGCGGCGGCTTTGAGACCGTCCCTGAGGTAGTAGTTCAACCCAAAGTCTCCCTGCCGCGTGTTCACATCCGGCAAACCGTACTCTTCGGCCTCTTTCTCACTGATTTCGCCAGCAAAGAGTTGTTGTGCCCGTCCCACGACTTCAGTGCGACGGAGTGCCTTTTGCCAGAATGGCACCTGGCTCAGACGGTAGGCGGCCTCGAACCAGTACCCACTCCCGTCGTGCGAGCGGGCGTACTCGGAACGAAGATTCAGTGGAAGCGCGGTCGGCTGCCAGGCGAAATGAAATCCGAAGGCGTTGGAGCGCTCGTGTTGTAGTTCCTTCTGCCAGGAGGCACCGGCTTCGATCCGAGGACCAGGGAGGAAGAATCCCAGGCGGCCACCCGCCGTGCGATCGGATTCGAATTTGTTCACCGTGCTCAACGTGGAAAAGTAAGTCGCGTAATTCAGATTAACTTTCGGGTTGAGGGAAAATCCGCCGCGCAGCATCGCGCCATCACTGGAACCCGTCCCCAGAGGGAAGATCAGCGGCGTCGGTTGCAGGCTGCGTATCCAGATGGGATAAAGACGCTCGTTGTAGATGCCGAACGGGGTGAGGAACCGCCCCGCAGTCACGGTCACGTAACGGTTGGCGATGTAGTCCACCTGCAGATAGTCGACCTCCTGCTCTACTTTCCCACCGTACGATCCACCACCATCAGGGCGCTGGAATGCGCCTTTAAATTCGGCTCTAGATTCGATCAGCCAGCGATCTCCCAGTGGCAGCAGGATCACGGGATTGATCGAGGGAACAAGCTCGTCTTTCCCACTGGTGACGTTAGTAAAGAAACCTGCGTTGCCGGTAAGTACGGGTACGGGGCGTTCGGTTTCGAGCACTGGGTCAAGCGCTTGCGCCGTCAGCAGCGTGGGAAGGACACAAAAGAGGAGGAGAAGGCAAGTAGCTTGGGCAGTCCGCCCGGGCCTACCCTCGAAATTTTTGACAATGTGGTCCACAACTGCTCCACTTCTTTGACCACATTGTCGCTTGGCCTACGAGTCTAGGTAAGATGACCAAGGTAATCCGAACAATTCCCCAGCGGGACGAGAAAGCCGTCCACCCTGTTCACACTTCCGGAGAGAGATTAGGTGCCTCAAGGACGCCTGCCCCTTCGAGGCTAGTTTCAGTCGTCCCTAGGGACGGGATGTTCTGCAATCCGCACCCAACGATAAATCGCTGGGCTACTATCCCCCCCGGGCTCGGCTCATGCGCTTCAGTCCGGCTCGACACATACCCTAAGGGAATGGATCACCCAGGCCAGCGCAACGAAAACGGGTTCCGCGGGATTTCAGAATTACACGTGCGCGGGTTGGGAGACTTCCTGCACCGCGGCAGCGAAGGCGTCGATGGCTCGATCAATCTGTGGCCGGGTGATGATGAGCGGCGGCTGGAAGCGAATGACGTTGCCATAGACACCGCCTACACCGACTAGCACGCCTTGGCGCAGTAAGCTGTCGCGAATGGCTTCGGCTTCGGAAGCAGCTGGCGCCAGCTTTTCATCTTTCACCAGTTCGACGCCGATCATCAGGCCCAGGCCTCGAACTTCGCCGATGAGTGGATTGTGTTTCTGCAAGTCGCGGAGCTTCGCCATGGCGTAGTTGCCAGTCTCGGTGGCGCGCGCCGGAAGGTCCTCTTGCTCGATGAATTCGATATTGGCCAGCGAGGCCGCGCAGGAGACCGGGTTGCCGCCAAACGTAGAAAGATGGTCGCCGGGCTTGTAGGCCGCGGCAATCTCTGGCCGCGTGGTGAATGCGCTCAGCGGAAAGCCGTCGGCGATGCCCTTCGCGGTGACGAGAATGTCGGGCTCTACACCGTAGTGCTCGATGGCAAACATCTTGCCGGTACGGGCGAAGCCGGACTGAACTTCGTCGGCGATGAAAAGAATCCCGTGGCGGTCGAGAACTTTTCTTACTTCCTTAAAATAGTTCGGTGGCGGGACGATGATTCCGCCTTCGCCCATGACCGGTTCGGCGATGAATGCAGCCACGTCGTCGGCAGTGGTAAAGCGAATCACATCTTCTATGGCTTGAGCGCACTGGCGTCCACACTCTTCGGGATCGTTCGGCCATTGCGAACGATAGGCATAGGGAGCCGGCGCGAAGGTCACGCCGGCGGCGTAGGGGCCACCGCGCTTTTTGCGTCCCATGTTGCCGGTAACGCTGAGCGCGCCCCAACTACGGCCATGAAAGCTGGCGTGAAGGGAGACGAATTCGTGTTTGCCGGTGTAGAGCCGGGCCAGCTTCATAGCGCCCTCGACGGCTTCGGCTCCGCCGTTGCCGAAAAATGTTTTGGTCAATCCGCGGGGGGCGATGTGGGCAATCTTTTCCGCCAGGTCCGCTACCGGCTGCACGTGATAGATGTAGGACGAACAGTGGACCAGCTTTTCCATCTGCGCTTTGGCCGCGGCGATGACGCGCGGATTGCAGTGGCCTGCGTTGACGACGGAGATGCCGGCAAAGCAATCGAGAAATTCGCGTCCGTTGATGTCGGTGACGGTGGCGCCGCTGGCCTTATCGATCACAATGGGCACGACTGAGTTCATGAAGCCAGTCATTACATAGTCTTGGTATTTCTGGATGGTGTCGGACATGGATTTCCTCTCGGCAGTACCATGTAGGCCCAGGCGCCTTCGTCGGGCCGGGCTAGAGCAGATCGCCAGTTCTGCCGAGCTTCGCTCGGTTGCCAACCTAGAATTTTCGCGAGTGTTCTTTCGCCCAGCGCTCGACCACGATTTTCTTTTCGGTGTAGAACTCGATGGCGTCACGTCCCTGGGCGTGCATCACGCCGAAGAAGCTGTCCTTCCAGCCGCTGAACGGGAAGTACGCCATAGGCGCAGCTACGCCGATGTTGATACCAATGTTGCCCGCGGGCGCTTCATAGCGGAACCGGCGCGCGGCCGCGCCGCTCGATGTGAACAGCGATGCCTGATTGCCATACGGACTACGCTCCAGGAATGCGAGGGCTTCGTCCATATCGTTTGCATGGACCAAGCTCAGCACCGGGCCGAAGATTTCGGTTTCCGTCAGCTCGCTGCTGGCGGGAACGCCGTCGAGAATGGTTGGCTTCACGAAGTTCCCTGCTTCGTGTTTCGGAATTCGGGAGTTGCGGCCGTCGAGCAGGAGCTTTGCCCCTTGCTTTTCACCCGCAGCAATCAGCGACTCAACCCGAGACTTGCTCTGAGGCGAAATCACCGGGCCCATCTGTACACCTTCGTCGAGACCATTGCCCACGCGCAGTGAAGCAGCCGCCTCGGCAATCGCATCGCGGAAAGTTTTTTGCGCTTCGCCAATCGTTACCGCCACGGAAACCGCCAGGCAGCGCTGGCCGGCGCAGCCAAACGCGCTGTCGCCGATGATCTGCGTGGTCATCTTCATGTCGGCGTCGGGTAAAACGATAACGTGATTCTTTGCGCCGCCCTGACACTGCGCGCGTTTGCCGTTCTCCCCCGCGCGCCCATACACGTATCTGGCTACGGGCGTGGAACCGACAAAGCTGATGGCCCGAACCTTGGGATGATCGAGCAGGGCGTTGACCACGGTCTTGCCACCGTTGATCATGTTCACGACGCCCTTGGGCAGGCCGATTTGTTCCATCAGCTCAAATGCGCGCCGCATGGTGAGCGGCACACGCTCCGACGGTTTCAAGACGAAAGTATTTCCGGTGGCGATGGCGTAGGGCAGAAACCAGAATGGAATCATCCCCGGAAAATTGAAGGGAACGATCGCGGCGACTACGCCGAGCGGTTGCCGGATCATGATCTCGTCGATGCCACGGGCCACGTCTTCAAGGTTATAGCCCTGCATCATCATGGGTATACCGCAAGCGACTTCGACGTTTTCGATGGCACGACGCAACTCGGCTTTGGCTTCGCTAAAGGTCTTGCCATTCTCCTGTGTGAGGATGCGGCCGAGATCGTCGACGTGGTCTTCGAGAAGCTGCTTCAACTTGAAGAGCGGCTGGATGCGGTCTTCGGCTGGCGTGCGGCGCCATTCAGGGAAAGCTGCGGCAGCAGCCTCGACCGCGGCGGCAGCCTCGGCGGCGTTGCAAAGCGGGGTCTGAGCGATGACCTCGCCGGTGGCGGGGTTGGCAACGTCGACCCATTCCGTGGCGCCGGATTCGATCCACTGGCCGTTGACGAAGTTGGGAACCTTGGTAAGAATCGCAGTAGCGACAGTCATAAATTCATCTCGCAAGCATTGTAGTGGATTTCAGAGCATCGGATTTTCGTAGCGCCGGCCTCCGGCCGGCTGTCCGGAGGGCATCCTGCACTTCGCCCCGCAGGTGGGGCGACCGCGCCCCACCGTCTAAACCGGTTGGGCGATGGCGGCCTTTTTTTCATAGACCGCCTGCAGGGCGGATTCCAGCACGTCCAGGCCCTCGTCCATCTGGTCGTCGGTAATTACCAGCGGCACCAGGACGCGGACCACGTTGGAATACGAGCCTGCAGTAATCGTGATCAGGCCGTGCTCATAACAGTATTGCATGATCTGTTTAGTCTCATCGGGGGCAGGCTCTCGTTTGTCCGACGAGCGCACCAACTCGATCGCCTGCATTCCGCCCAGGCCTCGGATGTCCCCGACGATAGGCCAACGCTTTTGCCACTGCCGCGCTCGCTTCTGGAACCGGTCGCCCAATTCGTTGGCGCGGGCCAGTAGGTTTTCGCGCTCAAAGATATCCAGCACGGCCAGGGCAGCTGCACAAGAAAGCGGATTCCCGGCAAAGGTGCCGCCCAGGCCGCCGGGGCCGGGCGCGTCCATGATTTCCGCGCGGCCGGTGATCGCCGCGAGAGGAAGCCCTCCGCCGAGCGACTTGGCGGTTACCAGAATATCTGGCTCGATCCCGTAGTATTCGCTGGCAAACAGGCGTCCGGTACGGCCGAAGCCGCTCTGCACCTCATCCGCGATGAACAAAACGCCGTGCTTGTGGCAAATCTCCATCAACACACGAAAGAAGTCTTTGGGTGGAACAACAAATCCGCCTTCGCCCAGAACCGGCTCCGCAATGACCCCGGCTACATCTTCCGACGCAACAACCCGCTTGAAAGTGTCTTCAAGATGGCGCGCGCAGAATAGATCGCACGAGGGGTACTTGAGGGAGTACGAGCAGCGATAGCAGTAGGCGTACGGGATCCGGTAAACATCGCCCGGGAACGGAGCAAAGCCAGCCTTGTAGGGATGAGTCTTGCTGGTCAGGGCCAGCGTCATCATGGTGCGGCCATGGAAAGCGTCTTCGAAGGCAACGATGCCCGACCGGCCGGTGTGGGCACGGGCGATCTTTACAGCGTTCTCTACGGCCTCGGCGCCACTGTTCACAAAAAGCGTTTTCTTTGGGAACTTGCCCGGCGTGACCTGGTTCATGCGCTCGGCAAGGCGCACGTAATCCTCGTAGGGAGTGACTTGGACACAGGTGTGCAGAAAGCGATCGAGTTGGTTCTTTACCGCAGTGACGACCGGCTCGCGGCGATGGCCCACGTTGAGGCAGCCGATGCCACCGGCGAAGTCTAGATAGCGGTTGCCATCTACATCTTCGATCCACGCGTCTTCAGCCTTGGCTACGTAGACAGGCGTTCCGATAGAGAGCCCGCGCGGTATGGCGTTGGCGCGGCGGTCGCCTAGAGATTTCGACTTGGGTCCGGGAATCGCGGTTTGCAGTTGAATGGTTGCCATCTTCATTCTCGACTTTAGGTGTGGCCGATCCACGATCTTGAAATTGATGACTCACGGCCAACGACTTTTTATCAACACCCAGTCTTGGTTTTTCAGTTCTCGGTTCTCAGTACCAGCCGATTGGGGCTTCGTTCAGGTTGATGTGGACCTGCTTCGTCTCCAGATATTCTTCGATCCCCCATGGGCCTAGTTCGCGACCGAAACCGGATTGCTTGTATCCTCCCCAGGGCGCTTCAACATACGTGGGCTGCATGTGGTTGACCCACACGACGCCGGCTCGCAAAGATTTCACCGTACGGAATGCTTTGAAGATGTCACGGGTCCAGACTGCGGCCGCAAGCCCGTAGGGAGAGTCGTTCGCGATTTTAACCGCATCTTTTTCGTCTTCGAATGGGATGACCGCGGCAACTGGTCCGAAAATTTCTTCGCGCGCGATGCGGGCGCTGTTGTCCAGGTCGTAGAAGATGGTGGGCTCCACGTAATAGCCTTTGGCAAACTTCTCGGCGCGTCCGCCCCCGCTGGCCAGCTTTGCCTCTTTCTTTCCAACTTCCTGGTAAGCGCGTACGCGATCGTACTGCTCTTTACTTACCAGGGGCCCCATCTTGGTGTCGCGATCGAGCGGGGCTCCGAGCTTGATCTTCTTGGCCTTTTCGACCATGGCGTCCACAAATTTCTTATAGATCGGTTTCTGCACCAGGATGCGGCTGCCGGCGGAGCAGACTTCGCCCTGGTTGATGAAGACACCGAAGAGCGCGCCGTCGATGGCGGCTTCGAAATCTGCGTCGGCGAAGAAAATATTCGGTGACTTGCCGCCGAGTTCGAGGGTAACGCGTTTGACCGTGTCGGCGGCCTGCTTGACGATGATTTTGCCAACGGCGGCACTGCCGGTAAAAGCGATCTTATTGACGTCGGGATGCTGCACCAGGGGCGCACCGCAGGTCTCGCCGAAGCCGGTTATGATGTTCACCGCGCCGGGGGGAAGGCCGACATCGGCCAGCCAGTTCGCCAGCTCCAGAGCCGTAATGGGGGTCTGCTCCGCAGGCTTCAGGACGCAGGTACAACCCGCGGCCAGCGCCGGCGCCAGCTTCCAGGCCGCCATTAGCAAGGGATAATTCCAGGGAATGATCTGGCCCGCGACACCGATGGGTTCCTTGAGCGTGAGACTCATGGCGTTGTCGGGGACGGGGTTTACGTATCCGAGAATTTTTGTGGCGAGTCCGCCGTAGTATTCGAAACAGGTGGCAACGTCGTTGATGTCGTATTCCGCTTCGACGATTGGCTTGCCAGTGTTGCGGGATTCGAGTTCGGCCAGCGTGGTTGTGTTCTGGCGAATCTTGTCGGCGAGGCGAAAGAGCACACGGCCGCGTTCCTGAGCGGTAGTGGTTGCCCAAGGACCATCCTCAAAGGCGGCCTTCGCGGCAGCGACGGCGCGGTTCACGTCGTCCGCGTTTGCCTCGGGGGCTTGTGCGATTACTTCTTCGCTGGCGGGATCGTAGACGGGAAAAGTCTTGTTCGACTGGCTATTGACCCACTCGCCATTGATGTAGAGCTGATAAGTTCGTACATCGGTTTTTACTCCACCCGGCATGTGACCTCCTGCCTGAATCAAATTATTGCCGAACTCCGCTCGGACGCACGGGCGAGACGCCGACGCCCGCATCGTTCACTTTGTCTTGCAATTTGCGGTGGCCATACACATAGAAGAAAAATGCGGCCAGCCCGATGAAGAACAGCGTACCCCCGAACATCCACACTTCATACGACCACAGCGAAGTAATTTGCGGTGCCGGAAAGAACACCAACACAATTCCCAGAATCGTAGTCACCAAGCCGCTGACGCCAGCCAGGATCAGTGTGGTCTTGCGGTAATATCCGTTGCCCGCAGAATCGCTCGCGGCTAGCTTGAGCAACGCTCCGAACATATAAAGGAACGGTATCAATTGCAGCACCACCGCCAGCGACAACATTTTCTGAAATGTCTCCTGCACGCCAGCGCCGACAAAGTTCATCACGATCAAGACCATCGAAACCGCGGCGTGGACGATAAGCGCTGCATAGGGAGTTGCGTAGCGCGGGTGCACCTTTGCCATCCATGCCGGCATATAGGAATCGAGACCGGCGACGAAGGGAATGCGAGCTGAGCCGCCCAGCCAAGCCGAGCCGATTCCGGCAATGGAAAAACTAAGCAACAGGGCAAAGGGCGCCACGATCCATCCCACTCCTACACGCTCTGCCATGTGACCTACCGCCTGCACGATGCCCTGCAGCACGCTGATTTGATCTTTGCTCACCGCGATCAGTAAGGTGAGCGTAGCTCCAACATAGAGCAGGCCGGAAAGCACTCCGCCCCAAGCCACGGCACCAGGCAAGGTTCGCTGCGGATCCTGGATCTCATCTCCCATGACCGATGCCAGTTCGAGGCCGACGAGTCCAAAACAGATCACGCCAAACGAATTGAGCACAAAGCGAGGGTTCGCCGGAATTCGGAAGTCAGCGGCGCTTATCGTTGTGCCGAAGCGCAACCAGATGACTAGCCCTAAACCAATCAAAGTAGCGGCAGCGACGCCCGTGCCAATGCCGCCCAGATTGTTAACCCACTTGCCTACGCCCAGTCCCACGATGTTGAGCACCACCAGAACGATCAGGAGCACGAGCGACGCAACCAGAGCAAACGTCTTGTTGTCCGCCAGCGCCTGATGGTTCGGACCCAAAACGAAGACCGACACGCCGACGAAGTACAGCATCACCGTCGGCACATAGAGCATGTTGTTGGTCCAGTAGCACCAACCGGACAGGAAGCCGTGGAAATCGCCAAAAACTTCCTTGGCCCACAGGTACACGCCACCTTCTCCGGGATATCGATGCGCCAGTTCGATGACCGCAATGCCTTGCGGCCAAAAGAACAATATTAGCGATACCAGCCACAACCAGACCGTGGCCCCACCGTTGGCGGCAATCGACGGAACCACGTTCAGGTTGAAAATCGCGACCACGAACAAAAGAACCAGGTCAGCGCGGCCGAGCACGCGCTTGAGATGAGGCTGGTTCACCCCAGGATTGTTAACGGACAATACCTCTCCTTGGTCTGCGACTTCGATGGCTCAATTCGCCTCCTCCAAAGCGGCACGGCTGAACAGGGCGCACGGAAGATTGTGCTGCGGGAGGAAACGGCTAGCCGCAGCGGCTAAAGCCGAGCCTGTTTGTGTCAGTACGGCACGGCTGAAGTCGTGCTCTTCCCAAAAACCTAGTCGAAAATTTCTAGTGTGCCACGGCGACTACCTCTCCTGTACGCTCTTGCTGCACCTTGGCCAGCGCCGGGGCCACATCTTCAAACGCGGCCAAGTGGGTGTCGATATCGGCCTCGGTGTGCTGGACGGAAATGGTCCACTGCTCGTCCCACCAGTATGGTTGCGCCATCACGCCACGATTGACCATGGCGAACCAGTAGAGCCGCCACAGGTCAACGTCGATGGCTTCCCAGTCGCGGTAATTGCGAATCTCTTTGGGATAGAGCATGAGGGCGCCATTCACTCCGGCGCTGGCGACGTAGCCCTGTAAACCGGCCCTGACGACAATCTTGCGGTAGCCCTCGGTCAACTTCTTGCTGAGCTTGTCTACGTGGGCGTAGTTCTCGCGGGTGAGGACTTCACGAAATGTCGCCAGGCCGGCGGCCATCGAAACCGGATTGGTGTTGTAGGTGCCACCGTGAAAGACCTTGTGTTGCGAGATCAGGTCCATCACCCGCTTGTGGGTGCCGAATGCAGCCAGCGGCAAACCACCGCCAATCGACTTCGCCAGACAGATCATGTCCGGCTTTACGCCAAAATATTCCGAGGCGCCGCCCCAACCAAGTTTCGCGCCGGTCTTCACCTCGTCGAAGATCAGCAGCGCCCCGTTTTTGGTGGCAGTATCGCGCAGACCCTCGAGAAAGCCGGACTGTGGCATGCACAGGCCAACATTCATCATGATGGGTTCAAGGATGATGGCCGCGATCTCGCCAGGGTTTTGCTTGAAGCGAAGCTCGACGCTTGCCAGGTCATTGAAGGTCGCGACGACAACGTTGGCCACCGCAGACTTCGGTATACCCAGCCCGCCGGGAACCGAAGTCGGAGCGTTGATATCGCCGTAGTCGGGCGCGTGCGGCTTCACGCTGACTAACGCAGAATCGTGCAGGCCGTGGTAGCCGCCTTCAAACTTTACGATCTTGTCGCGGCCGGTCGCGGCCCGAGCCAGGCGGACGGCGTGCATGGTGGCTTCCGTGCCGCTATTGCCGAAGCGGCACATTTCGACCGGGAAGCGGTCGCAAATTTCCTCGGCCAGTTCCCACTCCATGTCGTGGGGCATGCCGAACATGGTGCCGGTGCTGAGACGTTGTTCCACCGCCTTCATCACCGCGGGATGGCAATGCCCGGCCATTAGCGCGCCGAAACAAAGGTTGTGATCGAGGTACTCGTTGCCGTCGAGGTCGCGGAACTTGCTGCCCTTTCCTTCTTTCACAAAAATCGGGTAAGGGTCATAAGCGCGATAGTTGCTCGCCACGCCCAAGGGAATGCGTTTGAGGTTCTTCTTGTGAGCCGCGGCGGACTTCGGCGTGCGGCGCTCGAAAGTTTCGAGCTCTTTTTGCAATTCGGGGTACATCTTGGTCTCCCGGGAAGCTCAGGCCGATGCGGCCATTAGAATGCCAGGGCGGCCGAAGCCGCCCGGGCTTACCGCTAGAAGTATAGCTTTAAAGCGACTTGCATAAGTCGCGGATCACCGGCGCCTTTCACGCGTCCAAAGTCCGAGCCGTCAGTCACATTCCCATCGGGATTGAAAAACTTGGTGTGATTGGCAACGTTGAATATATCCCACCGGAACTCTGCTCGCGAACTCTCGGAGATCCGGAAACTCTTCTGCACGGAAATATCCCAATTGTTCAGTCCCGGTCCGCAACAAATCGATCGCGGGGCGGTTCCATAACGTCCGAACAGAGACGGCTGGAAGCAATTGAACGCTATCGTGGTCGAGCACGGAGTCTGGGAACCGTCCGAAGCATTCGAGGTGAAGCTATTAGGATCGAATCCATAGTTGTTTGGGTTCTTGCGCGGGTCGAGCTTGCGGAACTTGGCAAGCTGGTCCGGCTCGCCCGCGGATGCGAAGTCAATACTGCTGGTCAGCTCGTTATCATCAAAGGACTGAAGGTGAATCGGGAATCCCGACTGAAACTGCGTGATGCCCGAAACCGCCCAGCCATTAAGGATCTGTCCCGCAACGCCAGAAAATTTCTTGATCGGCAACTCATAGTAGTAGCTCAATACAAATCTCTGGGCGGCGTTGAATAGCGACAAGCTTCGTGTCCGTCTAGGGTTGAAGGGGTTGAGAATGTCTTCAAAACTAGAAGCCTGATCGAGAGACTTGCTGAAAGTGTATGCCGCCTGCAGTTGCAAGCCGTTGGAAAACCGCTTTTCCAGGTTCGCCTGTACGGAGTTGTAGGCGGAGTTTGCAATCGTGTCCTGAGCAAAGATGTTGGAGAAGACTGGCACCTGGTCCACCGGACAATTCGTATTGGTGGCAGGCTGGCAGTTTGGCGAGGAATAGGGGCGAATTCCCACGAAGTTCAGCGTCTGTCCAGTGCCGGGAACAATAGATCCGTTCGGCATGTGGAATGAGGAGCCATTTGGAACCGTCACGGTGAATTGATTATCTTCAGCAAACTGATTGCAGGTCGCTCCAGAGGTTCCAAAGGACGACACCGAATTGCCCGTCGGATCGCCGGCGGCGATGGCGGCGATGTCCAGGCAGGTCTGCGGAGTCGCCCGATTCAAGTCCGTGGAGGCCAGCAGGCGATGCCCCTGGGATCCGACGTAGCCAACTTGCAGGACTAGGTTCCTGGCCAGTTGCCGCTGGATGCCAAAGTTGTACTGTGCCGAGTATTGTGACCGCATGTGCGGCTGGAATTCGCCGAACAGCAAGATGGGACGGAACACCGACCAGTCCACCGGCTGTCCGCGCGGCGGGTTCAGGATGCCGTTGAAAGGATTGGGATTGACAAATCCGGCTTGGGCGTAAAACGGAGTGTTGAAAAAAGTCTCGACCAGAAAGGTGCTGCCGCCGAACGGAGGTTCAGCGCTGAATTGCTCGAGCACCAGTTGTTCCACTGGGTTATAGAACATACCCCAGCCGGCTCGGATGCTGGTCTTCCCCGAAGTACCCGGGCTCCATGAAATACCAATGCGGGGAGCGAATGCATTGTAGTAGGTCTGGGTCAGGCCGTTAGGTATGCCCTTGTCTCCGGGAACCACCAGGCCGGTCGGAAAGACTGAATTGCAGTCTGTCGTTCCCAACGCCTGTCCGTAAGCCGAAAGCTGGCAAGGATAAATACTTGTAACCTGTCCGGGTCGGAACGTCTGAACATGGTGTCCGATGTCAGTCAGTGGAGTGTTGAGTTCCCAACGCAGGCCATAGTTAAGAGTCAAATTCGGGCGGATCTTCCAGCTATCTTGTCCGAACAAGTAGACCGCGGTCGTGCGCACGTTCTCCTTCTGAGCCGCACCTTGCTGGTAACTATCTGGCAGTCCCAGAAGATAATTGGGATAGAGGTCATTACTGAAACCGACGTCGTTGGTCCCTCCGCCGAAGTAGTTGTAAAAGCCGCTTACCTCGAAGTAGAGAGTCTGATCGAAGCGCATCCGGCGCAGGTCGGCACCGAACTTCATGGTGTGGTTGCCCGCGACCTTGGTCAAGCTGTCCGACCACTGGAACGAGTTGCCCACTTGGGGAAGCTCACCTTCGAAGTTGTTGCCGATGGTGAATCCACCCGAAATCGAAACGTCCGGCACTCCCTCGCGTGTCGGGCCCAACCCTGGAGTAATCCCGATCTTGTTGGCGAAAGGTGTGCCGGCCAAAACATTGTTCACCGGGTCGTTGATCGCACCTGCGTCGGAAATGCCGGTGAAGCAAAAGGGCTGCGCCGCGGCCGATGCGCAGGAATCAGTCACGCTGTTGGTATTTTGCGAGTGGTTGAAAACGCGTTGCGCTTCGCGCATGTAGGCGAAACGAAACTCGTTAACCACATTGTTGCTGATGGTCCAGGTATGGCTCAGGTTCCATTGCTGGAAGCGTTGCTTGCTGCTGGCGCCGAATCCGGGAACGTTGGCTCCGGCAGCCTGGAAATTGTTAAACGGATTGAACGTATCTTCGTCGGTGAAGTAGTAGTACGCGCTAAAATTTTGCTTGGCGTTGATCCGATGGTCGAAACGCACAGTCGCCTGATCCGACCGGTCGCTGCCGGTGAGGACGCCCTGAAAGAAACCGTTTGAGGTATTCGCAGAAGGCACGAAGCGCAGCAGATCGACGGCAACCGGATCTTGACAAGAGCTGGGGATCACGTTGCCACGAAAGATGTCTGCGTAATTGACGCCTGCTGCCGGAGCGATTCCGCCAGCGGCGGTGATGTCAGTCGCACACTGCCCGCCCGCCCGAGTGTTCAACACATCGGCTACGGTTTGATTTCCGATCACACCGCTGAACGGATTGCCTTCCGAAAAATTGCCTGTCCGCTCCAGCGCGTCAGGCACGGCCACGGTGGGGCCCGAAGCACCCCGGCGCCGGCGCAGTCCCTCATAGGACGCGAAGAAGAATGTCTTATCTTTCTTGACCGGCCCTCCGAGCGTGCCGCCAAACTGGTTCATGATGAATGCGGGCTTCGAAGTATCGAAGTAGCCCTGGGCGTTCAGGACTTTATTACGCAAGAATTCGTATACATTGCCGTGGAACTGGTTTGTTCCGGATTTTGTTACCACGTTGACAACCGCGCCGGAGTTGCGCCCGTACTCCGCGTCGAAAGTATTGGTGATGATACGGAATTCTTCCACGCTGTCAGGGCTCGGCTGGACCGTCGGCAGGTTCACGAACATGTCGTTCGCGTCGCCGCCGTTGACACTGAAATTATTGGCGCGACCGCGGCCGCCATTGACGGACACGCTCCCTACGTTGCTGCTCCCATAGTAAAGATCGGCGCCAGTCTGCGACGAAACTCCGGGCTGCAAGGATAGGAACTGATACGTATCGCGCTCATTCAGAGGCAACTGCACGATAGCGCGATCGTTGACGATGGTGCCTAATTGAGTGCTGGTGGTATCCACCAGGGGCGCTTCTGAAGTCACTTCCACGACTTCCTTCGCTTCCCCGATTTGCATCGTCATGTTTAGCGTCACCACTTGGTTCAGCTCAAGGAGAACGCCACGCCGGACGTTCTTCTTGAATCCGGTCAGGTCAAACTCGGACCGATAGGTGCCCACCGGAACTTCGACAAACACGAAATCGCCGCTGTCATTGGTCTGCGATTCCCGACTAACGCCGGTGGCTTCATTGACCAGAGTGACCTTTACACCGGCCAGGACTGCGCCACTGGGGTCGGCCACGCGGCCGAGGATTCTGCCGCCTGTGCTTTGGGCCAGGAGGAAGGTGGGATTCGCAAGACAAAACAGGACGACTAGCCAGCAAACCGTACAGCGTGCGGTCGACGACGCCATGGGGGATCTCCGAGCTGCGAGTGGAAGCTCTTTATTCTGAAAACACAAGCTTGCGTCCAAGACAAACCTTGCTATAATCGCGCAAGGTTAGAGGTAGTCTGCACAAACTGTCAAGCAAAAAATAGCGTTCTTCCTAATCGCTGAATTTGCGGGGGCATGGTTCGGGAATGAAGCCGGAGGACCGAAAACCCTACTTAAAAATCGGGGATGTGGCGCGCCTGGTGGGCGTTTCTCCCTCGGTGATTCGCTCCTGGGAGAGCCTGGGCCTCACCCATCCGCGCCGCACTGCCAGCAAGTATCGGCTTTACGGTCCCGAAGACGTAAAGCTACTCAAGCGGGCACGCTTCTTGCGCCGGGTGCGCGGCTTGAACGCTCCCGCCATCGTGCAACTGCTCAAACGCAACGGCCAGGTGCGTTCCGTCCCCGACGGTGGCGCCCGGGCGATCGGCGTGCGCCTGCGCCAGTTGCGAATCAGGCGGGCGCTTTCTCTGGCCCAGGTGGCCCAAGGGGTAGGCATTTCTGTGGGATTTCTAAGCTCGCTGGAACGCTCGCACATGAGCGCGTCGGTTTCCACCCTACGCAAGCTGGCGCGCTTTTACAAAACCAACATTCTGGGTTTTTTCGATCCCGCGGAATCCAGTATTCGTCTGGTGTCACCGGACAAACGCAAGGTGCTAGAGGCCGGTCCTGGGGTCCGCATGGAATTGCTGGCCTGGGGCAACACAGTAATGGAGCCACACCTGTTCCGCATCGCTCCCCAGTCCGGCAGCGGAGAGTCTTACACCCACGAAGGCGAGGAGTTCCTGTACATCCTGCAGGGAGAATTGCAGATTTCGTTGGAAGAAGAGGAATACCGGCTGCAGCCAGGCGATAGCTTTTATTTCGAGAGCACCACTCCGCATCGTTGGACCAATCCCGGCCGCGGCGAAACCTGGGTGCTGTGGGTGAATACTCCGCCTACTTTTTAATATGCTGCGGCGGGCATTCGGATGGCCGGCGGCGACGGCGGCAGCGGAGGTCACAATAAATGAGGTCGCAATAATGATGATTCGGCGTCTTGCGGTTTCGGCTTCGCTGTTTGCAGCCGTCCTTCTATTAGGTTCTTGCACCAAGAAAACGCCCTCGCTGAACCTGCTGGTGTGGGAAGGCTATGCCGACCCATCATTCGTACGTGGCTTCGAGGAACGGAACCACTGCAAGGTTTCCGCGACCTACATGGGATCGAGTGACGAACTGACCACCAAGCTGCGCGGCGGCAGCGCTGGAAATTACGATGTAATCTCGCCTTCGAGCGACGTCGCGACTTCCATCGCGGCGGCCGGTTTGGCCCTCCCGCTCGATCTTTCGCAGATTCCCAGTTACAGCCTTCTTTCGCCGCAGCTTACTTCCCTGACCTTGGTGCGCATCAACGGACAGGTGTATGGCGTGCCCTTCATGTGGGGACCCAATCCGCTGATTTACGACGCCACGGCTTTCCCAAAGACTCCAGACACCTGGAATATTCTTTGGGACCCGAAGTATCGCGGCAAGATTTCCGTGTGGGACGATCTTTCCACCGTGTACATGACAGCGCAGATTCTCGGCTTCGACAAACCCGATCCCTCCCAGCTCTACAATCTCACTGACGAACAACTCGACGCGGTCAAGAAGAAGCTATTGGAGTTGAAACCGAACGTGCGCAAAATGTGGTCGACCGGAGGCGAGCTGACCAACCTCTTCCAGAATCACGAAGTGGTCGCCGCCATGGGCTGGCCGCTGATGACCAACCAACTTCGCAAGATCAATTTTCCGGTCGGAGAAACCATCCCCAAAGAGAACACCACGGGCTGGATCGATCACCTGATGATCACCGCCGGCAGCGAAAACAAGGAACTGGCACACAAATTCTTGGAGTATATGGTCGAGGCGCAGACCCAGAAGAAAGTAACTGATGTGACCGGATATACTCCGGCGAACCCGCAAGCGGCACAACACATGACGCCGGACGAGATCAAGAACCTGCATCTCGACGATGTGGACAACTATCAGAAGCGGCTTTACTTCTGGCAGAATGTGCCGCGCCGCGCCAAGTACAACGAGATTTGGAACGAAGTGAAAGCAGCGCAGTAGTAGTTCCCAATTTGAAGGCCGCCGCCTGATTTCCCGGATGCATCGGCTCCGTTAAGATGTCAACTATCCGAGTGAGGTGCCGAATGTTCAAGCTCGCGATCCCTCTCGTCCATGTGTCGAATTCGACCGCGGCGGCGGACTTTTATTGCAATCGACTAGGCTTCCGGCCGGAATTCGCCCATCGCGTGGATGACACAAAATCAGATCCCGGTTACGCGGGCTTGACGCGCGACGGAGTCTGGCTTCACGTTTCCTCGTTTTCCGGTGACGGAGTTTCTGGGGGTGTGGTGAACCTGCTCGTTGAGGACGTGAATGCTCTGCACGCGGAACTCGTCGCAAAAGGTGTCCCCATTGACACCGGACCGGTTGACCAGACCTGGGGTACCCGAGAAATGCATGTGAAGGACGCCGATGGCAACTGTATCCGTTTCATCGAGCAATGAGTAGTCTGCTCCGTGAACCCCACTCTGGAGAAACCCAAGAGGGGGACGAGATTAGGACACCACTCAGTAGTACGGGGCCGTCGCTTGGGACCGTGGCGCTGGCATTTTGCTGGCGCTACGTAAGGCCAAAGCCCTACAAAGGACAACGTGCCAGCCGTAAGCCAACCCGCGATCCCGGATGCGACACAAGCTTCCGCGCCTGCGTTGCTGACCATCCGCAACGTCGCGAAATCGTTCGGGAAGAACCCAGTGTTGCGCGACATCTCGCTGCAAGTTGCCCAAGCCGAGTTCCTCACCATCCTGGGTGAAAGCGGTTCGGGCAAAACCACGTTGCTCCGTATCATCGCCGGATTTGAGAGCGTCAGTTCCGGCGAGATTCTGATGGGTGGCGAGCGCCTTGACAACTTGCCCCCGTACCGGCGCCGGGTCAACACCGTCTTCCAGCACTATGCTCTGTTCCCGCACCTGACAGTCGCAGAAAACGTGGGCTACGGGTTGAAGATCGCCCGACTCCCCGGGCAGGAAGTCGCGACGCGAGTCGAACAGGCGTTGGAAATGGTCAAGATGACTCCTTACGCTGCTTCCAAACCATCAAAAATCAGCGGCGGACAGCAACAACGCATTGCCCTTGCCCGCGCCTTGGTAAACCGTCCACGCCTGCTGTTACTCGACGAGCCACTTTCCGCCCTGGACGCCAATCTCCGACGCCAGATGCAGGTCGAACTAAAGTCGATGCAGCGGGAAGTCGGAATCTCTTTCGTGTTTGTGACTCATGATCAGGAAGAGGCCATGGTGATGTCGGACCGCATTGCACTGTTGCACATGGGAGAACTGGAGCAGGTAGCGTCTCCGCGAGAGATCTACAGCCATCCCGCGACCGCGTACACCGCCGAGTTTATCGGCCACACCAATCTGCTGAGTGGTGAAGTAAAAGACGGAGTGGCTAAGTGCCATTCGCTGTTCTGGCGAACCGGCTTGCGGGACGGACCGGGACTCTTTTCGCTGCGTCCCGAAAACATCCGGTTGGCGGGAACTGGTGGCAGCGGTGCAGCTATACGCTTTCGCGGCAAGATTTTGCGCCAGGCATTTCACGGAGCCACGGAGTTGATCCAGGTCGAGTGCGCCGACGGACTCGTACTTTCCATTCGCACCGCCAGCCGTGAGAACTGGAACGGGGATGTTGACCTTGAGTTCTCACCGGCGGATGCGGTGCCCGTCCGGCCATCCCAGGCTCAACAGGCCCAGGTTCGACAAACCCCGGAAAGAACCTGATGTTCTCCCGCGCCTATCGAACCGCGATCACGGTACCACCCCTGCTGTGGGTGGCCGTGTTCCTGCTCGTTCCGTACGCGCTGCTTTTCTGCTACAGCTTCTGGTCGGTTTCACCTTCGCAGGTGATTGTCCATTCCTGGACCCTGGACAATTACCGCCAACTCTTCAAGGTAAATGTCTACCTGCAAACGCTGTTTCGCTCGATGTGGATTGCGGCACGAGTGACGATCTTCTCTCTGCTGCTCGGCTATCCGTTGGCTTATTACCTTTCGTTTTGTACGGGCAAGAGAAAAGAGCTCTTGTACCAACTGGTGATCATTCCGCTGTGGGTCAGCTATCTGGTTCGCGCTTACGCCTGGAAAACGATCCTAGGCAGCGATGGTGTGCTCAACACGCTGCTGCAGTATGTACACCTGACACAGCATCCGCTGGAATTTCTATTGTACAGTCCGTTCGCGGTGGTGCTGACGCTCACCCATATTTACACCCCATTCGCGTTCCTGCCGATTTACTCGACGCTGGAACACATCCCGCGGAATTTGGTCGAGGCGTCACACGATCTGGGCGCATCGCCTTGGCAAACTTTCTGGAGACTGATCTTTCCGCTTTCGATCCCCGGAGTTCTGGCGGGAGCGACATTCGCGTTTGTGCTTAGCCTGGGCGACTTTCTCTCGCCGCTCCTGCTGGGCGGACCCAGCGGCATCATGATTTCCAATATCGTGGTCAGCTTGTTCGGAGCGGCCTACAACTGGCCCCTGGGCGCGGCGATTTCGTTCTGCATGCTGGCCCTGGTGCTCGCTCTCCTATTTCTGTCGGAGAGTCTCGAGAAGAAGTGGAGCTTACGATGAGTGGACGCACCACACTCAATTCCAGCTGGCTGCGCTGGCACGCCATTCTCGTCTTCGGCTTTCTTTACCTGCCCATCATTACTCTGATCGTCTACTCATTCAATGGTTCTGGCGTGGGTGGATTTCCCCCGCGCGATTTGACCCTACACTGGTACCGCATCCTTCTTGCAGATGATGCCATCTGGAGTTCCGTCCTGAACAGCCTGCTGGTCGCGCTTGCAGCCATGACCGTCTCTTTGGCGTTCGGAATTCCGGCGGCGCTGGCTCTCGATCGCGCCAATTTTCCGGGCAAGGCTCTGTTCCGCCGTCTGGTTCTGCTGCCGCTGATCCTGCCTGGCATCATCACCGGGCTTTCGCTTTTGATGTTATTTCGCCAAGCCGATGTGAAGCTGAGCCTGCTCACAATTATCCTGGGTCACGGCACGGCCTTGATTTCGGTTGCGACCACCGAAGTGTTTGCGGGATTGCAGAAACTCGATCGTGCGCAGGAAGAGGCATCGCTCGACCTGGGTGCGAATTACTTGCAAACCTTCTGGCGCATCACTGTTCCCAACCTCCGTTTGTCGATCATCGGCGCCGCTCTGCTGATCTTCACTCTATCGCTGGACGAAATTGCGGTCAGCTTTTTCCTAATCGGACGCGACAATACGCTGCCGCTCGAGATCTGGGGACGTTTGCGTCGCGGCATCACGCCGGAAATCAACGCCATCTCCAGCATCATCTTTGTTTTTTCGCTGGCCGCAATCGCGACCTGGTACCGCCTGCGGCAAGGGGCGGAAGGTAAGCCAGACCTAATGTTGTAGCGCCGGGGCTACTGGGAAACTAGCCTCACTGCAGAGCCCGCATACATAGTAAAGTGGTAATAGAGTAGGGCTTTGCCATGCTTCAGGAAGGCAACTGACTTTTGAATTCAAACATTCGCAATATCGCCATTATCGCTCACGTGGACCACGGCAAGACGACGTTGGTGGACGCCATGCTTCGGCAGAGCGGCACTTTTCGCGCCAACGAGCACCTTATCGAGCGGGTCATGGATTCCAATGACCTGGAGCGTGAACGCGGCATCACCATTTTGGCCAAGAACACCGCCATCTTCTATCACGACATCAAAATCAACATTGTAGACACGCCCGGCCACAGCGACTTCGGGGGCGAAGTAGAACGCGCCCTCAAGATGGTAGACGGAGTCATGCTGCTGGTGGATGCCAGCGAAGGCCCCTTACCACAGACGCGCTACGTACTGAGCAAGGCACTCGAGGCACATCTCCCCCCAATTCTGGTCATCAACAAAATTGACCGCTCCGATGCGCGTCCCCAGGAAGTCTTGAACGAGGTCTACGACCTGTTCATTGACCTCGATGCCAAGGAAGAGCAGATCGACTTTCCGGTGTTGTACACTAACGCTAAAACGGGCACGGCTTCCACGGACATCAAGGGCGGCGGGGAAAACCTGCAGCCATTGTTCGAAGCAATCGTCAAGACCATCCCGGAGCCCAGAGGTGATCCCGCCGGACCGCTGCAGATTTTGGTGGCTAACCTTGATTACAGCGATTACCTCGGACGACTCGCAATTGCGCGTGTGTTCAACGGGACCATGCACACGGGCGAGGATGTAGGCATCGCCAAGCTGGATGGCACCCTCCATAAAACGAAAATTACCAAGCTGTTTTCATTCTCTGGGCTGAAGCGTGTCGACATCATCGAGACCGCGCTGGGGGATATCATCGCGGTCGCCGGCGTAGAGGGCATCACCATCGGTGAAACCATTACGGACGCTGAGAATCCTTCCCCGCTTCCTCATATCGCGATCGATGAGCCCACGATCGCCATGCTGTTCACGGTGAATACGTCACCTTTCGCCGGCCGCGAGGGCACGTACGTCACCTCCAGAAACCTTCGGGAGCGTTTACAGAAGGAGCTTCTGACCAACGTTTCACTGCGCGTGGAAGAAACCGAGAGCACGGATTCCTTTACGGTCATGGGGCGCGGCGAGCTACAGCTTTCCATCCTGATCGAGATGATGCGTCGCGAGGGCTTCGAGCTCATGGTCGGCAAGCCCGAGATCGTCACCAAGCGGGTGGATGGCAAGCTCATGGAGCCGATCGAGAAGCTGACCGTCGATGTACCGGAAGAGTTCGTCGGCGTGGTGATGGAACAACTGGGCGCGCGCAAGAGTGAAGTCCTCAACATGCACAATCACGGATACGGGCGGGTGCGCATCGAGTTCCGCGTTCCCAGCCGCGGATTGATCGGCCTGCGCAGCCAGTTGCTCACCGACACGCGCGGCACGATCGTAATGAACTCCCTGTTCGATGGCTACATCGAGTGGCAGGGAGAAATCCCGCACCGGCTGACCGGTGCGTTGGTATCCGATCGCAACGGGATCACTACGCCCTATGCTCTTTACAATCTACAGGAGCGCGGCGAACTCTTCGTCGGACCCACCATCGATGTGTACGAAGGCATGATCGTTGGCGAAAATGCCAAAGATAACGACCTCGACGTGAACGTCGTGCGCGAGAAAAAACTGACCAACATGCGCTCCTCGACTTCCGACATGGCGATTCGCCTGGTGCCGTTCCGGAATCTGAATCTGGAGCAGGCAATCGAGTTCGTCACCGACGATGAATACGTCGAAGTCACTCCCAAGTCGCTGCGCCTGCGCAAAAAGATCCTTCAGGCCAACAAACGTAGTAAGAAGGGTTCGATGGTGGCGGTAGAAGAGGGTTCCTAGGGACAGATTCATCCCTGTGAGATGTCGAAGCCTGACGACAAGCGGCTCAAGATGTTTGTTGTCCCCTGCAGTTGCGGGACTACCTTTGCCGTCTCCGAAAACTACGATCGTCGAGGCACAGCCTGGAGCCGGTATTTGAAGTGTCCCCGCTGTGAGAAGCGGCACGACCCGAAAAACCGTCTGCTGCAGATCGGGTACCAGCGCGAAGGCTATTGGAAAGTGGATTGTTAGCCGGCCGCCTCCCTGACAGCCGACATGCGTGGAAACTCAAGATGGAAGAACGTCCTGGCCCCGTGCGTGTCGCCGTGGTCGGCGTGGGAAATGTCGGCGCAACCTTTGCCTACGCGTTGCTGCTCAGCGGACTGGCTTCCGAAATTGTGCTGATTGACTCCAACCGCGCCAAGGCGGAAGGCGAGTCCATGGACCTCAATCACGCCGTGCCCTTCACTCACCCCACGCGCATCTGGGCGGGCAACTATCCGGAGTGCGCGGGCGCGGCTGTGACCGTGCTGGCCGCGGGCGCCAGCCAGAAGCCCGGAGAGACGCGGATCGATCTCATCAAGAAAAATGCCGCCATCTGGCGGGCGATCATACCTGAAGTGGCAAAGCACAATCCCGCCGGCATCCTGCTGATCGCGACCAATCCTGTGGACGTGCTCACTTACGCGGCGTGGAAATTATCCGGATTCGCCGCTGGGCGCGTAATCGGTTCGGGCACGGTCCTGGATACATCGCGCTTTCGCTACCTGCTGAGCCGGCATTTCGGTGTGGACGCCCGCAGTATTCATGCCTACATCATCGGCGAACACGGAGACAGCGAAGTGCCAGTATGGTCGCTGGCCAACATCGCCGGCATGCGGCTCCCGGAGTTCTGCCAGGCTCAGAACCTGCCTTACGATCCGCACGCCATGGACGAAATTTTTGTCCAGACCCGGGACAACGTACTATGCCGTGGCCGCTGGCCTGATGCACATCACCCAGGCCATTCTTCGCAACCAGAGCACCGTGCTTTCGACCTCCAGCCTGATTAACGACTATTACGGTATCGGCGACGTGTGTTTCAGCCTGCCCACGGTGATCGATCGCGGCGGGGTGGAAAACGTGCTTCGTCTCCAACTGAGCTCGGAAGAGATCGAAAAGTTGCGGCACTCCGCCGAGGTGTTGAAGACCACAATCAGGAGCCTGGAGCTTGGGTAACAGTGCCATCCCCCGAGTGAAACCGCGGGGCAGTGCGCTTCCCACGGAATAACTTCCCATCCTTTAAAGACCTGCTATACTTCCCCACGCATTTGACTGTTCATCTGCTCCGGCTATAAGACGGCCAACCAGCCTTCGCTTTTCCGCCGAAGTCAGTCACTCTCAGATAGCTCACCTAGAGGCAATTCGCTTGAAGAATATTTTCGTTGGGAACCTTGACTTCAATACTTCGGAAGAAGAATTGCGACAGATGTTCGAGGCGCACGGACAGGTGGACCGCGTCAGCATCATGACCGACCGCGACACCGGCCGCTCGCGCGGCTTCGGTTTTGTGGAGATGACCAACGCCGAAGAGGGTGACAAGGCCATTGCCGCCTTGAATGGCACTCAACTCGGGGGACGCACGCTGAACGTCAACGAAGCCCGTCCCAAGGTAGAGCGCGGCGGAGGCGGCGGCCGAGACCGTGGTGATCGCGGTGGCCGCGGCGGCGGTGGCGGCGGCAGAAACCGCTACTAGCTTAGCGGCGCACCGTTAGTTCTGGCTTGTCCAGTCGGTTCGGCGAGTGAACCATGCCTACTGGTCCGGCAGCAGGCATCCGCGGCTGGGACTCGACAACTGTGGCTCGAGATAGCGCCTCGTCAGGTTGGCGACTGTCCTCCTTACTCTTTGCCGATTCTCTCCGCCCAATCTCTCCCAATCTCTTTCACCAATTGAAGGTCACAGCTTCCGGGATGTAAACTTAACTCGGCGCGCCCGTAGCTCAGATGGATAGAGCGATTGCCTCCGGAGCAATAGGTCGGGAGTTCGAATCTCTCCGGGCGCACCAGATTTCAGCATCTTACGCAGCGTTGCTGTGAAGAACGGGAACACGCCCGTTCGAAAGTGAAAGTAACGTCTCGGGAGAAGCAGAGCGGGCACAAATCGCCAAACACCGGTATGGCGGTTTTCAAGATGTCCCCCTTCTCTCCCCACACAGTCGTCTCAATCATTTACATGCGGAGAAGGCACCTGGTTTTCGGGTCACCGGCACATATCCGTCTAGGCCTTCGTCCTTCCGGCCATCCCACCTCGACGCTGAAGAGAGTCGATTCTTCTATCGATTTCCTCCCGGGAATCAGCGCCCTTTCTTGTGTATTCCGCGCCGGCTGATAGGCTGGAACATGTCTGACCACCAGCACCGTGGGAAAGAGAACCTATGGTGAGTAGTTTCTTGGAAAGGATCGAACATTCACAGGGAGTGGCATGGTTAATGCACCTTCTTATGGTCAACGGAGATATGCCGGACGAGGGCGATGCCTCCCGGGATTTCGTCGAGGCGGCCATAGTGAATTGTGTTGGAAGGTGTCCCGTTGGCTCGCAGCTGTGGAAATGTCGAGGCTCGGAATCAGAACAGCCGGTCTGGAAGCGGTCCGCCAGGCAAACATTAGAAAGGAAGATGCCGTTAGATCAATTGCCGGCTCTACTGTACTGAAAGACTGCTCGTCGTCTTTGTAGACAGCTCTTTTGGCATTGAACTTGGCAAAAACATTGCCGCCTGCTGGAGGACATTTCCGCATGCCGTCGAGAAATCCCGTGGCAGCAAAAGAATTCGGGCCCTCGACGAGGGCGCCGCTCAGAATAGGTGGCTCGCCGTTGCGGGACCCGATGATGTTCGCCACTTGGTGTTGCATGCAGTTCGGAAATGTTTCGCCGTCTCCCACGATGAACGAACTCCCCCAGGCGTTTGCACCGAGAATGTTGCCCGCCCATTGCCGAGAATAGTTACTGAAGGTCTCCGATTCGGTCAGAAAAGAATATTCACTGGCCATAACTGAGAGCCCTGCGCCGTGGGTTGCCGTGTCATACACGTTCCAGGGAAATCCGAAGCCGAAGGGGTCGGATTCGCTCTGGGTGACAGCGTTGCCCAGCTGCTTTCGCAAATCATGTATCAAGTCAGACTGAGATGCTTCGAGCTTTCCAGGGTGGTCGGCATTTGCAATGGCCCGGAACAGTTCAAAGTGCGCTAGACCGCTCACGTCGTACAGGTTGAGCGTGTCAGCAGCGTCATTCGGCCCCGTGATGTACGCGTGAGCCCAATGCCCGGCCGCACGCAAATAGAACATCGGATCAGAGTGAACAATCCCTGAAGGAAGAAGGCCATCTGCATCCGTAAGAGCAAAATACAGCTCCGTTGCACCCAGCTCCATATCATCGCGCCATTCGGTTTCGCCATAGAAGTCAAACGGCGCTGTCGTGAGCAAGTCGCCACTGCGCCAGACATCGGCTAGGTCAAAAATGTGCTCTGCCGATACGAGACACTTGTTCGCCACATGAGGCTGGGTCTCTCGGAAGACCTGGTAGCACTCGGCGAAATCCGCTGCCAAACGACCCGCCAAGTTCGGACTGATCTTTGACCCCGCGGGTCCAGCGACGAACACCGGGCGATGGCGCACGTATCGGAGTGTGGGGTCTACTTTCACCGAGGGTGTCATCCAGCTCAGGGAGTCGCCAGAGATCATGGTCACTCAAGATATTGGGATCATTCTTGAAATCGGTCCCAATTCCAACCTGGTAGTAAAGTGTCTCACGATCATCGTTCCACATTTTCTGCAGCCAATTGAGGCCAAACAGGGCTTCATTTGTGAAATTAGAGGAACCTGCACCGGCCCCCATCTGTTTCGGAAAATCACGTATGCCAACCAACATCAAAGCCACGGTGTAGCTATGTGTTTGTACGAACTTCAAGTAGTCGCCCGCATCCCACCAGCCGCCGGATGCGTCAATCACCTCTCCGGTGGCTTGCAAATCCGTCAAGATCAAGTCATTGCTGTCAAAGTCCGGCGATTCGTAAACCTTGCCATTCTTGTCGTTCAAATGCCCAGGAACGGTTCGGAGCGGCGTCCGTATGAAATTCGCGCCATCCCGTTCGTTCTGATAAAAGTTCAGCGCGTTGGCAATGCCAGCCGAATACAGTTTTTTCGCCAGATTGATTCGGAAGTTGGGAGAAGTGGCAGGAAAAGCGCCGTTGACTTCAATGGAGTACACACCCGCAACGGCGATCTTAAAGTCGAGCCCATAAACCGTGAAGCGGCCCCAACTTCCAAGCAGGTTATCGACCGGCTGAGAGAATATTGTCGTGCCGTTCGCGTCGAGCACCCTAAACGTAGCTCCTTGTTCTGAGCCTGAACTCATTAAGTATGCTCGACTGGAGGTGCTGACCTCATATCCCATTTGATTGACTCGAACGAAAGCGCTCGCTGCGGCTGGGGAGGGGAGGAAAAGGAGCACCAACAAGGTTCCCAGTACGGTGGTTGCGAACAACTTAGAACGCTCGCGGCCATACGTGCATCCGGCATTTCGTCGCATAAATTGCTCCTACATTTGGATCATCTCTGGCTCGGGTGTCCGCTAGTCAATGGCGAGAAGGCTTTCGCCTGTTCTTGTAGTGAAAGCGTTCATTAAATCGTATGAATAATACACCCTGGCGGCATGGTAGGCACAATAGGCGACGACTGCGCTCGGCTTCTCGCGGGTTGCCCCAATCCGACTGACCCGAATTCCAGTCCCACAGGAGCTCTCCAACTGCTTACCGAATTGAGCGCTGGTTTTTCGTCAAGCAACCAATTCCAATTGACGGTAGATAAGCGATTCAGCCATGGGTTCAACATTCGTGGCGCCTTTACCTTGGCAAAAACCATCGATAACCAGTCAGGGTTCCGCTACAACAGTTCACTTTTTACCGATCCGTTTAGTCCTTCCTTTGATCGTGGACTGGCCAACTTCGACGTTTCTCGTCGCCTCGTAATCAGCGGTATTTGGAAGTTGCCGCTGGATCTTCCTTTCAGAAACGGGAACGGCTTCGCTCGCCGGCTGGCGGAAGGGTGGGAAGTAAGTGGAATCGCCAGCTTCCAAACCGGAACACCATTTACGATATTCTCGAGTTCCGGTTCAAGTGGAGAGAACATTTTCCTGGA
>Ga0137416_10000100_pt1 | contig 33666 bp, 29 predicted proteins | sample CZODoug3_1_1_16f_FD_108282 | JGI IMG/M metagenome (GOLD analysis project Ga0137416, IMG submission 108282) | Vadose zone soil fungal communities from Angelo Coast Range Reserve, California, USA - CZODoug3_1_1_16fungal (Illumina Assembly) | ecosystem: Environmental > Terrestrial > Soil > Vadose...
CAACCTGAAATATGTGTACAAGCGAATGGCAGGAACATCAGGATTCGCGGGGACCTGGGAAAGTACCAGCGAGACGGTGAACTCGGTCCTTGTGCTTCAGGTCCGAAAACCTAGGGCCGCCCTTGACAAAGTGGGTTGGCCGAACCATCATGTCGACGTTTTCAGGTAGGTTGCTTCAGCGCTTCCCGGAAACCAACTCAACCAGTTCTCACTCGTGGACTTAGAGCTTCAAATCGCTTCGTACGAGAACGTTTCGGTACTTCGTTGCCGTGGCAAGCTGACGTACGGTCCTGAAACGAATGAATTGGTGCGCACCGCACGGCAAGCCCTCGAAAAAACTAAGGAGATTGTCTTGCAGATGGCTGAGGTGACTCAGATCGACAGTGGCGGAGTTGGTGCCCTCGGTGCGGTCCTGATATCGGCCCGCAACCGGGATGCGGAGGTCAAGCTGGCCACTCTGCACCCAAGAGTTGCGGAAGTCTTGCGCATCACTGGGCTGGAGCTTCTGTTCGACATACGCACCTCCGAAAGCGAAGCCATCGTTGCATTCTTGACAAAGAGAGCCCTGGCACGATGAGGCTGCGAGGAGCACCAAACGGTCGTTACCAGGCGTTAGAACTCATCGACGGTCAGTGAGTGCAATGGCGATGTCACACCAGCAATCCCCGGCAAATTCAGGTGCCCGTCACAGATAACTTAGCCAAGTCCAATCCCGGTGCCGGCTCCGGAGCTCCATAAACCACAGACAGGGCAGGTAGAGGATGGTAACGGCCAGAATCCACATGGCGTAAATGAAAGGCAAACCGTGACCATACCCGACCGGTTTCGTCGCGAAGTCCGCGATAACGGAACCGTGCAGGATAGGCTGGCGAAAGGCCAACGCAACCACGATAGCAATGATGTGAAGGAGATAGAGATGCAGGACATAGTAAAACAGGGGCACCCGGCCGAAGACCAGAAGAATACGGCTGAGCCCGCGCTCGGCTTTGGCGCCGTCCAACAGCCCAAGCAGAATGAGTGACGGCCCAAGTGTCATGAGCAGGTAATCGAAAGAGGGCGGATACTTGAGCGTGTTGAAGAACGAGATCACAGTCAACGAAAGCGTCGGCTGAACGCTCCATGGGCCAGCAGAACGTGGGTATCCGAAGGGCAGCCCGGCGACACAATTTCCGTAAAGGTTGATCCCGCGGAGCAGGAAGAAGAGCGCCGTCGCGGAGATCCCGAGTGTCAGAATCCATTTGCGGCGGTCGGATCGGAGCAGCAGAGTTCCGAAGGCAAAGCCCGCAGCCATGACCCCGACCCAGGGAATCAGGACGTACCTCACAGGGAACTGAAAATCAGCGACCGGAATGCGGCCGGGCGTGTGTAGAAGAATCCACAACCAGGAGAACCTTCCGAATGACGCTGGACTAATGCGATCGAGCAGATTGTGAGTGGCGATCATGCCCAAGCCCAGCGCGGCGATCCAGCCCACCGGAAGCCATAACGATCAACGCCATCGCAACCATGCTCCAACCTAAAATCCAGATCACTCCGCCATGCGCCCAAGGGATAAAACCCCACGCGAAGTCGACGACCGTGAGCTCGAGGAATACGAGCCGCAACCCACGAGTCCAAAAGAAACGGGACACCTGTTGCAATGACTTTCCGCGGCGAGTGGCGAGGAATGCACCGGTTCCAGCCAGGAACGCGAATACCGGCGCGCAGTAGTGAGTGATGAAGCGGGTAAAGAAAAACGCCCCGTCGGTGTGTGCCAGGTCTTCAGGAGCAAACCGCTGGTAAGACAGGAAGTCCCGGGTGTGATCCAACGCCATGATGACCATGACGATTCCACGCAAAACATCTACGGAAACCAACCGAGCAACTTGCGTGGGGAGTGGAGAAGCTTTCGAAACTGAGGGTGGCGACTACCCTGGAACTGGCGGCAGTTACCATGCGCTAAAACTCGAGGCAGAGGTCGACATTTCATTCATCAGTCCATCGTAACGGGGGAAACAACTTTCGGAGTTTTACGGGTTGTCAATAAATTGCAATTAAGAATTCCGGAATTCGAGACAAGATGAGCGACGTCACAAAACAGCTATTCCTCCGGCTCGATTCGGGCGTGAGCTAGCAGGTGAGACGGTTGGCTTTCCAATGGTTGAACGCGGATGGAGAACCCCCGATCCTCCGATTGGCATGACTGCAAGTGGTGAGAACAATTCATTCGGTAACCGAACCGTAAAGGCGGGACGCTTGGGATGGCAGACAGGGCTGTGAAGTCTGTTGTTAATAGGCGATAGTGCCCAGAACCCGGTCAATGAGCTCTATGGGAGATATTTCGCCAACAATCACTAATCCATATGGCTACAATTCAGAAATGCTTGACCTTGAGAGTGTTATCGTTCCCGCCAAAGCAGCAGGACGAGTCTCGATTGGAAGTGCTGTCAGTGACTTTCTGTCCTTTAATCGTCCGCAATCCACAACACAACTAGCCGATGGCGAAAAGCATGATTTCGGAGCAGTCCAGATTTGGGTGAAGAACGGTATTGTCACTCAGGTCGGAGTCTATTCTGGATACGAGGGAATGCTGCAATCGGCAATTCGCATCGGCTCTACCATTGCGGATATTGAGGATTGTTTTGGCTGTTCCATTGGCCCAACGCAGCGCACTTCATCTCCCGGCTTGCACTCTGTCCGGACAACGACATCAGCGGAGGGAAACTATTGTGGCGGGGAGCCCGAAAGGTCAAAAACCGGGCCGGCCATATATTCCGCTTGGCAGCCTTTTCCCTCCATCATAGCCTCACACCCTTAGGCAACTACCTGCGCCCAATGAAAGTCAAGCTGGGCCCCGAAGCTGCCACCATGGCAACCGCCCACAAGACCCCTGACGGCGGTGGTGGACCTCCATGCCTGTGGGAGTTTGGTGGGCATCTCTATAGCCACGGATGGATGGACGGGAACCTACGTTTCTTGAGAGAAAACATTGAATGCGGAATCCGTAAGCCGTGCGTTGGCGAGAGCAGTTGCGCGACTGGAAGGCCAGCCTGAGCGTGAAAAGGCCGCAGAAGTCCTATCGGACCTGCCATTATGCGTAGACATTCTCGCAGCCCGGTGTGAAGAGCTTCCACGCTTGCTTGAAAAAACTCAGGAGAGCGGGACCTTTCTCGAACGGACCAGATAGCATCGGGCCGCGCCGCCCCCTATCCCTATGTAACCACTAGACATTTGCCTTGGGTGTAGGAATTTTCCCGGCCCAGTAGCTATCCCCCGCCGGCGTTTGACCCTCCCCCTTCCCTCCTTTAAACTCAAGAGTTTCAGCACACTACGAGCAACTACATATGGCCGACAGCATTCACATCAAGCTTCCTGATGGAAGTGACAAGGAATTTCCCAAGGGTACGACCGCGCTCGATGTAGCCAAGTCGATCAGCCCACGGCTCGCGGATGCGGCCCTGGTCGCCAGGACCAATGGCGACCTAATCGACTTGACCCGGCCGCTCGAGAAAGACAGCGAGCTTCGCATCCTCACCGAAAGGGATCCAGAGGCGCTCGCGGTGTACCGGCACTCGTCCGCACATTTACTGGCGGCAGCGGTGCTGGAATTGTTTCCGGAAACCAAGCTCGGGCACGGCCCCGCCACCGACAACGGATTCTTTTACGACTTTTATCGCCCCACCCCCTTCACTCCCGAGGACCTGGAGAAGATCGAGAAGAAGATGCAGGAGTTGGCCCAGCAGAACCTTCCTTACGCGCGCGAGTTTCTGCCCCGCCAGGAGGGCCTGGAGAAATTCAAGCGTGAAGGCGACTTCATGAAGTGCCACTTCATCGAGCAGTTCACCCAGCCCGATGAAAAGATTTCGATTTATAAGACGGGTAAGTTCCTCGACTTCTGCCGCGGACCGCACATCCTGTCGACGGGGAAGATCAAGGCGTTCAAGCTGTTGAATATCGCTGGAGCCTACTGGCTGGGCGACGAGAAAAATCCCCAGCTGCAGCGCATCTATGGCACTTCTTTTTTTTCGAAGAAGGATCTGGACGCCTACCTGAACGGAATCGAAGAGGCGAAAAAGCGCGATCATCGCGCGTTGGGCAAACAGCTGGATCTGTTCTCGATTCAGGATCTGGCGGGGCCGGGGCTGATCTTCTGGCATCCGAAGGGCGGGATCATCCGCAAAGAGATGGAAGACTGGATGCGCGAGCAGTACGTGAAACGCGGCTATTCGCTGGTGTATACGCCGCACATCATGCGCCGGCAGCTGTTCTTCACTTCGGGCCACGAGGGCTATTACGCGCAGAACTTTTTCGATTTCATGGAGCTCGATGACGCCGAATACCGCGTGAAACCCATGAACTGTCCGGGACATATTCTGATTTACAGAGACTCACTGCGGTCGTATCGCGATCTGCCGGTTCGGTTGGGCGAACTGGGAACGGTGTACCGCTACGAACGCTCGGGCGTGATGCATGGCTTGCTGCGCGTGCGCGGGTTTACGCAGGACGACGCGCACATCTTCTGCACTCCCGACCAGATCGAGAAGGAAATCGCCGATTGCGTGGAGTTCGCCCGCGACGTACTGAAAGATTACGGCTTTGAAAAATTCCAGACTGAGCTTTCCACCTGGGACCCGAACGACCGCAAGAGTTTTGTCGGCAGCGAAGAGCAGTGGAACATGGCGACCAGTTCGCTCGAAAAAGTGCTGAAGAAACTGGGCATCGAGTACAAGACGATCCCCGGTGAGGCCGCGTTCTACGGACCAAAAATCGATATCAAACTGGTGGATGCGATCGGCCGTCTCTGGCAGCTTTCCACCGTGCAATTCGACTTCAATCTGCCGCAACGGTTTGAGCTGGAGTACGTGGCTGAGGATGGAACGCGCAAGCAGCCGCTGATGGTGCATCGCGCGCTCTATGGGTCAGTGGAACGCTTTTTTGGCGTGCTGATCGAGCACTATGCCGGGGCGTTCCCAGCGTGGCTCTCGCCGGTGCAGGTGGTGATGATCCCGATTTCCGAGCGCCACGCCGACTACGCGGCCCAAGTCGCGACCCAACTCAAAGCCGTGGGAGTGCGCGTGGAGGTCGACGCCCGCAACGAAAAGATGAACGCGAAGATCCGCGAACACGCCATGCAGAAGGTCCCGTTCCTGCTGGTAGTCGGGGACAAGGAAGCCGAGGCGGGCAAGGTGAACGTGCGCACCCGCGGCAAAGAGAAGACCGAAGACATGGGTTCGGCCGAGTTCGTGGAAAAGATCACGAAACTGATCGCCGACAAGAGCCCGGGGCTGTAGAGGCGTCTCGCCCTGCGTGGCTCTTGCTGGGTTGTACTATGTTGGCTTGCATCCGCTGACGCAAAAAGTTCGGGATCACATTCGCCGGGTGGAGCTTGTGAAGCCTGGCGATCGTCTCGGCGTAGCTGTCTCCGGTGGAGCGGATTCGGTCGCTCTCCTGCGCCTGCTCCTCGAACTTCGATCCGAGATCGGTATCGTCCTATCGGTTGTCCACTTTAACCACAAGCTGCGCGGCGCAGAGTCGGACGCAGACGAGAAATTCGTCGCCGCTCTGGCACGAGATTCTTCGGTGGACTTTCACGCCTCCCGCGGCGACGTCTCTGCCGAGGCTGCCGCCAACCGGCTCAGTATCGAAACTGCCGCCCGGGAAATGCGTTATGCATTCTTCCGCTCCCTCCTGATCGCCCCCCCCGAAGGTTCCAGGCGGCCCGACAAGATTGCTACCGGCCATACGCTCGATGACCAGGCGGAGACTGTTCTGATGCGCATCCTGCGCGGAACCGGGACGCGCGGGCTGAGCGGCATCCGTCCTGTGGTCGAGTTGCAGGATGAAGATGAAGAAGAATTCGTGGGTGAAGTGATCCGCCCGTTGTTGACGATCCGCCGCAACGAACTCGAACAATTCTTGCGGGACGTGGGTCAAACCTGGCGCGAGGATTCGTCCAACCGCGATCCGAAACACACCCGCAACCGGGTCCGCCACCTCCTCCTCCCTTTGCTCGAACGCGAGTTCAACCCCGCAGCAACCACCGGACTTGCGGAACTCGCCGAGATTGCCCGGGGCGACGAGGACTATTGGGACAATGAAATCTCCGGATGGATGGGCACGGCAATCCACTGGACAGAGCCTTCATGGGCACCGTCCGCTGGAGAACCCCAAGGGCTGGTGCAGGTGCATCCGTTCAATCCCGAGCTTCAGAAACGAATGCAGGAACCCGGTCCGCTGGTGATGAACGCCTCGGTCGATCTTCTATGGCTGCTTTCCGAGCCGCTTGCGGTGCAACGTCGGGCGATCAAGGCCGTGAGCGATCTTGCCGGGTTTCCGCTTGAGTTCAAGCACGTCGAGGAGATCCTGCGCTTCGCCGCCGAGGAGGACAATTCCGGCAAACAGCTATCGGTTCCGCTGGGTTGGAAGGTGGTGCGCGAGCCGGGAGCCCTGAATTTCGTGACGCCGGACCTTCGTACCGAAGAGCGCATCCCGAGCGACTACGAATACCCGCTCACCCTCCCCGGCCGGGCCATAGTGCCGGAAGCGGGCATTGTGGTAGAAGCGGTGCGAGTGCCATGCGTCCACGATTCAGCGGACTACAATGGCGATCGTCTTTTGAACCCGTCGTCGGTGTCGAAAGCACTAGCGGTGCGCAACTGGCGGCCCGGGGACCGGTTCTGGCCAGTGCACACCAAAGCACCGAAAAAGATCAAGGAGTTATTGCAGGAGCGGCACGTCCGGGGACCGGAGCGCAGACTCTGGCCGGTGGTGGTTAGCGGCGACGAGATCGTGTGGGTGCGCGGATTTCCGGCTCCGGCGCCACTTCAAGTGACCGACAACGCGGTTGAGGCCATCTTGATCCGCGATTTGCCCCTGGAAGATGTATGACCCATAACGGGCCCAGGTATCGTTCGGAGGCATGCATTACAACATGAATCGCACTGCGAAAGGGGAGCCCCTGCGTCCCGTGATTTCCGCCGAGCAGATCCAGAAGCGGGTCCGGGAAATCGCCCGCCAGATCTCCGACGACTACCAGGGCAAAACCATTCAGGCCCTCGCCGTCCTGGAAAACAGCTTCATCTTTACCGCGGATCTGGTGCGCGCCCTGGAAGTGCCCGTAGCCTGCGCGTTTGTGAAGCCACGCTACCGGCAACAGCCAGCCAGCGGACCTTCCGATGTTCTGGAGATTCTGTTCAGCCATGAAGTCGACATGCGTGGCAAAGACGTTTTGCTGGTGGAGGGGCTGGTGCATTCGGGGGTGACCAGCGAGTTTCTGATGAATGACTTGCGGGGGCGCGGCGCCGCCTCGGTCAAGCTGGTAACCTTGCTCGACCGGCAGTCGGCGAGGCGGGTGCAGCTTCAGCCCGACTACTTCGGCTTCCTGGTAGACGACGCGTTTCTGGTCGGTTACGGCTTGGGAAGCACGGAGCAGACCCACCGCAATCTGCCCTACCTGGCGGCTGCAAACCAAGCTGCACCCATGACTTAAGTCACGGAAAGAAGCGGAGCTTTTTTGCGCGCGAAGCGAGTAGAATGACGGTCTAGGCCAATTTGCCAATCCAAGTGGCAGCGGCTGGCATCTAATTGATGTGTAACGGCCTTGGCAAGGGTACAGTGGTCTTTACATCCGCAAGGCCCAGTTCTAGAGGAGTTTCTGAGTGAATTCGACAGTGAAAACGGTAATTTTCTGGCTGGTGATCGTGCTCTCGGCCTTCCTGCTGTGGCAGGTCGTTCGCACCGGCAGCACCGGTCAGAAGGAAACACAGGTCAATTTCTCGCAGTTTCTGACAGATGTCGATCAAGGGAACGTGAGCGAGGTCACCATCACCGCGCAGGAAGTGCGCGGCAAGTTCAAGGACGGAAAAGCCTTCAACACTACCGCCCCGGCGAACTACCCGGACATGATCAAGAACCTTCGTGACAAGGGTGTGAACATCAACATCCACGATGTCACCAGCGGCAGCTGGCCGCTGCAGCTGCTGGGAACCTGGGCGCCACTAATCCTGCTGGCTGCTTTGTGGTTCTTCATGATCCGGCAAATGCAGACCGGCGGCAATAAGGCGTTGTCGTTCGGCAAGAGCCGGGCGCGCCTGCTCTCCATGCAGCAGAAGAAGGTCACCTTCAAGGACGTGGCCGGCGTGGATGAGGCCAAGGAAGAACTCCGCGAAATCATCGAGTTCCTGCGCGAGGCGCAGAAGTTCCAGAAGCTGGGCGGACGCATTCCCAAGGGAGTGCTGCTCGTCGGACCTCCGGGAACCGGCAAGACCCTTTTGGCCCGGGCGGTCGCCGGCGAAGCGAATGTGCCCTTCTTCTCGATCTCCGGTTCGGACTTCGTCGAGATGTTCGTTGGCGTGGGTGCGAGCCGCGTGCGCGACCTGTTTGAGCAAGGCAAAAAGAACGCTCCCTGCATCATCTTCATCGACGAAATCGACGCGGTCGGGCGGCACCGTGGAGCTGGCCTGGGCGGCGGACACGACGAGCGCGAACAGACCCTGAACCAGCTGCTGGTCGAGATGGACGGATTCGAATCAAACGAAGGCGTCATCCTCATGGCGGCGACCAACCGTCCCGATGTTTTGGATCCGGCGCTGCTTCGTCCTGGTCGCTTCGACCGCCGCGTGGTGGTCAGCCGTCCGGATGTACGGGGCCGCGAAGAAATCCTGCGCGTGCACACCCGCAAGATTCCTTTGGCCGAGGATGTCGATCTCAGCGTCCTGGCCCGCGGCACACCAGGCTTCTCCGGCGCAGATCTGGCGAACATGGTGAACGAGGCAGCGCTGAGCGCGGCGCGGCAGAACCGCAAGGCCGTGTTGCACTACGACTTCGAGCTGGCCAAGGACAAGGTCCTGATGGGCGTGGAACGCAAGTCCATGATCCTCTCCGATGAGGAGAAGAAGGTGACCGCGTACCACGAAGCAGGGCATGCGCTGCTTGCGGTGAAGCTGCCGCATTCCGATCCGGTGCATAAGGTCACCATCATTCCCCGTGGCATGGCGCTGGGCGTCACCATGCAACTGCCCATCGACGACAAGCACAACTACACCAAGGAATATCTCGAGACTGAGATCGCGATCCTGATGGGTGGTCGACTGGCCGAGGAACTGTTCCTCAACCAGATGAGCACCGGTGCCGGAAACGACATCGAGCGCGCCACCGAACTGGCCCGCAAGATGGTGTGCGAGTGGGGCATGAGCACGCTCGGCCCCCTGACCTTCGGGAAGAAGGAAGAGCAGATCTTTTTGGGTCGGGAGATCGCGCAGCATCGCGACTATAGCGAAGACACCGCGATCAAGATCGATCTTGAAGTCCGGCGCCTGGTTGACGAGGGTTATACCAAGGCGAAGGGACTGCTTTCAGGCAACCGTGAAACCCTGGAGAAGATTGCCTTGGCCCTGCTGGAGCGCGAGGTGCTCGACGCCAACGAAATCAAGCTCCTGGTGGAAGGCAAGGAACTGCCGCCGGTAAAACTGCCCTCGAAAGATGACGGCGTGCAGCAGGTTCTGAAGCCCGAGCCTGGGCGCCCCGGAATCGCCAAGGGTGGCGAGAGTCCGGCGCGAGCCTGACGGAATAACATTCACAGAAGGGGCGGCCTCGGAGCCGCCCCTTTAATTTCAGGACTGAGTCGCAATCGATGCGACTATGCGACCTTGTTCCGGGTGGCCTGGGTAAACAATTCGGCCATGGCGCGGTTGAATGCCGGAATATCGGAAGGCTGGCGACTGCTGACCCAATTCCGATCCTGGACCACCTGCTCATCTTTCCAGTCAACGCCGGCATTGCGCAGATCATCCTGGATGGTGTAGTAGCTGGTCATTTTCCGTCCTCTGGTTAAACCTGCCGAGACCAGCAGCCAGGGTGCATGGCAGATAGCCGCCACCGGCTTTCTGGCATGGTCGATTGCCTGCACGAACCGCTGCGCCTCCGAATTCACGCGGAGGCGATCTGCGTTCAACGCCCCGCCCGGCAGCAAAACCGCATCGTAATCAGCCGGGTTCGCTCCTTCGAGGACCCGGTCAACTCTCAATTTGTCGGCCTTCTCATCATGTTGCATGGCTTGAATCTGCCCGGCCCTCGGAGAGAGCACAGTCGTTTGCGCTCCCAACTGCTCCAGAAACTTGCGCGGTTCGGTGAGCTCGGACTGTTCGACGCCGTCGGTGGCCAGAATCGCCACCCGCATTCCTTTCAAATCTGACATGGTCTGGACTCCTGTTTTCACTAGACGGTTGCTCATCCAAATGTTTGCGCCACCCCGCCGCCTGCCGACATCGGGTTAAGACTCCAACATTTCTGGGAAATGGCAGTACTCCGTTTCTTCGAGCGCACACCAACAAAAGGCCCGCCACAACGGGCGGGCCGGAAAGAACAGGCGCGCAAGGCGTTGCGCTGTTATTGATTAACCAAGGTCATCACGTGTTCGGGATAACGTAGCCCTGCTGCGGCGCCCGCCGGGAACACTTCGTCAATCTGGCGCAGGTCGTGCGCGGTGAGCTGTACCTGCAACGCTCCCACATTATCTTCCAGATATTTTCGCCGCTTGGTCCCGGGGATGGGGACGATGTCTTTCCCTTGTGCCAGAACCCAGGCGAGCGCCAACTGCGACGGCGTGCAGCCTTTCTGCTGCGCGATCTGCTCGACGCGACCAACCAGCTCCAGGTTCTTCTGGAAATTCTCCCCTTGAAAGCGCGGAGACTGCCGGCGGTAGTCATCGGCGGGCAAATCGTCGAACCGCTTGAACTGTCCGGTCAGGAAGCCGCGTCCCAGCGGGCTATAGGCGACAAAACCGATACCCAGTTCGCGGCACGTGGAAAGGACTTCGTCCTCCGGATCGCGCGTCCACAGTGAATACTCGGTCTGCAGCGCCGCGACCGGATGCACCTTCACGGCCCGCCGCATGGTTTGTGCGCCCGCTTCCGAGAGTCCGATGTAGCGCACTTTCCCTTCCTTCACCAGCTGGGCCATGGCGCCAACAGTTTCTTCAATCGGAGTCTTGGGATCCACCCGGTGCTGGTAGTAAAGGTCAATGTGATCCACGCCCAGACGCTGCAAGCTGCCTTCGCAGCACGACCGTACGTAGTCCGGTTTCCCGCTCACACCGCGCAGCATAGGATTGGCCGGATCACGAACAATGCCGAACTTGGTGGCCAAAACGACCTGGTCCCGCTTCCCCCTGATTGCGTTCCCCACGAGTTCTTCGTTGGTGTAGGGACCATAGATGTCCGCCGTGTCGAGGAAGTTGACACCCAGTTCCAGCGCCCGGTGAATGGTGGCGATCGATTCGGCGTCGTCACGTCCGCTATAAAAATCCGACATGCCCATGCACCCCAACCCGAGTGCGGAAACCTTGAGGCCGCTCGGGCCAAGTTCACGTATTTCCATAAGAAAATCCTCCAAAAATAGCGGCGACTGATCTGTCGTTGTAGAAACGCTGCCCACCGCCGGACGAGCGCCTCGAGGAAGAAAAAAGAAGGTTCCTTTTAGAGATGCAGGCAGGTAGTAAATGGGTTCTCGGAAAGCCGGGGCCGTTTGATCAGCGGGGCTCAATCGGCGCGTTGCTCGGCGCCATTATTTGCCGCAGGTTCTCGAGCGCCGGAACCCCCTGCATGCCGTTGTAGATGCGGAACAGGGCATAGGCATGGAAAGCGAGCCCGAGGTAATCTTTGAAGGGCAGCAAGATGAGCCCGTCGACCGCGTAGAGTCCCATTCCAGCCAGAAACGCCCATTTCTCGCCCTTGCGCGCGAAATTCCAGAACAACAGGAAAACTCCGCCGATGAACACGTTGACGACCAGTCCGAGCGCCGAACCCGTCGTGCCCGACTGGCGGCCGATTGCATCCACGATCTCGGTGACCCCGAGTCCAAATATGAAATGAAAATGGGTCCCGCTCATGGTGAGAACAGAATTCAGAATTGACAATCCGGCAATCGCCAGGAACCATCCCGCGCCATTCTTGACGATTTGTTCCGCGCGCAGTTTTCGCTCCAGCAGCGCCGCTGTGGAAGGCGAGCTTGTTCCGGTCGCCCCGAATCCGCCTGTCGCCATTTAACTTCCTCGCTTGATCGGAAGATATCGTCCGGGTTTGCTGAGTACCCGAATGTTGGCGCCAGACAGTATCACAGCGAGGACAAGAAACAAAGCGGAGACTGCAGAGGCACACGCCAGGGGCAGTCCTGGCGCGATCGAAGAGTCACGAAACTTCAATCGCAGGTTTGGCTGACGCCTGAACGTCTCCGATGCAGCTGGCCGGCAGCCCCAGATCGATCAACTCGCGAACCAGTGCTTCGGCGGCCTCTCTCTCCAGGGAAATTAGGAGCCCCCCTGCAGTCTGCGGATCGTACAGCAGAGTCTTCCGTTCCACCTCGATACCGTCCGCGTATGCCACCATGCACTCGGCGAAGTCGCGATTGTTCTTGAGACCTCCCGGAATGTAGCCAGCCCGCACGCATTCGATCGCCCCCGGAAGCAGCGGAATGTTCGCGGAATACAAGCGCAGCAAAACCCGGCTGGCGAGAGCGAGTTCCCGGGCATGACCGATCAAGCCAAAACCAGTGATGTCGGTCATGGCGTGCACTCGATGATCATGATCGGCGAGAAGATCGGCAGCCTTTTTGTTCAGAGTCGTCATGGACGCGACCGCCGCATCGATCCATGCCTGCTCCGCTTTCTGCTGCTTGATCGCCGTCGAAATCACGCCCGTCCCGATCGGCTTCGTGAGAACCAGGGCATCCCCGGGCTGCGCGCCGCTGTTGGCCAGAACTTTCTTCGGATCGATGAGCCCGGTGACCGAATAGCCAAACTTTGTCTCGTCGTCGCGTATGCTGTGGCCGCCGATCACCGTGCAACCGGCCTCCATCATCTTTGCCAGTCCTCCGGCCAGGATCCGCTCCAGAATCTCGAGGTCTCCTTTCTCCGGGAAGCACACCATCGCCAGAGACGTGAGAGGACGCCCGCCCATCGCGTACACGTCGCTGAGCGCATTGCTCGCGGCGATCTGACCGAAGGTGTACGGGTCGTCGACGATCGGGGTGAAAAAGTCGACGGTCTGCACGAGCGCCAGGTTGGGCGCGATTTGATACACGCCCGCGTCGTCGGCGTGATCGAAGCCGACCAGCACATTCGGGTCCTGTTGCCGGGCTAATTTCCCAAGCACCGAGTCCAGCGCCGCTGGACTTAGCTTGGACGCTCAACCCGCAGCTTTTACGGACTCGGTCAGCCGGAATGGCTTGGTGTCAGGCACCAGGCCATTGTAAAGGAGGGAGCTGAGTACCGAGTTGCAAGGAGCGCGTAAGGAGACAAGAAACCGACGCTCACCCAGGTCACCACCAAATCCCAGCCTACTTCACCGTGACGTCTGTGACTTTCAGCGCCGGATACTCGTGGTTCCACTGCCCGGAGATGCTTTCAAACGTGAGCCGGAAGGGCTTGCTCTGCCCGGGGGCAATCGGCGACACACTGAGGTCAACCGCATCAGGGTACGGGCCACTGGTCTGCAGCACGCGCAAGGGAACCGTTTCCCGCTGGGCAAGCTGGCCCATCGAGTCCCGGAACGTGACTTCGACCACCACATGCGTGACCGTCTGATTCCCGGAGTTGGTAACCGTTCCGTCGATGTAGGAAACCGTCGCGCCCACGAAGTTTTCCGCGGCACTCATCTTCAAGTCCGAAAGCTTGACGTTCGCGGCGTAAGGGTGGGGATTGGCAGGCGGCTTCTGCCCGGTGCGGGAGGTCAGGAAAAGGATGACGACGATTCCGACCACCACGGCAATCGCGATCCCGATGGCGCGCCAGTTGGTCTCGCGCTCTTCGGCTCCGAGCGTCGGCTGGATCGGTCCGCCCATGGGAGGATTGTACTATTCGCGGTGAACAAGGAAGGTTCCGCCAGAAGACACAGCGAAGACGCGAAGAAACACGGGGGACCGGGTTACCTCGGTGATTCGGTGGTGAAAAAAGCCTACGCGCCGCCTACGGTCAGGCCGTCGATGCGCAGCGTCGGGGAGGCCACCGATCCGCGAAACTCAAGATCGTTCGCAATTTCCGAAATGTTGAAGAACATGTCCTTCAAATTGCCCGCGACCGTGATTTCCTCCACCGGATAGGTGAGCTCTCCGCCGGAAATCCAGAGGCCGGACGCGCCGCGCGAATAGTCGCCGGTGACCAGGTTCGCTCCGTGACCCAGGAACTCGGTGACGTAGAGTCCTTCCTTGATCTCGCCGATGACCTCTTTGGGGGTCTTTCTCCCCGCTTGCAGAAAGTAATTTCCCGGACCGATGCCGGGCGTTCCTGCCAGTCCGCGCGAAGCGTTGGCGGTGCTCTGTAGCCCCAGCTTTCTAGCGGTGTAGGTGTTGAGTAGGTAGGACTTCAGCACGCCATTTTCGATCACCAGCGTGCGCCGGGTCGGAATGCCTTCGCCGTCGAACGGGCTGGTGCCGAATCCGCCGGGGATCGTGCCATCGTCAATGACCGTGACGTTCTCACCGGCAATCTTGTGTCCCAGCTTGCCCGCCAGAAACGAGGCTCCCCGATAGACGGAGTCTCCGTTCACGCCTTCGAAGATGTGTTCGAGGATGGACCCGGCCACCATCGGATCGAAGATGATGGGGACTTGTGCGGTCTTGGCCTTGCGTGCTCCTAGGCGTCGAATGGTGCGTTCCGCAGCGATGCGGCCCACTTGCTCGGCCGGCTCCAAGCGGCCCAGGTTGCGCGCGACGGAAAACCAATAATCACGTTGCATCCCGCCTTGTTCGTCCTGCGCGATCGGAATCGCCGCCACGGAACAATACGAGCGCCGGTACTCACCGACAAACCCGTGCGAGTTGGCCAGGACTTTGTGCCCGGTGGCGGCATCGAAAGAACCGCCTTCGGAATTCTTGATACGCGGATCAAAATCGAGGGCCGCCTGTTCCGCGCGCCGCGCGTAGTCGATGCGCTCTGCGCCGGGCAAGGAGTAGACGTCCTCGTGATAGAGATCCAGTTCTCCGGAAAGCGAGCCTAGCTGGTCAGCCTCAGGAATCCCGCCGAATGGGTCCTCCGAGGTAATCTTCGACAGCTCGAGAGCCGACTTCAGCATGCGGTCCAAGCCTTCAGGGGAGAAGTCGCTCGAGTACGTGCTGGCGGCGCGCTTGCCGAAGAACACCCGGATCCCGATGGCGCGCGATCCGGATTCTTTCAAGGTCTCGACTTGTCCCAGGCGAACGGCTGTGGAGAACTCGTCGCCCTCGCGCACCACGGCTTCCGCCGCAGTCGCTCCTCCGGCCATCGCCCGGCGGACCATGTCCTGCGCAAGTTCGCGCAAGTCCGTTTCAACTCTCGGTATTGCTGTTTCAACCGTGGTGTTTGCCATGAAATTGTTCGGGTCGACCCTTACTGCATGAAGCCGCCGGGATCCTTCTTGGCGGTGCCGCCGACCGTCAGACGATCGACCTTGATAGTCGGAATGCCCACGCCAACGGGCACGGCCTGGCCATCTTTCCCGCAGGTACCGACGCCTTCGTCCAGTTTCAGATCGTTTCCGACCATGGAGACGCGGGTCAGAACATCGGGGCCGTTGCCGATCAGCGTCGCGCCCCTGATCGGGGCCGTGATTCTGCCATCCTCGATCATGTAGGCCTCCGACGCCGAAAACACGAACTTCCCGTTGGTGATGTCGACTTGCCCGCCGCCAAAATTCACCGCGTACACGCCGTGTTTCACCGAGCGAATAATGTCTTCCGGGTTGTCCTCGCCAGCCAGCATGTAGGTGTTGGTCATGCGAGGCATGGGAATGTGCTCGTAGCTCTCGCGCCGCCCGTTGCCGGTGTCCGCGATCCCCATGAGCTTGGATGATAGCTTGTCGCTCAGATAGCCTTTGAGGATTCCATTCTCGATCAGGACCGTTTCCTGAGTCGGCTGCCCCTCATCATCCACATTCAGCGAGCCGCGGCGCCAGGGCATGGTGCCGTTGTCCACGACCGTGCACTTCTCGCTGGCCACGCGGCGTCCAACCAAGCCGGCAAACGCGGACGTCTTCTTGCGATTGAAGTCGGCCTCCAGGCCATGACCCACGGCTTCGTGCAGCAGCACGCCGGGCCATCCGGGACCTAGCACCACTTCCATCTCGCCCGCCGGCGCTTCGCGCGCGTCCAGCTGCAGGATCGACTGTCGGGCGGCTTCCTTCGCAAAATATTCTGGAGTCTTTTCTCCGAAGAAAAAATCGAGCGCGACGCGCCCGCCGCCGCCGGAACTGCCCCGGCCGGACAGGGGCTCAGCCTTCGCAATGCACGAGACGTTCATGCGAGCCAGCGGCTGGGAGTCTTCGGCAAACGTGCCATCCGAAGTGACGATCAGAATGTGCCGGAGTTCATCAGCGTAGCTGGCCCGAACTTCCTTGATGCGCGCATCGTAGCTGCGAGCCGCAGAGTCCGCCCGCATCACAAGCTCCACCTTGGCGGTGATTTCCGCATCCACCGAGGGCAGGGTCACCGGGTACAGGCTGCGGGCCGCTTTTTGCTGGAAGCCGACCGTGGGGGTTTTCGCGGGGCCACTGGCGATCAAAGCCGCCGTCCGCGCCGCGTGCAGGATCCGCTCGGCAGACAGATCGTCGGTATAGGCGTAACCTGTGCGCTCGCCGGAAACTACGCGAATGCCGCACCCGGCCGAAATCCCTTGGGAAGCTGACTTTACCATGCACTCGTCGACCATGAGCGAAGTCGACGAAAGATATTCAAAGTAAAGGTCTGCGTAGTCCCCGCCCGCCGAGAGAGCAGCCGCCAAATAGCGCTGTAGATCGGGCTGCGTCAGCCCGTAATGTTGAAAGAAAAACTGTTCGTGAGTCACGTTTATTGGATGCCCCAGCCCCGGCCTCAGACTCGGGGTTCGTCCTTCGTCTCAATTATCCCACAAGCCCGAGCCCACCCCCGATGATGTTCATGACTCCCCAGGCGCATTCGCCTACCGGCCGGGAATTCCAGAATGATTAATGATTAAGGAGTCGAACGGACACTGCTCGAACAGTGCCCGCGCAGTTCGCCCCAGCCGATCGTCCTTGACGATGGAGCCCGGATCTTTGCTCCACCGAGTCGAACTGCCCTGTCTCCGGCGAGTACGACCATTGGGTGCTCCATGAGTGGTCGGGAGAGCGAAACGGTCGCTGATGGTCCAACGCCTGGGCCAGCGCCGCCCTTTGAAGCTTGCGGTCTGCCGGGGATGCGATCACCGCGCACCGTGCCGCCCGCCGGTCCGCGCGCACAACTGGAGACCATCCGACACAGCGACCCGGAATCTCACTCCGTGGCAGAGATCCGCCCAGGCCGGTGCTTCCCAAAAACTGTGCGCCACTTGAGACCGCATCCCAGGGCCGTCTACTTCTTCCAAGCACCCAGCAGACGACGCAGTGTCAGCAACTGCCCCACGTGGTAGGCGTTGTGGTCTGCGACCAGCAGGGCCTCGCGCAACACGGTTTGTCCGTCGCCCCAGGGAAGCGCTGCGCAGAGGTCGGTCTTGGAGTTCGCGACCAGTGCCTGCATGGCTTCCATGTCTTTTTGGAACTCCCGAATACTTTTCGCCCAAGCCGCCGCGCTGGGCGGCGCGTCTTGCTTGGGCCAGTACTCATCGGGCCACGCGGGCGAAACGTGCTTCGGATTGCGGCTGAATTCAAGGATGTCCCACTGCGCGATACGCAGGTGTTCGAGCAGCATCCACGGGGTGTAGGGCAGGCCGGCCACTCTGCTCCCGCGCAATTTTGCCGGGAAATCGCCGACCACGCCCTCCAACTTGGCGTGTGCTGCGCCTCCCTTGAGAAGCTCGAGCAGGTGCTCACGAAGGACAGCGTCGTTGCTTTTCTTCAATGTCTCCTCCTGCACGAAACGAAATCTGTGACTCCCTAGGCCGGAGCCGGCCCGGAGGCGGCCGTGGTTTCGGTCCCGGGTTTTTCTCCGCGATATACCCGGGAAATGCCGCGCACCACGCGCCGCATTGGGAGTCCGCTTTTTTCGTCCGCGAGGAAAATCTCGCCCGTGCGAGTTCCGCGATAGAACCAGCGCTTCAGCAGGGCGATGTGCTCCATCGCTTCCAGTGCCGTCCTGGTGGTATGCGGCGGGATGGCGTCGATCGCCTGCTGCACACGCGACTCCATCGACTGTGATTTCGTGTGCTCGGTTGGCTGGATCAGGAACTGCGCCGGCCCCGCGATGCGCCCGGCGTCCACACGGAAAAACGCCACCGAATCCTTCCGGGCGCAGGGCTGCACGATCAGTGCGTTCAGCAGATCCGTGCGCTGAACGATCTCCGGTAACTGGCTTAGAACCGGCCTGAGTTTGTCCAGACGCGCGTGCTGGGCTGCCGCACCCTCAAAGTCCAGATTCGCCGACGCGTCATCGCGCTGCTGCGAGATCTCGCGTACCAGCGACTGTCCCCCGGTGTCGAGATAGTGACGCACGCGTGCGACTTCCGCTCGATATTCGTCGTCGCTACAGCCCTTGAAGCAAGGCGCCAGGCACATCTTCATTTCCGAATAGATGCAGCCCGGGAACGCGGGATCCGGATGCAGGTCTTCGACGCAGCGCCGCATCTTAAAAAAGTCGAGCGAGTCATTGGCAAATTTCTCGGCCACCACTCGCGAAGGGAAGGGCCCGTAGTAGACCGATTGCCCGTTCCTCGGCCCCAGGCGCGTGGTGACCGATGCCCGAGGATACTGGTTGTCCAGATGCAGCTTGACCAGGGGTGCGAAGCGCAAGCGCAAACGGCTGGCGTAGGTTTTGGGAAAGGTGATGCGCAGCCCTTGATAGAGGAGAAAGCCCGATTCGAAGTCCGAGCCCGTCACGGAATACTCGATCCAGTGGACCCGGTCGCGAAGGTTCAGCTTGCGCGAAGCTTCCAGGGGCGAGCCCAACAACCGGATCAACCGCCGCCGCAGGTTGGCGGTTTTGCTGACGTAGGGTTCGGCCTCGGCAACGTCGCCACGCAGCAGAAAAACCGCCGGGGCTGCCGGGATGGCAGCAAAGATCTCCGCGTCCTGTGCCGGGATGAACTCAAGCCGCTGGCTCAACACGAGTTCATTCTAGTGGGAATGGATCGAGGAGGCACGGCTCCCGAATCCCTAGCGGTAATTCGCGCTGCGGAACTTCTGCCGGAAATCCAGCCCGTCGAGCTTGATGATCCGGCACATCTCATGCAGCCGCGAGCGCATCCGTTCTCCAATGCGGTCCCCCAGTGTTTCTTCGCGCGCCGCTGCCCGCACCGCCGACAGCGTCGCGCCGGCCCCGGCGGCCGCCTGGTCTTCGAAGTTGGTGGTGATGATCGTCGTGCGATTGTTGTTGTAGCGGGCGTTGAGAATCAGGCTGACAGTATCCCAGACCCATTCGGTCGGCTTCACCGCACCGAGTTCATCGAGCACCAGCACGTCGGTCTCAAAGACGGGGCGAAGCACGTCCAGTTCGGTCGTCTGGACCGATGCGTTGTAGGAATTCTGGATTTGCTTCAGAAGCTCGCGGTAGTCATAAAAAAAGCAAGCAATTCCCCGGCTTAGAATCAGTTCCTTGATGATCCCGACGGCCAAGTGGGTCTTTCCGGTGCCGATCTTGCCGATCAGCAGAAGACCGGTACCCTCCCCGGGATCAAACTCCTCGGCAAAGCGCGCGGCGCTGATGTGCGCCAAGGCGAGCGCTGGATGTGCTCCCGGAAAATCAGTGGTGAAGCTCGACAACTCGCAGTGTTCGTACCGTTTCGGGATGCGCGCCCCAGCCAGCAGCGTCGCCGAGCGTGCTTTCAGGCGGCAGTCGCAGCGCGTCACCCTCCGGTCGACTCCCTCGCGGGCGCTCTTCCATCCCGTCCCCTCGCACAGCGGGCAAACTTCCCTCGAAACCTTCATCACAACCGTGTTTTCCCCTCGTCTCGACTCTGCACCGGCGAGTGGATTTTGCGCAAGGTCAAAAGGTCGGCCACCTGTGTACATCCTGTGGAGCGGGGACTCGGGCTGTGGAGGACGGAGGAAAACCGGCGCACCGCTCGCCTCGCCAACCCCGGCTGGCCATGTCAGCCCGGGAAAACCCTTCTCAGCGGATTTTCGTTCTGGTAGGGCTCGGACGCAGTCTTGGAATCAAGATCATCACTGCATCAGGCAAACCCCCTAGCCAGTGCGGGAATGCAACGGAAACGGGGCCTTGCAACGCATCCCGCGCACGAATGATGCGCCTTCGGCGAGTTTTTCACAGTTGACAATGCGTGAAGTCGGGGGAAAATAGCAGCCATCAGGATTCCGCCTCGGTACAAGCTCCGACTCCCCCAGGCTTCGCTGGGGCATACAAGGAATTCTGTCTAGGAGAAAAGATGAACAAAGCTGATCTCGTGGACCGCATCGCGGGAGCCTGTGAAATCAGTAAAACACAGGCGACGACGGCGATTGACACCGCTGTGGACAGCATTACCGCTGCCCTCAAAAAGGGAGACCGGATGGCTTTGATCGGATTTGGCACGTTCTCAGTTTCCCAGAGAAAAGCCCGCAATGGGCGCAACCCGCAAACCGGCGCCACCATCAAAATCGCTGCTCGCCGCGTCGCGAAGTTCACCCCAGGAGCTGAGCTGAAGAAGGCGGTCAATAGGAAGTAAGTAAAACCAGGTCTAGTCGAACGGCAGGAGGTCGGTCCTGCCGTTTTTCTGTCGATCAGTGCAGCCGCGGGACGAGCGATCCGGTTTGCTTGCGATATTGCTCATAGTCGGGTCCGAACTGCGCCGCCAGCAGTGCTTCCTCCCTCCAGGCTTTTTGCCAGAACCCGAAGCTCAACAGCCCAAATCCCACCAAAGGCCCGCCACTTGCCCAAGAACAAAGCCGTCCCCAGGATCGCGAGCAGCAATCCGGCATAGATCGGATGGCGCACCCAGGCGTAAGGCCCGGACTGGATCAACTGGTGATCCACCTTCAGCGTGAGGCGCGCGCTCCAGAACTGCCCAAGGTGCCGCCGCGCCCAGATCGCAATCCCCACGCCCGCCCCGACCAGCACAATGGCCGCGGCCTTGAGCCACTCGTTTTCCGGCAGGAAGCGCTCATCCAGTATTCCCAAGCGAAGCGAACGCGAGAAAATCAGGCTGGCGCCCGCTCCCACCAGCAGCAGTGTCGCCAGGCGCCAGGCGGAGGATTCCCTGCGCTGTGCCCGTTTCACGCTCAGGGCGCTGAGCGCCCAGTAGGTAAGAAAAACGATCCACAGCGACACCACCATGTTCCATGAAATCAGCACGCTCATCCGCGTCCCTCCTCACCCGGCGGAAGCAGAATGAGTACGACTCGAACCAGTTTCATGAGTCTCTCCCTTCCGGCTTTGAATTCAGGGAACCGAGCCGGCCAATCCAGGACAGCTCGACGGCAATCTGCTCGCGCATGAACGCCACCGCTTCCGACGCGTACACGTCCAGCCTCATCGCCTTCTGCACGGTGTCAAGCTTTTGGTCCCTCTCCCGGAGAGCCTGTTCGCGAGCACGCAAGATGCGCTCTCGATCCTCGGCCGCCAGCAACCCAAAGAATCCAACCCGCGCCCGAAAGGCGTCGGCAGAGCGGGCCTCCTGCTCGGAAAATTCGCGGACGCGCCCGAGCAAGGTTCGCCGGCCCAAGGGGGTGAGCGCGTACTGCTGCCGGTTCTGACCGCGCGCGCCCGGCACCGTCTTCCGGGTGACCCATCCGCTGGCCGTGAAGCGCCGCAGCAGCGGATACACCAGATTGTTGTGCAACGCTGCCTGCCCAAATATCGTTCCAGCCTCCTGCTTCAGCCGGTAGCCGTGCTTCGGCCCCTCGATGAGCAGGGCCAGAACTGTTAGGTCAGTCATGACAGTGTCAGTATTGTACTAATAATTTTGGGCTGTCAAGCCGGAAAGCGCCTGGACCAGGAACCTAGGATGCGGCGTCGAGCTGCGGACGTTGAGCTGCGGGCGACCCGGACAGAGTGGTGCCCCCGGAAGCCCGGCTCGGCGCCAACCGCCGCGCCCTCAGCTACTTGGAGCGTTGCTGAATCCTGGCGAGTTCCTGTAGAATCAAACGATTCGAATCGAGGTTGAAACGGACATGAAGGCAGCCATTCATCCCGCATATAACGAGATCCGCGTGGTTTGCGCATGCGGCAATAATTTCGTCACTCGCTCGACCCACAAGGGCGACCTGCACGTCGAAATCTGTGCGGCTTGCCATCCGTTCTTTACCGGCAAGCAGAAGTTGCTGGACACCGCCGGTCGTGTGGAGCGTTTCCGCCGCAAATATGCCAAGAGCGACGCAGCCAAGTCCGAAGCCGCGAAGACCGAGAAGAAGTAACGCCGGCTCTAGGTTTCGATCGAGCCCTCGCCCCGGCGGGGGCTTTCTTTTGCCAGCCCGGCTAGAATAAACAAGTGCGCAAGTACTGGGACAATTCGGCGGCGCCCGCTCTCGGAGCCGATTCGGCCGGTCCCGCTCCGCCACCGGTCCCGGCCGAGGTGTCGCTCGGTAGCGTACGGATATCTCCGGCCACCGTCCTGGCGCCCATGGCCGGTGTCACTGACACCGTCTTCCGCCGCTTTATCCGTAACCTGACCGGCTGCGGCCTGATCATGACCGAGTTCACCTCGGCCGACGGCGTGCTCCGCGCCAAAGACAGGAAAGCCAAGCGCTACCTGCACTTCTATCCCGACGAGCATCCGATTTCCGCGCAGCTATTTGGCAGCAACCCGGAGGTCATGGCGGAAGCAGCTCGCATGGTGGAAGGACTCGGTTTCGACCTGGTTGATCTGAATCTGGGCTGCCCCGCGAAGAAAGTCGTGAAGTGCAACGGCGGCTCAGGCTTGCTGCGCGATCTCCCCGCCATCGGCAAAATCTTCGAAGCCGTGCGCGCGGCCGTAAAGATTCCCTTCACGGTAAAGTTCCGCGCAGGATGGAACGACCAGGAAATTGTCTGCGTCGAGCTTGCGAAGATGGCCGAAGCCTGCGGCCTGTGTGGCGTCGCTCTGCATGCCCGCACCCGCGAGCAAGGCTACAGCGGCACCGCTCGCTGGGAATGGATCGCGGCGGTCAGACAGGCAGTGAAGATTCCGGTGATTGGAAATGGCGACATCCGCACCCCCGAAGATGCTTGCGCCATGGTGGCGCAGACCGGTTGCGATGCCGTCATGATCGGACGCACCGCCGCCTCCAATCCCTGGATCTTCCGCCAGATTGCCCAGTACGCCGCGACCGGCGGCTACGACCAGCCCGCCGAATCCGACCGGTACGAAATGATCCGCACCTACTTCAGCATGCTGATCGCCGAACAATTCCCGGATGCGTCCGGCAAGATGAAACAGTTCGCGTCCTGGTTCACGCACGGAGTCCCGGGAGGCGGCGCGCTGCGCAAAGCAATTTATGAAGCCCGCGAGCCGAACGATATCCTGCAACGCGTGGAGGACTTCTTCCAAGCCCACCTGTGTGGCGCGGGTACTCTGGCCCGCGAAACTGCCGGGTCCAGCCCGGTCCCGGTCCCCTCGCTGCTCACCTAGGCGCGGACGCCCTTGCCTGCCCGGGCGATCGCGTCACGAGTTTCCCCGCCCCATCTTTCTCGATGAACGCCCAGGGCACATCCGCCCCATGCGTAAACACCGTCAGCCACTTCTCCGACAGGGCCTGCGCGTAGTAGCGCTCTCGGCTATTGATCGTATCGATAGGAGACAGGTCAAACGCCATCACCCAGGTGAGATCGATATGGGCCGCCGTCGGAATCAAGTCCGAGATGTAGCAGGCGGTCTTGCCTCCGCTCGCCACCAACACCGCTTGCATGTTGAAGGTATGCCCCGGAAAAACCTTCACCGAAATTCCCGGCACAATCTCCCGCCCACCCCGCAGCAGTTGCATTTGCCCGCTTTGGATGAGCGGATCGTAGTTGTCGCTGATGTAGCTGACCGAATCGCGAATGTGCTGTTCACGGCCGTGCAGCCACTCGCCTTCCTGGACGTAGTACTTCGCCCTGGGGAACGTGGCCACGGCCCGGCCGTGGTTTCGAACCGTGTTCCAGCCGCAATGATCAAAGTGCAAATGCGTGTTGATCACAACGTCGATGTCCTCCGGCGACACGCCGCCGGCCGCAAGGTTGTCGAGCAGCTTCGCGGGCTGGCCGTAAATCCGGATCATCCGTTCGGGGAGCTTGTTGCCAATGCCGGTCTCGACCAGCACGGTGTGCTCGCCGGTGCGAACCAGCAATGAGTTCAATCCTGCGGCAACGAAATTTCGGTCGTCGGCCGTGGCCTTTTTTGACCACATCACCTTGGGGACCACGCCGAAGAACGCCCCGCCGTCGAGCGGGTAGGTTCCATCCGAGAACAGGCTGAGTTCGAAATCGCCGAGCTGAATGGGCTGCATGATTTCGCGTTACTTCAATTCGCGCTCCAAGTGCTCCTCGATGAGCTGGAACAACTGCGTTCTTGCGGCTTTTCCGGAGATGCCGTGGGTCTTGTTGGGATAGATCATCAGCCGGAAATGCTTGTCCGCGTTGATGAGGGCATCGATCATCTGAATGCTGTTCTGGAAGTGGACGTTGTCGTCGCTCGTGCCGTGCACCAGCAACAACGCGCCGTGCAGTCGGTCGGCCGCTTTCGGCAGGGACGATTCGTCGTAGCCCTTTGCGTTGTCCTTGGGAAGACCCATGTAGCGCTCGGTGTAGACGCTGTCGTAGTTGTGCCAGTCGGTCACAGGGGCTACCGCCACTCCGCTCCTGAATGCGTCCGAGTGCGTCATGGCGTACAGCGTCATCGAGGCACCGTTCGACCATCCCCAGATCGCCACTCGGTCCCGGTCGAGCTGCGGATACTGCGTCAGCACCTGTTTCAAGGCCGCCAGTTGATCGCTGAGCTCGATCGCGCCGAACTGGTGAAGGATGGCTGTGCTGAATCGCCGGCCCCGGTTGGGTGTGCCTCGATTGTCCACCGTGAAGATCGCAAATCCCTTCTTCACTAGGATCTGGTGGAACAATCCGGTCGTGCCCTCCCAGCCGTCCCGCACCAACTGGGCTGCCGGACCTCCGTACACGTTGACGATCACCGGAATCTTTTCGGCCCCTGCGTCGGGCGGAAGATACAACTGGCCGTAGAGCGTCGTGCCGTCGTCGGCTTTAAAATCCAGGTACTTGGGCGCGACCAGACCGTAATCCTCGACGCCATGCGCTGCCCACACGCTGTTGCAGGCTCCCCCCACGGCGCACACCGACAGCCGTGGCGGAGTCTGGGCGGTCGAGTAGTTGTCCATCCAGTGCCTGCCGTCCTCGGCAAAGTTCGCGTAATGCACGCCGTCACCCAGCGACAGGCGATGGAAATCCGATCCGTCCAGCTTCACGGCAAACTGGTTCTGCTGGCGGTAGTCGCCCTGGTTCGCGGTGAAATACACGGCGTTGTCATCGACGGCCTCCACGCCCAGAACCTCGTAGTCACCCTGCTCCAATTGCCGTTCAAGCCGGGCGTCGGAGGAAAGGGGATTCTGCTTGTCAAAACTGTACACATACAGGTGGGTGTGGCCGTCCCGCCAGCTTGACCAGAGGAAGCGATCTCCCGACTTCAGGAGGTGGAAGTCGTCGTTCACGTTGACCCAGCCATCGGCAATGTTTTCGCTCAACACCTTGCGCGAGCGCCCCGATTTGGCGTCGATGAAATACAGCTCCAGCGTATCCTGCGCGCGATTCAAAACCTGCGCCCACAGGACGCCATCGCGGACCCAGCCAAAGCGTGGAATGTAGACGTCGGTATCGCGGGTGAGGGAAATCCATTTGGGCTTGCCCCCTTTGGCCGCGATCACGCCCAGCCGCACCACTGGGTTCGGGTCGCCTGCTTTGGGATACTTTTCCTGATCCAGCTTGGGATGCGTGGGCAGCCAATCGGTGATCGGATAGGTGGGCACCGACTTCTCGTCCATTTGCAGAAAGACGATATCGCCCCCGTCCGGCGACCAGAAATAGTTGCTGCGCACGCTCAACTCCTCCGCGTACACCCAGTCGACTTCGCCGTTCAGGATGTTGTCGTCGGTGTCGCTGGTAAGCTGCTTGCCGTCCTGGCCCGAAATCGGCTCGACATACAGGTTGTGTTTCCGCACGTAGGCAATGCGATTGCCATCCGGAGAGAACTTCGGATCCTCGCTCGGGTCGGGCGCCGACGTGATCTGTACCGCCGTCCCGTTTTCCAGACTGTAGAGCCAGAGCTGCCCCTGCGAATCGAACAGCAGGTGTTTCGAATCAGGCGCCCACAAGTAGGCCGCCACGTGGTACCGCGTCACCCGCTCTTTTTCGCGCTCGTTCTTGATCTTGCTCGCGTCCGGAGCCAGGCTCGAAAGCCTCGCCTCGCTCACCAGGAGCTTTTTCTCTCCGCTGGCCGCATCCACGTACCACAACTCCCCATGCTCGCCGAGGTCGTCCCTCTGGACGAAGGAGACCTTCGAGCCGTCCGGACTCCACTTGATGTTTTCCGGCGGACGTCCCGTCAGCCCGCCTTCGGAGAAGATCGACTCGATCGAGAGCGGCTTTTTCGCCGCACCCTGGGAAGCCGACGATTGTGCAAAACAGCAGGAACCGACCGTCGAGAACGCGATCAGAACCACACAGAATTTCTTCAAGGGCAGGCTCCCGAACTGAGAAATCATACAAACTGCAGGGCTGGAAAGTGTACACCGGCGAGCGATTCTCCCGCACCGGCAGGCCCTTGGCCGCCCCGCTTGCGATCGGGGAATCCGCCGGGACCTCCGCCCTGCGTCCCTACGTCGCCCCCCCGCAGCCAGTGCACAATCCGGGCAGCCCTACCCGCTCTACATCGAGCCCGGCAGCGCGATGCTGCGCGCGCCCGAACGGGAGCAAGCAGGTGTATGGAAGAGTTGTGCTGGACCTGCGCAACCGCAAGATCTGGGCGTTTCCCACCTTCACCCAAGACCCCTACCCGGTCAATGCGGTCAATAGCACGCCACCGACGTCCCATCCGTTCCTGCTCGGCAAGTTTGCCCTGGCGGACACCGATAACTAACCGGCAACGTCGGTGGGAAGGGCTGTAAGCTTGTGTCTCACTGCGATATAGGCCGCATGGGCGGCGGGGCCAGGTCGCTCCGGGCCGCTCTTTGCCCGGGGTGGCTCCGCCCCAGCATGCTAGAATCAGCTCAGTCAACCTTCATGCTTCAGGACCTCCAAAACCTGATCGAGTTGCAGGTAGCCGACAAGGAAATCCATCGGCTGAAAGAAGAGGTCGCGGCGCTTCCCAAGCGCGTTGCCGTCATCGAGGAAAAGCTGGCAGCCACCCAGGCCAAGCTTGAAAAAGCCAAGCACGCCGCCAAAGCTGACGAGGCGGCCCGCAAGAAGTTCGAAACCACCATCCAGGACCTGCACAGCAAGATTTCCAAGTATCGCGACCAGTCGCTCGACGTCAAAACCAACGACCAGTACAAGGCGTTGATGCACGAAATCCAGTTCGCCGAGCAGGAGATCCGCGGCAACGAAGACAAGATCCTCGACCTGATGGTCAATGCCGAGGCCCGCGACAAGCACGTAAAGGCCGCCGAAGCTGAACTCAAAGCCGAGGCCGCCGAAATCGAGAAGGAAAAGGCGGACGCTCGCCAGCGCACCGCCGAGGACGAGAAGTTGCTGGCCGAGTGGAGCGGCAAGCGGGACAAGCTGCGGGAGGGCGTCAATTCAGACGTTCTGCGCCACTACGAACGCGTGCTCAAGTTCCGCGGGTCGGGCCTCTCCGAGGTGCGCGATCAGAAATGTATGACGTGCCGGGTGCTGCTGCGACCGCAGACCTACAACGAAGTGCGCGCCGGCAACACCGTCATCGAGTGCGAATCCTGCCAGCGCATCCTCTACTTCAATCCCGAAAACGAAGCCAGCATCGAGCGCACGACCTTCACCACCAAGCGCCGCGCCCGCCCCAAGCTGGACTCCCAGCAGGCTTGGTTTTATCACCCGTCCTTTGGCGAGACCGGAGAAGCTTTTCTGGCGTTCGTGAACGGTTCGACCAGCTCGACCCGCCGGGTCTATGAGCTCCACACGGGCCGTCAGGTCGGCGACATCCTGAGCCGCGAAGGCAGCTTCCGCCTTGCGTTTCCAGAGGACCTCACGGGCGTGATTCGGCTGAATGGAAACTGGGACGAAGAGGAAATCGACAGCTGGGGTAGCGAACTTCCCATGGTTGTTCTGGATGCGCTCACCTCTGATCTGTCCGCCGCCCGTGCCGAAGCCGCCCATTCCCACCATGCTGCGGGTCCCGAGAATCCGCACTCCGAGCACCCTGCCGCCAGCTAGCTTTTCCTGTTCCCCCGCACCGCGAAGCGTTCAAGCCCTGCCGCCGTTTAAGATCAACGTATGCCCGTAAAAGGTTCGCCGCGTCGAAAAGAAAAGGTGCCCGCCGCGCCGGCGGGTCCGACGGTCATCATCACCCAAAAGGGTGCCGCTCGACTGAAAGCAGGACACGTCTGGGTCTACCGCTCGGATCTGGTTTCCGCAAGCGAGGTAGCCCCCGGGTCGGTGGTCGGAGTCGCCGACGAGCGTGGCCGGTTCTTCGGCTCGGCTCTTTATTCGAGCAGCTCTCAAATCGCACTGCGGATGATCGCTTCCGACCCGGTTTCCGACTTCCGCGCGCTCCTGCGCCAGCGTCTGCAGGAGGCCATCGCCTACCGCAAACCACTCATCCACGATACCAATGCCTATCGCGTCGTCTTCAGCGAAGCCGACTTCCTGCCCGGCTTGATCGTCGATCGCTACAACGACATTCTTTCCTTGCAGATCCTTACCCAGGCAATGGACGCGGAGCCGGTTCGCGCCGCGATGCTTTCTGAGCTCTGCGAGCGATTGAAGCCGGCAGCCGTCGCTGAGCGCGTCGACGCCCATATTCGCGAGTTGGAGCAACTTCGGCCCCAGGCTTCCGGCCTGCTTCATGGAAAGAAGAGCAACACGGTTTTTTCCATGAACGGCGTTCGGTTTCACTTCGACACCCGGGAAGGCCAAAAAACCGGAGCCTTCCTCGATCAGCGCGAAAATTACGCCGCCGCCGCCCAGTATGCCCACGGCGAAGCGCTCGACGTCTTCTGCTATCAGGGGGGCTTTGCATTGCACGTCGCCCCGCGCGCCACCAAGGTGACCGGCGTCGACAGCTCGCGGCCGGCGCTCGAGGTCGCCGACAAAAATGCCCTGCTCAACCAGCACGAAATCGAGTGGATCGAGGCCAACGCTTTCGACCTGCTTAAGGACTACGCGGTCGCCGGCCAGCGCTACGACACCATCGTTCTCGATCCTCCCGCGTTCGCAAAAACCAGGAAGAACCTCGACACGGCCCTCCGCGGCTACAAGGAACTCAACCTGCGCGCCTTGAAAATGCTTCGGCCAGGGGGCACCTTGATCACCTGTTCCTGTTCCTATCATGTCCGGGAGGGGGAGTTCGTCGAGGTGGTCGCCGACGCCGCCCGCGACGCCCATCGGACCTTGCGCGTGCTCGAAAGACGAGGCCAAGCCAAGGACCATCCAGTCCTCTTGTCGGTTCCCGAGACCAGTTATATGAAATGCCTCATATTTAGCGTAAGCGATTGAAAATACTTAACAAAGAAGCAAATTCCAAATAGTTGACAGAGTTACGCTCATATTTTATGATTCCTTTGTGCTAATCGCTCATCCAATTGAGTGAATGCAGCACCACCTCAATCAGATCAGCCATTAGGAGGATTTCGAGTCATGACTGTCATTACCCGCTGGGATCCGTTCCGTGAGTTTTCCACCCTGCAGGACCGTATGAACCGTTTGTTCCGCGAGTCGCAAGGAACCGAAGAATCTCTCACCACCAGCAGTTTCGCACCCCCGGTCGACGTGTACGAAGACGAGCACAACGTCAGCTTGAAACTTGAAGTCCCGGGCATCGACGAGAAGGACATCGATGTGCGCATCGAGAACAATGTCCTGACCGTGCACGGCGAGCGCAAGTTCGAAAAGGAAGAGAAGGAAGAGAACTTCCGTCGAGTGGAGCGGCAGTATGGCAGCTTCACGCGCACCTTCACGCTGCCCACCACCGTGGACGCCGAGAAGGTCTCGGCCAACTATGACAAGGGCATCCTGAAAATCACCCTGCCCAAGAAAGCCGAAGCCAAGCCGAAGCAGATCAAGGTCAACGTCGGCAGCGACAAGACCCTGGAAGGCAAAGGCCCCAGCAAGGCCGCGTAAGGCGCGTACGAAACAGGTGGGGACCGACGCGCTCGTCCGTCCTGGCCGGGCGATTCACTCAGGCAGCATGGGAGGCGGCAGCGTTGACCGTCTCCCGTTTTTCTTGGGCGCGAGATCTCCGGACCCGTAAGACTAAAGTTGTAGCCCCACGCACATCTACAGGGCGGTAGCGGTCGTCGACGGCCAAGCGCTAAATGCATGAACAGTTTCTTAAAATCGTTCCGACCGCCGGAACATCATAAGATCAGGATTTAAGGAGTCTCCCATGGCAATCCGCTGGGACAAATTTACCGTCAAGGCGCAGGAAGCCGTTCAGCGCGCCAACCAGATCGCATCCGAGCACGGCAACCCAGAGCTGCTGCCGGTACACCTGCTGGCCGCCCTGCTCGAAGACAAGGAGGGCATCGTCCCCCCCATCCTGGAAAAAATCGGCGTCGGCCCGCAAGTCGTTTTGAACGAGGCCTACAGCGAGATCGATCGCCTGCCCAAAGTTTCCGGCGAAGGTGCCAACCAGGCCAGCATGTCGCCCGCTCTGAACCAGCTCATCGAGCGCGCCTTCAAAGAGGCCTCCAACTTCAAGGATGAGTACGTCTCTACCGAGCACCTGCTGCTCTCTGCCACCCAGTCCAAGAAAGACGCCGCCCAACAGGTTCTCGCCCGTCATGGGGCCACCTACGACGCCATCCTGAAGGCCCTCACCTCGGTTCGAGGGTCTCAGAAGGTCACCGATCAGAACCCGGAAGCCAAGTATCAGGCGCTCGAGCGCTACGCCCGCGACCTGACCGAGCAGGCCCGGCGCGGCAAACTGGATCCGGTCATCGGACGAGACGAAGAAATCCGGCGTGTGGTGCAAGTGCTTTCCCGCCGCACCAAGAACAATCCCGTGCTGATTGGCGAACCTGGCGTTGGCAAAACGGCGATCGTCGAGGGTCTGGCGCAACGCATCATCTCGGGCGATGTTCCCGAGATTCTCAAGAATAAGAGAGTCGTCGCGCTCGACCTGGGCGCGATGCTCGCCGGAGCCAAGTATCGTGGCGAATTTGAAGATCGCCTGAAAGCCGTTCTGAAAGAGATCGAAGACTCCCAGGGACAGATCGTCCTGTTCATCGACGAGTTGCACACCCTGGTCGGCGCCGGCGCGGCCGAGGGCGCCATCGATGCTTCCAACATGCTGAAGCCCGCGCTCGCCCGCGGAGAGCTGCGCGCCATCGGGGCCACCACTCTGAACGAATATCGCAAGTACATCGAGAAAGACGCCGCCCTTGAGCGCCGCTTTCAGATCGTCTTGGTCGGCGAACCGAACGTCGAGGACACCATTGCCATTCTGCGCGGGTTGAAAGAGCGGTACGAAGTGCATCACGGCGTGCGGATCAAAGATTCGGCCATCGTCGCGGCCGCCACGCTCTCCGACCGCTACATTGCCGACCGCTTTCTACCCGACAAAGCCATCGACCTCATCGACGAAGCCGCTGCTTCGCTGCGCATCCAGATCGATTCGATGCCAACCGAGATCGATCAGCTGGAGCGCCGGGCCATGCAGCTCGAGATCGAAAAGCAGGCCCTGAAGAAAGAAGACGATCCCAACTCGCGTGAGCGTCTTGCCGTTCTCGAGAAGGAACTCGCCGAAATCCGCGAACAGTCGAACGCGCTGAAAGCCAACTGGAAGAAAGAAAAAGACCTCATCGCCCGCCAGCGCGAGCTCAAGGAACGGCTCGAGCAGCTGAAGATCGAAGAGCAGGCCGAAGAGCGCGAGGGCAATCTGCAGCGCGTGGCCGAGATCCGCTACAGCCTCATCCGCCAGACCGAGGAAGAACTGAAGCAGCTCACCGCGCAGATGGAGAAATCCGGTGCCCGGCGCATGCTCAAGGAAGAAGTCGACGAAGAGGACGTAGCCCGCATCGTCTCCAAGTGGACCGGCATTCCGGTCTCCAAGATGCTCGAAGGCGAGGTCAAGAAGCTGGTCACCATGGAAGATCGCCTGCGCCTGCGCGTGGTCGGTCAGGAGGAAGCACTCGAACGGGTGGCCCATGCGATCCGTCGTTCCCGCGCCGGCCTGAGCGATCCCAAGCGCCCCATCGGTTCTTTTATTTTTCTGGGTCCGACCGGCGTCGGCAAGACCGAACTGGCTCGTGCCCTGGCGGAATTCCTGTTCGACGACGAGCACTCCATGGTGCGCATCGATATGTCGGAGTACATGGAAAAGCACGCCGTCTCTCGCATGATTGGGGCGCCTCCCGGATACGTCGGCTACGACGAGGGTGGTCAGCTCACCGAAGCAGTTCGCCGCCGACCCTACGCGGTCGTGCTTTTCGACGAAATCGAAAAGGCCCATCCCGACGTCTTCAACATCATGTTGCAGATCATGGATGACGGCCGCCTCACCGACGGCCAAGGCCGCCACGTGGACTTCCGCAACACCGTCATCATCATGACCTCCAACATCGGCTCGTCGTATCTGGTGGCGGAGAACGTCGGTACCGAGGAGGACTTCCAGAAGGCCGCTCGACAAGTTACCGACGCCCTGAACGGACATTTCAAGCCCGAGTTCCTCAATCGGGTGGACGACATCATCGTCTTCCATCCACTCGGCAAGCAACAGCTGGTGAAGATCATCGAGTTGCGCCTGGAAGAGCTGCGCCGCCTGCTGGCCGATCGCAAGATCTCGATCGAGCTCACCGACGCCGCCAAGGAGCTGCTCTTCAGCGAGGGCTACGACCCGAATTATGGCGCTCGCCCGTTGAAGCGCAGCATCCAGAAACTCGTACAGGATCCCCTGGCCCTGAAGATTCTCGATGGCGAGGTACTGCACGGCGATCACGTGATCGTCGACGCCGACAAGAAGGCCGGGAAGATGAGCTTCAAGGTCAGCAAGCGGGTGGGAGAGAGGGAACCCGCCGGCCTGAAGCGCTGAGCCCGTCTGGCTGGCCTCGTTGCGGAGCGTCCGTGCACTGGCCAACGCCGCTCGCACGCACTCGAACAAAATTCGAGTCCGTTCGAATTGCGTCCACTCCTCATTCGAACGGCACGAGTGACGTACTGCCACTCTGGATGACTCAACGCCAGCCGCAGCCCAAACGGCGATTTCAAAGGTTTCCACATGCTCGCCTTCGCGGCAGTTGGTTGGGATTGTCTCGACGGGCTCGTTCAGCTCCTCTGCACCGTCAATCAGGCACAGGTCGAGACTTGTTTTCGCACCGTGGACCTTGATGATAGATTCGTCTTCTCGAATACGAGGCACGTAAACGGCCTCAGCACTAAAGAACGCACTACTAAGATGAGCAGACGGTATAAAGCTCATCACATCCGAGTCGTACTGCGGGACGTTCAGTGAGGCAAATAAAGCTCACCTACGACATCCTCGATCTCGAAGTGCAAGAGAAAACATCCCACGACAACGTCTGGAAAAAGCGAAGAGCACTCGTCAAGCGGATTCACAATGTCTTGAGGGAAGCAGAGACTGAAGTGGCTGCACGCGAGGCCAAGTGCCAGAGCAGCGCTGGCAACGACAGCAGCCAAATCGCCCAGACTCGCAAAGCAAAGACCAATGTCGTGCTGAGCCGA
>Ga0137416_10000105_pt1 | contig 32404 bp, 29 predicted proteins | sample CZODoug3_1_1_16f_FD_108282 | JGI IMG/M metagenome (GOLD analysis project Ga0137416, IMG submission 108282) | Vadose zone soil fungal communities from Angelo Coast Range Reserve, California, USA - CZODoug3_1_1_16fungal (Illumina Assembly) | ecosystem: Environmental > Terrestrial > Soil > Vadose...
CAGCGCCGCCGCGGTCAACCCGGTGAGCGGGTCGGCGATGGCGTCCCCGCAGAACACCGGTGCACCCGTGGCGTCCTGGGCGACGAGCCCGGCTGCCGCGGCGATGTCGTCGCCGAAGCCGACCCTGTCGGACGCGCGCCCGGCGGCGGTGATCGAGACCCAGGTGGTGCCCTCGGCGACACAGGCGTGGGCGTCGAGCCCGAAACCGGCCAGTGCGCGTGGCCGGGAGGCCTCGATGACAATGTCCGCGGCATCGACGAGGGCCTCGAGCGCGCGGCGGCCGGCCGGTTGGCTGGGATCCAGCACGACCGAACGGTGTCCGGCGTGCAGGAGCCGGTAGAAGGCAGGGTTGCCGGCGCGGGCTCCGTCGGGCCGGTGCGGGGTCTCGACTTTGATCACTCGGGCGCCGGCGACCCCGAGTAGGTGTGCGCACAGCGGCCCGGCCCACAGCGCGCTGAAGTCGACCACCAACGCCCCGTCCACCGACCGGCCCGCCGGCAGCTCGGCCGGCATGCTGGCAGAGGTGCGGGGCCGGATGGGTGCGGCGGCGATGCCGAGCAGCGTTGCGCGGTCAGCGAGAGCGTCACCGGACTGCTCGCGCAGCCACGCGGCGACGGCAGGCCATGGATCGGCCGGCAGCTCCGCGCCGATGAGCGCACCGATCAGCAGCGGGTCGTCGGGCCGGGCGCAGGAGACGGCGGCCCACCCGTCCGAGGTGGGCAGCAACCGGCAGCTGCCGCCCACCGAGATCCGGCCGCGTCTGGTGTGGCCGGTGAACGCGGCGCGCTCGGCGAGAATTTGTGCGCCATCGAGCTGGACCTTCCCACCGGTCGCTGCCGCGATGGCTCCGGAGAGCTCGCGGGCCCGGGTTGCCGCCCGTCCCGGCGGGACGAGGGGTGGCCCGTCCGCATGCCCGGTCAGGGTTATCAGGCCGCTGTCCGCCCAGTCGGCAACCGTGTCGTGGCCCGGGTTCGCCGCGGAAGCGGTGATCGACGCTGGTCGGCTCGCCACGGCGGCAACGATACGCTGACCTGCGATGACAACCACGGGCCAGGAGCCAGCCGAGCCGCGCCACATCGGCCCGGCCGATCTCGCCGACGACGGCGCTGCCGCCCCGCTGTTGGACGGGCACGGGCGGATCCTCGAGCCGCTGCTCGTGGTTGACCTCGACGGCGTGCCCACTCGGCAGGTCGTGGCGCGGGCGGCGCTCGCCGCGGCGCGGGTGGATCGGATACTGGTCGGACTCAGCCCCCGAAGCGCCCCCGATCCGGGGTTCGGCCCGCTGCTGGCGGCACTCGACCTCACTCTTGTCCCCGCGACGGACAGCCCCGCTGATCGGCAGCTTGTCGGCTGCGCGGATGCCGAGGCGACGGCTCAGACGCTGCACCGTGGCGCGGCCGCGAACCCGACCGCGTCGACGGTCCTCGCCGGGCTGCTGCACTGGAGCGGATCCCTGCCGGTCCCCAACGCCCTCGACGCGGAGTCCTTCGCCTACTCCACGCTGCTGGGCGGCCCGGAGTTCGGTACCTGGTTGGCACACCGGGGACCCAGGCCACTCCCGCTGCCTGCCCCAGGTACACCGGTACTCCTCGAGCGCGTCGACGACGAGTTGCGGATCACGTTGAACCGGCCGGAGCGGCGCAATGCCTACGGGCGAGACGTACGCGACGCGCTCGTCGAAGCACTGCGGATCGCGCTGGCCGACCGTGACGTCACCGTGGTGCTCGCCGGGGCGGGGCCGTCGTTCTGCTCCGGTGGTGACCTCGACGAGTTCGGTACCGCCCCTGACGCGGTCACCGCGCACCTGGTCCGCACCCGCGCCGGAGCAGGGCTGCCGATACATCACCTCGCACAGCGGCTGGAGGTTCGTGTACACGGCTCCTGCGTCGGCGCCGGGATCGAGCTACCCGCGTTCGCCGGCCACATCGTCGCTCACCCGGACACGACGTTCCGGCTCCCGGAGGTCGGTATGGGCCTCATCCCCGGCGCGGGAGGCACCGTCAGCATTCCCCGCCGCATCGGCCGCTGGCGCACACTGCACATGGCCCTCACCGGCGAAACCATCGACACCCGCACCGCCCTCGACTGGGGACTCATCGACGCGACACCCTGATTGCCGTCAATCGCCGGATCGCTGCGCGGTAGGCGGCCAGCGCGCTCCGATGTCCGGTGGAAGTCTTATCGCGGTCGTGCGAGCAACGCCACGGCGGTACTGAGTGTTGCCCGGCGCTCGGGGGTGTAGGAGTTGATACCACCGGCGAGTACAAGGTTGCCGTAGACGAGCGTCAGGATCGCGTCGAGCAAGTCCTTCGCGTCCAGGGCACTGCTGAGGATGCCTTCATCTTGCGCACGGCGGATTGCCGCTACTTTCCTGCTGGTCGCTTCCGTGATCGGCGTGATCGTTGCACTCAGCTCGGGCAGTTCGAGTCCCTGCCAGAGAGCGAGCCGCACGAGGTAGGGATGAGCCTTGTAGGCGTCGAAGACGGCCTGGGCGTACTCGACGAGATCGCCCGGGTCGAGCGCAACGGTGTCCTGCATGATGAGCACCGCGCGTTCGATCACGGCCTTGAACAGGCCCTCCTTGCTCTCGAAGTATGCGTAGATCATGCGTTGGTTGGCGAGGGCGCGCTCGGCGATGGCCATGACTCGGGCCCCTGCGAGACCGCGGGCCGAGAACTCCTCGGTGGCGGCGTCGAGGATGCGACGTCGTGTGTCGGCGGCATCGCGCGGGCGTGGTCGAGAGTTCATCGAGCGGGGTTACCGACCGGGAAGTCGATCGACGTGCTGATCTCATGCCATCTGGCATCGGATTCGGCCAGCTCTCGTGCCACGTTGCCCGCGTAGGCCAGCGCGTCGCTGCCGAGGACCAGCCGTTCGGGCGGCTCGGGCATCTGCGCCACGCGGACGATCGCCGCGGCGGCACGCTCGGGGTCGCCTGACTGGCTTCCGTTCACACTCTGCAGTCCGTCGGCGTAGGCGCCGACCACTTGCTGGTACGGGGCGCTAATCGGCAACATTTTCATGGAGCTCGAGCTGAGGATGTCCGTCCGCAGGTTGCCGGGTTCGACAACCGTGACCTTGATCCCCAACGGACCGACCTCTTTGGCCAGGGACAGGGAGAACGTGTTCACGGCCGCCTTCGCGCCCTGATACGCAGCCAGCCCCGGTGTCCCCATCCGCGCGCCGAGTGACGAGATCTGGATGATGTGGCCGCTGCCCTGCTTACGCATGACAGGCAGTGCCGCGCGCGTCACATGGACGACGCCCCAGAAGTTGATGGCGACTTGGGAGATGAACGACTCGACAGGCGTGTCCTCGACGGCACCGAAGTCTGCCTGGCCAGCATTGTTGACCACCACGTCGAGAGCCCCGAAGTGTTCGACCGCGCGCTCGACAGCCCGCTGGGTGGCCGCCGGATCGGTCACGTCGAGCTGCACAGGCAAGACCCGATCGCCGTGGGCTTCGACGAGGTCGGCTACCCGGTCAGGGTTGCGCGCCGTCACCACGACACTGTGGCCCGCGGCCGCGGCAGCCGTTGCGATCTGGCGACCGAGGCCCCGCGAGCTGCCGGTGACCATCCAAACCTGTGACATCAGCACACCTCGGTAAGTACGTAGTTAGTTACTTACCTGTGAGAGTAGCACCCTCGACCTCGACCGAGTTGCCACATACCGAGTGCCGGCCGGGGAGCACAGTGACGTGATCGCCGACCACGTCTGCGATCTGAACCAGCACCCGGTCGGCGTCATACTCACTGTGTGGCATCGAGTGCCTCGTCCGCCAAACGTGCGGCATCAACCATGTCTGGCACCGCGCAGGCCGCGACGTACTCGGCCCGCAGGCGCCGCACGAGCTCGCCCACGGTGGGGAGGTCGCTGATCAGATCGATTCCCTGACCGGCGCTCCACAGGTTCCGCCACGGGGTGACGCCCTCCGGTAGATGGTCGTACCGGAATGTGCCTCGGGGGTCGGGGAGTGCATCGGGCTCCATCCCAGCCCGGCGGATCGATTCGGTGAGCCAGTTCGCCGCTACGCCGGCGATCTTGTCGGTGTAGATCAGATCGGCAGAGGTCTGGCTCAGGACCAGCTCCTTGTGGGCGGCGGCGGCGATCGATTCCTGGGTCGCGATGAACCTCGTGCCGAGATATGCGAGGTCGGCCCCCAGGAGCTCCGCGGCCCGGATCGCCGCGCCGGTTGTGACCGCGCCGGCCATGATGATCGTCCCGTCGTACATTGACCGGATCTTGGGAATTAGGGCAAGGTGGCTGATCTGGCCGGAGTGGCCGCCGCCACCGGCGCCGATGCACGTCAGGCCATCCGCACCGGCGGCGATGGCCTTGTCCGCGAACCGCAGTGTCGTGACGTCGTGGAACACCAGGCCGCCGCGGTCGTGTACCTGCTTGACGATCTCGGTGGGGTTGCCGTTCGCGGTGATGATGATCTCGACGTTGTGGCGTTCGCAGACGTCGAGATGGGCGCGGAGCTCATCGGACTCCATCCGGGTGGTCAGGTTCGCCGCGATCGGTCCGACCCGGGCCTCCGGGTGATCGGTGAGGTACGCGTCCAGATCCCGACGAATTGCGTGGAGCCAGCTGTCGTACTCCGATAGTGACCGGACGTTCTTTCGCGGAAGCCCGGCGATCAGCCCTGCCTTGCAGGCCTCTCGGACGAGGTCGGGTCCGGTCACCAGGAACATGGGGGCGCAGACCGCTGGCAGACGCAGACGTGCCCGGATGCCGGGATCGAGTGACATGAGGAGACTCCTCGCGGTGGAGTGCCATCAGGCGGCGCCGTTGTCCCTGGTTCAATGCTTCATTGAGCATACTGTAGAGGGGCGAGATTGAGCGGCGAGCCGCACAGCTGGTTCGGGGAGATCTCGCACTCCAAGTAGCTCAGCCTGCGAATATGGTCGGACGCCGCCTCGGGAACTTCCGCTCCCGTTATTTAGTCGTGTACTCTTTTCTTGTTGCCGAGGGTGCTCACGCTCCTTGTCGCCACCGCTACGGGAGGGCGCTGCGATGAAGCTGCGGATAGGACAGATGCTCACCAGCCCTGTCGATACGACGACCGTCGTGGTCATCCGCTCGCCGGATCTCGATGTCGAGATCACCTGCGGCGGCGTGCCGATGGTGCCGAAGGATGAGCCCGTCACATCGGCCGGTTCTCTGGACCCGGACCTCATGGGCGGGAGCCTGCTCGGGAAGCGATACGCGTCCGAGGAACTGGGGCTGGAGCTGCTCTGCGCAAAAGGCGGCAAGGGCACCCTCACGGCGAACGGCGTGCCGATAGAGATCAAGAACGCGAAGCCCTTACCGGCATCGGACTGACGTCTCGTCCAGGCGGTGGCGCGGCGAAACGAGGTGCTATGAACGTGACGATGTTGCTGGACATGGCCGCGGACGGATTCGGCGACCGCGTTGTGACGGGGGGCCGGAGGGACGGCGTGACTGCCTCCCGGTTGTGGGAGCTATCGATCGGCGGCGCTCGGCTGATTAAGCAGGCCGGAGCCGACGCGGTGGTGTACCTGGCGGTGAACGGTCCCGCCTTCTCGGCGGCTCTGTTCGCTGCCGCTCGCGCGGATGTGCCGCTGGTGCCGGTCAACTACCGGCTCGGGAAAGAGCAGCTCGCCCAGTTGCTCGGCCGCCACCCACATGCCTTAGCGATAGCCGAGCCCGAGTACAAAGAAGTTCTCCAAAAGGGCGGTCCACCCGCTCGGACGCCCAGTGAGTGGCTTGCGCTCGCTGGTGATGAACAGGTTGACGAGCCGGAACCGGCCGAATTCGAGTCGCCCGCTGTGATCATCTACACGAGCGGTACGACCTCGGCTCCGAAGGGTGCGGTACTCCGACACGAGAACCTCGTGTCCTACGTCTTGGCCACGGTCGAGTTCGCGGGCGCCGATGCCGAGCAGGCCGCCCTGATGAGCGTGCCTCCCTACCACATCGCCGCAGTGTCGAACGTACTGACGAATCTGTTCGCCGGACGTCGGGTGATTTCGCTGGAGTCCTTCACCCCTGAGGGCTGGCTCGAGCTGGTTCGGGAGGAACGAGTCTCCAACGCGATGGTTGTGCCGACGATGCTGGCCCGGATCATGCATGGCACAGGTCTCAACCGGTCCGTCCCGTCGCTGCGATCCCTGGCCTACGGTGGGTCGAAGATGCCACCGCGGGTGATCGAGGCCGCGTTACGTGAGTGGCCACACGTCGAATTCGTGAACGCCTACGGGCTGACCGAGACCAGCTCGACGATCGCCGTGCTCGGCCCGAAGGAACACCGGGAGGCCATTGCGAGCGAGGTTCCGGCGGTACGGGCCAGGCTCGGATCGGTAGGGCGGCCGATTCCCGGGGTCGACATCGAGATCCGTGACGACGAAGCGCTCGTGGGGACGGGTGACTCCGGTCAGATCTGGGTGAGCGGGGAGCAGGTGTCCGGCGAGTACCTCGATGGCAAGGCCATGGTTGACAGCCGGGGCTTCTTTGACACGCGGGACCTGGGGCATCTGGACTCCGAGGGCTATCTGTTCATCGAGGGCCGCGTCGACGACACGATCATCAGGGGTGCGGAGAACATCGCCCCGGCGGAGATCGAGGACGTCCTGCTTCGCCATCCTGATGTCATCGACACCGTGGTCGTCGGCGTGCCGGACGAAGAGTGGGGCCAGCGCATCGAGGCTGTAGTGGTGGCCCGGACGGGCGCCGAGCTTGATGTCGTGGAGCTGCGTGAGCACGTACGAGGCGCGCTGCGCGGCTCGAAGACCCCGGACCGCATCGTGTGCTGGCCTGAGCTACCGCGAACCGCCACTGGCAAGGTTGTGCGGCGCGAGGTCGTGGCTGGCCTGGCCGCCGATTAGCGAGGCTCAGTGCCAGAACGGGGAGAGCGCGGCGAGGTGCCGCCGCATCCGGTGTTTCGCGACGCTCTCGTCGCCGTTCACGATCGCGGCGAGGATGCGCTCGTGAACCCGCTGAACCTCCTCGTCAGTCTCATGCCTGGTCGCGGGGGACTGTGGGGGAGTGACGTGCCGGCGGAAGACGTCGGTGATGATGCGGAGGAACAGAGTGAGTACCGGATTGCCCGCCAGCGCAGCGAGTTCTGTGTGGAACACGTCGTTCTTCGAGGTCAGCCCGGATGGACCTGTCGTGGCCAGCCGCGCGGCAGCGCCGAGGCGCTCGACGACGTCAGGATCTTGGTGTCGCCGCATCACGCGCGCCACGGTGCCGGCCTCGATCGCGTCGCGCACCACCAGGAGATCTTGCGCGGTGACTCGCTCGTAATCCAGGTAGAGGGCGATTGTGTCGATGCTTGCCTGCGGATCGGGTGCCGAGACGACCAGGCCGCCTCCTTGGCCTCGGCGCATGCGGGCCACGGCGTGGTACTCCAGGAGCCGGACGGCTTCGCGCACCACGGCGCGGCTGACACCATAGCGCGCCAGGAGATCCGCTTCGGACCCCAACACCGTACCGATCTGCCACCCGTCGTCGGCGATCTCCTCGTGGATACGAGCAGCCAGGACCTCGGCGAGCTTGGTGCGTGGTGAGTCGGATAGCTGGGGATCCGTGCTGTTGCCGCTGGCGGAGCGCCGGGGGTCGCGGTGCTCGTCCATCCACTGGGAGATCTCGGTGAGATGGTCGATCAGCTGGATCTGTGCCCGTGCGCCGTCGCCCGCGATCACTGAATTGACGATCGAGCCGTGGACCTGCTCAGGGTCGATCCGGGCCCGCGCGGCTAACGCCTCGGACGATCGGTTCACCGTCATCGCGTAGCGGGTGGTCAGGCGCGCGAGCACGTCGATGAACAACATCAGTACCGGATTCCCGGAGAGCTCGCCGAGCATGACGTGTATCCGGTTGTTGGAGCGGACACCGGGCGGCAGCCGCCGTTCGGCATGCAGCGACTCCCTGAGCGCGGCAATGCCCTCCTCGGTCATTCGCTCGGCCGCGAGCGCCGCCGCGATCGGTTCGAGCAGCACCCGGGCGTGCAACAGGTCCGTGACGCTCGTTCCGAGATACTCGAGGTAGATCACTATCGCCCTGGTCGCGGGGCCGGCATCCGGCGCGCACACGAACAGGCCACCGTTCGGGCCGCGGCGCATCCAGGCGACCTGGTGATGCTCGACCAGCCGAACCGCCTCGCGGAACACCGATCGGCTCACCTGGTGACGTTCGCGCAGGTCCACCTCTGAGCCGAGCGACTCACCGACCGGCCACCGGCGGCGGATGATCTCCGCCTCGATTCGGCGTGCCACCTGGGCTGCCAGCTTGCCCATCGGGATGTCGTCGCGGTGTCCGTTGGTCGGCGGGAGAGCGATATCCGTTGCCGCCACGCGTGACTCCTTGGGGACCATAACCAAATCCTGAGTCTAGGTGATCGGCTGCTCGACGGTGCGTCATGCCTGTTCGGGCTCATGGAAGGATAGGAATTAGGGGCACTCCGACGTACGCCGCCGGCAAACCCGGGGGCTCTATCTGGGGGCGAAGCGCTGGCCCGCGTCGAGCCGTAGGCATTGGCCGTTCAGCATGGGATTGTCGATGATGGCCAGAGCAAGCTTGGCGTACTCGGTAGGCCGGCCCATCCGTTTAGGGAAGGCTGCATCCTTGACCAGCGCCGCCCGGACCTCGTCGGTCAGGCGCGCGGTGGCGCCCGTCTCGAAGAGGCTGGGCGCGATGGCCAGGACCCGGATCCCGAGCGTGCCGAGATCGCGAGCCATGGTCAGGCACATGCCGGCGATGGCTGCTTTGGCCGCGGCGTAGGCGACCTGGCCAATCTGGCCCTCGAAGGCGGCGATCGAGGACGTGTTGATGATGACTCCGCGCTCGCCGTCCTCGGCCTCGTTAAGGCTCATGTGGGCGGCCGCCAGCCGACTGATGTTGAACGTGGCGACCGCGTTGAGCTCGAGAACCGCGCGAAACGCGTCGAGGTCGTGCGGACCGTCCTTGGTCATTGTCCGCGCGACGGTGCCTCCACCGGCGGTGGTGACGCTGATGTCTAGCCCACCGAGTCCCTCGACCGCTCCGGCGAGGACCTGCTCGACGCCCACGAAGTCAGTGACGTCCACAGCGTGGAACGTGCCGCCGAAGGCAGCGGCGACCTCATCGCCGCCCGACCCGGGCCGATCGAGCACGACGACGTCGGCGCCGCGAGAGGCCAGCAGCTGCGCGGTAGCGCGGCCCATCCCGGACGCGCCGCCGAAGACCGCCGCCTTCTTGCCCTTGATCTCCATCTGTTGTCCTCTTCGTTCGTCGTTCAGACAGGTACGTGGGTTTGCTGGAGCAGGCCGCAGAGCCGCTCACGGTGAACGCTGGCGTCGCCGTACAACACCCCGTCCACCTTCGCCCGGCGCAGGAAGAGGTGCAGGTCGTGCTCCCAAGTGAAGCCGATGCCGCCGTGCAGCTGCAGCGCCTCGCCCGCGACATCGCCCACGCTGGAGGAGATGAAGGAGGCGGCGACGCAGCACGCCTGGGAGGCGTCGGGGGTCGCGGCGTCGGCGGCCATCGCGGAGTAGTCGAGCGCGGCGCGCGAGCCGTGGACGAGCATTGCCATGGTCGCGCACTTGTGCTTGACCGCCTGAAAGGTGCCGATCGTGGTGCCGAACTGCACACGGACCTTCAGGTAGTCGAGCGTGAGCTGCAACATCGTGTCCATCACGCCGACCGCTTCCGCCCCGTACAGGACGCACGCGTCGTCCAGAAGCTGTTGGATCGCGGCTGGGCCGCCGTCGAGCCTCCTGGTGACGGGAACGCGTACGCCCTCGAGCCGGACCTTGTAGAACGACCGCGTCAGGTCGAGCACGTGCTGCCGCCGAACGCTCAGCCCGGGTGTGTCCCGATCGACGAGAAAGGATGTCGGCTCGCCCTCGTGCAGGGCGGTTACCACTAGCCAGCGGCTGCTGTCGGCGTCCTGTACAGCCGTCTTGATCCCGTCGAGGATGACGGTGTCACCGCTGGTCGTGGCGGTCGTCTGAATACCTCCGAGGGTCCAGGGCGCACCCGACTCGGCGAAGGCCCAACTCGCGCCCGCCGAACCATCTGCCAGTGCGGGGAGGACCTCGGCGCGGAGCTCAGGCGAGGTGGACCGGGTGACCGCATTCCCGACGAGCATGGAAGGCAGGAACCCCCCTCGGGCGAGCGCACGACCGATCTCCTCGGCGACGATCGAGAGTTCGACCAGGCCCTGCCCCGACCCGCCGTACTCCTCGGGCAACGCGATCCCGACCCAACCCAGCTCCGCGGCCAGGCGCCACAGAGTGGCGTCGACATCAGCGGGTACGTCAGGGCCATCGTCGAGCCGCTGTCGGACCTGCTGCATCGACGCGTGGTCGCGGAGCAGGCTCCGCGACGCCTCCCGCAGCATGGCCTGCTCATCGGTCGGCTCGAAGTTCACTACGCATCACCGCCACCTCAAGGAGACCGGGCACTGGATCAGAGCGGTCGGTCTGAAAGTATCCTCTTCCATCGGTTTAGGTCGAGAGGTTCCACCTGATTTTGCCAGATCAACGGGTCTTCCATCGAGCTTACTTGCGGCTAAAGTGTCCCCATAGCGGCAAAGTTGGACCGTCGGAGACTGGAGCGGGTAGCGATGCGCCTGGAGGTCATGCCGGAGCTCGAAGCGTTCCGGAAGCAGGTCCGCACCTTCATCGCCGACCATGCGCCGGGCACTAAGCGGCACGCGGGGTCGAGAGCGCCCGAACCGGACATGCTGCCGGCGATCCGGAAGTGGACGGCGGCGCTGTTCGAGGCGGGCTACCTGGGCATCGACTGGCCCGAGGAGTTCGGTGGTCGCCCCGATGCCCATCCGCTGGAAGCTTTCATCGTGGTCGAGGAGATCACGCGGTCGAGGACGTGGCGACCGATCGGGGCCGCTGCGCTCGCCTCGGCCGCGGTTATCCAGTTCGGCACCGACGAACAGCGACGGCGGTTCCTCCCGCGCATCCGGACCTGTGCGGATGTGTGGTGTCAGCTCTTCAGCGAGCCTGGTGCGGGAAGCGATCTGGCGTCGCTGCAGACCAGGGCCCGCCGTGAAGGGGACGAGTTCGTCGTCGACGGCCAGAAGGTGTGGACCACCAACGGCCACTATGCGGACATGGGCTATCTGCTTGCCCGGACCGACCCGGACGCCCCGAAGCACCGGGGAATCACGGCGTTCGCACTGGACATGCGCACTCCCGGGGTGGAGGTGCGGCCGTTGCGGGAGATCACCGGGACCACGGATTTCAACGAGGTTTTCCTCGACGGGGTCCGGATCCCCGCAACGAACGTCATCGGTGCGGTCAACGACGGCTGGCGGGTGGCAACCCACAGCCTCGTGCACGAGCGGTCCGGCGTGGCCGTCTACGGGATCGACATGTTCGCCGCGCTCGATGACCTGCTGGAGCTCGCCGGCGGCACGGTCCGCAACGGGCGTCCCGCGCTCGAGGACAGCGCCGTGCGGCAGGAGGTGGGGGAGCTGGCGACCCGCGTGTATGTCAACGCGGCGATGGTCAATCTCGCCAAGTCGCGGGTGCTGCACGGGACGGAATCGGTCAGCGATGCGCCGATTGGAAAGATCTTCTTCAGTGAGGTCAACCACGACCTGACCGCCTTCGGCGTGGCGCTGCAGGGCGTCGATGGGCTTCTGACCGAGGAGGATCCCGACGTGAAGGCTGCCGGATGGTGGCAGGACGCGTTCCTCTACGCCCGTGCGTACACGATCGCGGGTGGCGCCAACGAGGTGCTGCGGACCCTCATCGCCGAGCGCGGGCTCGGTATGCCGCGCGAACCGCGCCGGTAGTACGCAAAGGGTGCGCGGGTGTGCGTCGATGCAAGCTCTATCCGGTCACCGGGACGCTCTGCGCCACATCGAGGAATGCCCGGCCGTATTGAGCGCGCCGGCGGCGGCTGACGAGGAATGACGGCGGGGTGAAGTAGGCGACGTCGCGCGGTAGTGAACCGGCACGCCGGCGCAAGGTCTCCGTCGCCTCGACGGTGGTGCCACAGATCGCGATCGCGGTGAGCATTTCGTCGGTGACCGCGTCGGCCATCCCGTCAGTATCACCGCTCCGAAATGCGGTGCGCAGCCGTTCTACCGAGCCTTCCCAGCCGTGGTGGGCAACGTAGGGGTCGTAGGTTTTCACGGTCAGGTAGAAGGCGATCATGCGGCGAGCGTCCGCGATCGCGCGTTCGGGTGCGGTGTCGTCGATAGCGGTGATGACCCAGCCGTGCTCGACCGGCCGCTCCTGCTGTCCACCCAGGGTCTGCCGCTCGGCGAACCCCTTCTCGGTGGCGGGCCGTACCACATCGTCCCACCAGGTCCGCGTGAACAGGCCGTGACCGATCACGCCGTCGGCCACCCGTGCCGCCGTGGCCGCCATCCGCTTGTTGAAGGCCGCGAGCAGCACGGGGATGTCCAGGCGGCCGAGCACCGGAGCCCGCACGTCGGCGTCGATGCAATAGAACTCGCCGGAGAAGGTCACCCTGTCCCCGTTCTCTGCATGCAGCCAGGCCCGTACCGCGCCCGCGAGTTCGGCAAGGCGAGCCACCGGCCGGTCGGCCTCGACGCCGAACCAGTCGCGGTTGATGCGGTAGGCACCGGACCCCAGCCCGAGAAACAGCCGCCCGGGCGCCTGGGCGGCGAGATCGCGCATCGCGGCGGCGTGGGCGTACGGAGACCGAGCGAACGCGTACGCGATGGCAGACCCGACCAGCGCTTTCTCGGTGCCCGCGACCATCCGCGCGAGCGTGGTGTACGCGTCGTGGTCGACGAAGTCGCCGGTGGCGAACGCGGTCACCCCAGCCGCTTCGGCCTCGCGAGCGACGTCGTCTCCCAACCATTGCATGCCAACCTGCATCAAGCCCTCCAAAGATCAGTAGTGCGCTCCTGTGCATGCTCAGCCGTGTAGCTCGCGCAGTTCGCGGCGCAGGAGTTTTCCGGAGGGCAGCCGAGGCATCTCATCGACGAAGATCATGCTCCGCGGCTGCCGGAACCGGGCGAGGCTGTAGCGGCAGTGTTCGAGCAGCCGCTGCTCCAGCTCAGCGCTCGGTACGTGACCGGGGGCAGGCTGGATGATGGCCCGGACGGACTGGCCCATATCCTCGTCCGGGACCCCGATGACGCCGACATCCGCGACGGCGGGGTGCATGATCAGTACGGCCTCGATCTCGGCGGGATAGATGTTCACCCCACCGGAGATGATCAAGTCGGCCCGCCGGTCGGCGAGGTAGAGATACCCCTCGTCGTCGAGGTGGCCCAGGTCGCCGAGCGTCGACCAGCCTTTGTCGTTGAACGCTCTGGCGGTTTTCTCCGGATCATTGTGGTACTCGAAAGCCCGCCCGCCTTCGAAGTAGACGGTTCCCACTTCGCCGTCGGCAAGCGGATCGCCGTCCTCGCCCACGATGCGAATGCTCCCCTGGGCCGCGCGACCGACCGACCCGCGATGCGTCTGCCATTGCGAGGAGGTGATCGTGGTCATGCCGGACCCCTCGCTGCCAGCGTAGAACTCCTGCACCTTTGGCCCGAGCCAGTCGATCATCGCCTGCTTGACCTCGATCGGACACGGGGCGGCTGCGTGTATGACGACCTCCAGGCTGGAGAGGTCGAACGCTGTACGTTGATCCTCGGGGAGCTTGAGCATCCGGACGAAGTGCGTGGGGACGAACTGCGCGTGGGTGACGCGATCACGCTCGATCGCACGCAGACACTCCAGCGGATCGAAGCGCTCCATGAGCACGACCGTGCCGCCGTGTCGTTGGGTGCCGAGCGACCAACCGATCGGTGCCGCGTGGTACAGCGGAGCTGGGCAGAGATAAACCGAGTCCTGGCTGAACCCGAAGGTCGAGGCCATCGTGTGGTCGATGCCCAGCCCGGTCCCGAACGGCGGGAACGTGTGTTGGGGCTTGATTCCCTTCGGCGCGCCGGTAGTCCCCGAGGAGTAGAGGAAGTAGACGCCCTCTGTCTCCCGCGCCGGGGTGGGTGAAGGCTCCGGGTCAACCGTGGCGAATCCGAGCGGCGACAATCCGCTTCGACGCGGTCCTGTCGTGATGGCGGCCGACAACTTCGGACATCGTGCGGCGATGCGTGCGGCCAGGTCGGCCGTGTGAGCGGAGGCAAACAGCATCCGTGCCCCGCAGTCGTCGACCACGTAGGCGGCCTCGGCTTCGGTCAGGTGCCAGTTGACGGGTGTCCAGTACAGGCCGCTGCGTTGCGCGCCCCAAGCGACCGCGAGGAAATCCGGGCTGTTGTCCATGAGAAGCGCGACGTGGTCCTGTGCCCTGAGGCCCTGTTGACGGATCAGGTTGGCTACCTCGCGGCTCCACCGGTCCAGCTCCGCGAACGTGACGCGTCGGCCGTCGCCCGTCATCACGATTGCCGGCTTGTTTGGAGTCCTTTCCGCAATCCTGCTGAGATGCACTAATCCTCCGTTGCGCCGATCAGATCACCGACGGCCCGTGCTCCGGGAACATCCGAGTCAGTTCGAGGTCGCGGAGGGGGAGTCGTGCCGCCGGGCGAACCGTGCCCCGACATCGGTCGTGTCGTCGCGCCAACGCAGCTTCGCATCAGCCGCCGCGCTGAGTGCGTGAGCGAGTGAGGTGCCTTCGCCGTCGACGATCAGGCCGAGTTGGATCTCGATCGAGCGGGGGTTGGCAGCGCACAACATGGCAGCGATGGCGCGCGCCCTCTCGAGCAGCTGATCGTGAGGGACCACTTCGTTGACGAGACCTGTGTTCAGCGCCTGCTCGGCGCCGATCGGCTCGCCAGTGGCCATCATCTGGGTGGCCAATCGGGCTCCGACGGCTCGCGGTAGGAGTGCGGTCATACCCCATCCAGGCAGAAGCCCGACCTTGGCGTGTGTATCGGCGAAGCGGGCCCTGTCGGAGGCGATCAGGAACGAACAACTCAGCGCGACCTCGAGGCCGCCGGTGTAGCAGAGCCCATTGATGACGCCGAGTACGGGCGTCCGGGCCGCGCGGATCATCGCGGCCGGGTCGACCTTCGTCCCTCCGCCGACCCCCAGCCACTCCTTCAGGTCGACACCGGAGGAAAAGGCCGGGTCCGTTCCCGTGATCACAACGAGACGAGTCTCGGGGTCGCTGTCCGCCTCGCGCATCGCGGCGATCAGACCCTGGCGCATCGCGATGGTCATTGCGTTGCGGGTGGTCGGACGGTCCAGCGTCAGCCAGAGCACGCCGTCCTTCCAGACCGGGACCAGCCCGTCCACGGCGGAGTAGTCGATCATCGTTGTGGCTCCTCCGATCGAGCGGTCAGATAGCGCTGTCAGGTCGCCGGATCGAGCGGAGCACCTTGTGTCGCAAAGTGTCGCGACCTCGCCATCGCAGAGATGATAGCACTGTATCGAAGGTTTCTGCAGCCCTCGGTCGGCGATTTACGCACCCAAGAGGCATGGTTACACGAGAACGGCCTTGTGGTTTTCCCAGGTAAATGGAGGTCTGCGCGCGAGACTTCATCGCTGGATCCACTGTCGGCCGATCGTCTTGTAGATATCGATGGAAGAGTCTACTATTAGATCCCGGGGTGAATGTTCCGCATCCGTTCCTGAACGTCTGCGCAATCGGCGGGGTCCCCAGCCCTCCACCCGTGGGTGTCGCCGGTTGTCTGCGGCCCGAGCGGGGGTGCCGGACCCGGGACAGCTCGTGATCGCTGTGCGGATCGAAAGGTGAGGTGCCCCGATGGAGATGAGGCCACTGGGCCGCACGGGTTGCACAGTCAGTGCGGTCGGGCTCGGAGTGATGACATTCGGGGCGCAGACCGACGAGACCGATGCTTTCGCGCAGCTCGACATGGCGATCGAGGCAGGCGTCAACCTGTTCGATGTCGCGGAGAACTACCCCGCACCTACCGGTCCGGATACGCAAGGCCGGTCCGAGGAGATTCTCGGGCGGTGGGTTACATCGCGCGGCGTCCGCGACCGGGTCGTGATCGCGACGAAGGTCACTGGACCGAACGGCCTGGAGTACATCCGAGGACAGGATCGACACCTCGACCGTCGCAACATTGTCGAAGCGGTCGAAGGCAGCCTCAAGAGGCTCGGTACTGACCACATCGACCTGTATCAGACGCACTGGCCAGAACGTCCGATCTCGACGACCGTGCGGCCGCGGTTTCGGCTTTTCCCGGACTCGGACAAGCTGGTCCCGATCGAGGAGACCCTGGCGGCGCTTGGCTCGCTCGTCGACGCCGGCAAGGTGCGGCACCTTGGAGTGGCGAACGAATCGCCATGGGGAGTCATGGAATACCTGCGCGTCGCCGAACAGAACCATCTGCCGCGTATCGCGTCGATCCAGAACGGCTACAGCCTGCTCAGCCGCGGCTTTGAGATTACATTGGCGGAGGTGGCGAGCCGTGAGGACGTGGGATTGATCGGCTACTCCCCGTTGGCCGGTGGGCTCCTGACCGGCAAGTACTCGCACGGTGCGCTCGCCCGGCGGGGGACTCGGATGGCCGAGTTCCCGAACTCGGAGCAGCGATACGGGGGCGACCGCGCCCAGAGTGCGACGCAGTCCTACGTCGACATCGCGACGACGCACGGGCTGGAGCCGGCCGCCATGGCCCTCGCGTTCGTCCGGGACCGCCCCTTCGTGGCTTCGGTACTCGTCGCCGCCAGCAGGTCCGAGCAGCTCGGTCGCAACCTGAAAAGCCTGGACGTCGTGCTGGACCGAGACATCCTGAAGGCAATCGACGCCGTCCACGATGCGGATCCGAATCCAGTCTGGCGGTAGAGGGTCAGCCGGTCGCACCGCGGCCCAGACTTCTGCGCGTTCTGGACGCGGCGATCGACGAAGGGACCCACGAGGGTGGACGGTAAGGATGTGGCGCGGGGGATTCTGCGCGCGTCGATTGGTACGACCATGATCGCGCACGGCGTCCGACACGGTCGCACGCTGGACGGCACCGCGGGCTGGTTCGATTCGATCGGGTTCCGGCGGGCGCGGCTGCAGGCGGCTGCGAGCTCGGTGGTCGAGGTAGGCGCGGGTGCGGCTCTCCTGGCGGGCGCCGCGACTTCGATGTCGGCCGCTGCCGTGGTGGGCACGATGATCGTCGCCGCGCGCTCCGTGCACGCGTCGAACGGGTTCTTTGTGGTGAACGAGGGATACGAGTTCGTCCTCAATCTCGGCGTCGCATCGGTAGCCTTGGCCGCGCTCGGTCCTGGACGGTTCAGCGTCGACCACGTACTCGGAGTCGACGAGATCCTCACCGGAAGACAGCGCGCGGCCCTGGCACTCGGTGTCGGCGTTGCGGCGGGGGCAGCCCAGCTCGCCGTCTTCTGGCGCCGTCCCACCCAGCCCGCGGTGCAACCCGTGGACGCGATCGCCCCCAGCTGACGGCAACCGGACTGACGGAGGCGACAGATATCCCCGGCCGCGATAGTCCAGGGGAGAAGATGAACGCACGCGTCGAGGGTGATCTCAGAGCAGTTCGAGAATGGTGGCGTTAGCCTGGCCACCGCCCTCACACATTGTCTGCAGGCCGTAGCGGATGCCGTTGTCGCGCATGTGGTGTATCAGCGTAGTCATCAACCGCGCACCCGAACCGCCGAGTGGGTGGCCCAGCGCGATCGCGCCGCCGTTCGGGTTGAGCGACTTCGGATCGGCGCCGAGATCAGCGAGCCAGGCCAGCGGGACCGGGGCAAAGGCCTCGTTGACCTCGAACGCCCCGATCTGGTCGATGGTGAGGCCGGACCTGGCCAGAGCCCGCTGGGTGGCGGGGATCGGCGCGGTCAGCATGACCACGGGATCGGCAGCGGCGAGGACGGCGGTGTGCACTCGGACAATGGGGGTCAGCCCGAACTCCTCGGTCTTCTCGCTCGTCGTCATCAGCAGAGCGGCGGAGCCGTCGGAGATCTGTGAGGCGTTGCCGGCGGTGATCACCCCGTCCTCAGGTCTGAACACGGTCCTGAGCTGGGCCAGCGCCTCGACGGACGTGCTCCGGCGGATCCCCTCGTCCTTGCTCACGACCGTGCCATCCTCCAGGACCACGGAAACGATCTGTGCGTCGAAACGGCCCTCGTCCTGCGCGGTGGCGGCCTTCTCGTGGGAGGCGACCGAGAACTCGTCGACCTGGGTTCGGGAGAATCCCCACCGTCGCGCGATGGTCTCGGCGCCCAGGCCCTGGTTGGGGCGGACCGGGTAGCGCTCGGCATAGCGGGGCCCGAACGGGTCGCCGCCGGCGGCCGAACTGCTCATCGGTACGCGCGACATCGACTCGACGCCGCCGGCCACCACCAGGTCGTACTGCCCGGCGATCAAGCCGGCCGCGGCGAAATGCACGGACTGCTGGCTCGAGCCGCACTGCCGGTCCACCGTGACGCCGGGGACTGTTTCTGGCCAGCCCGCCGCGAGTACCGCGTTCCTTGCGATGTCGAAGGCCTGCTCGCCGACCTGTCCGACGCAGCCCCAGACGACATCATCGACCAGCGCGGGATCGATTCCGGTGCGTTGTATGAGCGCCTCCAGCACGTGCGCGGACAGGTCGACCGGGTGGATTCCGGACAGTGCGCCGTTGCGCTTTCCAACCGGTGTCCGGACCGCTTCGACGATCACTGCATCGCGCATGCGTTGTCTCCTTCGGTGATTCATTCGTGTGTCGTGATCAGCGACGGGGCAGGTCGAGCGTGATCAGGTCGCCGCGCCTTCGATCTTGAGCTGGACAAGTTCTTCCTCAGTCACGCCAAGCTCCGTGAGGACCTCGTCGGTGTGCTCGGCGAACTGTGGCGCTCTGCGCAGGTCCGCCGGTGTCTCGTCGAACTGGACCGGGTTGCTCACGAGCTCACGCGGGCGACCTTCGGCGTCGACGACCGGTGCGATCATGCCGTTGGCACGAAGTGAGGCATCCTGGGCAACGTCCCACGGGTCCTGCACGACAGCCCACTGGCCCTCCGTGCCCTCGAACCGGAGGATCCAGTGCGCCAGAGGTTTTCGTCCGAGTTCCTCGGCGATGATGTCGGCGGCCTCGAGCGCGTTCGCCATGACCCTCTCGACGGTGTCGAACCGGGGATCTGTGACGAGATCCTTCCGCTCGATCACCGCGCAGAACTCGGTCCAGTATCGGCCCGGCTGCAGCATGGTCAGCTCCAGCCACCGCCCGTCGGCGGTTCGGTATGCGCCGATGAGCGGGTTGCCAACGGAGCCGTGCTTCGGCGGGTCTGGGTCCTCGAGCGCGCCGCCGTTCAGCAGCGCGAGGTTTACCTGCATCTGGGTCGCCCAGGCTCCGACGCCCAGCAGTGACACGTCGACCACCGACGGCTCGCCGGTGATGGAGCGGCTGAACAGGGCCGCCGCGATACCGCCCGCGATGGTCATCCCGCCCAGCGAGTCGCCGTAGGCGCCGGAGGGCATCCGGGTCATCCGATCGGCACCGCTCGTGGTCCCGCCCGCCGCGCTCCCGCCGCGTGCCCAGAACGCTGTGCTGTCGTAGCCACCCTTTTCCGCTTCCTCACCGCGCGCGCCGAACCCGCTGCCCCGGACGTAGATGATGTTCGGGTTGACCGCTCGCACGTCTTCCACATCGATCTTCAGACGGGAGCGAGGGCCGGGCAGGAAGTTGGTGAGGAACACGTCGCTGGTTCGGATGAGCTCGTCGAGCACCCGGCGTGCGCCCGGGATTTCCAGGGCCAGTCCGATGCTGCGCTTGCCTCTGTTCGGTCCTTCCATGATGGGGAAGAACGACGATCCCGGGTTGGCCAGGTCGAGGCCGCGGAGGCGGATGAGCCCGCGCTGAGCGTCGCCCCGCTCGGCGTGTTCAACCTTGATCACGTCCGCGCCCCAGTCCGCCATCACGGCGCCCGCGGCGGGGACGAAGGTGAACTGCGCGACCTCGAGAACGCGCACACCTTTCATCGGACAACTGGTCATCGAAGCCGTCTCCTCGCAGCCGCACCGCTTCGGTGCGGGCCGTCGCTGGCCGTGTGCGGTCGTGTATCGATTATAGATAGAGCGAATTAATCGTCAAGGCGGTATGCTCACCGAGGTCGAGCGGCGAGTGCCGCCTACCACGCCGGTCTCGTGCGCTGAAGTCGCTGTCCCGTCGCCCGACGTTCGGCGCTTCCTCGGTCGCCGAGTTAAGAACAGCCGGTCGGCGTTGGACCCATGTCGATCTCCGCCCGGCGTGCGCGTGACTGTGGACTGGATTCATGTGGGGAGTGCTGGAGATGCCTGGACGACTCGAGGGCAAGGTTGCGCTGATATCCGGAGCGGCGCGGGGGCAGGGTCGCTCGCACGCGCTGCGGCTGGCCCAGGAGGGTGCGGACATCATCGCGTTCGACGCCTGTTGCCAGCTCGCCACGGTCCCGTATCCGCTAGCGGAATCCGAGGATCTTGCGGAGACGGTACGGCGGGTCGAGGAACTCGACAGGCGCATCCTCGCGCGGGAGGTCGACGTGCGCGACTCCGCGGCACTGCGCGCGCTGGTCGAGGACGGTGTGCGCGATTTCGGCCGGCTGGACGTGGTGAGCTGCAACGCAGGTGTCGTCTCGTTCGCCGAGACCGCCTGGGCATTGGAGGATGACCAGTGGGAGGAGACCCTCGCCGTCAACCTCACCGGTACGTGGAAGACCGCCAAGGCGGCCATCCCGGCGATGATCGAGGCGGGCAACGGCGGGTCGATCATCATGACCAGCTCGACCGCCGGCAGCAAGGGCTACCCCGGCATCCCGCACTACTCCGCCTCGAAGCACGGCATCGTTGGCCTGGCGCGGAGCCTCGCCGTCGACCTGGCCCAGTACTCGATCAGGGTTAACACCGTGCACCCTACCGGGGTCAACACCCCGATGATCGTCAACGACTGGATGGTGGCCTACCGGGAGAATCGGCCTCCGACAGCGGCCAATATGCAGAACCTGATGCCGGTCGAGACGGTCGAGGCCGTCGACATCTCGAATGCGATCGTGTGGCTGGCCTCCGACGAGGCGCGGTACGTCACCGGCATCGCGCTGCCGGTCGACGCGGGCTTCTTGCAGGCCTAGCGGGCCTCGCATCACTAGCGCGACCCACGCGCAAAGCAGTAGAATCGATACACATATTTTCGACAAAGGGGTCTGTATGCCACTCCGGGAACATCACAAGATCCTCTCCGTCGATGATCACTTGATCGAGCACCCACGAGTCTGGCGCGACCGGCTGCCTGCCAAGTTCGTCGAGGCTGGACCGACGATCATCGAGGACGAAAAGGGCCACCACGTGTGGCAGTACGCGGGCGAGCGCTACTTACAGATCGGGCTGAACGCTGTCGCGGGCAAGGCCTTCGAGGATTACGGCATGGAACCGGTCCGCTATGACGACATGATCCCCGGCTGCTACGACCCCGTGGCCCGGGTCAAGGACATGGATCTGGACGGCGTTCAGGCCGCCATGTGCTACCCGTCGTTCCCCGGGTTCGCGGGCGGCGTTTTCACCCGGTCCAAGGATCATGAGCTTGCTCACGCCTGCGTGCGGGCCTGGAACGACTTCAGCACCGATGAATGGGCTGGGTCCGCACCGGACCGATACATCCCACTGGCTCTGCTTCCGGTGTGGGACCGGGAGGCGACGGTGGCCGAGATCCAGCGCGTGGCGGCCAAAGGAGCACGGGGGGTTACCTTCCCGGAGAACCCGGCTCCGCTGGGCCTGCCGTCCTTCCACACCAAGGAGTGGGAGGAGGTGTTCTCGGCGCTCGAGGAAGCCGACATGCCGATGTGCCTGCACTTCGGCTCGTCGTCGAGCACACCCGGGTTCGCCCCGGATGCGCCCTGGGTCGTGTCGATCTCGCTCTTCGCGACAAACCTGATGTGGACGACGTCGGACCTGCTGTTCTCCGGGGTCCTGCAGCGGCACCCGAAGCTGAAGATCGTGCTCGCTGAGGGCGGGATCGGCTGGATCCCCTACATCCTCGAGCGGTGCGACTACTCGTGGGAGCGGCACCGCTGGTACCAGGACATCGACCGGGAAACCCGCCCGTCGGACCTTTTCCGCAGACATTTCTACGGCTGTTTCATTGACGACGAGCACGGGATGCGGAACCGCCACGAGATCGGTATCGATCGAATCACCTTCGAGGTCGATTATCCCCACTCGGATTCCAACTGGCCGAACTCGCGCAAGCGGGCGGCCGAGCTGTTCGCCGACGTGCCCGATGACGAGGTCCACAAGATCGTCGAACTAAACGTGCGCGAGCTGTTCAACTTCCACCGGTGATCGACGGCGGTTGCCGGGAACCCCGGCAACCGCCGTGCGGTTGCGGCCGTCTGTGGGACGTCGTCACTCTGGCCGGTGCTCGGAGGGGACCAGGATCGTCGCACTACCGCCGGTCGCGACCTGACCGTTCTCCTTGACGCATGAGACGTCGGCAAGGATCCGGTCCTGGCCGTCGCCCTGGGGTACGCGGTCGGTGACCCGTATCACGATCTCGATGCGCTCGTCTTCGAAGATCGGCTTCACGTAGCGCGTACGCAACGAGCCCTTGCCGAGGTAGCCGTCGCCAAAAGTGTCGGCGAGCATTGACGAGATCCAGTTTGTGGAGACCATGCCGTCGGCCACCCGCGCGGGAAGACCGCTCGCCCGGGCGATCTCGTCGTCGGTGTGGATGTTCAACGGGGCGATGATCGGCCGGTCGGTGTCGTGCGTGCAGGTCTCCAGCGCATCGGCGTACCACCGCATGCGCTCTGCCGTCATCGTCCGCGTGCGCGAGGGCAACTCCGCGCCGGGAACCCAGAGGTCGGCCATGGTCAGGACTCCTGTCGGAAGCTGAGGATCGAGGTGTCGGTGTACGTGGTGTAGATCTGGCCGGTCACCTTGTCTCGAACCTCGATGGCGACCACGACGTGCTCCCGCCCTTTGCGCTCGAAGCGGTCGGTGACCTCGCCCAGCGCCGTCAGCTCGGTGCCCGCGGGTATTACGGCGTGGTGGGTGGCGTCGTAGACCAGGTGCATTCGCGCCGTGGGGCCGATTCCGTCGGGGCAGGCCGCCTCGAGCAGGCGCTTCTTCTCCGCGTGCAGGATCGTCGGGGGCGCAATCGCGCCGGTTCCGCCGTGGTGGCGATGGGAGTTGTCCTCGACCGCGTGCGAGTACTCGCGGATCAGGAACGGGGTGATCCGGTGATCGACCGGACCGAGCTTGTCGCCCACCTCTAGGTCTGACATCCAGCGTCCCAACACCGACGTTGCCTCCGTTTCGGGCGCCGCTCCCGCGGCATCTTCGAGTGCAGCTACGGGAAAAGATATACCGCTTTGTCCGGTTGGCAAGGTGTCGATCCCAGGCCGGGCTACCCGGAGGACCTACCGCGTTGGATGCGACAGGTCTGGTCGTCGTCGATCGCGGTTGAGGCCGCACGGAGCGACGGACACCTGAGGATCACGAGATGCTGAGGCCCTCCTGCCTCGTACTATGGTGATTCTGACAGCGAGGCGGCTAACGTCGACCGCGAGCGACATGTCACCCCTCGGTTCACGTTGGCCACGGGCGCCGACCGGCCGGCCCGGTCGATGAGACGTCGACTTTCTCCCACACGAGCTCGGAAGGATGCGTTGCAGGATTAACCGCTACGAACTACGTTGCGGGTAGTCGAGCTGATGGCCAAGGCACAGGGAGGTGCGCGTGGACGGCTTCACCCTGCTGGTGTCGGGCTACGGCGCGATCGAGGGTCCGGCGGCCGATGACGACGGCGGCCTCTACTTCAGCGACGTGCCCAACGGCGGGGTCTACCGGCTCGCCCCGAACGGACAGGTCGACGTCGTCATACCCCGTCGGAAGTCGGTGGGCGGGATCATCCTGCACATCGACGGCGGCATCGTCGTGGCGGGGAGGGACATCTCCCGGGTTGCGGACGGTCACACCGAGGTCCTGCTCTCCCGAACAGATCTCCCCCCGACCCCGCATCCGGTCTCCGGCTTCAACGACATGTGCGCCGACGCCGACGGCCGCATCTTTGCCGGAGCAGTCCGGCGCAACGCTGCCGGTGGCATGGGCGACAGCGAGTTGGTCATGATCGACAAACCTGGTGTGGGTGTTCCCATCTACCACGGGATCGGCTTGCCCAACGGTGCCGCGACCTCACCGGATGGGCACTGGCTTTACCACGCGGACACTGATGAGAGGTCGATTGCGGTCATCGATCTGTGGGACCCGTCGGGCACGCCGTCGGTGAGTCGCCGGATCTCGACCGCGGAGCTCCCCGGCGGTCCCGACGGATTGGCCATCGATGTCGAGGGTGGCCTGTGGGTGGCGTTCTATCAGGGCGGTTGCATCGCGCGCTTGTCGCCGGACGGCACCGTCGAGCGCCGTATCGAAGTCCCCGCGAACGAGCCGCTCAACGTGTGCTTCATCGGCCCGGACCTGTCCGACCTGATCGTCGTCACGCAGGACAACACGGAGGACCCTGGCTTGGCCGGGTCCATCTTTCGCACCTCGGTCGGAGTCAGCGGGGTTCCGGCTGCCCGGGTGAGTATGTGACACGCCGTGCGGAGCTCCGCACGACGATCTCGACACCAACGACGACTTCCATCTCAAGGGAGAAGCCCATGCTGGCGGCGCCGATCATCAGGCGGGACACACAGCTGGTCCCGCGGGCCCGGGGGATCGCGTGAACAACGCCGGCGTATCCCGATCCGGACACGACGAGGCTGGCACCCGCGGCGCGGACGCGCAGCGTCTCGAGGTCGCACTGGCCACGATCAAGGACATGTTCGGCGTCGACTACCCGATCGAGCCGGGGCCGGGCGAGCCGAGCAACGCGCGCGACCTGAACGCCCTCATGACCACCCACGCGTTCACTGATTCGTGGGCCCGTCCTGGTCTCGACCGGCGGACGAAGAGCATCGCCACGCTCGCGATGATGATCGCCATGGGACAGGGCAAGGAGCTGCGCAACCACGTGAGTGGGGGTCTCATGCTCGGGGTTACCAAGGAGGAGATCGTCGAGCTGCTGATCCACGCGCTGGCCTACGTCGGCGCACCACGCACAGCCGCTGCCTGGGAGAACGTGCAGAAGGTGTTCTCCCGCTAACCGCCTACGCGACGGGCGGTCGAGCGATCCCAGGCGTCACCCCCGGGGTCACTCCAGCAGGTCGAGAACGGCGCAAGCGCCGGGTGCGGACGTCACGTAAGCGTCGCTCGCCTCGAGATGACGGCGCCACAGGTCCTCGGCATCCTGAGCCGCGCCGGCGGCGATGAGGTCGACCAGGCGGACGTGAGCGCGATGCGCATCCGCAAGGCCCTGGATCGCCTTGTCACTGGTTTCGAAGAACCGGTCTGCCTGGACCTGGATGATGCGGTTCGCCACTGCGCTGAGGGCGTCGTAGGTGTGTGAGCCAGTGAGCTGGACGACCTGCTGGTGGAATCGGCCGTGCGCCCGGGACAGGCTGACGGGATCACTCGACGCGTCCACCTCCCGAGCCAGCGCCGCGCGAAGCTCGTCGACGATCTCTGGAGTAACGTTCTCGGCGAGCAGTGCCGCGGCGGGCGCTTCTATGGTCACCCGCGCTCGATACACGTCCTCGACGGTCGCGCCCTCGTACTGCAGCAGGAGTCCGATGTAGCGGGCGACCATGGGGACGGCCGGCTTGCGGACGCGTGCACCGCCGTGGGGGCCTCTCCGGACCGTCACCAGTCCCTCAGACTCCAGGATGCGCAGGGCCTCGCGCACCGTCGTGCGGGCCACTCCCAGGTCGGCCATCAGTTGACCCTCCGCGGGGAGTGGCTCGTCCGGTCGCAACTCCCTCGTAATGATCTTGCGACGTAGCGTTCGGGCAACGATTTCCGCGGCTTTCGGTAGCCGGATTGTCTCGAGGTCGCCGGTCACGGCGAACTATCCAGCGACCGAGAGGCCAGTGTGCGGCTGCTCGAAACGCCGAGGAGGCTCGTCGACGTTGCTCATGGCGGCTCCGTGTCTACGTCAGGTCACTGGTCTATGTAGCGATAAATCATACAGTGATTCAGTCGGAACTCGGTGAGCCCGCGCTGCTGAATGCTGGATGGCTACCCAACTGCGAGGGGCCGCGCTGGCGGTTCAGCGGTTGCCAGTGAGGAGCCGTATCGATTATAGTTGTATCGAATAGAGCGCCTAGTGATATCGCCGGAGGGCACCGCATGAGGTACTTGGCATCCGATGGCGGGGTGGGTCGCCGGGCTGACTCCAATCGCGGCGCGGGTGGTGCGAGATGACTGCCCTGACGCCAGCGCCGCCGTGGCAGGCGCCTCTCGATCGTTCTGTGCTTGCCGAGCAGGAATTCGCCGAGCAGCTGCGCCACTTCCTTGCCTCCAACCACCCCGGTCGTTCGCCGCGCGGGATTCAGGAGAAGCTCAACTTCCAGCGTGCCTGGCAGGCCACGCTCTCGGATGCCGGGTGGATCGCGCCGGCCTGGCCGCGGCAGTGGGGCGGTATGGGCCTGCCGTTGGCTCTGCAGGCGGTCTATCACCGGGAGATGGCGCTCGCTCGTACCCCGGTCCCACCGACGAACTTCGTGGGCATCGTCGGGCCGACGATCCTGAGCAACGGTACCGACGAACAGCGGGCGCGCTACCTACGGCCAATGTTGCGGGCCGACGAGCTGTGGTGTCAGGGTTTCTCTGAATCTGAGGCCGGCTCCGACCTCGCGGCCATGCGCACGCGGGCCGTTCTGGATGGCGACGTGTATCGCATCAACGGGCACAAGATCTGGACCTCCAAAGCCGCGATCGCGGACTTCATGCTGCTACTGGCGCGCACGGGCACGCAGGCATCGCGTTCCCGTGGCATCACCTGCCTGATTCTCGACATGAACTCGCCCGGTGTGACAGTGCGTCCGCTGCGGGACCTCACTGGTTCCGCATACTTCGCGGAGGTCAGTTTCGACGACGTCGAGGTTCCCACGGCCAACCGGATCGGTGCCCACGACGAGGGCTGGCAATCGGCACGGGTGACGCTCGGGCACGAGCGCTCGACGTCGTTGACCGCGGCGGCCGTCCGCTACCAACGAGTGGTCGGCGACCTCGTCGAGATGGCCCGGCAGCGGGACCGCCTCGATTCCGAAGTGACGCGCCAGGAGATTGCCCAGCTCGTGACCGGCGCCCGGCTGTTGGAGCTCAACGGCCAGCGGGTCCTCGGCCAGGTGTTGCAAGGCGAAGCCCCGGGACCAGTTTCATCGGTGAGCAGATTGCAACACGGGCAGTTCGAACAGGCACTCCACAAAGGCGCATTGGCGCTGCTCGGTGCTGACGGGATGCTCGATGCGGTAGATCCCCAGCTCGCCGGGGACGGTCGTTGGGTGCGCGGGTTCCTGCGTACCAGGGCGTCGACGATCGGTGCGGGCACCGCCGAAATGCAGCGGAACACCATCGCCGAGAAGGTGCTCGGGCTGCCGGCTGACCGGGAGGAACTGTGAGCAGATCTGGTTCGGGACAGCCGATATTCGCCTTCACCGCGGAGCATGCCGAGCTGCGGTCGATGGTGCGAAGGTTCCTCGCCGACAAGGCGCCCGAGATCGAGGTCCGAAGGCTGATGGAGTCCGCTGACGGCTACGACCCGTCGGTCTGGGCGGCCATGGCCCAGCAGCTGGGTCTGCAAGGCCTCCTGATCCCGGAGCGTTTCGGCGGTGCGGGATCAGGGTTTGTCGAGCTCCAGATCGTGTGCGAGGAAATGGGCGGCGCCTTGCTGTGTGCCCCGTTCCTCGCCTCGGCGGTCCTCGCTACGTCGGCCCTGATTCACTCGGAGGACGAGCGAGCGAACCTGCGCTACCTGCCCGGACTCGCCGACGGGTCGACCATCGCGACGCTCGCCGTCACCGAGGAGTCCGGGAGTTGGGAGGTCGACGACATCACGACCCGCGCCGTACTGGCACCGCACGACCAGGGGTACCTTCTCACCGGCCAGAAGATGTTCGTTCTCGACGGCACGATCGCCGACCTGCTGCTCGTGGTCGCGCGGACCGAGCGCGGTCCGGGGCTATTCGCGGTGTCCCGCGACGCTTCGGGTCTCGAGTGTGCGGCGATGTCCACCCTCGATACGACGCGCAAGCAGGCGAGGATCCTCCTCACCGACACGCCGGCCGTACTCGTCGGTGGCGATGGTGAAGCGGCTGGGCCGCTCGCGGCGGCCCTCCGCTGCGGTGTTGCCGCGCTCGCCGCGGAACAGGTCGGGGGTGCCCGAAGGACGCTAGACATGGCCGTCGGCTACGCGAAGGTCCGCGAGCAGTTCGGCCGTCCGATCGGGTCCTATCAGGCAATCAAGCACAAATGCGCCGACATGCTGCTCGAGGTCGAATCGTCTGTCTCGGCCGCGTACGCCGTGGGATGGGCGATCGACGACAAGTCTGCCGATGTCAGCCTGCTTGCGAGCCTGGCGAAGGCCTACTGCTCCGAGGCCTTCTACCACTGCGCGGCGGAGAACATCCAGATCCACGGTGGTATCGGATTCACTTGGGAGCATCCGGCGCATCTGTACTTCAAGCGGGCGACAAGCACCGAGATTCTGCTCGGCTCACCGCGATGGCACCGCGAGTCGCTGGCGCGGCGATTCATAGCTTCGTCGCCTCGTCACCCCGTCGGCATCTGATCTCGGCTCGTCTCTTCGCGGAGGAACACAGTGCACACATATGCCCCGGGGATGACCCGGTTCGCGGCCGAACAGCTTTTGCCCCCGACGACGAGCTTCATTGGTGGAGAGCACATCGAGGGCAGCGCCCCAGTTCGGGCCTTCGTCCACCCCGGCGACGGGACCGAATTCGGCTCCTCGGCCCTCGGCGGCGTTGCGCAGATCGACGCGGCGGTCGACACCGCTCGAACTGCCCTTCCTGAATGGAGGCGCACGGCCCCGTCCGTCCGCCGCGACATGCTGCACCAGTGCGCCATGACGATCCGGCAGAACGCCGAAGGGCTGGCCGCCGTGGTGTCGCTGGAGATGGGGATGCCCCTGCGGGCTTCTGTCGCGGGCATCGAGCTCGCCGCCGAATGGTTCGCACACTACGCCGGCTGGGCCGACAAGATCTACGGCAAGACCGCGCCCGTCGGGCCGAACGGATCTGTGCACGATTACGTCGAGTTGAGTCCGCGCGGGGTCGTCGGGGCGATCATCCCGTGGAACGGTCCGGTGATCGCCCTTGCCTTGAAGGTCGCACCGGCGCTCGCCGCAGGCAACTGCGTAGTGCTTAAGCCGTCGGAGCTCGCGCCCTTCTCGAGTGTGCTGCTCGCGCAGCTTCTCGGGGCGTCTGGCCTCCCGGCGGGCGTGCTCGGGGTCGTCGGCGGCGGTCCAGATGCGGGCGCGCGGTTGGTCGAACATCCAGGGATCGACATGATCAGCTTCACCGGTGGCGATACCGGCGGTGTCGCGGTCGGGACCGCCGCCGCGCGCAGGCATCTGCCGTCTGTGCTCGAGCTTGGAGGGAAGTCGGCCTCCTTGGTTTTCGGTGACGCCGACCCGGCGCGAGCCGGCAAGCTCGGCGCGCTGTTCGGCGCGGTGCAAAACAGCGGACAGGGCTGCTTCCTGCCCACCCGACTCCTGGTCCACCGGTCGATCTACGCTGAGGTGATCGATGCTGCGGTCACGGCCGTCGGCAAGATCAGGATGGGTGATCCGTTCGCGCCCACCACCTCAATGGGACCTGTCGTCAGCGAGGCTGCGGCCGACCGCATTCTCGGGGTCGTCCGCGCGGCGGAGGTCGGCGGGCACGGAAAGCTCGTCGCGGGCGGGCGACGTGCGGGCGGCTCGCTGGCGACGGGCGCGTTTGTGCAGCCCACCGTCTTCGCCGATGTGGATCCGGCGAGCCCGCTCGCCCAGGATGAAGTGTTCGGTCCGGTCCTGGCCGTGTCCCCGTTCGATGACGAGGACGAGGCTGTCACGTTGGCGAACGGCACACGGTTTGGCCTTGCCGGTTACATCTGGACGACGGACCTGGCGAGGGCGCACCGGGTTGCCGCTCGCCTCGACGCGGGTTACGTCTCGGTCAACGGGCTGGCCGGCCTCCCCCCGGCCGCGCCATTCGGCGGCTGGAAAGCAAGCGGTCACGGCACCGAGGGCGGCCCGGATGGTGTGCAGGAGTTCCTGCATACCAAGAACGTCCACGTCCAGCTCTGAGTCGGCCGGCCCAGGTAGGCCTTCCCGAGGCACATATCGATAATCAGTTGGAGGATTCATGACGGCAGCATCCGTGGACGGTCAGGAAGCGGGGACCGAGTTCGGCAAGCTCACCACCGCTGGAATTGAGAAGTTCCGCGAGAAGATCGGCCTGGACTGGCCCTATAACCGATGGACGACCTGGAACGAGGAAGCCTCGCGGGACGGGATCCGCCACTACGCCAACGGCTTCGGCGACGACAACCCGCTGTGGTCCGATCCCGAGCACGCCGCGGACAGCCGCTGGGGCGGCATCATCGCACCTCCGGGGTTCCTCGAGGGCGCCGGTCTCACCCCGAAGCTGCCCCGGCGGCCTGAGGACAAGGGGCGCGGCAAGGGGGCGCTGTCGGGCGTTCACCTGTTCTGGGCCGGTGACCACATTCGGTACTTCAATCCGGTGCGTCAGGGTGACCGGCTGTGGGTCCGCCGGTTCTACGTGGACATTCGGGAGAAGGAATCCCGCTTCGCCGGGCGGTCGGCCGTCTCGGTGCGGCGGCGGGTGTACTGGAATGACCGGGGCGAGCTGATCGCCATCTGGGATGCCGACTTCGTGCACACCGAGCGGGATACCGCTGCCAAGCGCGCAAAGTCGCGGAATTCGTTGCCTGAGCAGCGGGTGTACACGGAGGACGAACTGCTTGTCGTCGACGAGCACTATGGGCGCGAGACGGTCCGCGGCGCCGAGGCTCGTTACGTTGAGGACGTCGAGGTCGGCGAGGAGTTCTTGCCGCGGTTCCGCGGCCCGTTGATCACGGGTGATGTGATCGCGTGGCTGCAGGGGTGTGGGCGCTCCGAGATCTATCCCTACCGACTTGGCTACCAGAACCGTCAGCGGATGGGTGGGTTCTACTCGCGCAATCCCTTCGGTGCGTGGGACTCCGCGATGCGGGTGCACTGGGACGACGAGTACGCCCAGTCGGTCGGCGCCCGGCGAGCCTACGACTACGGGATGCTGCGCAACGCGTGGATGATGCAGGTGATCACCGACTGGATGGGCGACGATGCCGTTCTAGTTGCGGTCGACGACCGGATCAGCGGTTTCAATGTCCTGGGAGACCTCACGCGGATCACCGGGTCGGTGACGGAGATTGACCTGTCGGGGGAGTGGCCCGAGGTGGTGTGCGCCGTCAAGTGCATCAACCAGCTCGACGAGAAGACGGCGAGCGGCATCCTGCGTGTTCGGCTGCCTTCGCGTGAGCGAGGACTGCCGTCCTTTCCCGAGCCGCCCTCGGACCACGGCGTGTTGCCCGGGATGCCGGTTCCGCAGGAGGGCCCGTGGGCGCGCTAGCCCAGGTGCGTGTTGCCGAGGGTTCGCTCGCCCATCTCCTGGCCTGGCGACTGGCCGAGGATCCCGGACGGGGCTTCCTCTTCGTCGAGGACGAAGGCCCGTGGACGTTCGCGCAGCTCGCGGCAGCCTCCGTCGGTCTCGGGGACAGGCTTACCGACGTCGTCGAGCCGGCGGATCGCGTCGTCGTCCGGCTGGGAAACGATGAGCGCTTCATCCCGGCGGCGGCGGCTGTCTGGTGCCGGGAGGCAGTAGTTGTTCCGGTGCACCCTGCCGCGCCGGCTGACGAGGTCGCGCGGATCGTGACGGCAATGAACGCCCGGGCCGTGGTCTGCGATCCTGACGACCCAGTTATCGGCCAGCTCGCGGTGCCAACGATCAGTGTCGGGCGCCATCCAGCCGCGGATGGGCCGCGGACGACTCAGCTGGCGGCGCGGTACGTGCCCCCGCACGCCCACGTTGGCCCGCAGCCGGCACTGATCCTGCTGACGTCAGGTTCGACCGGCGAGCCCAAGGGTGTGGTGCTCACCCACGACAATGCGTGGTCCAACCTAAAGGCCACGGTCTCGGCGTTCCGCGCTGACACGAGTCCGGCTCCACTGGCACGTGAGGGCAAGCCGCCGAACCTCGTCGCGAACCCGGTCTCGCACACCGCGGGGGTCATCCGGCTGTTGTATGGCCTTTACGTCGGGCGCAGCATTGCCCTGGTGCGCAAGTTCGACGGCCCGGCCGCGAAACGGTTGATCGACCGGCACCGGATCGACAACCTGGCGATCAACCCGGCGATGCTGCGGATCCTCCTCGATGCCCTTGCACCAGGTGAGGGCCTCGGTACTGTCCGGTACGTCTCGTCAGGCACCGCGCCACTGAGCGCCGCCCTGCGGGAGGAGTTCGAGGCCCGTTTCGGTGTCCCGGTTCTGCAGGTATACGGGCAGACGGAGGCTTTCGGGGCCATCAGTATCGAGAGCGCACGTGATGTGCTGGCCGGGCGCCGCCGGCCCGGTTCGGTGGGCCGGCCGCTGCCCGGGGTAGAACTGCGGCTCGTCACCGCGGCTGGCGCGGAGGCCGGCGCCGGCG
>Ga0137416_10000109_pt1 | contig 32188 bp, 40 predicted proteins | sample CZODoug3_1_1_16f_FD_108282 | JGI IMG/M metagenome (GOLD analysis project Ga0137416, IMG submission 108282) | Vadose zone soil fungal communities from Angelo Coast Range Reserve, California, USA - CZODoug3_1_1_16fungal (Illumina Assembly) | ecosystem: Environmental > Terrestrial > Soil > Vadose...
AGCGAAGTCTTCTCTGGCTTGAAGTCCGGTCCGAGGCGCACCTGGAAATGCTCCTGCTTCTTCTCTTCGCCTTTCAGGTTGATCGTGACCTGTTCGTTCCAGGTGTACTGCGCGAGTGCCTGCTTGTTTTTTGCCATTGACTGCTTGACGTCAGAGACCTGCTGCTGCAGTTCCGGATTCTGTGCTTTGGCGGGACAAATCAGTCCCGCGCTAGCCAAAAGAACCAGCAGGGCCAGCAGTGTGCTACTCGAGTTACGCCGTAGTGTGTTTTTCATGGTGTCCTCTCGATGTTTCCGACGCCTGCTCGAAGGAAAATTGCCTTGTCACCAATAGCCAGTTCACGTTGCTGCTGGTGCCCCAGACATGCGGTCAATTGCTCTTGCCAGTTGGCTGGAGTGTTTCCATCACCTGGTCAAAACCAAACTGGCTACTTCCGACGCCACGGGAAATCCGTGAACGTCATAAGAAACCTGCCGATATATTCTTGCCTCTTGCCTCCAGGAGTCTCGGCACCTGCCAGTGCAACGCGCGTTGGGTCGCGCGTCAACTGTCACTTGCGACAGGGGGGCAAGATTGGTTCATAATTGTCAACCCTTGTGTGTTCTACCTGCCTGAGCGGACGGATTAGCGCCTGCTTGGCTTCCATCTTCCGGGAACCCAGCAGTTCTAAGCCCAGGCCGTGGCACGGCGCGGGGAAATGAGTAACCCTCGCGGTCGCACCTCGTCCTCGCTGGGCCCCCCGCTCATTCATTGGAGTGAGGAGGTACTGCTGATTCTCATTACTTTTCTCTTCTACTTATTGAGTGACCGGTCGCGTTCCTTGCGGTGACGTATCCCTCATCTCGGGTTACCGGCAGCACACAGCGAAAGCCGAGATGATTGGTCCCTGTGGTGACTTCGCCTTTGCCACGTGTGCCCACTACGTAACGCGAGCAATACTGGTCGGTGCACAGAAACGATCCGCCGCGGTGAACTCGTTTTTTCTCGGTGGGCTCCGCAGGATCATAAGGCGTGTCCGGCCCCTGCGGATTTCGCGTTACGCCCCCGGTCGCTCCTAGTTGCTGGTAGTAGTCGGGGCGATACCAATCGCTGGTCCACTGCCACACATTGCCTGCCATGTCATACAGGCCGTAGCCATTTGGCGGAAACTGGGCCACTGGAGAAATCCCCGCGTATCCATCGTCTCCGGTATCGGTGTTGGGGAAATGTCCCTGGTGGGTGTTTGCCATCCACTTTCCGCCCGGCCGAAACTGGTCGCCCCATACGTAGGGCTTCCCAGCGAGACCTCCGCGCGCCGCAAATTCCCACTCTGCTTCCGTAGGCAAGCGCTTGCCGGCCCACTTCGCGTAGGCCACTGCATCTTCGTAAGCCACTTGAACGACTGGATATTGCTCGCGTCCCTTGAGGTTGCTCCTGAGACCCTCGGGATGGCGCCAGTTCGCTCCTCTTACGTACGCCCACCATTGATAGTGGTCGTTAAGTGGCACGGGATGGTCGGGCGGCGAAAAGACGACGGAACCGGCGACCAGGTTCTCCGGTGGAGCACCGGGAAAATCTTTCGCGGTCGGCTTGCGTTCCGCGATAGTCACGTAAGCTGTTGCCTGCACGAACCGGGCAAACTCTTCGTTGCTCACGTCAGTTTTATCCATCCAGAAGCCATCCACATACACCCGGTGAATCGGGCGTGCATCGGCCGCTGTGTGCATGCCGACTTGATCGATGGCCGATGGATCCATAGCGCCCATGGCAAATTCGCCGCCGGAAACAAATACCATCCCGCGTGGTGACGGCGCAGGAGGTGGACTAGTGTTGGGAATGGTTGGACCAAAAGCCGCGGCCTCGACGGTTTTGGTCATTGGTTTGCCCGCCTCCACCTTACTGGTGGGCGTGAGAGGCCACGGGCGGATCACGGCCACTGCCACCACCGCTGAAACTGAAGTGAGGGTGATCAAGATCCACACTGAGCGCCCCAGGTTTGAGTTCGTCAGTGCGGTTTGTGTTCTGGCTCGCTTCTTTCGCGTCATGCGTGCGCTCGACTCGAGGACAAGTACGCTTGCGGTGATGGACACGCGAATACTACGAACCCGGCCTCTAGGCTACAACTGTCAAAGCTGACAGGCCTGTAAGAAACAGACTGCACGCCCGCGATTCCGTCCCTTACTCGGTGCGGTATTCCACAGCGCTGAAGAACTCACATAGAACTGTTTCTTCTGACAGTAGCAAGATGCCCCATTGAGAGCTTAACTAGGCGCCGATGAGGGCAAACAGCTGGGCGATAGAACCTACAAGGTTCGCCTCGACGGCTACAACCAAATGGACGTGATCACGGAAAAGTCCCTCCAATCGCCACGACATCTTCTACTTTGCGGAGGGCACGCTTGGCGCGCAGTACGCATCGACGGCTAGCAAGTATAGGAGCGCACCGGCACCACTGGAGCGTCTATGTACTTCAATGGGTTACGAATTCTGGCGCTTTGCATACCGGCAACAGGCGGTCGACAAGTGCGATGACCCCTGTCGAGTGTCCGCCGATGCAAAAGCGCGAGCTTCAACCTGGAAGCCCTCAAGGCGGAACCCCAAGAGTAGGCTCTGGTCGCAGTGGACCCTAGGATCAGCAGTGGACCCTAGGATCATTGGAGGCGAGCTTTCACGAAGGACGCCCGCCTCCAGCTTGATCGCGTGACCAGCGCATGCTCCCGACTTCCAGCAAGACTGCGTGGGGACAGGTGCTAGAGCCGACTGAGTTATGAACTGCTTCTTCGATCTTAAACTTTTCGACCGTTCTTTGTTCTCACTGGGATTGGAATTGTTTATGCGGCAGTGGCCAACCGTGGCCGTTCCTATTCCCAGGGCTTCTCATTCGCTGTCGGGATGGATGCGACGGTCGTTCCCGACACCGTCGTTGACTTCTTGGTTTGCGGTTTGAAGACGCGCTCATTGCGACCGGAGGGAGCTGTATACCAAGTAAGGAAGTCGGCGTGAGCAGGAGAGCTTGCTTGGGTGGGCTAAGGGCCATGGTAGTTCGCTCCTTGTGTGTCGAGCTGCGGACGCCTCACAACGGCTGAAGTCAGCGCATGTGTGTCGAGAATACAAAAGGAGGAAGATCATGAAAACAAGTGTTGCGTTGTCCGCGATGCTAGTGTGCATCGCATCCACGATTGCCATCGGGCAACAAGTATCAGTCAACTACAACCACAGCCAGAGCTTCACGCAGTATCGCACCTATGCCTGGGGTTCCGACAACACCAACAGAGTCCGGGATTCGATACTGGCGCAGGTGGCAATCCAGAATATCGACACAGCACTGCAGGGCAAGGGGCTACAGATGGTGAAGGCTGACCAGAATCCCGACGTGCTCGTCACTGCCAGTGGCGGGATGAAAGAGCAGACCTCCTATAGTGCGTGGGGCATGCGTGGGATCGGCGGCGGTATGGGCGGCATCACCCCGGAACAGAATGTCATAGGTACATTGATCGTTGACCTATATGACGCCAAGACCCAAAGTTTGGTCTGGCGTGGCATCGCTCAAGACACCCTGAACAACAACGGCAGTAAGAATCAGCAGACGTTGCAGAAAGCCGTCACGAAGATGTTCAAGCAGTGGCCGAAGTGAGCCCATTCGGAGGCAGGGTACTCGGCGTCCGTGTTGCTGCTAATACAGCTTCCCTTTGGACCTTAGAAATGTGCGTGTTTTCCTAACATGAGACGAGGAGATAACCATGATTAATCGTTTTTACGTATTCGCGCTGCTGATCACGCTGCTTTACGTGACGGTTGCCACTGCTCAGCACCCAATCCTGGACGCAGTTGCCAACAAGGTGGTCCAGAAATACCAGCAGTCCAGCTGCGAGCAGTTGTTGCAGCAGAAGTCTGTGAAAAAGCCGCTTTCAGAAGCAGAGCAGAAAGCCATGGGAATGCTGCGCAGCGATCCGCAGATGCGCCATGAATTCGTCACCATTGTCGCCGATCCGGTGGTTGACAAACTGATCCAATGCGGGATGATCCCATGATGGTCGTGGGTCGCGGGCGACCATCCCGAAGTCGCGGATTTAGGGGTCCATCACGACCCGAGTGTCGCATCCGCAAGGCAAAACCATCCATTAACGGCGCCCTGATCGTCGCCCCAGCGGTGCTGGTCGCTATCGTTCTCGGGATTGCACAGACGGTGGCCGAGGCGCGCAGAGAGCTGCGACAAAGTGGTGCAGTGTGTGACAAGTCCTGGGTGGCCTCTTACTCTCAGGTGTTTTGTGGGACCCACTGTAATTTCTGCCAGTTCCCCGCTCACCAAAAGGTGTTGTAGGTTCCAGTCCACCCCGGGAGGTCTGTCTTCAACCCTTAGGCTGAGGATCCATGAAGCTACCAGCCGACCGTTGGATGGCCACAACGGCAGGCGCAGAGTTAGAGCGGCGGCAATGCAAGAGACTTGCTTCGTACCAGCAGGGGAGCACAGAGCATGAGGTGGGTACCGAGGGCGACAAGGTTTGTCATGGAAGTCGGGGTATTTTCACCGACCCCATGTTGTCCGCCGCACCGGCCGAGGTGCAGCAGGTCGCCGGCGAGTTGAGTCGCCCAGCGCCACGACCACAATCGACGGGAAACAAATCTCGCCACCGCCCTCGCAATCCGGCGGCGTGATCACGCAAAGCGCCAAGGACTTCAAGCCTCGGGAGACCACGTAATGAGCCAGAACCAGTTTACTCTCAGTTTTCCCTTGAAGACGCCCGCGGATGCACAGGCGCTCGCGCAGCAGTTGCCACCGTTGATGCCGAGGCTGCTCCGGGTGTTAGACACCATTGGCCGAATTTACTCCTCGCGCTTCACCGTTCTGGACGAGACGACTCTCTTGTTTCTTGGGGAGTTTGACGGTGAATTCGGCAAACTCATGGCCGATCTTGCTGCGCACGCAGGGCCGCTGTTCGATGCGATCTTCCTATATGTGGACAACCCACCGCGCATGCCGGTGGCCGATAACGTGGACGCGTTTGCCGAATGGTCCGCGGAGCATCTTCTCCAGGCGGCCGCTCTTTTCAGCGCGTACCCTGACGTGACCGCACAGGAGGTTAAGGCTCTGGCTATTGCTGCAGGCGTCACTGGTGCCACCAAACAACTGCCATTCCTGGTGATCCTGCCGATCAAATCACGCATTGCTTACTTGGAGGTACAACTGCTCCTGCGCGCGAGGGAGCACAGAACCCGGAAAGATCTAGCCACGGTCGGCACACTCCACCTCGCCCAGTTCGTACCGCTGGGGAAGAACCGCCTTGGTTTCTTCACTGTGTATGACGGCTCATTCAATCAGTATATTGCCGATTTCACCAAATACGTCGGACCGGTCTTCGATCTGATATTCAAATTCACCAAGGGCCCACCACCCTCACCCTGTAGCGAATACGTCCAGGAGTTCATTGACTTTGCGGCGGGGGCGAACCGCGATCCGATCGGGTTTTACCAAGCGTATCCAGGCCTGAGCGTTCAGGACATCCATACCCTGATCGCCGATAGAAAGTCGCAATCAGCCTCGCCGGCTGCGTAGTCACGAGCCCGGAACAGACAGGAGACACACATTGAGGCGGGACGGCAAGGGGCATGCGCCACAGACAAAGAAAGAGGGGGGCTCCTCCGACGTCTGTTCGCAGGAAGGGTGCCCGAGACTACGGGGCACTGATGCCAAGTCTGAACCAATTGCGAAGACCGTGCCGCTATCGGCAGATGGCCCCCTTTTCATCACCCTGGGCGGGTCTGATGGTGGGTGCAATTCGGTGAATAGAAGGTCCTTCCCCAACGCCGTAGTTCGGGCCATGACCTTGCTGGATGAATGCGGCGACGATATCGAAACCGCTCAGATGCTTGCTCGGATGCGATTGCGCATCGGAGAACTGGACGAAGTAATTTGGTGGGGAGAAGTCTTGGAAGCTCTGAGAGTGAATCAGAGGAATCAAGCGTGAATGGATCAGTGGAGGATTGCTTCATCAAACCCCCTCCATTCGAATGCAGTCATCTTGACCTGGTCATTTTACGATGGCAGCATTCTGTTCGATGGTACAGCTCCAATCACCGGCGCCCCCAGGGATATACCACGTACCAATCCTCAGCTACTATCACGCGTTCAACTTCTTCGGGCGTTCCGCCAATATTGCTGCCTCGTTGCCTTATGCTGCGGGGAATTTCCGCGGAACAGTCCTGGGCGCGGAAAAACAGCTTCACCGCTCAGGCCTTCTGGATTCAGCCTTTCGGCTCTCCGTGAACCGCCAGGGTGGTCCGGCCCTGTGGGTGCAGAAATTCATGAAATGGCAGCAGAAATTACAACTGTAGCTTCGTACCTGAAGTCTGCAGCTTCATTCGCGTTAACGACTGTGACTTCTGCCAGTATCGCAGCCGTTTGAGGCGCCTTAGGCTCTTCAATGGGACTGGTCCGCGTCTTTATCGACCACACACGCCGCGTCAACAGGAGAGAACTGCACACGCGCTAACTTAGGGATTCTAAACTTTGCGAATGAAATTCGCTTCTGATTGGTCTCCTTATGATCACTAGCAGCCTCGGCTTTGGGCAACGGGCGAGTGCCGAAATCATCGACGCCACGGCCTTTGGCATAAGCACTCAGCTTGGCGAGGGCTACGGACTACACAAGAGTCGGGGACACACGTTTGTTCTCTCGTTTGTGGTCCATGCCTTGTCAATCACCCCGTTCCTGATGTCGGGCAGGCTTCTGGCAGCACATCGCGACGAGATTCGCCAGCAGGTGACTGGCATTGTGACACAGTTGAGCCCCTACATCATGCCTCCATCGGCCTCCAAATCTGGAGGAGAGGTGGGGGCGATCGCGACAAGCTGCCAGCCTCCAGAGTAGCGGTGCCTCGCTTGTCTCGGGAAGAACTGGCCCTTCCAGCAGTGATTGTCCGCAAGGAGAATCCCAAGCTGCCAGTCGGGCCAACGGTGGTCGTACCGCCCGAAATCCACTTGGCACTACCACCGGCAGGTCCTCTCGGGGATCCACTCTCTTCGATTCTAGGTCCACCTCCGAACGGGACTGGCTCGGGGTGGCGGGATTGGGTCCGGGAGCGGCATCGGTTCGGGAAGTGGGCCGGGCGTGGGTCGAGGATGGGGAGAGGGAATTCGGGGTGGAGCATATCGTGCGGGCGGCGGAGTTACACTCCCTCGCGCTGTCTATACCCCACCTCCGGTATTCTCCGAGGACGCGCGTAAAGCCGGGCACGAAGGTACGGTTGTGCTATTGGCGGTCGCCGCACCGGACGGTCGGACACATGACATTCGTGTTTACCGATCCTTGGGCATGGGCTTGGATGAGAAGGCAATCGACGCAATTCGGGACTGGAGGTTCGAACCGGGCCGCTAGTCAACGTGGAGGTCGATTTCCATCTTTATTGAATTGGGCAGCCTGGTTCGTAGACCCTCAACGTCGGGTTTGCCGCGGTGAAGTCATACATGTCGAAAGCCTCACCGCTGACCGTGTTTTCCCCCGTCGCACTGCTTTCCGTACCATCACTCAGTTCCCACCTGTAACGCCTTGCCGTCGAGTGTCCGGCTGGTCTGAGCCGACTCTTGGTTATTCTTCTGCGTAGCTTGAGTTCCGGGAGCAAGCTGATCGGTCTCTGACCGCACTCCGATGCTGACAAGCTCCTTATCTTGCCGCCGCGAAAAATCGATGGTGTCGCGCCGCAGAGCCGGTGACAGATACGATTTGCCCCGTGGCACGTCCCGAACCGCAAGCACCAATTCAGCGGCGGCACATGTCTTAAGCAGGTACCCATGAGCTCCGCGCAGGAAGGCGTCAGCAGCCACTTCTACGTCAGGATTCATGATTAGGTAGACCAGCTTGACGGCGCGCATTTTCTTCACCTGCTGCCCCGCATCCAAGCCATTCAGGACCGGCACGGCCACCTCGAGCACAACCATGTCCAGCTTCAATTCGCGGGCGGCATTCACCAGGGCTCGACCGTTACTGAACACTCCGACTACATCAAATTCCACTTCGAGAAGTTTCCTGCACAACTCGGCCACCAGATTGTGGTCGTCGGCAAATCAATATAAGGGCGCGATTCGTCACTAGTGTTACATCAGTCTTACTTTCGTGCGATATACACATCGCTTGCTGCTGGATTTCCCTCGGTCAAGCTCAAATTGCAGAGCGAATCTCTTCTGCGAGTTCGGCTTCAGGCGAACGAGTGCGACAATGGCAGCATTCCGCTCACAGGCAGAGCCTCCAACTTTCAGTACCGCCTTACAATCTGCGCCAATTCCATTTGCGGGGTGGTAAACCGCGAACAACCGGAGGACTTCCCGTCGAAGGTGGCGCCATCGATGCCTGTAACTTGTGACAGTTATCGAGATCCGGTGAGCGAGGTAAATTGAATCTGACCAGGAGTTGAAGCGGAGCTGCTTGTGTGCACGCAAGAAGAGGCCGGCAAAAGAAAATCGCTCAAATGGGGTGTTTTCAGTGTTTTGGTGCTGGCCTCAGCCGTGTCCGGAGCTTTGGTTGGTTTAGCTTTTGTGTACTCGGTTGACCTGCCGCAGATCCGGAATCTCGAGCACTATCGTCCAATCGCCGATACGGAGTTGTACGATGACCAAGGTCGAATCATAGGGTCTTTCGCCCTGCAGCACCGCGTGATTGCGCAGTACGAAGACTACCCACCGGTCTTGTATAACGCAGTGATTTCAATCGAGGACCGGGACTTTGAAACTCATGCCGGTATCAAAATGTGGAGAATCGTGAGTGCCGCCTACCGCGATGTCGTGTCAGGCGCAAACGTGCAAGGCGCGTCCACTCTGACCATGCAGTTGGCGCGGAATCTTTTTCTGTCACGGGAGCGCACGTACAGGCGCAAGGTTCACGAGATTCTGCTAGCAATTCAACTGGAGCGTCACTTTACCAAAGAGCAAATCTTTACGCTTTATGCGAACCAGATATATCTGGGACACGGAGTTTACGGTTTGGAGACTGGTGCTGAGTATTACTTCGGCAAACATGCCAAAGAGCTAGCACTGGAGGAAGCGGCCCTTCTTGCCAGCTTACTCAAGGCACCTAACAACTATTCACCTATTCGAAACCCGGAAGCTGCGTTGCGTCGACGCAATCTAATCATCAACGCCATGCTGGCAGTCGGCAAAATCACTGCTGCGCAGGCCGATGTTGCCAAGAAAAAGCCGATCGCACTCCACGTTCAACCCGACCCTAATTGGCTAGCGCCGTATTTTGTCGAGAACGTCCGTCAATACCTGGAAAAGGAATATGGCAGCGCAGTGGTTCACGAAAATGGCCTGAGAGTCTACACGACCCTGAATATGGATTTACAGAAAGCCGCTAATGCCGCTGTGCTTGACGGCCTGGCGGCCTACGAACGTCGGCATGGCTGGCGCGTCCAACTAGGTAGCGCTCGCGAGATCACAAACACCGTCGCAGCCCATAGCCACCCCGACTGGCAAAAGACGATATGTCCCGGAACGTATCTGCATGCTCTTGTGATCTCGGTCTCTTCGTTTTCAGCTCTACTCAAGTTGGGTCCCTACAACGCGACGCTCACTGCACGGGACGTCCTCTGGACACAGCGATCCTTGCCACAACTTGTTTCCTCCGGGGATATAGTCTATGTTCGGGTTCTTTCCCTTGGCCCGGATTTCCAGGCACGTGTCAGCCTGGAAGAAGATTCGGGAGTCCAGGGAGCACTGGTAGCAATCGACAACAACACCGGTGGGGTTAAGGCCATGGTAGGTGGCCGTGATTTCAATTTGTCGAAGTTCAATCGCGCAACCCAGGCTTTACGGCAAGCAGGATCGTCGTTCAAACCGTATGTTTACACCGCCGCGATTGATCGGGGGGCTGTGCCGGAAGATACCGTTGTCGATGCGCCGATTACCTTTATGAATGCTTCCGGCTCATACAGCCCCCACAATTACGATCAGACGTTCGAGGGCACAATTACACTGCGACGCGCATTGGCCGAATCGCGCAATATACCAGCGCTTAAAGTGGCTCAGCGTGTCGGCATTACGAAGATCATCGATTATGTCCATCGCTTCGGTATCAGCGCACCGATTCCCGCATACCTGCCAATCGCTCTCGGAGCCGTGGACCTCACCCTGATGGAGCATACCTCGGCGTATAGCGCTTTCCCGAACGATGGAATCCGCTTAGCCCCAAGCTACTTGCGCAAGGTCACTGACTACGACGGAACAGTGCTGGAGGAAAAATATCCGGAGGTTCATGATGTGGTAAGCGAACGCACCGCGCGCATAATGACCTCCATGCTTCGAGAGGTGGTACTACATGGAACTGCCGCCGCCGCAAGTCGGATGAGATACTCGCTGGCCGGCAAGACCGGAACCACCAACGAGTTTGCCGATGCGTGGTTCGTCGGCTTTTCACGCTCGCTCACCTGCGGCGTGTGGGTCGGTTTTGATGAGAAAAAATCGCTGGGCAACAAAGAGACGGGCGCGAGGGCTGCTCTTCCAATCTGGATGCAATTCATGAACACAACCTTAAGAAGCATCGATCGTATTGAATTTCCAGCACCGCCTCTTGAGATTCCGAGGGACCTTGCTACCCAACACGTCGAGACCGCACTGTCGTCCCGGCCGGCAATGAGATCTGAAAAGGAAGATCTTTCCCCTAGGATGGTCGCGGACCCATCGAAGCAGCCCAGTTGGGCTTCCTCCGAGAACAATTTCAATCCGCCCGATCGTTAAGCTCGAGTCCGGAGCCGTCGGATCGGACGATTCGCTGCGTTGACAGGAGCCGAACCATGCGAACTTGCCGCCCATTCCCGAGCTTTGTTTTGGTTTGACATCCGACGAGTCTACTCCGGTTGAGGGAGCCGACATCGTCCTGAAATCATCTACTCGACGCCTCCCCACGAAAGCACGAGTGGTCACCTATCTACGGCTGGTGCGGCAATCAGAAGTACGCGAACCGATTTCCCCATTCCAAACAAGACCGACGCAACCTTGGCCGGAGCCGAGGGTTGAGAGCTTCATCAACCTGGCCGAGATCAGCCGCCAGTACTGCCAGTTGTTGGTGACCCAAACGTCTCCAGCCGGGCTGACGCCGACGTCGACCGGCGTCTGCACTCCACCAAGTTAGCCGCCGGGCCGGCGAGATGGCATCACCCGTTTTCAGTCCAGCGGGCGATTCTCGCTTCGGAAGCCGCACAACTGCACAACTCCCAAAGGAAGCAGTGGCCAGAATAGAGTCCAAATATCATCATTGCCGTCGACGGATATTGCGCAGGGAGTTGTGATCCCCTTGCCAGACACCGGCGAGAAGGAACCCTGGCTCCCGCCTGCCTGAAACACCGTGACACAGAGCGATCCAAAGTTGCCCCCCACCCCTTAGGCGGCACAAGTTCCGGGTGATGGGAAGGCTTGTTCCTCGCAATTCTAAGAAACCCGCCAAAAGCTCTTTCCGCCGCCGACTGGTACTTTCGCCAGTTCCTCTTCTGTGCCCAAGCCCGCTAGCCTGAACCGGTATACGCGCGTGTCGGACTCTTCCGGCGGAAGGGAAACTCAGCTTGGCGACGAGCTGAGGAGGAAACTCACACATGCGAAGTGATCCGGGTCTGGTGGCAGCGGCGGTCTTGCTGCTGTTCGCCGTGCGGCTAGCAGCACAAGATACTCCCATTGGCACGCCGGGAACTCAGGTCGCCACGGAGGAAACTCCAGCGGCAGCGGCAAGTACCGATGCTTTGAGAAAAGCGGCGCAGAATCCCATCGCAAGTCTCATCAGCGTTCCGGTGCAAAACAATAACAACTTCAATATTGGTCCAGATAGCCGCGCCCAGGACATACTGAACATCCAGCCCGTCATCCCGGCTCGTGTGAGCGCCAACTGGAATCTCATAACGCGCATCATCACTCCGATTATCTATCAGCCCACAGTGAGTCGGCCCGTCAATCAAGGCGCTTACGGATTCGGAGATCTGAACCCGTCGTTCTTCCTGTCTCCCGCGAAGGCACACAAGATAATTTGGGGCGTGGGCGCGGCACTCGTATTACCTACAGCCACCAATTCAGTGTTAGGGCAGGGAAAGTGGAGCATGGGGCCTTCGTTGGTCGTGCTGGCACAGCCGGGTAAATGGACGGTCGGCGCACTCGTGAATAACGTTTTCTCCTTTGCCGGTCAATCGAGCCGCGCGGATGTGAACCAGATGCTGTTTCAGTACTTTGTCAACTACAACCTGAAGAAGGGCTATTACATCACCTGGCAGCCGACCCTGACAGCGAACTGGGAAGCTATTAACGGCGGTCGATGGGTAGTGCCATTCGGTGGCGGCATCGGAAGAATCATGAAGCTCGGATTCCAGCCGGTGAATCTCACCGGACAGTTTTATGGCAACGCCGTCCATCCCCCGGGAGCTTCGCCTTGGGGCATGCGGTTACAAATTGCGTTCCTGTTTCCCAAGTTAACCAAGGAACAGCAGAAGACGATGATGGAGCAAAAACTGAAACAGATGGAACAGGAGCAGCCGCAGAAGTGAATGCGAGTGGACTGGTCATGGTAAGGAGGTCTCCTTGACAATTGCCCAAGCCGCCCTCAGTTTCCACCCGGCTACCGCAGTGGCGTGGCGCGCTAACTGGGCATGGGGCTTGCCGTTGGTCGTGCTGACGGTGCTTATCCATGTCTCAAGCCTGGGGCTCATAAATCAAAGAGGCGTCCGGCTTCTTAGCCACATGACGGAGCGCTACCATCCCATGCTTGTGTTCGCGGGGGTCATGGGCACAACTACCTTGTTGGCCACTAGCCTGCACGCGCTAGAAGCCGGCATCTGGGCGGCCTCCTACCGATATCTCGGCGCTCTACCCGACTTCAAGTCCGCGATGCTCTTTTCGCTGAATGCGATAACAAGTTACGGGCACGAGAGTCTGTTTCTGGAGTCCCGCTGGCAGCTTATGGGAGCTATCGAGGCGCTGAACGGATGCTTGCTGTTCGGGCTGAGCACTGCTTTTTTGTTCGGCATGATTCAGAAAGTCTGGCTGCTGGCCACAAGCGGGCAGGGCACTGAAGTGTGAATAACCTGGTTTATCAATCCCTACTCGTGCCACTCTGTTCCGAGCCGGCGCCGGGAGGCACAACTGATGCCCGAAGCAACGTCGAACGTCGAGTTCGCCCACAAGATTCACGAGCACGGCCACAATCATCCATCGCCGAACGACCGCCGGAGGCGATGGGTGGAGATCGTTGAGGCAGCGGTGCTCGCCATTGTCGCGGTCGGCACCGCCTGGAGCGGCTACCAGGCAGAGAAGTGGGATGCCCTTTCTGCCAAGCACTACAACGTCGCGTTGCGCACCACGGTCCTGTCGCAAGAGAAGTCGACGCTAGCGGGCCAAGACCGTCTTTATGACATCACAACCTTTAATGCCTGGGTGGCCGCAACCCTGGCCGGCAAAGAGAAGGTGGCCGCATTCTACCAGCGCCGATTCCGACCCGAGTATGAGACCGCGTTCGCGGCCTGGTGGAAGGTTGACGCGGTCAACAACTCCTCCGCGCCCCCGGGCCCCATCTTCATGGCGGAGTATACGAACGCAAACAGCCGAGAGTCTGCGAAGCTGGCAGAGGAGGCGAAGGACCACTTCGAGAAAGGCGTAAGCACCCGAGACATCGGCGACAAGTACGTGAAGGTCACGGTCTTTCTGGCGACCGTGCTCTTCTTGACCGCTCTCAGCCAGCGCTTCGAAAGCTTTGGGCCGCGGGTCGCGGTCGTGGCGGTCGCGTTCGTTCTGCTGGTTATGAGTACATACTCGATCCTGACCTTCCCGCGGGTCTAGACCAAAACCTGCTCTGCCGCGAGATGGAGGATGAGCCGACGCGCGCGTGCCCCGCTGGTTTCCTCAGACCTGTTAGTTCTGCCAGTCGTTTTATCGAGCCTCGGGGATCACATTATATGAGTTGTCACGGCGAAGGGAAGAAACCATGAAAAGCGCAATTCTTGTTGCTGGCCTTCTGGGTTGCAGCCTTTTCGTAATCTGCCAGGAGCAGGGCGCGCAATCGGTCGTCAACATCAACATCAATATTTCACGGTCCGTGCCCGCTGTGAATTACCAGACGAATTCTTCGACCCGGATTGACTTCAAGGGCACGCCCTTGCTGCCCTTCGCCTTGGGTGACGCCAAAGTCGAAAACAAGAAAGGCCTGATGTCGGTGGATGCCAGCTTCTCGAAAATGTCGTCTGCTGCCCAACTCGGCCCGGAGTTCCTTACCTATGTCGTTTGGGCGATTACTCCCGAAGGTCGAGCCAGCAATCTTGGTGAGTTGCAGCTCAATGGCGATAAAGGCAAGCTGAGCGTGACTACGAGGCTGCCAAACTTTGCCCTGATCGTGACAGCCGAACCCTACTTTGCCGTCTCCGCGCCCAGCGAAATGGTCGTGCTGCAGAATGTGCTGCGCGGAGATACCAAGGGTGCCACGATACCGGTTACTGCCACTCTTTTGAGCCGCGGCACTTACAGCGGTGCCAAGCTAGAGCCATTTAACATCGATCCCAAGATTCCCCTGGCGGTGTACGAAGCTCGCAACGCGCTCCGAATCGCCCAAGTGGAGGGCGCGGAGAAGTATGCTCCCGACGCATGGGCCAGAGCAAGCCAAACCGCGTCACAGATGGAAGACTATCTGGCTAGAAAGCAGAAGGACCCTATTATTACGGCCGCTCGAAATTCCGCCCAGCAAGCCGAAGACGCGCGCTCGATCGCCGTCAAGCAAGCGGCCGCCGAGAAGATTGCGGCCGAGAAGCGCGCTGAGGCAGAGAAGCTGGCGCAGCAGCAACAACAAGCCACCCAGCGGGAAGCCGAGTTGAATGCGCAGCAGGAAGCCGCCGCGAAGCGGGCCGCAGAGTCCGCTGCCCTGGCCGCTCAAGAGGCACAAGCGCGGGCACAGGCGGAAGCCGCGCAGCAGAAGGCCCAGCAGGAGGCCGCGCAGTCCGCCGCGGCGGCGGCCCAGTCAGAGCGGGAGCAGCGACAATTGCGCACCCAGTTGCTTGCTCAACTCAACTCTGTCCTGCAAACCGTCGATACACCACGCGGACTGGTGGTCACTATGGCCGACGTTCTGTTTGCTTCAGGGAAGTACGACCTCTCGCAGGATGCAAGTCTGAAGCTAGCCAGGCTCTCCGGCGTCATCCTGGCGCATCCCGGCCTGAAGCTGCGAATTGAGGGCTACACCGACAGCACAGGCGGCGAGGCCTTCAATCTCACGCTTTCCGGTCAGAGGGCGGACACTGTACGCGCGTTTCTGGTGCAACAGGGCCTGAAGCCAGAAGACGTGACGTCCGCGGGAATGGGTCAAGACAATCCAGTAGCCAGTAATGACACGAGCGCCGGCCGACAACAGAACCGGCGGGTGGAAATCATCGTTTCCGGCGAGGCGATCGGAACAAAAATCGGTCAATAGGAACACGGCGCAACGCGGAGAAGACCGCCTAGCACTTAACCGTTAATCAAGCGCCTCCCTTTGTTCGACGGGGCCTTGCTGCGCAAACCGCCCGCAACGGAGAGAACGGGCCAGGGCCGCCGGGACCGATACGAGGACCCTCATTGTTTCGGGTTCTTCAGATCGAGAATGGAGGGCGGTGGTTCCAGAGCTGCAGACCTGCTGGACATATCGATGTGTGACTGGAAGGACTGAGGGTGCCCGCATATAATTAATGATGACGCAAACCCTATAGTCCGTTTTAGGGCTTCCCGGAGGCTTCCTATGGCATCGCCTCGCAGGTCGCCGACGCGACCACCACGCGCTCGTAGATCAGCCAAGCGTTTTGATCCCAAAGCCTTTTTGACGCAAGCTGGAATCGGCAGGACGGTTCATCATTATAGCCCGAAACAAACCATCTTTTCGCAGGGAGAGCGCGCGGAGGCTGTGTTCTACATCCAGGCGGGGAGGGTGAGGCTCAGCGTGCTTTCCGACCAAGGAAAGGAAGCTACGATCGCGTTGCTAAGCTCGGGCGATTTCTTGGGCCAGGGGTGCATCGCCTCGGATCAACCCATCCGTCTGGCAACCGCTACCGCTATTACGGACTGTTCTGCCCTGAAAATTAAGCGGAGCGAGATGCTGCGCACACTGCACCTGGAACACGGGTTTTCCGACCTGTTTGTTGCGTACGTGGTCGAACGTCACAACCGCACGGAAGCGGACTTGGTCGATCAACTGTTCAATTCGAGCGAAAAGCGGTTGGCACGGGCGCTTCTAATCCTGGCTCGCTTCGGCAAGGAAGGCAGGTCCGAGGAAGTGATCCCGGGCATAAGTCAGGAGACTCTGGCGGAAATGATTGGTACAACCCGCTCGCGAGTGAACTTCTTCATGAACCGATTCAGAAAACTTGGCTTCATTGACTACAACGGTGGATTGCAGGTGCATAGTTCGCTTCTTGGTGTTGTCCTGCACGACTGAGTGAGAGTACGCGACCCCGACCCCATCCTCCTGCTCGCTTCCAGGGCAGCCACACCCCTGAGGGCGTCCTGCGACGGTGTGCAATTTAGAACAGACAGAGGTTTCTTCCTTTGCTTACACTGCGCAAGCAGGAGGTGTGCCATGCCCTGTCCGTTCTGCGGATCGGCCAATGAAGGAGAATTTACTGCCGAGATAAACATCCATTTGCGCGGCCTCGAGAATATTGAAAATCCCGGCGTTTTGGTATTCCCCAAGCTTTTTGTTTGCTTGGATTGCGGCTCTTCGCGCTTTTCCACGCCGCAAACCGAATTGCCGCAACTCGCACGACGTGCTGCGAGACGTGAAGCCTCAGCCTGCGGGAAGAGTGTTGGTGGTATCGGTCTCGATAACAGGATTGCGGTTTGAGCGCGAGGGTGTTCCAGCTATATGGTGCCGACAAACTGCTTTCCCAGCATAACGGCTTCCACAGCCGTTAATAGTTCGCTTGCGGCCCTTGTTTTCAGAACGTAGCCCTGCGCACCCAAGCTAAGAGCTTCTTGCACCACGTCAGCAGAAGATTCCTGACTCAAGAAGATAATGTTGGATTCCGCGGCAAGTTTGCGAATTCGTCGAGCGGCCTCGATTCCGTTCAGGGTTGGGAGTCCGATGTCGAGTAGAATCAGGTCCGGTTTCAGTTCTTGCGCTTTCTGAACTGCTTCTAATCCGTCGGACACTTCGCAGATGACCTGTAAGTCGCGCCTTTTGCCCAGTGTCGAGCAGACGAATTGTCGAAAGGGTACGAAGTCCTCCACAACGAGTACACGAACTGATGACCTTCCGCGACTAGTGTTTCCAACGTCGAACCGCATTCTCTCTGTCTCTGCGAAGCTGCGAGATCGATTTTTCTGATTCTGGACTATCATCGCCTTTACCATCAAATTGTCAATGACTCGAAGGTGGTGCTTCTGCTATGGCCTTTTGATAGGGTGGAACTGCACTCAAACAGTCCCCCTTTCGCGACCATCGTTTTTCTGCCGCAGGCCGTAGGCCTGCAGGGCTTCGAGCGAGCGGGGGAGTGGCCTGCTCAACCGGCATATCGAATTTCTCGATGGTGCTGAGCGATTCCCCTAGCTTTTTGCGCAGGGTGGTTGCGCCTCATCAAGGGCTTTTCGGAAGTGGTCCTTGCTGCGGCTGTCACCTCAACTTTCGCCAAGGAACTGCCCGTGCCACAGTTCGTCGCCTTGAGACCCAGGACGTATTCGCTCGCCAGGTTCGCGATCGAGCCTTCCAGTTCTGCAGCCCCCTCCACTCTTTGGCAAAGTCTCAGGCAATCGGGGTGACTCGCGCATCGGGCGACTGGCCTATCAATCGCAAGGTCTGCCGGATGCGCTGTTTGGAAACGAGGCGAGGAACGGCGATCGTTCGAGCCGAATGGCCAGCCCTTGCTTCAGGGCGTCGTCAAACACCGCTTCTCCCGTCGTATTCGTAAAGTTGGCGAGGAGAATAGTGTCCCTCTCTGTCAGTAACGTGGCGCGATGCAGCCCGTAGATAACACCAGCGACCAGGCCAGCGACCACCAGCACTGCAACGGAAAGCAAAACCTTCCAGCGTCGGCTCGGCTGTCGCTCCGGCACCGCTGGAACCACGGAGGAATCGTCGTTGTGTTGACCGATGAACACCAAAGTTGTGCAACCAAAAGGCTTGTTGAAACTTAGGAAGGGGGAAGATGTCTCCCTTTGGACAAGAGCCAGGGTCCACAGGAACCCACCTTGGTTCTTTCAGCCCGACATCGATTGAGACTGTCATTCCTGACAGTTGCCGCCAATCCAGGCTGGCTTTAGCATCTGTTTTGACGGGAGGCGGAGAGATGGCGACATCGTATGGGGGCGGTTTTGCCTGAGCCATCGGAAAGGCTTTGCTGATCGTAATTGTCCCCTTCGACGGCATGGACAATAAGAACCATCCAAAGTAGCGGAAAACTGACTTTCGGGTCGGTGTAGATCGGTAATCGTCGGTTGTCCCGCCACCTTTGCACCCTTCAGATTGAGCGTAAGATGAAGCGAACCATTCAGGTGAGTTGGGCCGTGGGATTGGTAGCCCTTGTGCTGAGTGTGTACGGTAACGCCCAAGTTCCTCAGGATAAGCCCTCGATAGACCCCTTGGAGGGATTGAATGCATCTCTCGAACAACTAACCACCAAAGTCCATCCGGCAATTGTTCACATCGCAGTAGCGAGCTATGGGCCTTTAGCTGGTGAAGATGATGAGGCCAAGACTCGGATTCTTGCTAAACAGAACGGGTCGGGCTCGGGTGTAATCGTCGATTCCGAGGGATATATTGTCACCGCTCTTCACGTAGTCGAGGGGGCAAGACGAATACGCGTCGAACTCGACCGCCGAGTCCACGCTGAAGCGCCGGGTGGTGAGAGTGACGACCGCAAACCAAAATCGCTATTTGAAGCGAGAATTGTCGGTAGTTTAAAAGACGCTGACTTGGCTGTTCTGAAGATTGACGCTCGGGATCTGCCGACGCTTTCATTTTCCGAGCCTGACAACCTCAAACAGGGACAACTGGTTGCGGCTTTAGGGAGCCCCGAGGGACTTCGGAACTCGCTCTCGTTGGGAGTCGTGAGTTCTGTCGCTCAGCAAACTGATCCTGACGATTTCATGGTGTACGTACAGACCGACGCCGCGCTGGCTTCCGGGAGTAGCGGTGGCCCATTGGTCGACCTTCAAGGAAAGATGGTCGGAATGAATGTATTTAGCATAACGGACCGAGGAAGAGACGAAGGCCTTGGCTTTGCCGTTCCGAGTGCGATGGTCCGTTTCGTCTACGAGCAGATTCGGCAGTATGGCTGTGTCCCCCGTGCAGATCTCGGTATGGACATCCAAGGAGTAACCCCGACTCTCGCTTCGGCCCTTCGCCTGCCAACGGATTCCGGTGTCATCATCGCAGGTGTTGCTCCGGAGAGCCCAGCTGCGAAGACGGCGCTGCAGGCGGGCGATTTGCTTCTGACCTTTGACGGGACGCCCGTTCGAAATGTCCCGGATCTAACGTGGGCGCTACTTCACAGGCGTCCGGGCGATCGTGTGCGCGTTGAGGTTGCGCGGAAGTCCAGCAGGATTGTTGTGGATCTCTCTCTTGTCGGAGCGCCTCCGGATTCTGAGGGCTCCGTCGCCGCCATCGATATCGATGAGAACTTGATAGGCAAGCTGGGCATCGTGGGTTCTACCCGGAAGCACGGAGCTACTGAACTGCCTTCCAGAGAGTCGAGTTCAGGCGTGTTGGTCGCGGCCCGGCTGCGTGGAACCGACATTCAACCAGAGCTGGTCGTCGGTGACGTGATCCGGTCAGTGAACGGGGTCTCGATCACCTCGGTCGCACCGTTGCGCGCCATGCTCGATACCTTTAAGCCCGGAGATGCAATTGCGCTGCAGGTGGAGCGGAAAGGCAAGCTAATGTACGTGACGTTCGAGATGGATTGAGTGAAAACTACCGATCGAATTCTGTGGACCAAATCTTGCAATTGATCTGGTTTTGCCGCCAGGAACGGACTGCGTAGAGCGCGATTCATAGCAAAGGTTCTGCGGAGCCAGCCACGAAACTCCTGCGCCAAACATCTCACCGTACAGCACGAGGTGCGGACGTAAGAAGGACCGGTAGCCCGGATCGAAACGCCTTGGTGAACGGGAAACGCTGGCGGGCCAAGCTAGTTTTGTTTGCTGCTTTTCTGTTCTGCAATGGTTCTCTTCAGGTCTTGCTTTTGCTCTTTGCCCAGATCCCAAAGTTTTCTGCAGCTGGCTTGTGGACAGCAGAGGCTTTATCTTTGCGTCCGACGTCCGGACAATCTTCTCGTACCGGGTTAGCTTGTCTGACTGGGAAAGCACGGGATTGAAACAAATCTCGTCCACTTCCCCGGCCTCCTGCTCCAATATCGGCTTGACCTCGGCCCGCTGATCATCAGTAAGGTTCCCTGAAAGGCGCTGCAGCTTCACGGGTAAGCACTGACCGCATGACTTCGACCGGTCGGGGGTCCGGGCCTGAAGTGTTTCTCGACTCAGAATCGGCACCTCAGTTTTTCCTGACAGCGCACTGTTAAACGTAAGCGTGTTGCTTCCTGCCAGAATCAGCAGTTCGTCGCCCACCGCATACTTCACAAAGTTGGCGCCATTGGGCGGCGTAAACAAAACCACGTAAGTTGTAATACCGACTTTCACCGAGACGTCATACTGGGTAACGTCGGTGTCGTGTTGTCCCGGACTCTGGTGGGCGGTGACGGCGGTGATCGTGCATACCCACGTCCCTTGGCGGCGCTGTTCCAGGAACAGTGCTCCTCGGAATACGCAGACCTCCGTTTGTGCGTACGAGTCTATGAGTTGGACGCGAGTGGGAATACTGTCAACTGTGACAGGGGCGGTCGTAGACACCCCGGAGGTCCACCGGCGTACCGGCAAGCACCGGGCTTCGGCTTGGGCCGACCGTCTACAACGAGGTAATAATAGAAATCAAAGAGCGAAAATCTAAGCGGCCACAATGTGGTTTTTGACCGCGTACTTGACCAGCTCAGCGTTGCTCTTGGCGCCCAGTACTTCCATCATGCGGTACTTGTGATACGCCACCGTCCTGGTCGACATGTGCAGGATGTCACTGATTTCCTTCATGACTTTTCCTTCGGCCAGCAGCTGCAGCACCTCACGCTGCCTTTGGGTCAGGCGTTCGTCTTCGTTAACCATTTTCTTATGTTGCTTTCGCAAGAGATCGACGGTGTCTCGCGGCAGGGCCGGCGACATATACGATTTGCCCCGTAGCACTTCGCGAACCGCAAGCACCAATTCAACAGCGGCACATGTCTTAAGCAGGTACCCATGAGCTCCGCGCCGGAAGGCTTCCGCGGCCACTTCTACGTCGGGGTTCATGGTCAGATAGACCAACTTGACGGCGGGCAGCAATTCTTTCACCTGCCGCCCCGCATCCAAGCCATTCAGGACCGGCATGGCGACATCGAGCACGATCACGTCCGGCTTCAATTCGCGGGCGGAACGGAGCAGCGCGCGACCGTCGCTGACCACTCCCACTACCTCAAATTCAGTTTCGAGAAGTCGCTTGCACAACTCCGCCACCAGGTTGTGGTCGTCGGCAATCAGAATGCGGGAGCGATTGGTCATCTTCGTACCTCGCACAGAACACGCACATGGTTGCAATGGCCTACCATTGAGACCTTCGCTGCCCCGCCGCCTGTCGAGCTCGGGCACGTCTCCGTGGGACCTAGGCGCGTGCGGACACTCATCAGCTCCTGATCCAGTGACTCGATCAGTTTGTGAGACCGCGGAAGGAACGTGTGTCTCGCCAGCATACATTCCGTCTGTTCACACGATGTGCATAGACCCCTAGAATAAACTAACGCAACCAAAGAACGCCAGTCTTTTCAATATTGAACACTCTCGTCCCGCTTGCCTGATGGGCTCGCCATACTCAGCTTGCCTTCTTGCTTTAGAAGTTGTGCCATGCAGGCTTGAAAACCTGACGACGAACTTGCCCGATAATCCCGTTAGGGCGTCTACACGACTGGAAGTGGGTGTACCCAGCATCACGTTTCCGGGGGCAGACGTGCTGAACGCGACGCCCTCTAGTCGGATTGCCCGTCGTCACAGCCTCCAGAACTGGCAAAACTACTAGTACCAGTCGCAAAGCCTACCGGCTAGCCTAGGAATGATGCATCTGTGCGAAGGAACTGAACGATATAGAACGGTGAGGGGGCAAACCTATTCGATCCAGACCGGCGTAGTGGACAGCACCGCCAAAGGCAAGGGCAAGAGAACCGCTGCCACGACCGGCGGAGGAGCAGCAGGGGGCGCATTGATTGGAGGGTTGGTAGGCGGCGGTAAGGGAGCAGGCATTGGTGCTCTGGTCGGCGCTGGTGCGGGATTAGTGGGAGGCGCGATGACCGGAAACAACCAGGTTGAAATTCCGGCCGAGTCGGCGCTGAGCTTCCAAATTGTCTGCGCCTTTGACGCTCCCGCCGCCGGGACGATGATTCCATTCCCCAGGCTTCCATGATTTGCCTGCAAGGCATCGAGTTCTTGTTAGGCAATTTCACAGCCGTCGAGGATTTGAAAGGTTGCACTCGTGACCGGCGCCATCGATCCGCACCTGTTCAGTTTGCCAAAACAAGATCGATGGGGCGCACGTCGGATAGCCTCACGTCTTGGAAGAGTAAGTTTATCGGAATGCATGATCGCTGGATTGCCGCAAGGAGCGTACGACTGATCTAGCTCATGGGAGAATTCAAGCAAACGCGGTAAGACCCGGTGAGGAACCTCCAGCTTCAATGCTCACTTATCTGAAAACGCGAGGGGAGAGGTGCGGACCGTGTCCGAGACATCTCTGCCGTTTCCGCACGGCCGTTTTCGAGATCAAAAAGGAAAATCCGATTGACTGATCACTTAGGAGAATGAATGCCAAAACTACGATTTCTTGCAACTGTAGCACTATTTGCCTGCTTTGCGCTGTCGAATGGCGCGTCACAAACGGATGAGCAACCCAAGACCCGACCCGATCTACCGGCCCAATACGCCGCGGTTGCATTCGGCCAATCCGGCTCTGTCGCAGGCAAGAGCTTCGGCCTCACGGTTTATGTACAGGAATTAACCAGGGACGGTGAGATTGAGGAACTGGCGGCGACGCTGAAGCACAAAGGCCCAGACGGGCTGGTGAGCGCACTGGAGGACATCAAGGATAAGGGCCGCGTGGCTCCCACCGGCTCGGTCGGTACCGGGATGCGCGTCGTCCGCATTCACCCAACAAAGGACGGCGGACAACACATCGTGCTGGCGACCAACCGGCCGATCTCGTTCCCCGAGCTCTACAACGGCACGCGGTCACGCGATTATAAGTTTGGCATCGTGGTGCTCAACGTCAACAAGGATGGCAAGGGGACCGGCTCGTTCGCCCCACTCTGCAAGCTCAAGTTCAACAAGAAGAACCAGCTGGAGATCGAGCACTACGGCCAGAAACCGTTCCGGCTGGCCAGCGTGTATCGGCAAAAGTAAGAGCACGCTCGTTGGCCGAGAGAGGGTGGAAAGACATGAATACATCTTTTTCGAATCAGGCAGAGTCCAGACGGCGATTCTTGCATATGGGCGTAACAGGGACGGTTGTCGGCGTGCTGACGAGTAACCTCGAACTTGCATTCCCGCCGCAGGCGCGGGCGCAAAGTACGCTCAGTCCTGATGCAGCATTGACCGAGCTGATGGATGGCAACAAGCGATTCACAACGGCCCGCCTGACCGCTCACGAGCATGACCTTGCTATTCTTAAGCAAAACACGATTGAAAAGCAGGAGCCATTCGCCGCTGTACTGTCCTGCGCGGATTCCCGAGTACCCGTCGAACTCGTCTTCGATCAGAGTATCGGCCATATCTTTGTTACGCGAGTTGCGGGAAATGTCGTCACCCCGGAGATCATCGCCAGTCTTGAATACGGAGCCGCTGTATTGGGTACCAAGGTCATACTTGTGATGGGACACGCTAGCTGTGGAGCGGTCAAGGCGACCATCCAAGGTAAGGAAGTTCCCGGACAGATCAGCGCGCTTTATCCGCATATCCAGCCGGCGGTGGATCAGGCGGGGCCGAATCTTGAGGCCGCCACTAAAGCGAACGCCAAGATCCAGGCGGCCCTCCTGCGCGAAGCGTCGACTGTCATCTCGGGCCTGGTAAAAGAGAGCAAGCTGAAGATCGTCGCCGGTTACTACGACATAGGTACGGGTGCTGTGACCCTACTCGACTAAACTCCTGCAAGCCTGGCTCTTTTGCTCGGAACCGGCGAGTTGATCCGTCGAAGAGAGACTGCAGTCCTCGACGGAAAATCGGCAAGAGCTTGACTTGAGGGTGTGTCCGGATGGTTGCCGACACCCGAATTTTGGTGGCGGATCCCCTTTTCGCCCCAAACCGTCGGCAGATTGTCATTGACAAGGCCATTCCATTCGTGTGACATATTTGCATAGTGGTTTCTCCCCTCCTTCGTATGCAAGGCCTCCTCACTCTGGGTCGAAGCGTCGGGTTCCGCCTCTCGCTTGCATGTGTAGCTACCCTCGTGTTTGCTTCGTTTGCGCTGGCGCAGTCCCCGGATGACGTGCACGTCGTGCCGCGTCAGAAGCCGAAAACCGAGCCGTCCGCCGTGGACGTGGCGCCAATCCGCGGCCTTCCAACCCCTGAGTCCGATACAAAACCCTTTCGGGTGAAGGTCGACCTTGTACTCGTGCCCGTGACCGTGACCGATTCGATGAACCGCCCGGTCACTACCCTGCAGAAGCAAGATTTTGCGCTCTACGAAGGGGGAAAATCCCAGGAAATCCGGTATTTCTTCAAGGATGAGGCGCCTCTCTCAATTGCAGTGCTTCTGGACGTCAGCAAGAGCATGACCAATAAAATTGAGACTGAGCGGGCAGCGTTGGAGGATTTCTTCAACAATGGAAATCCCGAGGACGAATACTTTGCGATCACTTTCTCGGACCGTCCGCGACTCGTGGCCAGTTCCACTAGCTCGATCGAAGAGATAGAACGGCAGTTGCTGTTGGCAGAGCCCGGCGGGCCTACCGCGATGCTGGATGCGATTTATTTGGCCGAGGCCCAGTTGCGTACGGCCAAGTACAAGCGTCGGGCGATCGTCATCTTTTCCGACGGTGGTGACAACGTGAGCCACTATACTCATAGGGAAATAAAGGATTTAGTGCGGGAAGGTGACGTTGAAGTGTACGCCATCGGGCTGTTTGAGACCTTTTTCTTTGGTACTTTTGGCACGGTTGAAGAAAAGCTAGGCAAGAAGTGGTTGAGCGACATCACTGATTGTACGGGCGGCCGTACTGTAACGGTGGAAAAGCAAGCGAAAGTTCCCGAAGCAGCCGCAGCCGTCAGTCGGGAAATGCGAAATCAATATGTACTCGGGTATCGTCCTACCATTCGTGGAGACGGGACACGGAGAAAGATAAAGGTTCGCGTGGCATCGTCAGCCGCACGGCAACCGCTCCACGCCTTCTACAAGACAGAGTACCTATCAGCCGAAAAATAGCGGCCTGAAATATCCGTTCGCCTAAGGTGGGGCACACGCGGACGAGTTCCACGGGGACCAGAGCCTCCAAATCTGCTGAAAGACGAGCGGGCTACGAGAACTCTTCGATCGAGAGGGCCAGATCTCTCTGTGGACTAGAAGGTCTCTCGAACGATGGTGGCAACCTTCTTAGAGAAATCGTAGGTGGCGCCTAGGTTATCTCCAAAGAAGCGTACCTTGCCCGAGACGTCACGATTCACGAGTGTCTGCCCAGCGTGATCCGTGATGTGGACCTTCAGGGTGATCGAGGTAGATCCGGCAATGGTGGTCACTTCTCGCTTTTTCTGGCTGCCTTTCTTGAACGATTGCGCGGTGGTGCGCAGCGTGACAAGGTCCGATGCGTTGGCCGCGTTCTTGTCGCCGCTGCGGTAAACATGCTGGAACTTTGCCGTCTTCTCCATCTGCTCGATCAGGTTCTCGTAGATGGCCACACCGAATTCCGGTGGGATTGGCATGTCGCCCGGATCCATGGGCTGGATTTGAATGGAAGAAGCAGAGAAGTTCTGCGCGCTCTTGGAACCGCCCGAGCCAGACTCACCCGAGAGCGGGCTGACAACCAGCGGGCTAGCGCAAGCGAGGACGATGGGGAGAACGGTTGAGACTGCCGCTCGAATGAGATGCTTCATGGTCCCTCGCCTATTTGTTTGTCTGTACCGGTTCTTGGAGCGGAACTGTGGCTTTCGCGCCCATTGCGACGAGCTGCTTCTTGATCGGAGCGGCGTGGCCCCGAGGAAGCACAAAAATCACGCCATGATAGCCGCCATTGGCGTCCGCGAATTCCAGCGTGAGGACGTCGACCTGGTGAGAAAACAGGCTCAAGGCCCGCCCGGCTCCGTAAGGGATGGCCATCGTCGCGAGTTTGGCTGCGCCGGTAATATCCTGCCTGCTATCTTCGTTGGTAGAGATGTCCAGAATGGATGTGGCTTTCACCTCCACCGTGGCCTTGTCGGTTGCGAACTGCAGGGAGTTGCCCACTATCGAAAGCGTGCCTTTGGAATTGTCCTTTGTCGTTTCGCCGCCGATTACTAATTTGACCTCTGGTTCTATCAGGCTCGGAGCATCCTGGGGCATGGCGGATGACTGGCTACCCGCAGGCGCTGGGAAGAACATGAAGGGGGCGCCGACGGCAAGGAGAAGGAGTCCGCGCGCCCGGATGCGTGGTCTGTCCGCTCGGGCGGCTCGGAAGGTATTCGTCGCGACTCTAGTGTTGAACACTACGTTGCCCGCTCTTTCGTGATGGGGATTGGCCCGGGCCCCGCATCGGTTTCGACGCCTTGCCCGGGCTTTGAAAGATCCTGGGTGCCACTGCAATGCTGAGAACCAGAATTTCCCTTTGGCCTTGAAAACGCCAGCCATTGGCACATCCCATTTCGCCCGCCCAGGCGACCTTGGCTCTCGATGAGGGCCAAGGTCAAGCAGAAAGGTTAGTTAGTCCCGCCCCAAGCTACGACGACTCCACTTTTCAATCGAAAACTGTTTTGATTGTTGTTGTTGGTACAGACAGTGTAGGGGCAGCTGTTGCCAAAGCGGGTGTAGAGGTATTCGGCCTGAACGGGGCGTAGGGAAAATTTCTTGCTTAACTTAATGTCAAATCCCCCACCTACCGTCATGGCGAAAGCGGTCTTGGCAAAGCTGGTGCCGCTGCAGCGAGTATTATCGTTGCAACTGAGCGAGACGCGTGCTCCGCCCCAGTTCAGGTCGAAAAATGGCCGGAACGGACTGCTGTTTCGAAAGGTGAGCCGCGGCCCGAACAGAAAGGTAAACTCATTCCCGGTAATTTTGTTGGACAAGGCGGAGCCCGAGGGTAGGTAGCCGAATATCCTGCAGCCACCTAAGTCAGCCGCTATGCCGAGCATACTAGTTAGGTTATAGGCGAGCGTGCCTCCGCCACCGGCGCAGTTAACGCCTTGCCCGGCTCCGGGGGGGGTGGTGTGGATGAACATGAACGCCGGCGCCGTTTCAACCTTTGGGAACTCGCCCTGAGCCAGAGCCGAACCAGTGGTAAGCAAAAGCAATCCAGCTACAACAAAAGATTTACGCATTTTCCTTCTCCATTTCGATTGAGATTAAGCTGAAATCACCCGGTGCTCCTTGGAGCCATTCACAGAGGGAATGTTAGGAGACCTTCTGTGCAGTGCATACTGGCAAAAATGACAGTAAGGTCACGCGCGGAAAGGAGTAACTCGAGACGCTGGTCTCACTCAATCAGGGCGAAGGGATGACTTTCGGTTCTGTCCCGGACGTATTGGAGTTTGCAGGACCGGCTCCGGTGTGGGCTTCTCCCCACAAGAACGTAGATTACGAACACGAACATTGAGCGGGGTATGGTGCGCCCGGTCGTTCGTGCCGGGAGAATGAAATGTCAAGCCCGAACATCAACCAGAGCTCAGGCTAAAGGTCTCCGGGTGTCTATGAACTGGCTTCCCTCCCGGGAGCGGTTGCACACTAGTCGTCTAGAGTTCTCTTGTCAGAAGACTCTGCCTAGCCGAAAAAACACTTTGTGATGGCCAGTGGCGCCATAAGCGCCTCCGATCAGGACTGGACCAAAGAGAGTGTTCACGATCAGGCCGCCGTAGGCATCAGTAGGCAACGAAGACACATTCGACAGCCCGTAGACCTTTCCGGCTTCATATCCGACAACGGCATAAAGCTTATCTCCGACGATGGGTGGCAACTCCAGAAGTTGGTGAATGTAGCCGGCTTTAAACAAGAAATACTGATTGATAAGAAACTCGTTGCTGCCGTATGCGACAAGATTCCGGCTACCGCCCAACGAAAATGGTGGAAGTCCGGTCCCGTGATACGTAAACGTAGTGCCTCCTTGTGCCGCGAGGAACACAGAGGCCGGCTTGCTCACCGGCTTGAACAGCGTCATTTGTAATTCTGAGACAGGGAAACCGGATGTTGCTCCGGGATTGGCGTCGGTCCACCTGGTACTGAAGTGCAGGTCCGAGCCGCGTCTCGGAATGATCGGGTCGTCCCGATCCGTGAAATTGTAGCGAAGGGACGTTACTCCAACTCGGCCTTGCAGAGTCCCAAACGCTAGGAATCCCTGCGAAGGGGAAAATCTCTGCTCGCCGACTTCGTAGCCTATGCGTAGCTCGCTTGTCCGATCGAACGTATATCCGACGTCGAACGCGCCCCCGGCCAGCTTATTCCGGTAGTCGGCAAGGAACGTGCCTCCTTTGTAGTAGTAGACAGCGCTATCGCTCGCAAAAGCTCTGGGGGCCACGAACCAGCGAAGGGATTCTCCGAATGGGCGGTAGAACTCAGATCGCACTCCATATGCGGAACCGATGGACACGTCACTTCGCCACTCTGAGCCGTTGCTGCCCAGATCGAAGAACGTGATACGTGCACCCAGTATGAATTGCACGTTTTGATACTCGGAGCCGTCGATGAAAATCAGGGGACGCACGATTGGCGGACCATATTCTTTCTCCTCGGCCATGATCTGAAGGCCTTGCTGGCCGTCTTTTTCAACCATGCGATATCCGAGACGAGAAAATCGTCCGTCTCCTACGAGTTTGGTAAGTTGACGGTCCAGAGTGGCCGTATCCACGGGTCTTCCCAAGTCACTGGACAGCGCACGTTCTATTCCCCGAGCAGGCCTCGGCCTAGCGCCTGTGACCTCCACGAATTGGGGATTGGGTGCTTCTCTCCGGCGCGAATGCCGCTGCGCCAGATACTCCTGCCAAACGGCGTCATCGACGCCGAAAGCAGAGAGCACGGCCGTTTTGCTCGCCGCTGCGTCATATCCCTTTTGGATGAGGATGTCATCCTTGTTGTAATCCATGGAATTGTAATCAGCGAGCGGCACGGAAATAAGAATGTCCGCCTTCTCTATGCTGCGGAGTTCGTTGGCGGCAACCACCACCGAAATAGATTGACCCAACACTCCAACTGACGAAAGCGACGCCGTGGGCTCCAGGTTTCTGTTTTGCAGCTGAATGGCAATGACCAGATCGGCTCCCATGTCTTTCGCGACATCGACCGGAAGGTTGTCGAGTAGCCCACCGTCGACAAAAATGGATTCGCTTGTTCTGATCGGAATAAAGATGCCGGGGAGCGACATGGTTGAGCGAAGCGCATGCGCCAGCGATCCATCGCGAAAAACGTGTGGCTTGGCCGAAATCAGATCCGTAGCTACGCAAGCGAACGGGGTCGGAAGATCGTTGAAACTTTTCATCTCCGAATAGGGAAGGGCGATACGATCAAGGAGTAAACCGACCTGAAGCCCCGAATTGAAACCCTCAGGAAATTGAATGCCTCTTTTTATGCCAAATTCAAGGCCATTCGGATAATCGACGGCGTCTTCCTTGCGTCGGTAGGAGAGGTCCTGGAAAGGAACCTGGCCCCGTATAACCTCGTCCCATTTGATCTCGTGTACCAGCCGACGAATTTCGGCGGGAGAGCTTCCAGTGGCGTAGATGCCGCCAACCAACCCGCCCATGCTGGTTCCAGCTATGTAAGTGACCGGAATGCGGTGCTCTTCCAACCACTGCAGCACACCGATATGTGCCAGACCAAGTGCCCCGCCTCCCTCAAGCACAAGACCGATTTTCAGCCGTTTTGGATTGGGTGGGGGCTGCTGTGGAACTGCGGGAGTAGCGCTGAGGAGGATGGCACCAAGGAAGCAGGCCAATGGTATTCGCGACGACATCGGACTCACCCTTGCTGGGGGCTCAGACGAGAGGTACGTTGTCCGAGCCACAAAGATGTGGATTCACCCGTCAGTGAACCCCGTCAAGGCTAAATCCTTCTACCAAGCGGCAAGTCTGGCAGAAAGAATCAGTCCTCGCGGTGTTGAACCAGCACAGAATGGTGTGGGAGCGGGCGGCAACCGAACACTGTCACTTGTACCAGTATGAGGTCTGGAAACCAACGCCAGCATTGAGGATTCGGAGGTGGGTGCAAGCTGTAGTTTCTGCTTCGCACTGCACTCGTGGTCGGCAGAGATTCACAGATCGTTACACGGCTGCGGGACATCCTCGAACCTGCCGCATGGGCGATCCAGCAAGCAACGGACAACGCGGCGGCGCTCGTTATCGCTCGAAAGAAAAGTTTCGATCTGATCTTGACCAGCGAGAAGACCCCGGGTAGGGAAGACATCGAACTGCCTCGCAAGAGCCGGCGCCTATGTCGTCATGCGCGCGTCATCATTCTAGCCGACCAAAGCACGCCCGCCGACGCAATTACCTCGATGCGCGAGCGCGTTTTAAGCTATTTTTCCAAGCCATTCTCATCGGATTGCGGGCTCTCATCAAAGAATTGGAGGACTCGATCCGCGGTTCTAAGAAACTTCCACTTGCTACTTATGTGCGCGCCCGTCATATGGGCACGCGCCGCATCAGTCACCTGGGTGAAAGCTTTATGCTGGACGAGATTCCCCACGCCGCCATAGCCAATCGAGCGGACGATCCGGTGCACCACCTCAAGTATCGCGAGGCACACGGCATATGCTCGGGTCGGGTTCGGTGTCCTGCTTGCGCAGAAGCTCGTCGGCCAGTTTCTCTACAGCGCACAAGGCAATGAAGTGTTGCTCATCAAGTATCTCGAGGTAGAACCAAAGCCGTCCGGGCAAAGGCAATGGCAACTCAGGTTCATAGTTTATATTCGACTCAGCGTTGAAGAAGGTGCTGACCACGACGTTACCAGTGATTTGTCGAACGAGGGTACCGGCGACTCGCGGTCTCCACAGATCCCATCGGCCAGAGAGATGGCCTGAGAAAGGTTGAGGATGATTGCGGCGTCCAGTCGCTGTCTTGAGGGGATTAGGCAAGCCATTTTCCCCGGCAGGACGGTGGCGATGCGTTGCGCACAACCCTTCTCAAGGCAGGTTTTGCTTGCCGATGCTTAGACGTTGGCCATTTCAGCAGGGACACCGAATCGCGCGGGCTCCGTGCTGCGCCTTCGCGGTCATTGCTTTGGGGTTGTGTCCTTTTCCACGGAAAAGTAAAGGTGAACCGCAAGACCGATGAAGTTCGTTTGCCGATTCGGGTGCTTGCTGGTGTCGTTCTCATGCTCATAGTAGGGATTGAACTGCACATGCTTTCCTACAGGGAAAAGGCAGCCTGCAAACTCGGTCGTAGTGCTCCATTTGTTGTGCTGGCTCTGGTAGTAGGGCTCGAAGGCGACATAGGGTGTTGGATGATAGGAATGAATCGCAACGGTTCTTTCGAGCGTAAATTTATTGCGATAGCGCCAGTTGAACTGGTCGCCCTTCCAATCCAGGTCTGCTCGGTTTCTGTCCGTGATCAGGAAGCCTGCCTTCATGGGAAAGTTGAACGTTACAGCGGTCAAGAAGCGGTTGTCGCTGGGCTCGTTTGGAGCGGTTATGTAACGGTATCCAGCCTCGAGCACTAGAGGTCTTTGCTTCGCATCATCCAGATCGAAAGCGGTGACGTTCTTAAGCTTGAGGAGAGGTTTGAAGTACAGTTGGATACTCGGTCCGCTGGTAGCCTGGGTTGAGTCACCGCCATCTCGGTCGTCTTTGTTCTCGACATAGACTCGAAGCATGGGCTTGAGCTTGAGGTAGGTATCAACCTCCGGCAGGAACTGAACCGTTTGCCCGCTCATGGAGACGCAGGCGAAGAGCAGGGAGAGCGCTATGGTCAACCACTGCTTCCAAGTTCGCGACATAACGCCCGCGGTACCGTATCCGATTCGCGACAACGCTAGTTGAGGTGATCGAGGTTGCCGAAGAACTC
>Ga0137416_10000116_pt1 | contig 31770 bp, 26 predicted proteins | sample CZODoug3_1_1_16f_FD_108282 | JGI IMG/M metagenome (GOLD analysis project Ga0137416, IMG submission 108282) | Vadose zone soil fungal communities from Angelo Coast Range Reserve, California, USA - CZODoug3_1_1_16fungal (Illumina Assembly) | ecosystem: Environmental > Terrestrial > Soil > Vadose...
CTTCCGGCTCGGCATGAAAAAAGGACAAGCCATGACCTACGTTCCTCGCAGATGGTGACGGTCTGGTTGTGAGCCGATATTGTAACCAGCGGCACGCATGCTGGCCAGCGCTGGGCTGTGCGCTCAGAACTTTTTTTCGCGGCGAGCCCCGCGGGTCATGGAGTAATCTGATTTTCCGGAGAACGGAAGAGTCTTATGGACCGAATCGCCATGCTGACCGAGATCCTCTCGCAGAACCCCAACGACGGCTTCGCCCGCTACGGTCTTGCGCTGGAGCACTCCACGCGCGGTGACATCGAGCGTGCGCTGGAGGAATTCGGCAAGCTTCTCTCCGTCCATCCGGACTACACCGCCGGCTACTTCATGGCGGCGCAAACGCTCGCAAAAGCGGATCGCACCGACGAAGCCCGCAAGATGCTGGGCAACGGAATTGCTTCCGCAAAACGCACGGGCAACGCGCACGCGCAGTCCGAAATGGAAGGAATGCTGGCGGACCTGGGATAGTCGCCTACTCGGCGGGTCTAGCCAGACGCAACATCGCGCGCTCGACAATTCCGGGGAACAACTGGTAGAGCTTGACAACCGGAATCATCGTCCAGGGCACAATCACTTCCCTCTTTCCCCTCCGGTAGCCCGCCAGGGTCGCGCGGGCTACTCGTTCCGCCGTAATTCCACGCACCGTCGACGGACTGACTTTCTTCAATTCGCGGCCGCGCACCGCGTTTTCGCCGAACTGTGTCCGCACGTAGCCGGGACAGACGGTAACGACATTGATATTGCTCTTTCTCAGTTCGATCCGGGCCGACTTGCCCATGGCATTCATGGCGAACTTGCTGCCGGAGTAGGCGGCGCTGTAGGGCAAAGGCACATGTCCGGCAACGCTTGAAATGTTGATGATGGTTCCCGAGCCTTGCTGCTTCATCACGGGGATGACGGCCTGCATCGCAGAAATCGTGCCGAACAGGTTTGTGTCGAACAGGTCCCTGCACTCCGCCATATCCATGGTGGCCACCGAATCAATCAGGCCATGGCCGGCATTGTTCACCCACACGTCGATCCGGCCGAAGTGCTCGACCGTTAGGCCGATGACGCGCTCGATTTCCTCGCGGTGCCGGACGTCGCAGGCGAGCGCCAGCGTCCGCTCAACCCGGCCCAGCCGGGCCCGCGCGGCTTCCGCCCGACCGGCGTCGCGGGAGAGAACGACGATCCTGGCGCCGTGATCCACGAAGATCCTGGCAAGGGCTTCGCCGATGCCCATCGAGGCACCCGTTACGACCACAACTTTCTCCGCGATTTCCATGCACTGGCTTTTATTCTGCCTCACGGCCGGAAGTCAAGGGAGCGGCTGTACAATCGCAGAACGACGGCGCACACCGCTGCTTGCCGACAAGGAGATCTCTTGGGCGTGCTGCTACCTTTGTTCCCTTTGGACCTGGTCCTGCTTCCCGGCACCCCGCTGCCCCTGCATATTTTCGAAGCGCGCTACAAGGAAATGATCGGGGAGTGTCTGGAACAGAAAAAACGGTTCGGAGTGCTTCGCGCGCAAGAGAAGGATCTGGCCGACATCGGGTGCACCGCTGAGATACTGGCCGTCACCAAGACCTATGAAGACGGGCGAATGGACATCGTGACCCAGGGCCGCGAACGCTTCGAGGTCCTCGAACTGACCGAGGCGCGCCCGTTTCTTCAGGGGGAGGTTGTCTACCTGGCGGATGAACCGGACAAGGCGCCGCCCCAGGAAGTTGGGCGCGCAGTCGAGCTGCACAAACAAATCCTCGCGTTGGCCAACGCCGAACAGCATTTGCCCGACACCGATGACATCCCCCTTTCTTATCATCTGGCGGGTTCATTGCCGTTGGACCTCGACTTCAAGCAGAAGATGCTGGGCATCCGATCCGAAGCCCAGCGGATCCAGGCCATGATCGGTTATTTCGAAAGCCTTCTGCCCAGCCTGCGACGCTCCGTTCTGATCCGGCGGAAAGCCGGCGGCAACGGGCACGCTCACTGATCCCTTTGCTCGCTTGGCAGCAACCCGCGGACCCGTTTTTCCATACGCGCAAATCCTGGACTCAATCGGTGCTCAAACGGGTGTCATCGCGGCGAGCGTATAATCGACGCCAGAGCTGGTTTCCCGGGGGTTCCCATCATGAGTCTTCCTCGCACTCTTGGAGAGCTGCGGCAAAGTTCATTTTCCGAAAAACACTTGCTGAATCGTCGCGTCAAGGATGAGCTACGCGAAAATCTGGTGGCCAGACTGCGCGCCAACCATCCGGTATTTCCTGGCATCGTCGGCTACGACGACACGGTCGTGCCGCAGATCGTCAACGCAATCCTGTCCCGGCACAATTTCATTCTTCTCGGCCTTCGCGGACAGGCCAAGAGCCGCATCTTGCGAGCCCTGGCGGGACTTCTCGATCCGCACATGCCCTGCGTTGCGGGCTGTGAAATCCATGACAGCCCCTATGCTCCAATCTGCCGGCGCTGTCGTGACGAAATCGCGAAACACGGCGACCAGACGCAGATCGCCTACCTCACTCCGGAAGAACGCTACGTGGAAAAACTTGCCACTCCGGACGTCACCATCGCTGACCTGATCGGCGACATCGATCCCATCAAGGCGGCACGGGGCGGGCACGAACTGAGCAACGAGCTGACCGTACACTATGGGCTGCTCCCCCGGTCCAATCGCGGGATCTTCGCAATCAACGAACTGCCGGACCTGGCGGGAAAAATCCAGGTGGGCCTGTTCAACATCATGCAAGAGGGCGACGTGCAGATCAAAGGCTATCCCATTCGGTTGCCCCTGGACGTCGCGCTGGTCTTCAGCGCAAACCCCGAAGATTACACGGCGCGCGGGAAAATCATCACGCCGCTGAAAGACCGCATCGGGTCGGAGGTGCGCACGCATTACCCGGCAACGGTCGAAGAAGGGATTGCCATCACCGCGCAGGAGGCGTGGACCAAACGGGACGGCTACCGACTGCAGCTGCCCAAATATGTCCAGGAAGTGATTGAACGGGTTGCATTCGTGGCGCGGGAGGACAAAAAGATCGACAAGCGTTCAGGCGTTAGTCAACGCTTGCCGATCTCGGCAACCGAGAATGTCATCTCCAACGCAGAGCGGAGAGCAATCCGCAATGACGAGAACACCGTGGTACCGCGGATCAGCGACGTCTACGCGGCCTTGCCGGCGATCACCGGCAAACTGGAACTGGAGTACGAAGGCGAGATGAAGGGCGCTGACCACGTCAGCCGGGAAATCATCCGAACCGCGATCGCCAAGACCTACGACGACTACTTCAGCGGCGTGGATATGCGGCAGATCGTGCAATGGTTCGACCTGGGAGGCGAGATTCAGGTCACCGACAGCGCCAGTGCGAAGGAGGTGCTCGAGGGCGTGAAGGGCATTCAGGGACTGATGGACAAATTGAGCGCCCTCGGAGTCTCGGCCAAGGACGACACGGAAGCGCAGGTCTCGGCCGCCGAGTTCGTGCTGGAAGGGCTGTACGCGCATAAACGCATTGGACGCAGCGAGGAACGCGTTTTCACAGCCGGAGAGAAGCAGCCGAAGAAACCGGAACAGCGGACCTACGAGCGCGAGGAACCGTTCCGGGGCAGGAGACCGTTCAACTGACGTTGCCGGTGGCCGGTGCCCGGTTCCCGGTGCCGGGAGCGTGCGGCGCTTGAGCATCGGGTATTTCCGGGAACTCGAGAACTGGCAACCTGAGAACTGGGTCCCTATGAAACGCATTCGATATTCCAAATACGTACCTGATCCTGCCGGCGAAATGAGCATGGAGGACCTGCTCAGCGCGCTCTCGGACTACTTGCTGCAGAGCGGATTCCAGAATTACATGTTCTACGATATGCCGGAGGGCGAACAGACACTGGACGCGTTGCGACGGGCGATCGAACAGGCGCTGCTGGATGGCGATCGCTTTGACGAGGAAATGCGCCAACGGCTGCAGCAGATGCAGATGGATGGCAGGCTGGAGGAACTGATCGAGCAGCTGATCGAGCGCCTGGAGCAGGAAGACTTCATCTCGATCGAGGATCCACCGGACGCCTCGCAACCATCCTCGGCCAGCGGGCAAGTCGGCGAAGGCCAGCAGCAGACCAAGTTCGAGATCACGGACAAGAGTCTGGATTTCCTGGGGTACAAGGCATTGCGCGACTTGCTGGGGTCCCTGGGGAAGTCGAGCTTTGGGAGGCATGACACGCGCGACATGGCCACCGGCGTTGAGGCCAGTGGGGCATCCAAGGTGTACGAATTCGGCGACACGCTGAATCTGGATATCACCGCGACGCTTTCGAGCGCGATCCAGCGCGAAGGCCTGACCTTGCCCCTCAACATCGAATATCCGGATCTGAACGTGCACCAGTGCGAATATCAGTCATCGTGCGCGACCGTGCTTATGCTGGACTGCTCGCACTCGATGATCCTGTACGGAGAGGACCGCTTCACGCCCGCAAAAAAGGTCGCGATGGCCTTGTCCCAACTGATCCGCACTCAGTATCCCGGTGATTCGCTGTCCCTGGTGCTGTTCCACGATTCGGCCGAAGAAGTACCCCTGACGCAACTGGCGCGTGTGAAAGTGGGACCGTACTACACCAACACGCGCGAGGGTCTGCGCCTGGCGCAACGCATCCTGCAGCGCCAGCGCAAGGACATGAAGCAGATCGTGATGATCACCGACGGCAAGCCCTCGGCCCTTACGCTCGAAGACGGACGAATCTACAAGAACGCTTTTGGACTCGATCCTCTGGTGGTCGGCCAGACGCTGGAAGAGGTTTCCAAGTGCAAGCGGGCGGGGGTGCTGATCAACACCTTCATGTTGGCGTCCGATTACGGGCTGGTGAACTTCGTGCGGAAGGTCACCGAGATGTGTCGTGGCAAGGCCTATTTCACCACCCCCTACACGCTAGGGCAGTATCTGCTGATGGATTACATGTCGCGCAAGACCAAAACGATCCACTGAGACCCGGTGGCCGGATCTCAAGTTCGGGTCCAGCCTGTAAATCCGTCCCTGGTTGAAACGACGGTTATTCTTTTTTCTCGGCCGAAACGGCGGCCTCAGCCGCCTGGAAACCGATGCGGCTATGGGTTCCGTCACAGAAAGGCTTGTTGACGCTGCCCCCGCACCGACAGAGCGAGAAAGCGGGCTTGCCGCTCAGGTCGTACTTGTTTCCGTTGGCGTCGACCAGCTCGATGGTTCCTTCCGGAGCTTCCACACGATACGGACCGTTGGGCTTGACAGTGATCTTGACTTCGGCCACGGGACCTCCCTGGGTATGATTACCGCGGTGTCGGTTGTTCGATGCTCGCAGGCAGACTAGAAAGATAACACGGGCCCCCAGACTGCTAGGCGGCGGCCCAATGGACCGAGGGCAGGCTGCGATAGAGCTGGAGGTACTCGTCGATCATGCGCTTGTGGTTGTACCGGTCGCGTGCTCTCTGGTAGGCGCGGTTGGCATAAGCGCGACATCTCTCGCGGTCTTGGCTCAGCTCGCGGATCGTGGAAGCCAGGCTGGCCGCGTCGTTGGTGCGGAAATACGCGGCGTCCTCGCCCCAAACCTCGCGGAAGCTGGGAATGTCATTGGCGACGATGGCACAGCGTGAAAGGGCAGCCTCCAGCGCGTCCATACCGAAAGGCTCGTAACGGGCAGTCGCGGCGTAGACGGCGGCCCGACTGTAGAGATTCCGAAGTTGTGACTCGGTCTGGGGACCCTTGAGCGAGACACACAACTGGTCGGTCGCGACTTTCACATCGGCGCGGATGGGAAGGCGGGGCGCATTCACGGGATGCTCGGAACCAACGATGCATACCGAGAGCGGGTGCTCGTGCTGGGTGAGGAGGTGAACCTGCTTGCCTGCGTCGAGCATCCTGCCAACCGAGAGCACCGAATCTTCCTTGCTGACGTATGGATTAAAGAAGATCGGATTGCGGCCGTTGTAAATGACGTGCTCGCTCTTCACCTGCACATAGGACAGGTGCAAGGCGTCCAGCATGCTGGCTGAGGGCGCCACCACGACGGTCGCTCCCAGCAAGCCGCGCACAACCGTCTCCCGATAGCGGTTCAGCCAGCGCGCTGACTTGGGCTCATGTCCGTGCACAGCGAGCCACCAGGTGATCAGGTCTCCATGCGCGACCACCACGCGCGGGACGTCGACCGTCAGTCCGCCGTAGCAAAACTGATTCAGGTGCAGAGCATCCGGCTGAATTTCCTGGACGAGCGAGGTCAGGTAGGCGGCAGAGTCCTCGTAATCCTGCTCGCCCTCATGCATCCATTCCAGGCGGAAAGCCGTGGGACGGTAATCGAGGCCATGCAGGTTATCCATCCACGCGGTTTGCTCGGGCAGCGGCACTTCGCCGAAACTCACCAGCGTGACGCGCAAGCCCCGACTCACCAAGCCGCTCACCAGTTCGCGGGTGTAGGTCCAAACTCCTGAAACCGTATCGGTGGTAACAAGAACGTGCATGGGATTAGGGTCGAACGAGCAGGCGCGAAAAAACCGCCGTCGTGCCTTGCCCGTTATTCTAGCGGGGACGGGCGGGTCCTTTGAAGTTTTTCTTGGGCCCGCAGGCGTCGGGAGCGCAACCGGTTGCACGCTTGCGGGGTCGGGCGGAGCCCTTCCGCTGCCGACCGCGAATCCCCTAAGCACTTCCCTTTCAATAGTTTCTATCGGGGGAAAACTGCATTCCGGACGCAAATTATTCCGTATTGACCGGTAATCGGCAAAGGTTTAGGTTGGCCTTACCGGAACAGGGAGTGGTTTCTGTGCCGCCGCGAGCTTGCACGATCCGGGCACGGCACTACTTCCGAGCAGGCGGGTTCGTTCTGGCCGCCTGATTGCAGCCATCGTTAACACTGAGTCCGATTCCGTTCTGTTGCGCCGCGTTGCAGCTTTCGCGCTGCGCCACGACGGACACTTCTCTGTCACGATCTTTCGGTGTCGGTTCCCTGCGGTTTTCAAGTTGTCCGACGGTGCCTGGCGCACCCAGGACGGGTTGTAACGCTCGCCGACATTGCTCGAAGTCGAATACACCGTTCGGGAGGCACGAGCCATGGCAGATTTTTCGCAAATGGGTGTGATCGCCACGCTGCATCGGCTAGGGAGCGGTGACATTGGAGTCGTGGAACGGCAACTGGAGTACTTCTCCCGCCAGCAGCCCATCGCGCTGGTCTTGCCGGCCCTTTATTCCGAGTTCGAGAAGCCGGCCATAGACACCATGCTCGCCGAACTCAGCCAGGCAACGTACGTGCGTCAATTCGTGCTGTCGCTCGCGCAGGCCACCCAGGAACAATTCGAGGACGTGTCGCGGCGACTGAGCGTGCTGCCCGGCGATGTCCGGGTTCTCTGGCACGATGGGCCGCGCATGCAGCGGCTGTACAAGACGCTCGAAGACAATCGCCTGCAAATCGGACCGGATGGAAAAGGACGGCAGTGCTGGATGGCCTACGGCTACGTTCTGGCCAGCCGGAAGGCTTCGGTCATCGCAATTCACGACTGCGACATCGTGAACTACAGTCGGGACATGCTGGCTCGCCTGTGTTATCCGGTCGTGCATCCGGACATCGGCTTTGAATTCAGCAAGGGCTATTACGCGCGTTTAAGCCACCAGATGCACGGGCGAGTCACTCGTCTGCTGATGACGCCGGTCATACGCGCCCTGCAGTCGATCGTCGGCCACCTGCCATTCCTGATGTATCTGGACAGCTTCCGGTATCCACTGGCGGGCGAGTTCGCCATGCAGGCTGATCTGGCACGCGTGAACCGCATTCCGTCCGATTGGGGGCTCGAGGTCGGCGTGCTCGCCGAGGTCTACCGCAACTGCTCGATCCGTCGAATTTGCCAGGTTGATATCGCCGACAACTATGAGCACAAGCACCAGGAACTGTCGCAAGGCGATCCCTCGAAGGGGCTGATGAAAATGGCGATGGACATCTCGAAATCGCTCTACCGAATTCTGGCGGCCGAGGGGGTGAAGTTCGACACCGGACTGATGCAAACGTTGCTGGTGCGTTACCAGCGGATGGCGGAAAACAGCATCAGCCGCTACCACGCCGACGCAATGATCAACGGCCTGGTGTTCGACCGGCACGAAGAAGAAACGGCGGTGGAGACGTTCTCGCAGGCCTTGCGCATGGCGACCGACGAATTTTTCGCCGACCCGCTGGGTACCCCGCCCATCCCGAACTGGATGCGGGTAAGCGCGGCCTCGCCCGGTTTCCTGGATGACCTGCGCGAGTCTGTGGACATCGACAACGAGGCCATCGCTGGCATCAGTGAAATTTCAACCCAGTCTCTGCGTCCCTTCGTCCACAAGGAGAGTGCTTGAAAGCCGATCGTGGATGACCTTTTTCCAACTGAGCTGAAGACTCGCCTCGAGCAGATCGGGGAAGCCGACATTGTGGTGGGCATCCCCAGTTACAACAACGCCCGGACGATCGGGCAGGTCGTGCGCGCGGTCTCGGTGGGCCTGGCGAAGTACTTCCCGGCGCGGCGTTCGGTCATCGTGAACTCCGACGGGGGGTCGAAAGACAACACGCAGGAAGTCGTGATGCAGGCCGAGGGCGGTGCCGATGACCTGTTGCTGGTCTCGCACCCGGTGCATCCCAGCTATCGCATCAGCACGCCCTATCACGGGATTCCCGGCAAGGGCAGCGCATTTCGCACCATCTTCGCGGTGGCCAAGAGGCTGAACGCAAAGGCGTGCGTGGTCGTGGACTCCGACCTTCGCAGCATCACCCCGGGATGGATTGAGCTTCTTGCCCAACCGGTGCTCGAGTACGGCTACGACTACATCGCTCCTTACTACCACCGTCACAAATATGACGGAACCATCACCAACGGCATCATCTACCCCATGACCCGCACGTTGTACGGAAAGTCCGTGCGGCAGCCGATCGGCGGGGAGTTCGGGTTCTCCGGCAAGCTGGCGTCAAGCTACCTGGAGAAAGACGTCTGGGACACCGATGTCGCGCGCTTCGGGATCGACATCTGGATGACCGTCACCGCAATCGCTGAAGGTTTCCGGGTCGGGCAAGCTTACCTGGGCGCCAAGATTCACGACGCAAAAGATCCCGGCGCGGATCTGACCAGCATGTTCCGGCAGGTGGTGGGTTCGTTCTTCAGTCTGATGGGGAGCTACGAGGAAGTGTGGAGAAAAACCAGCGGCTGGGAGCGAGTTCCACTGTTCGGATTCCCTTTTGAGGTGGGTGTCGAACCCCTCACCGTGAATACCGATCGCATGATCCACGCCGCGCAGCAGGGCGTCAATGACCTGCAGGAAATCTACCAGTCGTTCCTTTCCCAGCAGACCCTGCAAGATCTGACAAATTTTGTGCATCGCAACGGGCAGGGATTCCACATCCCGGACCAACTCTGGATTCGACTCATTTACGAGGCCGCCACGGCGTACCGCTATCGCATCCTGGACCGTGACCACTTGCTGCAGTCTCTGGTGCCTCTGTACCTGGGGCGCACCGCGTCGTTCGTGCTCGAGGTAACCGACAGCACTGCGTCGCAGGTCGAAGAACGCATCGAGCAGCTTTGCCAGGTATTCGAGGCCGAGAAAACCTACCTGACACAACAATGGGACACCGCTGGAAAGGAGAACCTCCATGCGCAGCCTGTTTGATCGGATGTTGATCGATCCCTTCCATCGTCTCGCAGATCAGTGCGCGCACCTGGTGCCGGCGCTGATCGTGGTGCTGGTCACTCTTGTGGTAGGTGGCTTTTTGGCGTTCGTGCTGCGCTGGCTCACATTCCGCCTTCTCGAGCTGGCACGATTTGACCGGCTGGTGCAGCGCACCGGGTTCGCCAGCATGATCGAACGTACCGGGGTGTTTCGGTCCGCGAGCGACCTGGGGGCCCGTTTTGTTCAAGCCCTGGTATGGGTGTTCACCATGCTGTTCGCGCTGAGCGCGGCGGACACGCCGGCCAGCGTCGACCTGGTGCGGCGGTTCGCGGCCTACGTTCCCAACCTCATTGCGGCGGGGCTGGTCCTGCTGCTGGGAGTGGTCGTCAGTCGAATCCTCTCCCGCAGCGCGCTGCTCGCAGCCGTCAATGCACAATGGCCTGCGGCTCGCCTGATTGCAGGCGGCGTTCGTGTGCTGGTCATGACCCTGGCGGTGGTGATCGCACTCGAGCAGTTGAATATCGGCAGCCTGCCGCTGCTGGTTGCGTTTGCCATCGTCTTTGCGGGCATCGTGTTCGCGCTCTCCATTGCCTTTGGCTTGGGGGCGCGCGACATGGCGCGGCAATGGCTCGAAGCCAAGGTTCGCTCTTCGGTTGCGGAGGAGGAGGTCTTCCGCCATCTCTAGACAAACCCGCACGCTTGTCTTCACCGATCTGGATGGCACCTTGCTCGCCCATGACTCCTACTCCTGGGCGGGAGCGCGTCCTGCGATGGAGGAATTGCGACGGCGCCGGATTCCCCTGATCCTGTGCACCAGCAAGACCCGGTCGGAGGTTCAGGTGTTGCGGCGCGCGCTCGGCAATGACGATCCGTTCGTGGTCGAAAACGGCGGGTTGATCGTGATTCCGCGGGGATATTTCCCAGTCACGAAATCGTTGCCGCTCGCCGGGTCCTGCATTCTGGTGCTCGGACATCCCTATCGGGAAACTGTGCAGGCACTGCGGACCGTGGCGCGCCGCGCCGGCGTAGACGTCAGGGGATTCCACCAGATGTCCGCCGAAGAGATAGCCCAGGCGACCGGGCTCACGCTGAAAGAGGCTCGCCTCGCCCGGAAACGCGAAAGCGGCGAGCCTTTCGTCTTTCAGAAGGTGTCGGCCCCCCAGATCCGAACATTCTCCCAACTCGCCCACAGCCTGGGATATTCTCTCCAGCGCGGCGGACGGTTCTGGCATATCTCGTCGGGCTGCGACAAGGGCCTGGCCATCAGCACATTGATAGCCTTCTACCGCGCCTGTTGGGGCGTGCGTCTCCGGACGGTGGGCCTGGGGGACAGCGGTAACGACCTTCCCATGCTGCAGGTGGTCGATCACGCCATCCTGATGCCTAAATCCAACGGCAGTTTCGACCGTGAGGTCGCGAAGGCCTTGCCAACGATCCGGCGTGCAAGTGAGCCGGGACCGGCGGGCTGGGCACATGCGGTCCTGGCGGCACTTCGGGACCGCCCGGCAACCAAGCGGAGTCCTAAATCGAGGAAAGTACTCTCCAAGGCCACCGACGGCGCTCTGCAATACGGCACTTAAGACAACTACTCTGCCAGATCACAAGACAGGAACTGCGCGCTAACGCTCTCGTTGAGTTCGCTGCGTAGGCCCCGTGTTTCGGCAATCCGCGGTGCGATTTGTTGTTCCCGCTCAAGACGCGTGAGCGCCGCTTCCCGGATCATTTGACTCGATTCGCAGCCGGTACCGAACTGGGATTGGCTTCAGCACTCGCGCGAAATCTGCCGGCTCCCCGGTTGGGAGAGAGATGGTTGGGACAAGGATGGATGGGACAAAGATGGTTGGGACAAAGATTAGAGATCCAATCCGGGAATGCTCACGCTGCGGTCGTCACTGGAGGTAGTGCGAACAACCACAAGCCGACCCATGCGGTCAGGTTCTGAAAAATGGGAATGAATGAGCCGCGAATGGGGGTGCCGGTTGCGCCGATCGGTCTTACTGGTGCAACGGGACAGGTTCGGTCAGGCGAAATGTGATTTGTCGCTCTGGGCCAATGGACACGTCCCGGGATGCCGAACGAAGGCTCGCTTGAGCGTCGCCCTTGGATGCAGTGCCGAGCGCCGGTTCCTTGCCGGTGCCGCCGGCGGCGCCCATGAGCATACCTCTGTGGTCGCCGGCGCCGGTGACAAGCATACCCTGGCGGCGTCCACCCTTCAGGAAGTTGCTCGAAGTCTGCACCGGTGAGGAATTACCCCGGATCACGATCGAAGTGAGGGCCAGACGCAAGTACCCGGGAGAGGTATCGGCCGGCGTGGCCTCCATAATACGTCCGGTGACGGCGGCGCCACGTTCTGCTACGGTCTGGCCATTGACCACAATCGGCTCATCGAGAACCGCCTCAAAGGTGTCGCCCGTACGATCACGGGCACTCGAGATCGCCGACCCCAACCGGACGGTCACGGGGGTTCCAGCGGGTATGTTCGCGCGAGGTGGAATCACCGCGCTGGTAGGGGAAATTCCACCCGCCTGTCCCTGGCGGTCAAATGGGAGTTGCTCTCCGTCTGTCCTGGCAGACAAGCCTGAGGTCGTCGGTGGCACGGTGGACTGTCGTCCACAGCCTATGGCGACGACAAGTGCCAGACCAAGCACGACGATGACTGCAAATCTCCACGCCCCCATGGCGTGATCCTCCCCCGCAAGTCTCTGCCAAGACAAGTCGCAAGGGAGATGCCAACTCTTCTGGTTGATAACAAGCCACTTATGAAGGTGTGCGAGCGACTACGTGTATTTTTTGCGAGTCGATTCTCCCCGCATGGCGTTGTACACCACATCTAGAGAGCCGGGCGTAGGGCAAACAAGAAAAACCCGGAGGGCGTAATCTTTGCCTTCCGGGTTTTGAGTTGTTTCAACGAAAAACAGAGCTAGTTCGCGCCACCGCCGGAACCGGCCGCCGCGCTTTGCGGCTCGTTCTCAGGCTGAACAATCACGCCGTCAAACGGAGTCGCTCCGACGAAGCGTCCGTGCACCACGCTGACGCGGCGCAGCGGATAGCCCGAATCGGGCCCACGTTGCCAGCTACGGCCACCATCGCTACTCTGGAAAATGACGCCGGTCTGCAGACTCGTCGCCAGCATGCGTTTGCTGCCGCCGTCATACTGGATCGAAGTAATGTCCTTGTCCGGCAGGCCGGTAAGGACGTGATCCCAGGTAACGCCCAAATCGCCGCTATGAAAAGCACCTTCGCGTGACGCGATAAAGATCTGGGCGTCGGGAGCGACGGCGACGCCGCGAATGTTGGTGACGTAGGCCGCCAGGTTGCGGTCGGCAAAGCTGGCGCCGCTGTCTTTGGAAACGAAGACCTTCGTGCGGGTTGCGGCCACCACGGTCTCGCCCTTGCCACCGACCGAGATGAAATCCTTCTCACCGTCCACCGGACCACCCATCCAGGCTTTCCCCTGATCCTTGCTGAAGTAAAGCCCGTTGGAAGTCGCAGCCATCCAGCGCTCTCCAACGATCTCGAGGTCGTTGACTTTGGCTTCGAGCACCGACCGGGTAACCGTCTTGCTGGCAGCCTGCGTCTTCTTGCTGCCCTTCTTTACCGCGTGATAGGCGGTCTTTTCAACCACCACGTTGTTGATCGGGTGCCACTCGCTGCCGTTGTGCTCGAGCAGGTAGGCGCCGTGGTTTGTCCCGGCGATGAGTGCTCCATTGCTGGCCTGCTTCAGAGTAAAAACGTCCTTGCCACCGAGGCCAGCTGCCTTCTGCATCCAGTGCTGACCACCGTCGCGCGAATAGAACACTCCACCCCACTCGCGATCGTTCACCACGCCGACGTACAGGGTGTTGGGATCTTTCTGGTCAGCGACGATGGAGGTCACGTAGCGATGAGTGTATCCATGGTTCGAGGCGGACCAGGTGCTCGCACCGTTGTTTGAGACCAGAACGCCGCTGCGATCGGTCGCCAGCAGCACGTGGTCCGAGTTTCGAGGATCGACCAGTACGTCATTCACCACGACTTCCGGATTGCTGACCCGCTTCCAGGTCTTGCCAAGGTCCAGGGTCTTCCAAAGACCTTCCGTGGTTCCCGCATAAACGATGTTGGGGTTGGTTGGATCCTGGTGCAGGATGCGCGTGCGGCGGGCCGAGAATGGAATGCCCTGAATCTTCGAGAACTGATCGCCCGCGCTCACGCTCTTGTAGATACCCGAGCAGGCGCTCGCAAACACATTCGCCGGATTGCTGTGGTCGACGATGATCGAAAACACGTCCGAGTCGTCGATCATGCCTTTGTTGATGTGCTGCCAGTTCGCACCGCCGTCCGGCGTCTTCCACGCCAGGTGCCAGGTGCCCGCATAGACCACGTTCGGGTCCTTGGGATCGATCGCGATTGATTCGATGTTTTTGATCTCCGCATGATTCGCGGGAGAGATTTTCTCCCAGGAGTCGCCCCCGTCTTTACTTCGGAACACGCCATCCAACGCCCCGGTCACGAGCACATTCGAGTCCGAGGCGGCCATTGCCATCGCGCGGATCGACTTGTTATGCATGCCCGGCAGTGGCTGCCACGTCTTGCCGCCATCGCGAGTGCGAAACAGGTCACCGATCTGCTGGCTCTGAACGCTCCACGCGGACACGTACATGATGTTTTGGTCGTGCGGGTTGAACGCGATGTGATCGAGAACGTATTGGTCGCCCAGGTGCGCAAAACGCGACCAGTCCTGGCCTCCGTTGGTAGAGACGAAAACCACTCCCGTGCTGGTACCCAGGAAGATGCGATCCGGGTTGTGAGGATCGTAGGCCAGGCTGCGAACATCGCCCCCGTCCGGCCCCATCACGGCCCACTGGCCAGCCCACAACGACATGCTGCAGGCCAGAACAACCATCAACGTAATCAACGACTTAGCTGACATGGCTCTGGAAATCATGTGTGTCTCGACCCCTATGCGGACAATATACCTTGCGGCTGAGAGAGTGACAGCGTAACCGACCCCGTTCAAGTTACCTAAGGGCAGCCAAAAAAATGGGCCGGTCGGGGGCATCGACCGGCCTTGATCGGTTGAAGTCCGCTATTTCTTCACGGCCTTTTTCTTGGCAGCCGGCTTCGGATGATCGGGAACCGGTTGCACCTTGGTTTCGTCGACCGACTCGGTGCCCGCAGCATCGAAGGTCGCGCCTGCCGGTACAACCCAGTATTCCGCCGTCTTGGTGCCGCCGTTGCCGGTGCGTACTTCGATACGGCTGGGGTCGATGGCCTGCTTGGCCTCGCCGCCCGACAGGTACGCCTTCGAATTGAGGGCGCGCTCGGCGGCCAGGTTCTTGCGCTTCTCGCTCGGGTCCACATTGCCCACGATGACCAACTTCGCGTCCGCTTCCTGCTGCATGCGCAGAGCCACGTCATCCAGAATGGCCTTGCAGGTGTTATCCACGCGCCAGGGCTTCTTCTCGTTCGGGAAATCGCACTGGCTCAACTTGCTGGCCTTCGGAGGCGGGGGCGGCGGATTCTCGATCGTCACCTGCGACGACGAATTCGCTGTCAGACCGCGCGCGTCGGTACAGGTTGCGCTGACCGTAACCGGTCCGGGCGATGCGCCGGTGGTGTTCAGGGTCGCGACGTTCCCATTGCCGGAAACGCTGCCCGCGCTGGCCGTCCATCCCGATACCGTCACCGGTACACCATCCGGGCTCGTGCAACTGCATGTGATCGTGACCGGAGTGCCGGTTTGCGCGGTCGTCGGATTTGCCGAGCAACTCATCGTCGGTGGATTCTTGGGTGGCTCCTTCACGGTGTAATTCGCAGTACAAGTCGCGTCGCCGTTCTTCTTCACCTTGGGATCGGTCACATGCGCCGTGACCGTGTAGTTGCCACCGGCAACGCCCTTGGTATCGATCGAGGCCGTGTTGTCCTTGCCCGTGACCGTGCCACCGTTTCCGCTCCAGGCATAACTCAGCGTGTGCTTGGGATTGAAGTTGCTGGCAGCAGCGGTTGCCGTGATCGGCTCACCCTGCATCACTTCGGCATGATCGACGGTGCAGGTTGCAGCCGGAGGCACTGTGGGAGCTCCCCCGAAATTCAGCACGATACCGGTCCGGAGGCGGGCGCCACTGTAGCTTGGACGACGAAGATCCGGTTGGCTGGGTGGCACCTGCCGGGCAAAATTTTCCTTCGCCCACTGGTAGTCGGCTTCGATCAGGCGAAGGCTGAGATGCCTGGTCAAGGAAAGATCGATTCCACCGCCTAGAATCGCGCCGATGCCGGTGCGCGCACCGAAGGATGCCGTGTTCAGGTGGTTGGCGCCCAGCAGGGTGTGCGCAAACAGATTGATGCCTTCGCCCCGATACGTGTATCGGGGACCGATTGAATATGTGCTGACGTCGTTTCCATCTTTATAGTTCGCTCCGAAATCACCTTCCAGGGCGAAGTTCGGATGAAAATTGTAGCCAAACGCGAGACCAAAACCCGCCGGCATGCTGGGCAGCTTGAAGGGCAGCACGTTGCCGCTTGCGCTCGTTCCGTCAGGGATACTTCCGCCCGGGTTAAGCCATTGATAGCCTGCAAACACATCCGCCTTGGGCGGATTCTCCGGCTGGGCCAGCGCAGCAGTCGAACAAAAAGCCAGAGATAGCGTCAGAAAAAAGCCGAGCCAAATCATCCGGCCATTTCGTGAACCGCAACAAAGTGACATGTAATCCTCCGGAACTAGACCATTACCAACTTGCATCTAGGGCCAACCAAGACTTAAAAAAGGAGCTGCCTGAGACGACTTGCAGACGGGTGAACTTCCCTGCGATCGAAAATTCTACAGCAATGGAACTGCAAAACGAAGCTTGCGTGCCACAATATTCGCGTGGGCCGCACCAACAGCCGCAACCGATGAATCCCCCGAAAGGGGCGAAAACAGCGCACTTGTCTCAGTTTGACATACAAGTTTTGGGAGCAAGGGGAGCAAACAGGTGCCGCGCTGATCCGCTCTCGGTCCGAAGATTCCACCGACCTGAGCGCTTCCCAACCTGCATGCAACAGGCTCTCGCTTGCTAGAGTGTGCAAGGAACCGGAATAATGGACCGGACGTTCCCTATGAGCCAAGAAAAAGTCTTGATTGTCGAAGATGAGGAAAACGAGCGAACCGGTCTGGCCGAAGTGTTATCGGCCTGGGGGTACCGAGTCGAAACCGCCGCCGACGGCCTGGAGGGATGGGACAAGGTTACGCAATGGTCTCCTGCCATTATTGTGACCGACCTGAAAATGCCGCGCATGGGCGGCATGGAATTGCTGGAGAGACTGGCCGAGCAGAGCCAGCCCGACCGTAATTTGGCGGTGATTGTGATGACCGCCCAGGGAACGATCGACAGCGCCGTCCAGGCGATGCGGGTGGGTGCCTATGACTACATCACCAAGCCCATCGATACCAATCGCCTGCACACGATCCTGCAAAAAGCCGCCGAACTGCTGGGCACCAAGCTGGAGCTGGAAGTGCATCGCCGCAAATTGCGCGATTCCGGCTCGCTCGGCCACCTAGTGGGTGCCTCTCGGAAGATGCAGGAGATTTTCCGGTTAGTCGAAATGGTCGCTCCCAGCACCGCATCCGTCCTGATCACCGGAGCGAGCGGCACGGGCAAGGAAATGGTCGCACGCACGATCCACGAACTGAGTCCACGCCGCCCCAAGCCGTTCGTGCCCATCAACTGCGCAGCCATCCCTGAAACGCTGATCGAGAGCGAGATATTCGGACATGAAAAAGGGGCGTTCACCGGTGCCCTCGAACGACGCACCGGATGTTTCGAACTCGCCGAGGGGGGCACGCTGCTGCTCGACGAAATCGGCGAGATGCCCGTCGGAACCCAGGCAAAGCTGCTGCGCGTGCTGGAAGACCGGAAGCTTCGTCGACTGGGCAGCAAGGTGGAAACGTCGGTGGACGTGCGCGTACTGGCCGCGACCAACAAGGTCCCCGACGAAGCGGTGGCGCGTGGTGAGCTGCGCAACGATCTGTATTACCGGTTGAACGTGTTCAATATCCACATGCCCTCGCTGCGCGAGCACAAGGAAGACATCCCCGATCTGGTGCACACGCTGCTTGCGGAGATGAATAACAAGCACGGACGCAAGGTTGCAACGGTCAGCGAAGCCGTGCTGAACCAGTTCAACAACTATTCCTGGCCGGGAAATGTTCGCGAGTTGCGCAACACGCTGGAACGAGCCGTGATCGTGTGCGAAAGCGCCGTCGTGGAGACCAAACACCTGCCGCCCGGATTTGGTCAGGCGACGGTTCGGCAGGCGGCCAATGATCCGGATGCGGTCCGGCTCGGGGTGGGGACCACCGTGGGAGAAGCCGAGAAGATGCTGATCCTGAAGACGCTCGAGGCAACGAGCAATAACAAGACCAAGGCCGCCGAGATCCTCGGCATCAGTCTGAAGACCTTGCACAACAAGCTCAAGGAGTACGGCAGCGCCGCCGCGGATGCGGTTTCTGGCAAGGAGGAGTAGACTCCGTTATCGGTTTTCCCCACCGATGATGCAGCGGGCCGACCCGCGCCGCGCGTCGCCGCCAATCCATGCGCCGTAAAACGAAAATCGTACTTGCCATCACCTTCATGGTGACCGTGATGGTGTCGGCGTTCTCCTACATCTACATCTCGCAGATCCTGCGCCAGCGGGTGAACAACGCCTTCGAGATCTCGACCCTGCTCGCCCAGCAGATTGCGTTCTCGGCAGCCAATGCCGTCTATGACCTCAGCAGCACCCGCATCGACACCGATAACCCCAAAGCGGTCCACTCCGCGATTGAGGGCTATCTCAAGACCGACACAAACTTGAACGACATGCTGGACTCGTTTGTCGGCAACATCCCGATCGTCTACGACGCGGCGGTCGTAGACCTCAACGGCCGCGCCATTCTGCACAGCAACGCCGACCTGGCGGGCAAGATCCTGGCCCCGCGCCCGGACTTTGACCGTCTGAAAAACGCCCGCTTTATTGATCAGCTACGCATCCTGTACAGCCCGTCGGCCGTGTATGACGTCAACTTCCCGCTGCAGTTGAATGGCGCACCGTTCGGCGCGGCCCGGGTCGGGATCTCCACGGTCCTGCTGAAGAGCGAGCTGACTCCACGCCTGCTGCACGCGGTGGTGTTTTCGGTGGCATCGATCTTTGCCTCCTTGCTGCTCTCCGCATTGATTTCGCGTCTTGCTCTGGGACCCCTGAAAGCGATCAGTCGCAATCTGGATAGCGTCACGGCGGGCACGGTGGAGGCCCTGGACGAAGAAGACTCGATTCACGACGAATATGGGCTTGTGACCCTGAAAATCGCCAACCTGGGTCGCCAGATGCGCGACGCCAAGGAAATCTTCTCTGCTTTAAAAGACAACGTCGACCAGCTGATGGCCAATCTTCAAGACGGCCTCATGTTGTTCACCCGCGATTCCCACGTCGTTCTGGTGAGTGCTTCGGTCGAGCGTTTTCTGGGGCGCCCCCGCGGCGAGATGCTGGGCCGGCCCGCCAACGAGGTGTTCTCGACAAAGTCGGCGGTGGGAGCATTGCTGCTGGATGCCTTCGAGCGGCGACGGCCCATCGTGCAACGCGAGATGGAATCGGCGAACGGGCGCAGGGTGCAAGTCTCGCTCGATTTCATCCAGGAAAAAGCCACTCAGATCGGGGCCTTGCTCGTCATGCGCGACGCCGAATCGGTGCGCCGCCTGGAAGATGAAATCGAGATGTCGCGCAGGCTCTCGGCCAGCAGCCGCCTGACCCGGGGCGTGGCCCACGAGGTGAAGAACCCGATCAACGCGATCGTGCTGCATCTTCACCTTTTGCAGAATAAGCTGCAGCAGGTCGATCCCAATACCCGCCGGCACATGGACATCATCGGCAGCGAAATCCATCGGCTCGATCGGGTCGTGCAAATCCTGGTGGATTTCACCCGGCCGCGCGATCTCAAGCTCGAAGAAGTTGATTTGCGGCGGGTGCTCGACGATGTCGCCCTGCTGGCGGCGCCCGATGCCGAGCAACATGGCGTCGCGATTGTACGGAATTTGCCGGCGGAACCGCTGGAGGTAAAAATCGATACCGACTTCGTAAAGCAGGCGATTCTGAATATCGTGATTAACGGTGTCCAGGCCATGGCAGAAGGCGGCGCCCTTGCCATCAGCGCGCGACGCGAGGAAGGCGTAGTCCTCACCGAGATCCGCGACACCGGGGGAGGCATTCCCAAGGAGGTTCAGGAAAAGATCTTCGAACTCTACTTCACCACCAAGAAGGGTGGGAGTGGAATCGGACTCGCGCAGGCCTATCAGATTCTGCAGTGGCACTATGGCTCGATCGATTTCGAATCGGTCGACGGAGAGGGTACGACGTTCCGGCTACGCATCCCGCTGGTCGAATCCCGGCTGGACAGCGTGCCGGAAGTCGCGACCCGCACGCAGTGATTCGACTCGAAATCCTCCGGCAACGAGCCGGTTGCAGGCCTGCGGTACGAGCTTGGGCGACTGGTCGCGACCGGTCGGGAGTAGTTGGCACCCAGCCGATGGGGGAATAGAATCGAAGCGTTGTTGACTGTCCGTGCGCTTTACAGGATAGGTATGTACCTGGCCGGCATACTCGGACTGTGCGCGCTGATGCACGCCCCTGCCGGGAGCGTGCCCAGCGGGCATTCCCTGGTAGCACGGACTATCTCGCCTGCTTTCACGAACCAGGTTTCTGCCCCTCGGCAGCAACAAACTCCGGAACCTGCTCCGAACAAGCCCGAGGCAAACCCGCCTGGTTCTCAGCAAGGCAATCCCCCTGATTCGGCCCCAGGCCCGGCACCAAGCTCGGCACCTGGGGACCAGGTCCCGACCAACCAGGTCCCGACCGAACCGGTCCCGACCAAACAGGCCCCGGCCAAACCCGCCGAAGCGAAACCAGGCGCCGCACGGAAGCCCAAACGTGCGCCGAAAAAGCCTGCGCCTCCAGCCACCGGGAATCAGGAGCCGAAGAAGACGGTGGTGCGGAAAGGGAGCACTCTCGAGCCAGCAACCCAGCTGACTCCTGGAATCACCGAAGAACAGGCAGCCCGCCAGCGACAGACAACCAGGGATCTTCTGTCTTCTACCAACGCCGCTTTGCAGAAGCTAAACACTCGTCTTTTGAGCGGGGACGAACAAGCCACCGTTGCACAGATCCGGGAATTCGTCGAACAGTCCAACGTCGCCGACAAGGCGGGAGACCTGCAGCGCGCCTACAAGCTCGCCATGAAAGCTCATTTGCTTTCCGACGCCCTGGTGCAGCAGTAAGCGCCCAATTCCGATGGCCAATGCGTCACTTCGCTTTCGCTCGAATGGTCCCAACTTTGTCGAGCAGCTCGCGCGACGGTTGCTGCCACGGACCTGGAATCTTCACTGCCTCATTCAGGACATCGGTGGCTTCCGATTTCCGGTTCAGTTTCGCGTAGGCGTAGCCGAGACGGTACAACGCAGTCGCGTAGGCAACGTCGTCCTGCCCCTTGAGCAAGGCCGATGCGGACTTCAGTTCCGGCACCGCCGCCAACGTCTTATCCTGCTTCATGTACGCGTATCCCAGCGTGGAATGCGCTACGCCTGCCAGCTTGCGCGACCGGTCCGCGTCGGGCGCATCGGGCTTGGCCAGCGCAATCACTTTTTGCGAGTACGTAACGGCCTTCGCCCAGCTTGCGGGTTTTGAATCTTCCACGTAAAAATTCGAGAGCATCAGCAACGTCGGCAAATTGTTCGGGTTCGTCGCCAGGCTCTTCTCTCCGAAAGCCACCAGGCGCGCCGAATCATTCAGCTGTCCTGGCCCGAGCGTGTACATGGCGTACTGCGATACCTGTTCCTGGTATTGCGAGTTCGGGAAGGCCGCGCTGAACCGCTCGATGTAGGACATTCGTGTCCTGGCGTCCTTTTCATCGGCGATCGCGTTAAACCCAACACCCTCCAGAAAATCATGAGACGTCTTGGCGCCTTCCTTGTCAGACGCCGCTCGCGTGGCGAAGTCCTGGTCGCTCATGCCCTCGGCCTTGGGCTCTTTCCCGATGCTCTCGTAGGCCTGACCGCCTTTTTCGGCATAGTCCATGATCCTGGCGTCGTTTTTCATCTGCTGCGCAATTCCCGCCTGCGCGACCAGGATGTCGAGGTTGCGCGGCGATCCCGCCAGTGCCTTGTCTCCGTACTCGAGCGCCTTCGCCAGGTCGCCAGACGCCTGATAGGCCTGGGAGATCTGCCAGTTCCCGTAAGCCACGGCTGCCGGATTGCCGGCAAACTTCTGGACGAAATCCTGGTAGAGCGCGAGCTTTTTCTGCGCGTCGGCTTCTTTGGAGATGTCCTGCAGCGCCTGATCTTCAGGCGTTCCTGCCGGAATCACAATCCTGTCCAGTTGGGCCAAAGCCAAACAGGAAAGAACAAACACCACCAGCACCGGGAACCAGGGGGTGCGTTTCATGGGTCACCTCCGCCAGGGAAGAGGGGGAACGTGCGAGTTTTACTCAACCGCGCGATGCTAGCGCTGAAAGGCTCTGCAAACAAGGAAAACAATCACGACCGTCAGCGGCGTTGACTCGATCCGGCCGGAGAGCAGAGCCTTCAGTCCAATCCCTCGTCCTGTTATCCTGTCGAATTCGACATTGACCGAGGAGAGTGCCATGTCCTTTCAGCTCGAAGGCCGGAATGCGGTTGTCTTCGGAGTCGCCAACAAGCGCTCGATCGCGTGGTCGATCGCCCAAGGCCTGCACACGGCCGGGATGAAGCTCGCCATCACCTACCAGAACGAGCGGCTTGCCGAAGAAGCGCAGGACCTTATCGATTCCCTTCCCGGGGCCGAAGGCTTCATGTGCGATGTTTCCAGGGACGAGGAGATCGAACGCACCTTTGCGAAGCTGAAACAGCGTTACGGCAAACTGCATGTGCTGGTGCACAGCGTGGCCTACGCGCCGGCCGCGGAACTGGAAGGGGAGTTCCTTGACACCAGCCGGGAGGGCTTTCGCATCGCGCACGACGTCAGCGTCTACTCGCTGGTCGCCGTCGCACGCGCCGCCGCCCCGCTCATGGAAGACGGTGGCAGCATCATCACGATGACGTACTATGGCGCTGAAAAGGTTGTTCCCCACTACAACGTAATGGCGGTTGCCAAGGCGGCGCTGGAATGCTCGGTGCGCTATCTTGCCTTCGACCTTGGCAAGAGGAAGATTCGGGTGAATGCGATTTCCGCGGGTCCGATCAAAACCCTGGCCGCCCGCGGCATTTCCGGCCTCAGTGACATGCTCAAGGCCCATCGCGAGACCGCGCCCTTGCAGCGCAACGTCGAAGTCGCCGAGGTCGGATCGGCGGGCGTGTTTCTGGCCTCGGACGCCAGTTCCGGCATCACCGGCGAAGTCCTGCATGTCGACTGCGGCTACAACATCATGGGGTTCAAACCGGTGGCCCAGTAAATGTTTGGCGATTGCGCATCTGAATTGCCAGCACCAATGAACCGCAAGCTCATCTTCGCGTTGTTCGCCGCCGCCATCCTGTTCGCGATGGTCCGCGAATCGAGCACAGCGGTCGCCTGCCCGCGCCTGGAGCGATCTCTGCTCTCCGACAGGCAATCTCGTTGAGGAGCGGGGCTTCCGGACCCGCGGGCGGCCTCACGGACGCTTCTTCTTCTGCAGCTTCCGCCGGATGTCGGGCCAGAACTCCTTGACCATGAGGGGGATGGTGTCGTAGCCCACTTGCGTGCCCCAAACGCTTGCGGTATTTGCCAGGGTGCGATCCGCCCGCGGATGGTAGCTGTAGGTCGAAATCCCGGAAGCGATCGCGCTGCCGAATACCTCGGAGAAGTTGAACTGGGAATGTCCGGAGTCGCCCCGCGTAACCACGATGCGGCGGATGGAGTACCCCGCACGGTGGAGGAAGCTCCCCTGTCCCGACTGGAAGAAACGCGGATCCTGCCGGAGCAACGAGGGCAGAATCGCACCCGTCATGTAGTTCTCGATCGTCCCGTCCGCGAAATATGCCCCAAAACGTTTTCCATAGCCTGCCGCGCCTTGTCCGTAGCCTTCTTCGCTGTCTTCGGCCTGGCTGAGACCGGCCAGGAAGCCGTACCAGGGCAGCTGAATATAGTCAAAGGAGCCCTTGGTCACAACCGTGAACTTCTCTCGGGTCGTCAGCGGCCGAACCTCACCCGCACTCTCGAGAGTCAGGAAGTTGGGCAACGCGTAAAACAGCCGATCCTTGGAGGTGCCCGACGGGTCCGGCGCTTTCTTGTCCGGGCCCTGCTTGCCCGTGTCGGCCCCTTGGGAAGGAGGGGGTCCCGGATGGTGCCGCCGGGGGCGTTGATGGCGCAGGCTGCGGTTGTGCGGACGAATCAGCGCTCTTCCGGTCCGTCGTCTGCTGCGCGCCCGCCGGCAGCAACGCGCCATACAGCACGAGGCCGGGCAACACCACGGGTGAGATTCTCACGCTGGACTGACTCCAAATTGGAATACAGAAATCCCCGGCGCTGCGCGGACTTCAGCGGCTAGTCACCTGGATTTTTCGGTCGTTTTCCCCAACCCGTTCGAGAGTGATCTCGACGTCCCGGTCACGCGCAAAGCGTGCAAACTTCTCCCCCCACTCTATCAGCAGAACACTGTCCTCGGCGACCAGGTCGTCCAGGCCGAGAGTCTCCAGCTGGCGGGGCGTATCCACCCGGTACAAATCAATGTGATAGAGGTTGGCTAACGGACCGCGATACTCGTGCACCAGCGTGAAGGTAGGACTGGTGACGTCTTCCTCGGAAGCCGCCTTGAACGCGGAGGCAATGCCCTTGATGAGCGTGGTCTTGCCGGCTCCCAGATCACCGCGCAGCAGAACCAGTTTGGGCGGCGCCAGCACGCGCGCGAGCGTTCTCCCGAAAGCGATGGTCTCCTCGGCTGAGTGGGTCGTAATCTCTCGCGTCATCATGCCGGTGCAAGCCCTGACACAAGTATAGCGAGAGTCCAACGTCCGGGACGAAGTCAGCGAGTTACCGGCACCCTAAAACAGAGACTTCAGCGAGGACGCGAGGCCCGCGCTCAAGCCGAGGTAGCTCTGATCGGAGACCGACTGCAGCGCCATGCGCAGGTTGCGATGATCGTCATCGCCCAGCGCAATGAAGCGAAACGGCTGCAGAGTTCCGTCGGTCGCCTTGCGCGTGGGGGACAACATCTCCGCCATGCCAATGACAGTCCCGACTTTGGTCTGGAAGCCGATCTCGACGAAGTCACCCTGGCTTAACGGCTTGACCAGTTTGAGCAGTCCGCCGGTTACGGAGATAGAAAAGAGTTTGCCTCGAGAGCGCTGGCCATCATCGAAACGGATCGCAGCTAGCACGGAACCGCCTAGCTGCACCCGGGCCGCGCGCCGCGTTGGGTGCGGTTGGGGGAAATGGGTCATAGCCGGAAGGGACTATGACGGACCCCCAAGGTTACGGGAAGATTACGGGAGAACTAGTCCGGATTCGCGTCGCGCCGACGGTCCGCATGGCGCAGAACTCCTTGTCCAGGTGGAAGATGCACGGGTTGACCAGGAGGGCAAGGGCCCGAAGGATCACAAGGGGCGCGTGGCTTCCAGCCGGCCGTGGAGCCCGGTCGGAGCCGGAACCAGAGACGGCCCAGTCGGAGGGCAGGGTTTGCGGCAGCCCACCGTTTCAGCCGCGAAATCGCACCTCTGGTCGGCTTGCATCCTCGTGCACCCTCCGGAACGCCTGCGGTAGCCCGGCGATCACATCGGTTGCGACCAGCGACTGCTCGCCCATCGTTTCGCGGGCGATATTGCCTGCCAGGCCGTGGAGATAAACCGCACTGGTCACCGCCTCGGCAACGCGCTGGGGATTCTGCGCGATCATACCGGCAACCATGCCGGTTAGAACATCGCCCGTGCCGCCCGTAGCCATACCCGGATTTCCGGTCGTGTTCACCCAGGTTTCACCATCGGGGCGCGCGACCAGCGTGCGATGTCCTTTCAGCACGACCATGAGGTTGTGCTCCTTGGCGAAGGCCCGCGCCACACCGATACGATCCTTCTGAACCTCGGGAATCGAGCGGCCGGTCAGGCGCGCCATTTCGCCTGGGTGTGGCGTGATCACCAGCGGGCGACCGTCTCCGTTCAGGTGATCGGTCGCTCCTTCAAAAGCGTTGAGGCCGTCGGCGTCGAGCACCATCGGAGCGCGATACTTTTCGACCACGCTCCGCACGAACTCGGCGGTCTCCGGGTTGCGCGATATCCCCGGACCGACGGCCAGCACCGTCTTGCCTTGGGTGAGTTCGTCGACATGCCCGTATTCCAGAGCCCGCATCGAGATCGTGCCGGCATCGGTTTCGTGCAGCGGTTCGGTCATCAGTTCGGGATGAAAACCCGCCACGGTCGCCAGGACCGACCGCACCGTAGCCACCGTTGACAAGCCCGCTCCGGCACGCAGCGCCGACATACCGGCCATGGCCGCGGCTCCCGCCTTGCCGAGCGAACCACCGATCACCAGTACGTGCCCGAAACTTCCCTTGTTGGCCTCCGCCGGTCGCGGTCCGATGAGCCCCGCGATCGCGTGCGGCGTGATCAGATGGAGCTTCAGAGAGGAAACGATGGCTTCGGGCGGAGAACCGATGGGTGCAATGACGGTGGGGCCGCCCGTCAGCTGGCTGAAAACGTGCGCCGGCCGCGGAGCGGTGAAGGTCACAATCGCGTCGACTCGCGCGATCGGTCCGGTTTGCGGGCCCACAGCGTCGGCATCGGCTCCGGATGGAACATCGACCGCAAGGACTGGAGTGGCTCGCGCACTCATCTCTGCGATCGCGTCCGCATACAATCCCTGAACCGGCGGATGAAATCCCGCTCCGAGGACGGCATCGACCAGCAAGTCCGCTTCGAAGGCCGCTTGGGCAATCTCGGACTTGAGTTGCTCCCCAGATTCGGCCACGACCGGCATGAACCCCATGCGCTGGAACATCTCTGCTGCGTCTCCGCGCAACTGGGCTGAAGGGGCCAACAGGAGTACTCGGACGTCCCTGCCGGCTTCGCGCAGCTTGCGCGCGGCCACGAACCCGTCGCCTCCGTTGTTGCCTTTTCCGCAGATGACGCCAATCCGCCTGGCCGCGGGAAACTCCGAAAGGGCGAAGTCTGCGACCGCGGTCCCGGCATTCTCCATCAGCATCCGGGATGGGACGCCGAAGCGCTCGCTGGTGATGCGGTCGATCTCGCGCATCTCGGCTGCGCTGACGATTTTCATGATCTTGAGGCCGCCATTTGCTCCACCTGGCGCAACTGCGCGGGCTCACCCATGGCGATAAGAAAATCTCCCGGCTCGATGCGGTCCTCAGGCGCCGGATTGAAGCGCATCCCCTGTTGGCGCTTGATGGCGAGAATGATGACGCCTCGTTCCTGGCGGATGCGCGAGGTCTCAATGGTCTTGCCTGCAAAACCCGAATCCTGGCCGATGCAGATCTCGCCTATCTCGAGATCCATGCCCAAGTGAGTGGTCGCCGTATCCAGGAAACTGACCACATGCGGACGCAAGAACGTCTGCGCGATGCGCTGACCGGCGAACGAATAGGGCGAGACGATGAAATCGGCGCCCGCGGTCAGCAGATGCTTCTCGGCGTCCTCTTCGCTGGCGCGGGCGATGATCTTGAGCTTCGGATTCAGGCCGCGCGCTGTGAGAATGATGTAGAGATTGGTCGCGTCCGTGGTCGTGGCCGCAACCAGGCCACGCGCGCGCTCGATATGCGCATCGCGCAAGATCTGTTCCTTGGTGGCATCGCCCACCAGCATCAGCCATGCTTCGTGGTTGTAACGTGCGGCCTTCGCGTCATTATTCTCGATGATCACAAATGACGCCGGCCTGCGTGCCAGTTCCTTGGCCGCGCTGCGTCCGACCCGCCCGGCGCCACAGATAATGTAGTGATCGCAGAGCCGGTCGATGTCGCGTTCCATTTTTCGCCTGCCAAAGAAACTGCGCAGCTCGAATTCTAGCAAAGCTTGCGTAAGCGCTCCGATGGCGAGAAACACCAGCGCCACTCCCACAAAGATCACGACGATATTGAAAACGCGCCCTGCGCGTGACAGCGGATGCGTCTCCTGATATCCGATGGTGGTGAGTGTGGTCACCACCATGTAGAAGCCGTCGAACCAGGGCCAGCCTTCGATGAAGTGAAACCCCGCGGTCCCGGCCAGGATGACCGCGGCCAAGGCCACGCCAATGGTGCGAAGGTTGCGGAGAGCTTTCATGGAACAGTCGGCGGTCCTTGGTCGCTGGTCGCTTGCAGCCGTCCCTGCATCACAGGCTCCGCAGACGGCGCCCGGTGCTGCTCGTGATCACCCCGACCACTGGCGACCAGCGACCCATCATCCGGGACCGACGACCGAACTATAAATCGGCACAGGGGGAGAGTCACCTCTCCTCCCCTGCCAGGCGCTTGAAAAACCCCGCCCCTCCTGGAATTAGGGTGAAGACTTCCACTTCGCAGTTGTCGTGCGTGCGCGGCGTGCAGCAAAAAGGCCCTCCGCGCAGTGCGGAAGGCCTGTAAAACCCAAGCGTCCGGGCTTTCAATCTGTCATCGCGGGAGCCACTTTCCCCGCCACCAGGTCCGCCTGCACGCGGCTGTGAAAGCGGCTATAGCTGAAGTACACCACCAGCCCGATGAACAGCCAGATGAAGAGCCGGGCCCAGTTCACCCACCCCAGCTTGTACATCATGTAGCCGTTGGAAACTACGCCCAGAATGGGAACCAATGGAACCCAGGGTGTACGGAACGGTCGAGGCTGTCCCGGGTTGGTGTGGCGAAGCACCAGGACCGCGATCGATACGATCACAAAGGCCAACAGCGTTCCGATGTTCACCATCCTGCCGATATCGTCGATGGGAGTGGTGCTGCCCACGATGGCAGCCAGGAGGCCGACCAGAATCGTATTCTTCCACGGCGTCCGGAACCTGGGATGGATGTCGGCAAAAAACTTGCTCGGGAGCAGTCCGTCCTTCGCCATCGAATACAGCACGCGCGTCTGGCCGAGCAGCATGACGAGCATGACGCTGGTAAGACCGGCCAGCGCTCCCAGGGTGATGATGTGGGACGCGGTCGTAAGCCCTCGGTCCAGGAAGGCTCGTGCGATTGGTGCTTCGATGTTGATCTCCCGCCAGGGCACCATGCCGGTGAGCACCGCAGCCACTGATATGTAGAGCAGAGTGCAGATCACGAGCGACGCAATGATTCCGATCGGCAGATCGCGCTGCGGATTCTTCGCCTCCTGTGCCGTCGTGGAGACGGCGTCGAAGCCGATATAAGCGAAGAAGATGTAAGCGGCTCCGGCGCCGATTCCGGACAGCCCGTAGGGTGCAAACGAAGACCAGTCGGCGCCCCAGTTGCCCCGGTTCACATAAGCAATCCCCAAACCGATGACGAACAGCACGACCGAAACCTTGACGACCACAATGGTCGCGTTGAAGCGCGCACTCTCCCTGATCCCGATCACCAGGATGGCCGTGATGACCAGCGCGATGATGAAGGCGGGCACGTTCAGGCCGATCTCATGGCCAAAAAGCCGGGGCGCGTTCAACAAGTCGTGAGCACGCTGCAGAAGTTCCGGCGTTTGCGCGCTCATGATGGCCGTCACTTTGTTCAGGAACGCCTGCGTCCCCGGCACCAGCGTCGGATCGGACGCCTGTGCCATTTGGCGAGCCACAATGTTCTGGGCCGCCCGCAACCCGGTCCAGTGGTCGTAGGCCAGCCAAAGCGGCATCTTGATGTGGAAGATGTCGAGCAGCTCGATGAAATGGTTCGACCAGCCGGAAGACACCGTGCTTGCGCCCATGGCATATTCCAGCGTGAGATCCCAGCCGATGATCCAGGCGAAAACCTCCCCCAGGGTGGCATAGGCGTAGGTGTATGCGCTGCCCGCCAGCGGAATCATGGCCGCGAACTCGGCGTAGCAAAGTCCCGCGAAGGCACATCCCAATCCCGACAAAACGAACGACAGCATCAGGCCGGGACCGGCGTAATGCGCGCCGAGTCCCGACAGGACAAAGATGCCCGCCCCAATAATCGCGCCCACGCCCAGGGCGGTGAGCTGGAAGACTCCGAGAGTCCGCTTCAGACTGTGTTCCCCGGTCTCCTGTGCCTCGTTGATCAGGCGATCCAGCGGCTTTTTCGCCAGAAGGTCAGCCATGCGTTTGGTTTCTCCTCAACATTTATGCCGTGGTCGACGCTGCGCGTTGTCGACTCCACAGGGTGTACACCGGGATTCCCAGCAGCACGATGATCAGTCCCGGCCACGTATACTGCGGTTTGTAGCGCAATAGTACGACATCGATAAATAAAGCCAGCACAATATAAACCGCCGGAAGTACCGGGTAACCCACTGCCCGATAGGGCCTGTCCGCGTTCGGATGGGTGCGCCGCAGGACAAAAAGGCCGGCGATGGTCAGGATATAAAACACCAGCACCGCAAAGATGATGTAGTCCAGAAGCTGCCCGTAGCTGCCCGAGATGCACAGGACCGAGGTCCAGACCATCTGCACCATCAGGGCAGCCGCGGGGACTCTGTACGTAGGATGCAGTTTGGCGACGCTGCGGAAAAACAGGCCGTCCTTGGCCATCGCGTAATACACTCGGGCGCCGGACAGGATCAGCCCGTTGCAGCAGCCAAAGCCGGAAATCATGATGGCGATCGCCATCAGCGCGCCGCCGGTTCCCTTGAACATCTGGGTCATGACCGCGGTCGCCACCCGGTCCTCGGACGCGTACTTGATGCCCCGCTCCAGAATCGTCGCGCCGGTCGCGCTGCCGTCGAGCGGCAGAACGTTGAGGTAGATCAGGTTGCAGAGAACATAGAGCAGAATGACGACGCCGGTCCCCATCGCCAGCGACAGGGGCAGGTTCCGGCTGGGGTTTCTGACCTCTCCCGCAGTGAAGGTCACATTGTTCCACGCGTCTGCCGAGAACAAAGACCCGACCTGGGCAACGGCCAAAATGGTCAGGATCCCTACCAGCACGGTCGGGCCCCCAACTCCCACCTGCACCGCGTGCTGGGCCGTCCATCCGGAGTTCTGCCAGAAGTGCCCGCTGAAGTTTGCCGCCAGGGCTTGCGCGTTGCGGCCCAGAAAAACGCCGAACAGAACCAGTCCGGCCAGCGCCGAGACCTTGGCCGCCGTAAACACATTCTGGATGATCGCCCCGGTCTTCACGCCGAAAATGTTCACCACCGAAAGCAATACCACAACCACGATGGCCACCAGATTCTGCGTGCTCAGTCCCACGTCCATGTTGCCAAGAACCATGGGTCCGATCGGAATGGGCGGTACCTTCCAGAGATGAATGATCCAGTGCGAGGAAGAAATCGAAGGGAAGAACACACCCAGAAACTTTCCAAAGGCCACGCCCACTGCGGCGATCGTCCCCGTCTGGATGACCAGGAACAGCGTCCAGCCGTACAGGAATCCCCATAATGGCCCCAGCGCCTCGCGCAGGTAGACGTACTGGCCGCCCGCTCGCGGCATCATCGCCGCCAATTCACCATAGCAGAGGGCTCCGACAATGGTCATGAAACCTGTGACCAACCACGCTCCGATCAGCAGTGCAGGCGAGTTCACTTCCCGGGAAATCTCGGCCGACACGATAAAAATACCGGAGCCGATCATCGACCCCATCACCAGCATGGTCGCGCTGGTCAGGCCGAGCCCTTTGACAAGTTCTTTATCTTGGTGGGAATGGATGTCCCAGTCGCTGGCGGGAGCCGCCGGAATGAACTGCTTGGTGTCGGTGCTCAGGTCCCCTCCTGCCGTACCGGCGTCCATTCGACACTGGATCGGGACGGGGCTGCCGGTGTGCCAAAGACTTTACCCCAACCTGTGGAGAAATTCCTCTGCTGATTTACGGGGCTCATTGACCAGGTCGGAGATCACGGCTACCGCGTCAGCACCCGCCTCCATCACCGACCGGGCGTTCTCGCGTGTAATTCCGCCGATCGCCACCAGAGGCTTTTCCGTGAGTTCGCGCGCCCGCCGCGCCCCGTCCAGTCCAACGACTGGATCCGGCTTCTCTTTGCTCTCGGTGGCGAACACCGGCCCGATCGCCAAATAGTCCGCCGATGTGGCGGCGGCTGCCCGAAGCTGCGCAGGGCTGTGGGTAGAAACCCCCAGCCACAACTTTGGTCCGATC
>Ga0137416_10000117_pt1 | contig 31741 bp, 31 predicted proteins | sample CZODoug3_1_1_16f_FD_108282 | JGI IMG/M metagenome (GOLD analysis project Ga0137416, IMG submission 108282) | Vadose zone soil fungal communities from Angelo Coast Range Reserve, California, USA - CZODoug3_1_1_16fungal (Illumina Assembly) | ecosystem: Environmental > Terrestrial > Soil > Vadose...
GGAGGGCGCCAGGCTTCGCTTCCGGCCGGTGCTCATGACTTCGTTCGCGTTCATCTTCGGTCTGTTGCCGCTCTGGATCGCCTCCGGAGCGGGCGCCGTCTCCAGGCGCATCCTGGGGACGGCGGTCATCTCCGGCATGGTGGCGGCGACGGGGATCGCGATCTTCATCATCCCGATGCTGTTCGTGCTCGTCGAACGGGCGATCGAATCGCGGAAGGCGCATGAGGAGGACGCGCTTCACGTCGCTCCGCCGATCCCGGCCAACGACGGACTGCCGCCGGCCCGCGCGCACGAAGGATGAGCGCCTTCACCTCGCGCGCCAGAGCGTGAGCCAGTAGACGAGGCCGTTCAGATCGCTGACCGACAGCATCACGACGGCCTGCCGCTGCCCTGACGAAAGCGAGCGGACGCCGCCCGTCACGGCCAACCGGTCCTGGACCCAGGCGATGCGGCCGACGATCCCCGGCGCCTGAACGACGCCGCTCCAGGGAAGCGTCCATTGCGCGCCGACGCCGATCGCCGCGCGGCCGAGCAGCAGGGTCGGCATGAGGCCGAAGGTGCTGGAGACCCGCCCCGTGCCGTCGATGTCGAGCACGTTCGCGATCGAATCGATCGACAGCGAGGGCAGGAGGCGCAGCCTCGGCTCGAGCCAGGAAAACGCGACCCCGCCGCGGGCGACGTCCAGCGAGACGCGATAGGGAAGAAGGTGCGCGGCGGCGAGCAACACCAGCCCTGCTCCCGGGGACGGTTGCGCGGGAATGGTCGACGGATCGAGAAGGAACGCTGGACCTCCGGAGAACCCGTGGACACGGCGCGACCACAGCTCGCCGAGGCCCAACCCCGCCAGGAACGTGTCGGAGAGTGCGTCTGGCGAATGGCTCGAGGAATGCACCTCCATCACGGCGGTGCGATCGAGAAGGGTCGCCGCCGTACCGGCAGCCCAGCGCTCGCTGTCCGCGAGCGCGTCCCGCATCGGCGCGCTCTCGGCCCTGTAGCCGGCACGCCGAAGAGCTTCGAGGAGTTCGTCGAACGTCAGGTCGGCGAGGCAGAGCGACTCTGCGTCGCCCGCGCGGCAAGGCTCGGTGCGCGAGGTCACTGCTGCCAGAGCGGGACCGATCTGGTCGCCGAGGGGGAGCTTCGGGTCGCCCAGCCATGCCCACGAGGCCTCGCGAAGAAGCCGCTCCGCGGCGGAACGGCTCCCCAGGCTGGCGGCCAGCTCCAACTTCGCCAGCCTGGCGATCACGAATGTGGCGCGGGCCGAGCGTCTCAGTTGCAAGTGGTCGACGAACATCTGCAGGGCCTGCCCGAGGCAGCGCTGCGTATCCGCTGCTCCGGGGTCGAGCTCCAGTGGAGCGTCGCTGCGAAACACCGGCGGCGGCCGCCCCGCGACGGGATAGGGCCCCTGGATCTGGCAATCGTGAGCGGCGATCTGAATCGCCGCGTCATAGACGCCGAGATAGAAGTCGAGCTCGCGCAGGCCGCGGTCGAGGAAGCCCGAGAAGTTGAGGAGCTGTCCGCCACCCAGCGGCGAGAAGCGGCGCGAGAGGATGAGCTGCCGCTCCGCGGCGTCGCTCGCGGAAAGCTGCGCCACGCTCGTCGCGATCGACTGTTGCCGGGCCGAAAGGGTGCGCAACCGGGGAGCGAGCGCGACCAGGCCGGCGATGCGGTCGGAGCCGCGCGCCACGGAGCGCAGGGGCTCGCTCTGCATGTCCGGGTCGCGGCCGGTCACCAATAGATCTCGCGCTTGCGCAGCCGTCGGGGAGAGAGTTCCCTGTCCCTCCTCGAGCAGGACGGCCGAGACCAGCACGTGAAGCATCGCGGCGGTCGCGCGCAACAGGCGATCGGCTCCACCCGCCCGGGCGAGGAGGTTGCGCCGGAGCTGCAGAAGCTCGGTCGCGCTCAAGTCGGAATCGATGATCCGGGGGATCTCCCCGATCAGGAAGCGGAAGGAAGTGACCGCGATGGTGGAGATATCGTGGACGAACGCCAGCAGGCGGAGCTGGCGGTCGAGCGGCATGGCCGCCCCGCTCAGTTCGGAGATGATCTGCTCCGCACGCCTGCCGCTCGCAACGAACACGGCCGCGAGGGCGTCGGCCAGCTCGACGATCTGCTCCGGTGGCAATGGGCGGGCGTTTCGCTCGCTGGCCCCGGCCGTTCCGTCTCGCAGCGGTTCGGCGCAATCGCCCAGCTGCAGGGTCTCGGGGTCGGCGCCGCGTTCGGCAGCGCGCCGGAGATCGCCCAGGCATCGCAACAGGAACCGTCCCAGCGCTTCGCGCCTGGGAGACCGGAAGAGCTCCAGGCGCAGCTTCGGACGGTCCCCATCGCTGGCGCCCGCGATGCGGGCCATCTCCTCCTGGATCTCGACCGCCTCGGTCTGGAGCTGCGCGGCTTCTGCGAGGGTGCTCTGGGTGGTCCTCTCCCAGCGCTCGTCGCGGATCGCCCGGGCCAGCTCCGTGTCGCGCGCCGTTCCGACCAGGTTGGCGATCAACCGGGCGGGACGGGCGAGGCCCGACGCGGAGGAGTCCGAGGCTTGCGGCGCCGACCTGCGGTAATCGGGGTCGACGATGAGATAGGTGATCGGACTGAACGGCGGCGGATGGGCGCCCGAGGCCTCCGCGAGATCGACGGCCAGCCCGATGGGCGCGTTGTCGAAGATGCCGCCGTCGATGTAGCTGCGCCTGCACAGCTGGCGGGATTCCGGCGGCGGGAGCCGGTCGCAGGAGAGGGAGGTGATGCTCTGGCCGAAGTCCGGTCCCTCGCAGCTGCCGTCGCTCACCACGTTCTCGTCCGGACAACTCGTGGCGCAGTCGCACAGATCGCGCGCACGGAACGCAAAAGGGAATGCCATCGATGCCAGGATCGCCTGGCTCGTCAAGAGAGAGCCGATCCCCGAGGTGCCGGCGGGCTCTCCGAGCAGAAGCTGGGCCGCCGCCGAGCCGCGGTCAGGCGGGAGCGCGGCGGCCACGACGCGGGGGCGTCCTTGCTCATCCACTTCGAATCGCCAGGGAATGACGAAGCGCTGTGTCCCCGCCCGCACCCCGGCCACCTGCCGCTCCTGGGGTCGATCGCGGGTCACCGTCAAGCCGATCGATACCGCGCATCCGGGCCTGAATCGCGGCCCGTGCTCCAGGAGGCGCGTCCGGATGCGCCGGATGGCTTCCTCGAGCGGGGCCGCGCTCAGGAGGCCGTCGGCCGCGGTGAAGGCAGAGGGCCGGTCCGGGAGCAGCTCTTCGATGCCGACCGCCGCCCACGCATCATGGAAGATGTTCTTGTCCGGATCGTCGTCGCGCGTTTCGCTCCAGTCCTCGCACCACATCGCGGCGGCCATCAGCGCATTGGCCGCGCCTGCGGACGCGCCGGTCACGGCGGCGAGCTCGATCTGGCGGGGTGGCGTACGCAGGTAGCGCACGGAAGCCCAGGTCAGGCCGGCCTCGTAGTTGCCGAGGCTCGCGCCGCCGCTGATGGTGAGGGCGAGCCTGTCCGCCGGCGGGGGAGAAAGCGGCGCGAGAAGCGCGATCGCAAGCAGGATGATGGGCCCCTCCGCTCAGCGGGTCATCGCCGACGTTTCCATGTTTCTCGTTGACCGCCGATCATTGCAACCACGCCGTTCCGGCGGGCCGGTGCGCGATGTTCGTCTCACCGCCGCCCATTCAGGCTGCGATCGAAGGCTGCTCCGCCAATCCGGGTTGCGGATGGCGATCCATCCGCTGCAACACAGGCCGGAGCGCGAACAGTCCGTCGTGGCGCTTGCCCAGCCCGCGCAGTCGAACGCGCCGGCCGGTGGCGAAGACGCGCGCGAAGACGGCCAGCGCTCCACCCCGGATCGGCGCCGCAGCGCTCAGATCGATGATCGTCGTCGCCGACGGCGGCACCTGCGCGACGGAGCACGCGAGCATCCGGGCGGCGAATTCGTCGAGCGTGCCCTCGATGCAGAAGGTCACGCGCCCGGCGTCGGCCTGGCGCCGCACCCGCAAACGCGCGCCCTTGGCAACCGCAGGCTCCTTGACGCGGTCCCGCCGCCCGCGCCACGCGAGACACTCGACGCAGAGCAGGAACGCCGCGGCGGCCGCCGCCTTGAACGCGAAATCGAACGGCTTCATCGCAGCCACACCAGCTCGAGGAACGTCGTGCGGCGGTTGGTGAGGACCGCTTTGCAGCAGTTCAGCCATGTCCGTAGCCCGAAGTCCTGGACGATCGTCGCCGAGTGCAACAGCACGTCTTTCGTCGTCACGACCCCGGCGATCATGTCCAGCCTCCTGCGAGGATGGTGAAGCAGGGTCCGTGCCAGTTCTGCGCCGCTCGAAAGGCTCGTGAAAACACCCTTCGCCCGCCGGGTTTCCGTCAGCCGATGCTCCGTCTTCCGCCAGTGCGGGGCCACGCGGTGCGCGCTGTGTCTCCCCTCGACAGCGTGTCGTCCGACCGTCGGGAATCGATCAGAGACTACCGATCCGCGCGGCGTCCTCGCACGTGATCGGCGGTGGCACGTCGTCTGCACATGAAAGTGGAACATGTGTGACCAGCCGACAGGCAGGCAGCTCGGCGACTCGCCGGTGAGCGACGACACGCTGGCAGAGCGCGCACGGAGCGGCAGCGGGGCAGCATTCGCGGCGCTCGTGAGGCTGCACGGCGAGGCCGTCTACGCCATCGCCAGGAACATGTCCGTCACGGCTCGCGACTCCGAGGAGGTGCTCCAGCAGACTTTCCTCTCTGCCTGGCGCGACCTCGGGTCCCTTCCGGCGGGCGCGAGCTTCACGACCTGGCTGTACGGGATTGCGATGAAGACTGCCTTGGCCTACCGACAGGCCCATCGCCACAGCCCGTGGGGTTCGCTCGAGGGATTGCTGCCCGCCTTCGACCGCGCGGGCCGTCTCGTCGCGACCAAGGGGCGCTGGCCCGAGTTGGACGGCAACTCGCCGGAACCCGTCGCGGTCACCGGGCTGCTGCGTGAAGCGCTCGAATGCATCGACGATCCGACCCGCGCTGTCTTCGTCCTGCGCGACGTGGTTCAGCTGCCGGTCGAGGAAGTGGCCACGATCCTGGAAACGTCGCCCCAGGGTGTCCTCCGGGACGCGCATCGGGCCTGCCTCATGCTTCGCGGCTTCATCTGCGGGCTTTGATCTCGACGATCAGGGCGTGCCGCAGCGCTCGCGAGCAGACCCTCACCGCGCGGTCATCGGGCCGTACTTCTTCAAGCGCTCGATGAGCGACCCACGGCTCAGGCCCAATCGCCTTGCGGCTTCGGATTGGTTTCCGCCGACCGCCGCCATGGTCCGCCGGATCAGGCTCCGTTCCACTGCGTCCAGCTGTTCGCGCAGGCTGAGCGTGCCTTCCGGGGGGGCCTCGGCATCCGCATCGGCTGCGGGAGCAGTCGAGGCCGCCGCGAACGCCTCGAGCCCGATGTCGCCGCCCGTGCTCAACGCCACGATGCGAGCGACGGCGTTCTCCAGCTGACGGACGTTCCCCGGCCAGTCCAATCGCTGGAGGGAATCGAGCAGCTCCGGCAGGAGCCGTACGTCTTGCATTCCGAACCGCTCCGCGTAGCGGCGAGCAAATTCGGCGGCGAGCGCGGGGATGTCCTCGCGGTGCTCGCGCAGCGGTGGCACGACCAGGTCCACGACTGCGAGGCGATAGTAGAGGTCCTGGCGAAAGCGGCCGGTCCGCGCCTCGTCGGCGAGATCGCGGTTGGTGCAGGCGACGACGCGCACGTCGACGCGCTCCACCTTTCCCGCGCCGACCGGCTGGATCTCGCCTTCCTGCAGCGCGCGCAACAGCTTCGCTTGCACGGGCAAGGGAAGCTCGCCGACCTCGTCGAGCACGAGCGTGCTTCCGTCCGCCTGTGCAAAGAATCCACGGCGCGCCTGCTGGGCGCCCGTGAAGGCACCGCGCGCGTGGCCGAACAGCTCGGCCTCCGCCAGCTCCCCCGGGATCGCGGCGCAGTTGAACCGCACCAGCGGTCCCGTGGCCCGGTGGCTCTGGGCGTGCAGGAGCGAGGCGATCAGCTCCTTTCCCGTTCCCGTCTCACCGCGGATGAGGACCGTGATGTCCTTGGGCGCGATCCGTGAAATCGTATCCAGCAGCTGGCGCATCGCGGGGCCGTCCCCGACGATGGAGTGGCCCAGCGCTTTCTCCGCGGTGAGCCTGCGGTTCTGGACGCGCAGGGTCCTCGCCTCCAGCGCCCGATCGACCACCACGGAAAATTCGTCGGCGTCGAAGGGCTTGGTCAGGTAATCGTAGGCGCCGCTCTTCATCGCGTTCACGGCCACTCGCTCCGACCCGTGCGCGGTGAGCAGGATCACCGGCAGCGATTCGTCGCGGTCGTGAATCGCCTGTACGAGCTGCACGCCGTCCATGCCAGGCATGGCGAAGTCGGTGACCACGGCGTCCACGCCGTCGAGCTGGCCGAGCGCTTCCTGGCCGGAGCGCGCGACCACCGCCTCCTGGCCGCGCGAGCGGAAGAGCCCCCTCAGGCTGGCGAGCATCCCAGAATCGTCGTCGACCACCAGGATCCGCGACATCGTTGACCCCTAGCGACTACAAACGCGGCAAACGTACGGCCACCTCGATGGCGTCGAGCAACGCCTCGTCGCTGAACGGTTTCACCAGGAAGGCGATCGCGCCACTTGCGAGGGCGCGGGCCCGTGCTTCCTCGTCGGCGTGCGCCGAGATGAAGATGATCGGCACTCCATCGTGAGACGCGGTCAGCCGGTCCTGAAGCTCGATGCCGCTCATCCCCGGCATCCGGACATCGAGGATCAAGCATGCCAGGCCAAGCAGTTGGCCCGAATCCAGGAGCTCCCCGGCCGAGGCGAACGCCTCGGCCTTGAAACCCACTGACTTCAGGAGGCTCTTGAGCGCATCCCTCACCGATTCGTCGTCGTCGACGACCGCGATTTTCGGGATCTCCGCCACGTCCGCCTTCCAGATCCTCCCAGAGGAGATCTGCATACAGCGCCGACGTATTGCACCATGCGGATGATAATTCTCTATTCTACGTTGGTATACCGCTTGCCAGACCTCCGGCGCCAGAGGGCAGTTCACAGACTAGCGTGACCGGGGTCGGTCGCCGGCGCGGCAGAAGGCGAGAGCATGCGCACCGTGACGACGATCGCCGGCACCAGATAGGCGATCGTCACCCAGAACCACATCAGGGCGCCCGCGCACTCCTGGTCCTGGAGGGGCGAGAGGCTGAACGGCATGCTCGCGGAATGGTGCGACGGATAGACGACGCGGCCGCAGAAGGCGAGAAACGCAGAGAGAGCGTCGCACGGCAAGGTGGCGAGAAAAAGATAGAGGGGAACGAAACCGCGGGTCGAAGGATCGGAGCTGCCGCCGCTGCCCATGACGGGCCACCAGAAGAGAAGCCCGCCGGCGAGGAAACTGGCCTGCTGGATCGCATGCCACCAGGGCGAGCACATGCCGAGCTGATGGGCCGCCGGCACGTGCCACACCATGACCACCCCCGTGCCGACGATCCAGCAAAAGGCGGGTACACCATACGCAACTCGCCGTGCCAACCCGGTTGGCTTGGGGTTGCGTATGGTGTCCCCGGATCCGCCCCAGAGGATGAGCGGAGCAGCGACCGTCATCAAAAGGAGATGCTGCACCATGTGGAAGGTGAGCAGCGCGTGATCGAGCGTGGACAGCGGAGAGCCGACCACCACCCAGAGTACGGCCATTCCGGCGACGAACGCCGAGAGCCTGCGATTCGACGGCCACCCTGGACGAAGGCGCTCGAAAGCCATGTCAGCCTACTGGACGATGGCGGCGCGCGACGCGTCGCTCGCCGGCGCTTGCCCGGGAGGATGCAGCGTTTCGAGGAACGCCACGAGCGCGGTGGTCTCCGCCGGGCTGAGGTTCTTCCCGTAGGCCGGCATGTTGCCGCCTCCCTGGACCACCTGCCGGATCAGCTGGTCCTGCGTGAGGCGGACGGCGACTCCGTCGAGCGCAGGCCCGCGCTTTCCTCCCGTCTCATCGAGCGAGTGGCAGTTGCGGCACTGCTTGAGCTGCAAGACGAGCGCCCCATGTCGCTCCAGCGCGGTCCGTCCCTTCAGGTACTTCTCCGGGATCGGCTCGCCGCTCCAGGCGTCCATCACGGGGCTCCAGGGTGTGTGCGCGCCGAGATGCGTGAGACTGCCGAGCGCTACGGCGGCGAGCAGGACGGTGAGGACGGCGATCGGCCTTCGCTTCCAGCTCTTCTCGCCTTCGCCGGCGAAGAAGGGAAGCGCGATCAGCACGGCCAGGGCGATGACCGGTCCGATCAACAGGACAGGCGTCTCCGCTGCGGGCGGAAGGTAGGACAGCAGGGCATAGAGCCAGAGGAAGAAGAAATCGGGATGCGGCGCCGTCTGGATGATGGTGGGGTCGGGCTGTCCACCCGGACCGAACGGGCCGAAAAGGGCCGCGCACGCGCTGATCGACAAGAGCACGAATCCGGAGAAGATGATGTCCTTCCAGACGGCCGCGGGTACGAAGGGGATGCCGTCGCGCTCGGTGAGCTCGTGGTACTCGGCGAGATAGGTTGCGCGGCGGACGATCCGTCCCGGCATCGGCCACTCGTTGATCCCGAGCTTCAGCACGAGGAGCACGTGCAGGCCGACGAACCCGATCAACAGTCCAGGGATCACGAAGACGTGCAGGGCAAAGAATCGCGAAAGCGTCGCGCTGGCGATGATCGGGCCTCCCAAGAGGAGGTTCACCAGCGCGGGACCCAGCACCGGGACCCGGCTGACGATCGAAGCGCCGAGTCCCAATCCCCAGTAGGCATCCTGGTCGAAGCGGAGCACCTGCCCGGTGAAGGCCATCCCCAGTGTCACGAGCAGGAGGAGGACCCCGATGATCCAGGTCAGCTCCCTGGGGAACTTGTAGGCCCCGAAGAGGAAGACCTGGACCATGTGGATGAGGACGATGGCCAGCATGAAGTTCGAGCCCCAACCGTGCAGTGCCCGGATGAACCAGCCTGCCGCGACCTGCTCGTTGATGACCTGCAAGCTGCCCCACGCTTCGCCCGCCGAGGGAACGTAGAGGATGGCGAGAAGGATCCCGGTCACCACCTGCAAGGCGAAGACGGTCAGCGCTGCGCTGCCGAAGACGTAGAACCAGCTCGCGGTCTGGCGCGGCACTGGATGGGCCATGGTGACCATCATCGGCTTGCCGAGCTGGAGACGGTCGTCGAACCACCGGCCGAGCTTTCCCATCAAGCGCACGGAGGCCTCCGCACCGTGAGGCTCGCCAGGGAAGCCCCCGGAGTGGGCATGGCGCCGGCTTCGATGAAGAGGGTGCCTCCGTCGACCCTGTAGCGGTACTCGAAGAGTCCGCGCTCGGGCGGCCCGGACGCGCGCGAGCCGTCGGCGTAATAAGCGCCGCCGTGGCAAGGGCACATGAACAGGTTGGATTGCGGAAACCAGCGGACCGGACAGCCGAGATGAGCGCAATTGATGGCGAAGATCTGGAACCGTTCGCCGTCGATGTTGCGCACCCAGCAAGGGATGGTCGCGGTCTCGCCGTCGGACGGCGTCACTACCGGGTTTCGATACGTCGCGAAACGGGTCTGGCCGGCCGGGAACTTCTCCACGCGGCCCAGCGACACCCATGCCCGGCTGCCAGGCTTCCGGCCCCGAGAGACCGGAGAGAAGAGGTAGCGCAAGATGGGAACGGCCAGGGTCAGGCCGGCGATGGCGTTGAGCAGCACTCCGAGCCCGAGGAAGATGCCGCGCCGGGAAGGTCGTTCAGACGATGTCATTGGCTTGCTCCGATCGCGGCCTGGGCCGCTGGATAGGGCTGTCCGGCGACCTCCGGCCTTTGCGCGGCAAGCCACGCCACCACATCCGAGACGTCTTCCCCCGACATGAGCGTGCCCGGCACGTTGCCGCGCCAATCCGGAGCGCCGAGCTCGCGCCGCCCGACGATGACGGTCGTGCGCAAGGACTGATTGCTCACCAGGGCGAGAAACGAGCCGTCGACGATGGAGCTGGCCCGCTCGCCTCCGCGGCCGTTCGCGCCGTGACACGACGAGCAGTACACGGCGTAAACACTTGCGCCCCGCCTGGGATCGCCGTCGCCGCGCGCTGCGTAGGGCGGAGGTTTCGCTCCGCGAAGGGCATCGGGCCTCGCCCACCGGGCGCGGATCCCGCCGACGATCGCTTCGATCTGCTCGTCGGTCAGCATCCCGCCGGCGCTTTGCGCAAACGCCGGCATGGCCGTTCCAGGGACCCCCTCGCTGACGACGCGACGGATGGTGACGTCGTCGGCGATGGCGAGGTAGACGGGATCGGCCAGCGCGAGCGCAGCTCCACCTCTCCCCTCGGCGCCGTGGCACGCGGCGCAGTTCGCGGCGAAAAGCAGCGCGAAGGCAGTCACCTTGTCGGGCCGCATGACTTGCGACTCCGCCGGGGGCTGCCCGGGCGGGCGATCGCGAAGCGCGCAGCCCGAGATGACGACGCTCAGAGCAGCGACGAGGCGTCTCACCGCTGCCCTTCCTCTCCGGGCTCGTCGCCGAGGCCGGAAGCCTCGATGCCCGCGCGGATGGCGAGCGGGAGGCCCTGCCAGGTGCGAATCCGTTCCTGCTTGGAAACGACGATCCCGGCGACGATCCCGAATCCCACCTGCGAAGCCACGAACCAGAACCAGTCGACGCGCTGATTGAGCACCGGATTGACGATCCCGATGATGCTGTGCAGCAGACCGGACCAGAGGAGGGGCGCCGCGATCCCTGCGAGCACGATGGGCCGCCGAGGCAGCATCGGTAGCATTGCTCCGTACAGGAGACCCACTCCCACGGACGTGCTGAGGTGGATCGCCACCGCCACCACGAAGGAGGCCAACTGGAACTCGCTGAGCTCGGCCGTCGTCGCGGTGAGGCTTCCGGGAAAGAACCCGGCGGAGAGCAGATTGATCGGGTACCAGATGCCGTTGCCGCTCAGAGCGCCGTACAGCATTGCCAGGATCGCCATGGCGAGTCCGCCGGCGAGGCCGCCCTTGATCCCCGCCGACACCGGATAGATCTCCACGGGCAACCGCGCCCGGCGCGACTCGCGCACGACGTGGAGGTGCACGACCTTGGGGCGGGCGGTCGCTACCCGTGGCGGTGGCGGCTGCTCCGGCACCGACTCATGCGCCGCACGCGGCAGAACGTCGCGAAACCAGCCGATCATGCCGGCGATGGTTGCAACGGCGCCGAGGACGCTCAACGCCGCGCTCGTCGCCAGTCCAGCGAAGAGGAGAAGCAGCCCGAAGGCGAGAACGATCGGCGACGCCGTCGGCGCGGGGACGGCGATGGTGCCCGGTGAAACGTCTTCTTGCGATCGAGGTCCGGCAGCCATCATCCTTGTCCTGTCTCAGCGGCCGACGACGTAAACGACGAGGAAGACCGCGATCCACACGACATCCACGAAGTGCCAGTAGAGGGACACGAGGTCGACGCGGTCGGCATGCTCCCGCTTGACGTGTCCGAACAGCGTGAAGAGCGAGACGGCCGCCAGCACGATCACGCCCGCGGTGACGTGGAACGCGTGCAGGCCGACCAGCGAGTAGTACGTGGTCCCGAAGAGGTTGGTCTGGAGGGTCAGGCCTTCATCGGCGATGAGATGCCGCCACTCCCGGACCGTGCCGCCGAGGAAGATCGCTCCGAGCGCGATCGTCGACAGCCACCAGCGCTCGAAGGAGCCGACAGATCCCCGTCTCAGGGCGGCCACCGCTCGATGGATCGTCCAGCTGCTGGAGAGCAAGCAGATGGTGAGGAACACCGGCGCGTGCAGCACGCTCGGAGTCGGGCCGCTCACGCTCTTGCCCACGTAGAACAGATACGCGACCACGAAGATGACGAAGATCGCGGCCTCCGCGGCAATCAGGGAAAACATGCCGACCCGCCCTGGGGACGGAAGGGTCCAGCCAACGTCCGCGCCGGGCGTGTTCATTCGTACTTCCAGTCCGGATCTTCAGGATGCTTGAGATCCCACAACGGGCGCCGGCTCTTCACCACCGGAATGGACGCGTAGTTGTATTCGGGGGGCGGCGACGTCGTCGACCACTCCAGGGTCCACGCGTCCCACGGGTCGCTGCCCGCCGGCCTGCCCCTCGAATACGAGCGGATCATGTTCACGGCGAAAGCCAGGATGCCCGCGGCCTGGAAGAACACGCCGACGGTGACGATCAGATTCCAGGTGTCCCATCCACGGCCCGGCTCGTATGTGTAGATGCGGCGGGGCATCCCGAGAAGACCGGGGATGTGCATGAAATCGAAGGTCAGGTGGAACCCGATGACGAAGAGCCAGAAGTGCACCTTCGCGAGCGCCTCGCCGTACATCCTGCCGGTCACCTTCGGGAACCAGTAGTAGAAGGCGGCAAAAACGCAGAAGAGGATGCCGCCGACGATCACGTAGTGAAAATGCGCGACGACGAAGTACGACGCGCTGAGCTGCCAGTCGAAGGGCGCCACGCTCTGGATGATCCCCGTCAGACCCGCCAGGAGGAATTGGAAGAGGAACGCGATGCAGAAGAGCATCGGCGCCGCGAAGGAGATCTTCCCTCCCCACATCGTGGCGAGCCAGTTGAAGATCTTGATCCCGGTGGGAACGGCGATGGCCATGGTGGAGAGCACGAAGAAGAGATTGGCGCCCGAGCTCATGCCGATGGTGAACATGTGGTGCGCCCAGACGCTCATGCTGATGAAGGCGATGGCGACGGTGGCCGCGACCATGACCGGGTACCCGAACATCGCCTTCCGTGAGAACACGGGGATGATCTCGGAAGCGAAGGCGAAGGCAGGGAGGACGAGCACGTAGACCTCCGGGTGACCGAAGACCCAGAAGAAGTGCATCCAGATCGTGGCCGAGCCTCCGGCTTGCGTATCGAAGAAGTGACCGCCGAGGTACCGGTCGACGAGCAACATGAGCTGCGCGGCGGTGAGCGGGCTGAGGGCGAGGATGACCAGGGCGGCCATCGTGAGGTTAAGCCACACGAGCAAGGGCATCTTGCCCAGGGTCATCCCCGGGCAGCGCAGGCAGATGACGGTGGCGATGATGTTGATCGCCGTGCCGATGCTGCCGAAACCGGAGACCAGCAGCGACAGGGTCCAGAAGTCGGTGCTGTGCCCGGGCGAGAACGTCTTCGCCGTCAAGGGCGCGTAAGCGAACCACCCGACGTCCGGAGCGGTGCCCGCCCCGTACAGGCCGTAGCCGCCGACGAAGCTGAAGTAGAGGAACAAGCCACTGAACGCCATCAGCCAGAAGCTGAAGGCATTCAAGCGCGGGAACGCCATGTCCCGGGCGCCGATCATCAAGGGTACGAGGTAGTTCGCGAACCCGAAGACGATCGGCATCACCACGAAGAAGATCATCGTGGTGCCGTGCATGGTGAACATCTGGTTGAAGGCCCGCGGCCCGATGAAGTCGTTGTGCGGCCGGATGAGCTGCAGCCGCATGACGGTCGCTTCGATTCCGCCGACCAGGAGAAACGTCAGTCCATACCCGACGTAGAGGAGGCCGAGGTGCTTGTGATCGACCGTGGTCACCCACTCGTGAAGCTTGTCCACGAGCGGGCGCGAGGCGGTCCGGCTCCCAGTCCACCCCAAGGAATCAGTCGTCGACAAGAGAATGCTCCTCGGTGGTCATCGGAGGCTCACCAGATACGCCGTGACTGCGTCCAGCTGCTGATCGGTCAGCCCCATCGGGGGCATGAGGGACCCGGGCTTGAAATCATCGGGGCGTCGGATCCAACGGCGGAGGTTCTCGGCCGTGTTCGGGGCCACTCCGGAACCGAGCGTCTCGCGGCTCATCAAGTGCGTCAGGTCGGGACCGAAGCGGCCGTTCGCCGCCGTACCCGCCACCGTGTGGCAGTTGATGCAGGCGGTGCGCTCGAAGACCCTCCGTCCTTCCGAGGATGAGTCGTTCGTCTGCGCGGCCGCGGCCTGCTGCTTGATCCAGCGATCGAAGTCCTCGCGTGATTCGACGTAGACGCGCAGGAGCATCTTCGCGTGCTGCGTGCCGCAGTACTGCGCGCATTGCCCCACGTAGACCCCGGTCTCGCGCGGCTCGATCCACATCTTGTTCGGGTGGTTGGGAATCAGGTCGGTCTTCCCCGCCAGGCGGGGGACCCAGAAGCTGTGATCGGTATCGGCGGAGAGCAGGGTGAGAAAGGTCGGCTCGCCGACGGGCACGTGCAGTTCGTTCGCGGTGACGACCTTCTGCCCCGGGTACCGATACTCCCACCAGAACTGATGCCCGATGACCGTCACCTCCAGCGCACCTGGCCGGCGCGGAGAGTCCTGGACGCTGAAGATCACTCGCGCCGTCGCCAGGAACAGCACCAGTACGATGACGACCGGCGTGATGGTCCAGGCGAGCTCCACCTGCGTGCTTCCATAGACCTGAGCGGGCTCGCGGCCGTCGTCGTCCCTTCTCTTCCTGAACTTCGCGGTAGCGTACGCGAGCAGTCCGGAGACGACGACGAAGATGGCGGCGGCAATCGCGAGCACGAGCAACGACAGCTCGAAGATGGACTGGGCGGGAGTGGAGACTGGAGCGAAGATGTCGGTCGGGCTCGAGGGCAGCCGTGTGGCTTGACCAAATGCCGCGACGATCCACATCGTTGCAGTCCTCCACGACCCGGCTGGGCGATTCGCGATGCACGGACCATGCCTGGGTCCGCGGCTGGCCCGGTTCAGGCATGCGCCGTCTGTAGCGCAACGAGCTCGTCGCCTGACAGACCGAGCCAAGGGCTGTCCAAGATCTTGACGCTGGTGTCGGAGATCCCACGGACTCGTGCGGGATCCGGATCCGCGAGGTGGGTGTCAATGATGGCCGTCAGCATGGGTGCGGTTCGGCCGGTCCACAAAACGCGACGGATCCCCGAAACGTTGCTCGTCCGGCGACATCGATTCGACAGTGAGCGCTGATGCGGGACGAACGGCGGAGGCGCCCACTCAATGCGCGGCATTGGCATTGCGGAGGTACGAAAAGCCTGAACCTTGCACGAGGTCGAACATGAGATCGCTCCCGATTCTTGCCGTCCCATTGCTGGTCCTTGCCACCTGTTCTCACGCCCAGCCGGCTCCTCCTCCCGCCGCCGCGGAGGTCGTCGCGCCGCCCGCTCCCGCGCCTGAACCGGTTGCGACGCCGGTTCCGCCGCCCGGCATCGCGCCCGTCAGCGTCTACTTCGATTTCGACAGCTCCGATCTCTCTCCGGCGACGCGCGACGTGCTCCAGGCATTTTTCCAGCAGGCGCAGAACCAGCCGGATCGTGACGTCCGGATCGAGGGTAACTGCGACGAGCGCGGCACGCGGGAGTACAACCTGGCGCTCGGACAGCGCCGCGCTGACGCAGCCAAGCAATATCTGGTGAACCTTGGGCTGGACGGATCGCGCATCACGACGATCAGCTACGGCAAGGAGCGTCCCCGCGCGCTCGGCGACAACGAAGAGGCCTGGAAGGAGAACCGCCGCGACGATCTCGTTCCAGTCTCGAGCCAGGCGCGCGAAGTCAGCCAGGCGTCGCGCTGAGCGCGTGCGGCGATGAAAGGGCCCGCTGAACCGAAACCCAGCTCCTTCGAGGCGGTCTTCGCCGCGTACGTGGTCGTGGCGACCTTCGTGCTCGGTTACGGGTATTGGCGCCTTGCGACCCGCCAGAACGAGCGGGATGCGAAGATCGAGCAGCAAAGGCAGGAGCAGCAGGCGGCATTGAGCCGGCTTCAACAGGAGGCGGACGACAAGAGAGCGGCGGACAACTTCGAGATCCAGGTGATCTCTCTCGCATCGCCCCACCTTTGGAGGCTGACGCAATCCGGTCGGGAGGCGGCGACGTCGCAGCGGATCGTGGCGGCGGCCGCCGGACTTCTTTCCTCGAAGGGGCGCCCGGCCCTGGCACAGATGGTGGAAAAGATCCGGGCCGAGAGCGCTCCGATCGCTCGATCCGAGCCGCGGGCCGCTGTCGAGGAGCCCGCCGCGTCGATCACTCCACCGAGCGCCTGGCTCGTCCTGCTGGCGACCCTCCCCGGCTACGATCTGAAGCTCGCCGAAGGGGTCGCCAACGAGAAGCTGCGGGCAGCGAAGGATCTGGGAACGGCGCCCGTCGTCAGCATCTACAAGACCAGGCTCAAGGGGCGCTACGTGGTCGTGCTCGGCCAACCGGCGGCAAGATCTGCCGCTCTCGCAGCCGCGGCTGAGGCGAGACGGAGGAACCTGTCCGCCGATGCGTTCGCCGAGCCGGATGACGGCTGGGAGCTCATTGGTACGGCGCCGTTTCCGACCGACATCCGATCCGCGTCGTCCCACTGAGACATCGGTCCGGGCCAGCTGACGAGCGGCTGAAGCTGTAAGCTCCGGCAATGAAGAGCGTGATCGCGGTCGTTCTCGGAGCGTGGCTCGCGGCGAGCGGGGCGGACGCGCAAGCTCCCGGTCCCGTCCCGCTGTCGCCTGCCTGGGTGACAATCTCCACCGAACAGCTCCGTGCGGACTTCGACACGCTCTGGGCGGTGAGCGACGTGCATGGGCAGCTGGAAGAGCTCGACCAGCTGCTCGTGGCCGCGAATCTCGCTACGCGCGAGGGCGAAGACCAGGTGGTCTGGAACCACTCGCGGCCGAGACAGCTGTTGGTTGCCGTAGGCGACTACATCGACGGGGGACCCGACAGCGTCGGAGTGGTCCTGCGCTTCGATCAGCTGAGCGCGCAGGCCGCCGCGGCGGGCAGCCGCATCATCGCGCTGCTCGGAAACCACGAAGCTGAATTCCTCGCGAATCCCGGGACTGCAGACCGTCACCTGCTCTCGAGCGCGCACCACAGGCGCAAAGAGCTCGAGCTGCCCAAGCGGCCCACTGGCGAGGAGCTCTCGAACAGCGAATTCGGGCGCTTCCAGCGCGGTTTGCCGATCGCGGCGTTCATCGGGTCCTGGCTGTTCGCGCACGCCGGTTACATCGATGCCAAGGATGACCGTCCCTCGGTCCTGGGTTACTTCGCCGGCCTCGCCTCGACCTGGTCGCGCGAGGGCGAACGCTACCGGGCGGTCCTCGACCCGAAGTCGATCGTCTCGTACCACAACTGGTGGAGACACCGCCGCCTTCGCAGGGGGATGATGGCTCGCCTCACGGCGCTCGGTCTCGATGGTCTCGTCTTCGGCCACGACCCCGACGCGCTCGGCTACCAGAACATGATCGCGATGGACCCCGACGGGTGGTTCATCAAGGTGGACGCGGGAATGAAGGATGGCGGCTCGCCCGGGATGCTCTTGCGCTGCGATCTCGCGCGGGTGGTGCGGGGTTCGAGGCTCGCCATGACCACCGACGGGAGACCCAACTGCCAGGTGCTGATGCCGGACGGCAGGCTTCAAGACATGCGGAAGTGAGCGGCCTTTGGCGGGCAGCGTTGTACAGCCGTCCGACAGGTCGGGCACACAAACCGGCCGTCGCCCGTGGCCTCCAGCCAAACAAGCGTCGGCATGGATCGTGAATGAGGCGGGCGATGGGAGGGTGCGATGCGGCAATTCCTGATGGTCGCGTTCATCGCTGTTGCTCTTGGAGGGTGCGCCACGCCTGGCGAACGCACCGCGATCGGCGCGGGCGGCGGGGCCGCCGTCGGCGCGGGTATCGGCGCGATCGCCGGAGGGTGGGAAGGCGCCGCGATCGGTGCGGTGGTCGGTGGCATCGCTGGCGGGGCCATCGGCAATTACCTCGACAAGCAAGCCCAGGAACTTCAGCAGGTCGCGAATGCCCGGCGCACCGAGTCGGGCATCCTGGTGGATCTGAAGTCGTCGCTGCTCTTCAGCACCGACAGCGCGGTCCTCAAGCCTGCGGCAGTGGAGCAGCTTGCGCGGCTCGGGGACATCCTCGCCAAATATCCCGACGACCGCATCCGCATCCAGGGTCACACCGACTCGACGGGATCGGCCGCGCACGACGAGGAACTTTCGCTGCGCCGCGCCGAAGCTGTCCGCGACGTGCTGGCGAACCGGGGCGTGAACCCACGGCAGATGCTCGTCGAGGGCGTAGGAGCGGCCCGACCCATCGCCGACAACTCGACTGCCGAGGGCCGCGCGGAGAACCGCCGCGTCGAGCTCTACATCGACGTCCCCCAAAAGTCGTAGGCTCGGCGCTCCCTGAAGCCGCTCTCGCCCCGGTCAGCGCGCGCCTTGTTCGCCGCGCTGCAGCAGACGCTTGAGAAGATCTGCGAAACCGGATAGCCGCTTCTGGCGTAAGAGGTGAACGGGCGAAGTCTGTCCGCCATCGACGAAAAGGAGAATATCCGCCCCGGCATGCGCGTCGGCGGCGGTGCCAGGAGCAGCACAACAGGAGGTACGTAAATGAAGAACGGCACGCTGAAGGGCGTGGCGATCGCCGGAGCGCTCGCCACATTGATGGCGCCCGCAGTCGCCTTCGCCGGCAAGGCCAAGTCGGCGAAGGGCGTCCACTGCGAAGGGACGAACGATTGCAAGGGCAAGGGTAATTGCAAGAGCGCGTCCCACGACTGCAAGGGTCAGAACGACTGCAAGGGCCAGAGCTTCACCAACGAGAAGAGCGCCAAGGCCTGCGAGGCCAAGGGCGGCAAGGCGGCTTCGGCGAAGAAGACGTAAGGAGACCCGGGCCGGCGACCTCGTGCCGCCGGCCCGTTTCCGCATGAGCTTCCCAAGACCCAACCTGGGGCATGGCATCGGGCTTCGCCCCCGCCATTTCGGCCCGATGCTCACCGGGCAGCCACCGGTCGACTGGATGGAGGCGGTCAGCGAGAACTATCTCGCTCCGGGGGGCCGGCCCGTCGCGGTCCTCGAAAAAGTGCGGCGCGAGGTGCCGGTTGCGCTGCACGGAGTTTCGCTTGCCATCGGGTCCACCGACCCGCTCGACCGGCCCTATCTTGCGGCGCTGCGCGCACTGGTCGATCGCATCGAGCCCGCGATCGTTTCCGACCACCTCTGCTGGGGCCGTCACGGCGGCCGTTACGCGCACGACCTCTGGCCGCTGCCGTTCACCGAAGAGGCCCTCTCCCATGTCGTCGAGCGCGTCGAGCGTGTGCAGGAGACGCTGGGCCGACAGGTCTTGCTCGAGAACGTCTCCTCGTACGTAGCGTTCCGCGAATCCACCATGAGCGAGTGGGAATTTCTCGGCGCGGTGGCCCGCCGGGCGGACTGCGGCATCCTGCTCGATGTCAACAACATCTACGTCAGTGCGCGCAACCACGGGTTCTCCGCAGCCGATTACATGGCAGGCGTGCCGGCGGACCGCGTTGCGCAGTTCCATCTTGCCGGCCACAGCGACAAGGGCGCCTACCTCTTCGACTCGCACGACGCAAACGTCCCTGAGGCAGTCTGGGATCTCTACCGCATGGCGGTCGCCCGGTTCGGCCAGGTGCCGTCGCTCATCGAGTGGGACGACAAGATCCCCGAGTTGGAAGTGCTGGTCGGGGAGAGCCGCAGGGCTGCTTCCATCGAAGCCGAGGTCCTGGGCCGCAGGGCGGTAGGGTCGTGAAGCTCGCTGAAATGCAGCGGCTCTTCTACCAGCTCGCATCCCGTGCCCCGGGAAGCGAGGCGATCGAGCCGGCCGCGTTCCTGGCCGGCTCTCCTTCGCTCGACGCCAGATCGCGCATCGGGATCTACGCCGACATGTTCATCTGGCGGCAGGTCGATGCGCTGCGCGACGACTTCCCCAAGCTGGCGCTGCTGCTCGGCGACGGACCGTTCTACGCCATGGCCCAAGATTATCTTCGGGCGCATCCGTCGCAGCACGCTTCGCTCTCCGAGCTGGGCCGCGCGCTTCCCGCTTTCCTGCGCACCTGGTCGGGAGAGGCCGGGCGAACGGACCTCGCCGACCTGGCTGCGCTCGAGTGGGCGCGGGCCAAGGCGTTCGAGGAGGCGAACGTCGAGGCAGCGCCGTCCGAGCAACTGCGCGGATTCGGCCGCGATGAGTTGCCGCAGCTTCGCTTGCGCTTCGTCCCCGCGCTGCGCGTGCTGCGGCTCGAGCACGAATTGGGAGCGCTGTGGCAGGCGCTGGAGCAGGGTGCCCCCGCCGGGTCGCCATCGCGGCGCGGCGAGTCAGTCGCGGTGTGGAGGAAGGGCTTCGAAGTGTTGCACGCGCCGCTCGAAGCGGATGAGGCGCAAGCGCTGGCGGTGGCAAGGTCGGGCGAGCCGCTCGGCGTCGTTTGCGAGGCGTTTGCGCTGCGCTCCGATCCGGTGGAGGCCGCGTTCCGCGCCATCTCGAGCTGGTTCGCCGAGGGCTGGATCCGCGCCGAGGAGACACGATGATCTGGGCAGCAAGGATCGACGATGCGTTGCTGTGCCTGACCCGCGCACAGTGGGTTCCTCAGCTCCTCGTGCGACTCTTCGTCGGCTACTTCTTCCTCGAGACGGGTTGGGGAAAGATCCACAACCTCGCGGGAATGGCCGAGCGTTTCGCGGATTGGGGCATCCCCGCGCCCGCCTTCAATGCGGCGCTCTCGGGCTGGACCGAGTTCCTGGGCGGCCTGCTCGTCGTGCTCGGCCTTTTCACCCGGCCGGCATGCATCCCTCTCTTCATCAACATGGCGGTGGCTACGCTGGCCGTGAAACTCGAGAAAGTTTCCGGGCTGGACGATTTCGTCGAGCTCGACGAGCCGCTCTACGCGCTCAGCTTTCTCTGGCTCTTCTTTTCCGGGCCCGGATTGATCAGCCTCGACAATCTGCTCGAAAAAGTGCTGCGCAAGAAGTACCAGGCGGAGTCGAGGTCGCCGGCGTGACCAGCTTCGCAGCGGTTCTCATCGCCGCGGCCGCGCAGCAATACGTCGTGACGGCGGGCGAAGGCGCCCGTGAGCTCTCCATCGAGGCGCAGATCCCGGCCTTCCCCGATCGCGACGGCGAGCTGAGCGTCAACGCGGGCGCGGAGCCGTTCGTGAGCGACGTGGTGATCGTTTCGGCCGACCGCTCGGTTCCGCTCGAACGACGCGGGGACTCCTGGTTCGCGCCACGGTGCGCCGAGCACGGCTGCCGGATCCGCTACGGTTTCGCGCTGCGAAGAGCCGCAGAGGAGAGAGAGGACGAGGACCTGGCAGCGCTGTATGGAGACATGATCGTATCGCCACCGGGTGCGTGGCTCCTGCGCCCTTTGCGGGTGACGCAAGATTCGACCGCAGAGTTGAAGGTTTCCGCGCCGGAGGGTCTTCACTTCGCCGCGGGGCTTCCGCCGGGAGTGTTGAGCGCCTCGAGCCTCGGCGGACTACCGTACGCCGCGTTCGGCGATTTGCGCGTCGAGACGATTCGATTGCAAGGCGTGTCGCTGACCGTGGCCATCGCCAGGGCGCGTCGCCGGCAGAGCGAAGAGGAGCTGCTGGATTGGATCCGCGCCTCGGCGGCGCTGATCGCTGACTACTTCGGACGCTTTCCTGCAGACGGTGCGCTGCTGCTCGTGGCGCCCGCTCCTGGCAAGCAAATCCACGGCCGCGCGCGCGGGACTGGCGGAGCTTCGATCCTCTTTTCGTTGGGCACCGAGCTGGAGATCGAACAAGCGCGCGGGAGCTGGGAGCTCGTTCACGAGCTGGTCCACCTCGGCTTTCCCTCCGTTCCACGCCGGCATCACTGGACAGAGGAAGGGCTCGCCACGTACGTCGAGCCGATCGCACGTGCCCGGGCAGGTGACCTGCGTGCCGAGAGGGTATGGGGAGACCTCCTGCGCGGCCTGCCCCAAGGTCTTCCGCGCAAGGGCGATGAGGGCCTGGATCGGACGCACACCTGGGGCCGCACGTACTGGGGCGGCGCCTTGTTCTGGCTGCTCGGCGACATCCAGATCCGCGAACGGACCGGAAACCGCTTCGGGCTGGAACACGCGCTGCGCGCGCTGGTCGCGAACGGAGGAAACATCGCGGAGCGCTGGCCGCTCCGCCGCGCGCTCGAGGTGGGCGACCGTGCGACGGGAACGAAAGTGCTCGAAGAGCTGTATGCGAAGATGGCCTCAGCGCCCGTCGACGTGGACCTCGATGCTCTCTTTCACCGGCTGGGGGTCGAGGAGCAGGGGAGTAGCGTGAAGTTCGACGATCGCTCGCCGCTCGCCCCCATTCGACGCGCCATCACCGAACGGCGCTGACTGTCTTCGAACAGCGAGTTGCTACAATGTGCGGGACGTTGGACGGGCGATGCATCCATGAACCTCGCGCGACCGGCAACTGTCGACTTGCTCGCAGCGCTCACCGACGCGCGCAACGTCGAGCTGGAGATTTTCCAGGGGATTGCCGACTCTCAACTTCTCGGGCGCCAAGCTCATTTCCTCGAGCCGCCCATTTGGGAGATCGGCCACGTCGGCTGGTTCCAGGAGTACTGGATCCTGCGCCACCTCGATCGCGCGGAGACGCTGCTGCCCGGCTCCGACGGCATCTACGATTCATTCTACGTCTCGTATCGCTTGCGGTGGGGGCATCCTTACCCTTCCCGAGGCAACACCCTGAGCTACATCTCCGAGGTGCTCAAGCGATCGGTCGGGAGGCTCGAGGGCCGCGAGCCGAGCGAGCCGGAGAGATACTTCTACACGCTCGCGACGCTGCATGAGGACATGCATGCGGAGAACCTGACGCTGATCCAGCAGACGCTCGCGTACGCGCGGCCGAAGCTCTCGTCATTCGAGCGCTCCGCGGCGAATCCACCCGTCGACGAGGCCTACCAGCCCCGGGACGTCGCGGTGCCCGGCGGTACGTTCATGCTGGGCGCGGAATCTGGAGAGCCTTTCGTCTTCGACAATGAAAAGTGGGCCCACCCGGTCATGCTGGAACCGTTCCGCATCAGCTCCGCGCCGGTCACCAACGCGCAGTTCCAGGCCTTCGTCGATGACGGCGGATATCGACGGCGAGAAGTCTGGAGCGCCCAGGGATGGGATTGGCGCCGGCGCGCGCGAATCGAGCACCCTCTGTTCTGGGTCGCCGATGGCCGGCGATGGTGTGAGCAGGTGTTCGATGAAGTCGTGCCGCTCCGTCCGTGGCACCCCGTCGTCTGCGTGAGTTGGTGGGAAGCCGAGGCGTGGTGCAAATGGGCGCGGCGCCGGCTGCCGACCGAGGCGGAGTGGGAGATGGCTGCGAGCTTCGATCCGAAGACGGGAAGCAAGCGCCGCTTCCCCTGGGGCGAGGCGCCGCCGACACCGGATCGGGCAAACCTCGATCATCGCGCGGGCGGGACCGTCGACGTGCGCGCGCTCCCCGCGGGAGACAGCGCGCTCGGTTGCCGGCAGATGATCGGGAACGTGTGGGAATGGGTCGCGTCCACGTTCGCTGCCTATCCCGGCTTCGTCTGCGATCCGTACAAGGAGTACTCGCAGCCGTACTTCGGCAGGAAGAAGGTGCTGAAGGGGGGCTGTTGGACCACGCGCGCGCGGCTCATCCGCAACACCTGGCGCAACTTCTACATGCGCCAGCGCCGCAACATATACGCGGGATTCAGGACCTGCCCCGTGGGCGACGGCTGACCCGAATTGATCGAGATCGTCAGAACTTGCGTGAATGACCGCGGCGTGCTGAATACGGGAGGAGCGGCAACGTCAAAGGCGGCAACCGTGATCTGCGCGCGCCCAAATCACGCTCTGTTTCGCGGACTCGGCGCTGCGCTTGCCCTGCTGACGTTTGCCTCTCCGCTGCTCGGGTCGTTCCACGAGGCAGCCGTTCCGCACGTCACCTGTCCGGAAGACGGCGAGCTGATCGATGTTCCGGTAGAGCGCGCGCACAACCACGCGGCGGTGTCCGACGAAGGCCTATCGCTGTTCGCGGAGCGCGATCCCGCTGCACCTACGCCCGCGGGCGCGCATCACGACCATTGTCGGATCGCGCTGCAGGCGCATTTCGGTGCGCAGCAACCGCACAGGGTTCGAGTCGTCCGGCCGACCGCCCTGGTCGCGGCGGCGCCTGTTCCAGCGGAGCGGCCGAAACTCCGCAGCCTCGCGCTCTACCGGATCGCTCCGAAGGCATCGCCGCCGGCCTGAGCCGCGGTCCGCCTGCGCGGGGCCGAGCCCGAGCTCCATCCCGCAGCTCGAGCCAAGAATTCCCATCCTGAATCACGCGCCAGAGCTGCGGCGCGTCGTCCCGGTCAGCGCGGCGCGCACCGCCTTTCCGAACCCAGAACCCTGGAGTCGCACTCTTGCCTCTTGTCCGGAACGAACGTGTCCTCTCTTCGCGCAGGGTCTCCATCGCCCTCGTCATCGCCCTGGGTGCAGTGGCGTTGCGGTCCTTCGCGCAGACCGCGGAGCACGTGCGTCCGCCCGCCGTCGAGAAGAAGGTCGACGCCACGTTTCCGACCCAGGGGCTCGGCACCCGCCACCAGGTCAAGGTCGTGGTCCGGGTGACGGTGGCGACAGACGGCACGGTGGTGGACCCGGAGATCATCGAGTCCGGTGGCCCCGCGTTCGACGCCGCCGTGCTCGATGCGGTCCGCCGCTGGAAGTTCCGGCCCGCCTTGCGCGGCGACATACCGGTGCCCAGCCGCATCCGGATCCCGTTTCTGTTCGTCCCTCCCGCGGCCGGGGGCGCTGCGGGCAGCCTCGACGGTGGAGTGGCAGCGCCTCCCGTTGCGATTGCTGAAGATGCCGGAGTTCCGGCAGCCGTCGTCAGCAGCGTGGATGGTGGGATCGCGGCGCCGGTTCCCGATGTGACCCAGGCCCCCGCGCCGGAAGGTTCGGAAGCTGCTCCCGCCGAGGAAAGCGTCCGCGGGAGGGCCGACGGCGGCGAGGAAGTGATCGAGGTGACCGCCGCGACTCGTCGGCACGTGCCGACGCGCGGCACCTCGGACTTCCAGATCGAGACGGCGCAGCTCGCCGAGGTCCCGCGCGGCAACGCGTCCGAGTTCCTCAAGCTCGCGCCGGGAGTCTTGCTCACCAATGAAGGCGGCGAAGGGCATGCGGAGCAGGTCTTCCTCCGCGGCTTCGATGCGCGCGAGGGCCAGGACGTGGAGTTCTCCGTCGACGGCGTTCCCATCAACGAGAGCGGCAACTTCCACGGCAACGGATATTCGGACACGCACTTCATCATCCCCGAGCTCGTGCAGTCGCTGCGCGTCCTCGAAGGTCCGTTCGATCCACGGCAGGGCAATTACGCGGTTGCCGGCAGCGCCGAATTCCATCTCGGTCTCACCGAGCGCGGCCTTCTCGCGAAGGTCTCCGATGGAAGCTATGGCACCCGGCGCGCGCTCATCGCGTATGGGCCTCCGGGCTCCTCGACGGGGACGTTCGCTGCCGCGGAGCTCTACCAGACCGACGGATACGGGCAGAACCGCGACGGGCACAGCGCGTCGGCCATGGCGCAGTACGAAGCCCGGAACGGCTCGAGCCTGTATCGCATCACCGCCCAGGCGTACACGGCGAGCTTCCATACCGCCGGCGTATTGCGCGAGGACGACTTCGCCGCCGGCCGGGTCGGGGTCTACGACACCTACGACTTCCTCCAGGGTGAAGATGCGGCGCGATACTCGATCGCTGCCGCGGTGGAGTCGCGCACCGACCGCATCGCGTTCACGAACCAGGTGTTCGCGATCTATCGCCCGCTCCGGCTCAGGGAAGACTTCACCGGGTTTCTCCTCGACGTCCAGGAGCCTGACCAGCGGGCGCACGCCCAGCGGGGAGACTTGATCGACCTGCAGGTCAAGGAGACCACGCTCGGCGCCCGCGGTTCGGCTCGATTGTCCGGCGAGTGGCTCGATCTGCAGCAACAGATCGAGCTCGGGTACTTCGCGCGCCATGACATCGCCTCGGGCTTCCAGCAACGGATCGAGGCGGCCACCAGGGCCCCGTATCTGACCGAGGCAAACCTCGACTCCAACCTCGACGACATCGGGCTCTACGCGGACGCCAACCTGCGTTTCCTTCCCTGGCTCGCCTTGCGCGGAGGCTTCCGCGCCGATCTCTTCACCTACAACGTGCAGAACCTCTGCGCGGTCCGGTCTGTCGAGCATCCGTCTCCGGCCAGTCCGGAGCCCGACGTCTCCTGCAAGACCCAGGAGGGGACGCTGGGCGCGCACCGGGAACCGAACCAGTCCGCCTCCACGGCCAGCTCGACGACCATGCCGCGCGCCTCCGTCATCGTCGGTCCCTGGGCCGGAGTCTCCTTCTCCGCGAGCTACGGCCGTGGCGTCCGGTCGATCGACCCGGTCTACATCACGCAAGATCGCGCGACGCCGTTCGCATCCGTCACCGCGACCGAGGCGGGCATGACCTTCGAAGGGACCATCCTGCCCGACGTGCGGATGGCGTTCGGCACCGCGATCTTCCGCACGCACGTCGACCAGGACCTCATCTTCAGCCAGACGGCGGGACGCAACACCCTGGCGGGCGGCACGACGCGGGTGGGCTCGGCCAGCGCAGTGCGCATCTCGGGCCCCGTCTTCGACGTCAGCGTGAACGGGACCTACGTTCACGCGACCCTCGACGATACGGGCTTGCTCATCCCGTACGTCCCCGATCTCGTGCTGCGCGGCGATGGAGCGGTCTTCACCGACCTTCCCTGGAAAATCCTCAATCTGGAGGGAAGACCGGCCCGGATCACCCTCGCCACCGGGATCACCTTCGTGGGTCGGCGGCCGCTGCCGTTCGGCACGCGAAGCGATCGGATCTTCACCATCGACACCAACCTGGAAGTCGGCTGGCCGATCCTGCGCGTCGGCCTGTCGGTGACGAACCTCCTCGACAGCCAGTATCGCCTCGGCGAGTACAACTTCGCCTCCGACTTCCACAGTCAGTCCCAGCCCACGCTGGTGCCCGTGCGCCACTTCGCGGCCGGCGCACCGCGCGCGTTGCTCTTCACCATCACCACGAACTTCGGGGGATCTCCATGAGACGGGTGTTCCTCGCAGCGTTGCTCGCCGCTTGCGGAGGCACGACCGGCAGCAACCTGGTGTCGTTTCGAGCGATGGTGGGCGGCGCCGCCGACTCGACCGCCCCGCTCTCCTTCGATAACGGCAAGGGCTACCACGTATCACTCACCCGGGCCCTGCTCCACGTCGGGGCTGTCTACTTGAACGAGTCGAACCCGAACCCCGGAGCCGGGCCCGGCCCGTGCATCCTTCCCGGCATCTACGTCGCCGAAGTCTTCGGCCCGGTGACGGTCGACCTGCTCTCCCCCGTGCTGCAGCCGTTTCCCACAGAGGGGCAGGGAACCGAGACGCCTGCGAGGACAGCCGAGGTGTGGCTCACGGGCGGCGACATCAACGCGCAGACCGACCTCACGGTGATCTTCGACGTTTCGGGAACCGCCACGAAGGATGGGGCCACCTATCCGTTCCAGGCCACCTCGCACATCAGCGACAACTGGGCCATCCCGGTCTCCAACCCCGCGCTGCCCGGCGCCAATCCCATCTGCAAGCAGCGGATCGCCACCCCGATCCAGGTCGACTTCACGCCAACCGACGGGGGTCTTCTCACGCTGCGGATCCACGCGAGCGGGATGTTCCAGGACGTCGACTTCGCGACCCTCGGCCCAGCAAACGGGTCCTCCACGCTGGAGATCCCGGACGGCCCGGTGGGCGCGGGCCTCGTTCTCCACACGGGGTTGTTGTCCGCCTTCGGTGTCTACGAGCTCAGCTGGTCAGGCTGAATGAAAGGGTAAACCATGAAACGAAGTTGGATCATCGAAGCCGCAATCGCGATCGCGCTCCTGCCCTTGATTTCTTGTGGGGGGTCATCTTCGAACGGCGGAAAGATCCAGTTCACCGCCTCGGGCGAGGTGCTGGCGCTGGGAGGGTACGGCTTTCCCCCGGCCTCGGGCGCGGTGGCATTCGTCGATGGCTGGGAAATCCGGTTCACCAAATTCCTGACGACGATCGACAAGATCAAGCTGTATACGAACCCGGATTCCTCACCCACCGATCAATCGCAGGTTGGCTCGCTCGTCGCCGAGGTCGACGGGCCGTGGGCGATCGATCTGCACAAGGGCGGCCCGCTCGTCGGCAAAGGGGGTACGGATGAAAAAGCCTATCCCATTGCAGTGCTGGACAATCAGAACAAGAACGGCGCGAACTCATTCGATCCGGCCACCCGTTACGCGTTCGGGTTCGATCTCATACCGGCGACCGCTTCCGCGACATTCCTCCAGCTGCAATCCAACGATCCCGACTATCAGGACATGATCACCAACGGGTATGTCGTTCTCTACGTCGGGACGGCCACCTGGCTCGGGAACGGCACCGGCGGAGCGGCTTGCACCTCGCCTCCCGGCAGCAGCTTCGATTTCACCACGTTGCCGCAGGTGGTGAACTTCAAGCTCGGGTTCAAGACGCCGACGACGTATCTGAACTGCCAGAACCCCGACAACGACCCCGCTCTGGGCATCGGGGGCGAGGACCACCAGCGCGGCATCCAGGTGCAGGCGAACAACACCGTCGTCGCCCAGGTGACGGTCCACACCGATCACCCGTTCTGGGAGAGCTTCGTGCACGACTCGCCCGCCCACTTCGACCAGCTCGCCGCCCTGGCGACGAAGGACGCGAGCGGCAACTACAACGTGACGATGCAGGCCACCCTGGGCGTCGACTACACCCACTTCAAATTCGGGTCGGCCGATCTAGCCTGGCGCAGCTGCGTGCCGACCGGTGGGCAGGGCCAGTACAATTTTCCAAATCAGAACCCATACATGGGGTTCGTGAGCGGGAACATCCCCCACAATCCGTCCGGCGACCCGACCACCTCGATCCGCGACTACAACGACTACATGTACTACAACCAGAGCACACAGGGTCACTTGAATTCCGACGGCCTCTGCTTCGTCCAAAGACATTATCCCTCTCACCCGTGAGGGACGGAGGGGGTCGGACTGCTCGAGCCGGGCCCCCTTCCTCACCAGGGTCTAACGTGCGCCTCTTTTCATTCGCATTGGTTGCCGCCGCGGCTTCGGGACTCTGCTTGCTGAGCTGTGCCTCGAGCGGCTCGAGGTTGGAGAAACAGATCGCGACTGCCGCGGCGGAGCGCGATCAATTCTGCGACGAGGACGGCGATCAGGCCGCCGCGGATGTCCTGCGGGCGGTGGAATCCGCCGAACCTCTGTACGTGAACGTGAGGCTCGGCAAGACCTGGGACACCCGACTGCTGGGAGCGCGCTTGTGGCTCCCGGCGCGCGAGGGATGGACCGCGCAGTGGCTCGAGCGCACGCTGCGTTGCCACGAAGCAAGCTCCGCCCTGCAGCGTGAGTTCGCCCCGGCGGCCGACCCGTTCTGGCTGCCCGACTCGTGGGTCGACATCGAGGTGGTGCCCGACCGTGGAGCATTCGTTGCGATCCTCCGCGTCAACCGCGTCGATGAAGGGCGGCAGGTGTATGGCAGGGCGCGAGATTTCGTCGCGATCCCGCCTGGCGAACGATGGCGCGGCGCCGGCGCACACCTCTGAGCCGGCAAGAGAGGGCGCTCAGGGAATGTCGAGGACGACGTTGCCGATGACCGCGCCCCTCTCGACGGCCTCGTGCGCTTCTGCGATCGCGTCGAGCGGGAACCGCTGGCCGACGGCGTGGACGAGCCGTCCCTGCGCGAGCAGCGTGTTGATCTCGTCCAGCACCGCCGCGCGATCGGCCGCCGAGATGTCGTAGATCAAGAACAAGCGCAGCGTCGCACTGTTCACCATCAGCCAGGAGGCGGGAATGCTCGCCTCGCCGGCGCCGGTGCCATACACGACCGCGACACCATGGGGCCGCAGGACGGCCGGCAACAGCTTCGCGTTGGCAGTCAGGTCGACTTCGATGACGGCGTCGACTCCGCGCCCGTTGGTCAGGGCCTTCACCCGGGCGCCCACGTCCTCGGTGCGGTAGTTGATCACGCTGTCGGCGCCGGTGTCGCGCGCGTGCGCGGCCTTCGCGTCGCCGCTGACGGTGGCGAGAACGCGCGCCCCGCGCACCTTGGCGAACTGGACGGCGTAATGGCCGACCGCGCCGGCGCCGCCGCTCACCAACACGACACTCTCTCGCTGCACCTGGGCCAGCCGGACGGCCTGTAGCGCCGTCAGCGCGGGAATGCCAAGGCAGGCTCCGGACGCGTAGTCGGTGTTCTGTGGCAGAGGGACGGCCTGGGCGCTCGGCAGGGCGATGTACTGGGCGGCGGTGCCGAACGCTCGCTTCCACTGGCCGTTCCAGATCCATACCCGCTCGCCGATGCGGCTCGCCGGCACCCCTTCGCCGACTGCGTCGATATCTCCGGCGCCGTCGCTGTGGGGGATCACCAGCGGCGCCACCATCCCGCGGCCGAGACCGCCGCGGCGCGACTTCCAGTCCGATGGATTGACGCCCGACGTGCGCAGCCGGACGCGCACCTCGCCGGGCCCCGGCTCGGGTTTCGGCTGCTCACCGATCTTCAAGGCGTCGCGCGCCTGTCCTTGCTCCGTATAGAACGCTGCCCGCATCGATCGTCCTCGCGTCACCCGCGATGCGATGATAGCGCAGCAACTTGGATTCGGCTCACGCTGGCCGTGCATCGAGCGAGACGGTCAGCGCCAGGCGAGCGCGGTGCGCGCGTTCGCGGACGATCTCCGGCGAGGTGCGCAGGACGAACGAGGCCTCGTCGTAGGAGAGCTCCTCGACGTCCCGGAGCACGTAGCAGGCGCGATCCATCGCGTTCAAGCGACCGAGCACCTCTCGAATCCGGTTCGTCAGGAAGGCAGGTGCTGCAGATGCCGTCAGCTTCGCAGACGAGCGCAGCCGGGCCAAGGAGATTCCGATAGCAGCGCGATAGAGCAAGATCCGGAAGGGCACACCGTCCAAAAATGTCTGAGCGGAGCCGAGGGCAGACCGGAATGTCGCTTCCGCTGCTTCGGCCGCATCGGACACCAGCATGTTCCGTACGATGCGATTGACGCCGCTCCAGTGCCGGAGCGCGAGCTCGACGAAGGCAGCTCCCTCGCCGGCGCGCGAGCACTGGGCCAGGACTTCGTCGGAACGCTCGCGGAGCATGGCGGCCAGCAACGGCGTGGCATCTCGCAATGTCCCGATCTCGCCGCTCACTTCGCACATGCTCTTCATCTTGCCTCTCTTTCTCGTTCGGCCGACCGTGCACATGGCGCGCCAATCTGATGGCGCGAGGAAAGCTCCGTCGCTGGTTGACGGGGAACCGGACAAATTGTCGTCGGATCCGGCAGTGCATATTGCAGATGCCGGCAGTGCAAATTGCAGGAGGTGGCGGCTTAGCGGCTCCTCGCGCAGTCCCCATCAGATGGAAGGGCGCGTCAGCCCTTGATCGCGTATTTCTTCAGGCGGTCGACGAACGCGCTGCGGCTGATCCGGAGCCGCCGCGCGGCCTCCGATTGGTTGCCGCCGGTCGCCGCCAGCGCGTGCTCGATCTGCTCCCGCTCGAAAGCGTCGAGCCGCTCCCAGAGGGCCATTTCTTCCTGCGGCCGCGGCCCCTGCTCGTCCACCGGCGGGGCGGGGGGCACTGCGTTCAGCGCCTGCGGGCCGATCTCGCCGCCGGAGCTGAGCGCGACGAGCCGCGCCACGGCATTCTCCAGTTGTCGCACGTTACCCGGCCAATCCGCGAGGCGCAGCGCTTCCAGGAGCGCGGGTGAAAGTCGGGCGCCTTCGACTCCGAATCGCTCGGCGTAGCGGCGGGCGAACTCGATCGCCAAGGCGGGGATGTCCTCTCGATGCTCGTGCAGTGGCGGCACGACGAGCTCCACCACCGCCAGCCGGTAGTAGAGGTCCTCGCGAAAGCGATGCGCACGCGACTCGGCCGCCAGATCGCGGTTGGTGCACGCCACCACGCGCACGTCCACCTTCTCCACACGCCCTGCTCCGACCGGTTGGATCTCCCCTTCTTGCAGCGCGCGGAGCAGCTTCGCCTGCACCGGCGCGGACAGCTCGCCCA